>Ga0208629_101052_pt1 | contig 11747 bp, 9 predicted proteins | sample LakWasMet19_HOW5_2_FD_183865 | JGI IMG/M metagenome (GOLD analysis project Ga0208629, IMG submission 183865) | Freshwater sediment methanotrophic microbial communities from Lake Washington under simulated oxygen tension - Sediment Metagenome... | ecosystem: Environmental > Aquatic > Freshwater >...
GTAATCACCCGCCCCTTAGGATTGCAGATAGCGCCCAAACTGCTTTTGTTATCGGTAATGTCATGCACATTGCAAGTGATCTGGCCTTGTAAAAAACTTGCCGCATCTTTACCTGCAACAGTTAATACACCTAGCTGTATTACCGGACAAAGGCATTTATTAGCTCCAGAACCTGAAAAATCGATACCGGTATCGCCGGTCAATACGCCGTGTTTATCAAGAAGAAAGTTTTTCCAATCAGAATTCATAACTGTTCAAAATAGAGTGATTTGTTTAGATTACGATTATAACGATGTTTAATTTCAGGGCTTGAACTATCATAGCTAGGCTTAGTTCTTACACTATTTAAAATTTGCCTAACCAACTCAGGCGCCCCGATTGGGAATCATAAACTCGACAACATGACATCAGCCAATAAGCCAGCCTCGTTCACCCACAGTATTTGGCTGACATTGGCTACATTCGTGATTTTCGCCATTGTTTTTGGCATCTATATTTACTCAGAAAAACAGATTGATCGCGCCAATGAATTACGGCTGCAATCGTTTTTACTGGCTGATGAATTGCGCCATTCCTCAGATGATCTCACTCGCATGGTACGCAGCTATGTACTCACCGGCGACCCCATCTACAAACAACATTATCAAGAAATTATCGACATCCGCGAAGGCAACAAGCCTCGCCCTGTTGAGTATCAAAATATTTATTGGGACTTGGTACTGGCTGACGATCGGCGGCCACGGCCTTACAGTGGGCAAACCATTGCTCTGCTTGATCTTATGCGACAAGCCGGTTTTAACGACGACGAATTTGCCCAGTTAGCACTAGCCAAAGCTAATTCCGACGCGCTGACCCCCATCGAATACACTGCGATGCAGCTGATAGACTCAACGCCCTCGCCTATCGACGCCAACCGCATTAAAGCCAGCTTAATATTGCATAACACTGCTTATCATCAGGCCAAGGCTGACATTATGGGGCCCCTCAACGTGTTCTATCAGATGATGGACCAACGCACGCTGGATGCTGTCCATAATGCTGAGAATACGGCGTTACTATTGCGCGTTGTCTTTATGGCATTCGGCCTAGCGCTGTTATTAATGCTATGCCGTACCTATAAAACCTTGCATGCAATATTGGGCGGCTCCGTCGCTGAACTGCATAGCCAAATTACTAGGATTGGCAGCGGCGATTTCTCAGGCCAAATCCTTGTCGCAGAAAACATGATACACAGCATCTTGGGAGGGTTATCGCAAACTCAAGTTAAGCTTAATGCCTTAAATGAGGCGCGTAACACAGCTGAACTAAAAAACCTGCGTATGAAGAACCTCTATGCAGCCCTCAGTCAATGCAACCAAGCAATTGTGCGCTGTAACCAAGAAGTCGAGTTGTTTCCGCAAATTTGCCGTGATGCGGTGCAGTTTGGTCAAATGAAAATGGCCTGGATAGGTATTATTGACCCAGATACCCAGCGCGTTATTCCTGTCGCAAGTTTTGGCGAAGGTACGGAATATCTTCAGGACCTTCACTTATCAATTGACGCCGGCAGCCCTTTCGGTCGAGGTCCAACCGGCACTGCCATGCGTAATGACCGGCCCTTTTGGTGCCAAGATTTTCTCAATGATCCGATTACCGCGCCCTGGCATGAGCGCGCCAAACAATACGGGTGGCAAAGTTCAGCCTCACTGCCATTACATCGTAACGGTCTGGTGACGGGCAGTTTCAACGTCTATTGCGAGCATGCTAACGCCTTAGATGAATCTGGTCAGAACCTGTTATTGGAAATGGCGATGGATATTAGTTATGCCATCGACCGTTTTGAGTTAGAAAAACAACGCCTCAACTTGACTGAGCAGCTTCAGCAAACTCAATTTAGGATGGACAACATTCTCGATAACATTGATCAAGTCATTTGGTCGGTGGACGCCAATACCCATCAGATGCTTTTTTTGAATGCTGCTGTTGAAGCAATCTATGGCAGATCGGCCGAGGAATTTTTCAAACAGCCGTCGCTGTGGTTGGACACCGTTCACCCGGATGATAAGCACATTGCCAACACCAAAGATCAGGAAACTCGGGAGCAAGGCACTGGCGTGGCTGAATATCGTATTATTCGGCCAACCGGCGAAATACGCTGGATACGCAACCATTGCCGGCGTGTGTGCGATGGCGATGGCAAAATAGCCCGCTTGGACGGTGTGGTCTCAGATATTACCGACCATAAAAACGCGGAATCCCATATTCAACATCTTGCCTACTACGATGCACTTACCGGCTTACCTAATCGCACATTGCTTGATGATCGGCTCAATCAGGCCATCAGCGCCGCTATTCGTAGCCACTCCCAGTTAGCATTGATGTTTCTTGACCTTGATCATTTCAAAAACATCAACGACACGCTGGGGCATCACATTGGTGATCAGTTACTAATCCAGGCGGCAAAACGGATGCAATCTTCAGTCCGTGATGAAGACACCGTCGCGCGTCCAGGCGGTGATGAATTTATTTTGATTTTATTAGACACGGATACCAATGGTGCCGCCCATGTGGCCGATAAAATACTCCATGCAATGAGCCAGCCATTTACTATCGAGCAGCACCAACTGGTCGCTACACCATCAATTGGTATTGCTGTGTACCCAGATGATGGTGTGGATTTTCAAGGTTTAGCAAAAAGCGCCGATGCCGCAATGTATTGCGCCAAACAGGAAGGCCGCAACCGGTATCGATTTTTCAGCCAGGAAATGCAGATTAATTCAGCGCGAACGCTACTATTGGAAAATGCCTTGCGCCATGCACTGGAGCGGAATCAATTACTGCTGCATTATCAGCCGCAATTTTGTATTCACAGCGGGCAGATTATCGGTACCGAAGCCCTGATCCGTTGGCAACACCCCGATTTAGGCATGATTTCACCCGCAGAATTTATTCCTATTGCTGAAAACAGCGGTCAGATTATGGCTATTGGCGCTTGGGTATTGCGCACTGCGCTCCGCCAATACAAACATTGGCAAAATGATGGCATGGCCGAGATAACTTTGGCAGTTAATTTGTCTGCTATACAGTTCCGCGACGCGCGTTTGCCCGACCTTGTTACCCAAGTATTGAACGAAGTACAACTACCTCCCCACATACTTGAATTAGAGCTGACCGAAAGCGTAGCAATGGACGACCCAATCACTGCCATTGCCATTATTGATAAGCTACATGCGCGCGGTATTCGCATGTCGGTTGACGATTTCGGCACCGGCTATTCTTCGCTCAGTTACCTAAAACGTTTCAAGGTATACAAACTCAAAATTGATCAATCATTCGTCCGCGATATTATCGGGGATCCTGAAGACCGAGCCATTGTCACCGCGATCATTAATTTATCGCGTAGCCTTGGCTTTCAAACAATTGCCGAGGGTGTGGAAACTCAAGAACAACTGACTTTTCTGCGTGAACAGGGTTGTAATGAAGTGCAAGGTTATTTCTTCAGTAAACCTCTGCCCGCTGAGCAGTTTATTGCATTTGTCCGCTCTCATCAGGCCAAAGACGCCGCCGACAGTGCATAAGCAACAAACGCCTCTTTCGCTGGAACTTAAATCCTCGGTACGACTCAAGCAGGCAGTAATACTGACCCATCTAATAGCAGCCGTTGCCTGTATCTACAACGCCTTGGCAGTTACAATACAAATCAGCTTATTCACGGTTGTCGCCATACATTTTTATGACCTTATCAAGCGGCTCAACATCACCTCTGCCAAAATCAAATACAGTGAAGTGGCAGGCTGGGAAATTTCTGAAACCGATAAGCAATTTACCGCAGTGCAAATTTTAACAACCACAGTGACCACCACTTTTGCGGTGATTCTTCACTACCAATACGAAAGTATTTTATCGCGTAAGACTATCAAAACCTTGCTGGTAATGCATGATGCGTTGCCCAAGAATGACTTTCGTAGGTTGCTGGTTAGCTTGAAAACGACAAAAAATAAATAATCACTTAAGTCGCCAGGTGCCATGCACCTTATACCGAACATCCGATAACCCAATCCTTATTTTCAGAATGATCAGCACACTCAATTCTTTCGTTTTTAAATACCTTAGCGCCATTGAAATGCTCGGCGTGCTCATGCGGATTTTTAGTTTTTCATTGGTAAGCTGGCTGGGACCAGACAGTCCATTTTTATTTGTCTGGGCATTTAATACCACTGATGCGGTGATACTTTCCTGGTGTTCATTGTTAAAAAAGGACAAAGCCTACACCTTGTTGAATGTGTTCTGGATTATGGTCGGTGTGGTCGGCATGCTCAGAGCGAGCAATTTATCTCTGGCTGACATGCAAACAGGGGTCACGCAACTGATAACTCAAATCAACACATTAGTTGACTAAATCACTTAGTAAATGCGCCAGTGCAAGCGGCAAAGGTTGTTATAATCAGCCCACTTAAAAAATCGGCGCTATCAAGCAGTTATGTTATAGGAGAAACAGGTTTTGACTGAGGTACAAGATATTACCAGTCCGATGACAGCATCGGAAAAGCGAGCGACATGGTCGCTGGCAAGCATTTATGCATTGCGCATGTTGGGGTTGTTTTTAATTTTGCCGGTGTTGTCATTATTTGCTGAACAGCTTGAAGGGTCGACACCGTTTTTGATGGGGTTGGCCGTCAGTATTTATGGTTTAACGCAAGTTGTGTTGCAAATTCCGTTCGGTATTTTGTCCGATCGCTATGGCCGTAAACACATCATCGTTATTGGCATGTTGCTGTTTTTTGTCGGTAGCGTGGTAGCGGCAACGTCAACAACCATCTACGGCGTTTTGATTGGGCGCGCCATTCAAGGGTCGGGCGCCATCGCCGCCACGGTAATGGCGCTGGTAGCTGATTTAACACAAGAAGTGCATCGTACTAAAGCGATGGCCTTAATCGGTGCCAGCATCGGCGTTTCCTTTGGTGTCGCGATTATTGCCGGTCCAATTGTTGCCGGTTTAATCGGTGTTTCCGGCTTGTTTTGGCTGATTGCCGCGTTAAGCATTGTAGCGATTTTGGTGGTTATCTATGTTGTCCCCAATCCGGAAAAATCCAAAGTTCACCGGGATGCAGAGCTGGTACCCAGTCAATTATCTAACGTTATAAAAGACCCTGAATTACTGCGTTTGGATTACGGCATATTTGTGTTGCATCTGATTTTGACCGCCAGCTTTGTAGTGGTGCCGTTGTTGATGCGCGATGCCGGATTATTACCGGCAGAACACTGGATGGTTTATTTGCCGGTATTTGTTATCTCTATGGCCGCGATGATTCCGTTTATTATTCTGGCGGAAAAAAAGCGCAAAATGAAAGCAGTGTTCATTGGCGCGATTGCTACCATTGTGCTTGCCGACTTGGGCTTGATGGGCACACATGACAGCTTGATTGGCATCATCGGTTTTCTGTGGCTGTTTTTTACCGGCTTCAATTTACTGGAAGCCTCCCTGCCCTCTCTAATTTCCAAAACTGTACCCGGCGATTTAAAAGGTACCGCTATGGGCATTTATTCCAGCGCGCAGTTTTTAGGTGCCGGTATCGGCGGTGCAGCAGGCGGCTGGTGTTATGGACAGTTTGGCGCACCTGCGGTGTTTTTGATGTGTGCATTGGCGGCCTTAAGCTGGCTATTACTATCGTTATCAATGAAGCCACCGCGTTATTGGGCCAACTTGTTAATCTCAATTACCGACGTCACTGAACAACAAGCGGATCAATTTGCTACTGAATTATTGAAAATTGCCGGGATTGAAGAAGTAACATTGCGCCACGAAGATGGCGTCGCCTATCTTAAAGTTGATAATCAACACTTGGATTCCGCCCAATTGCAAAGCCTGATCATCAAGCACACACAGCAATCAGCACCTGCCCAATAAAAAACTCAGTTAACAGTCGGAAGAATCGCTTGCAGTGACAGTGCCAATTTTACTGTCACTGCTTGATTTTTCTGAATCAAACCGATGAAATTTTCGAACTACACCTAAATATGTAGGGTGTAATTTTAGACGCAAATCCTCACGGCTATCCGCCGCTTTCAACCGGTAATTCGTTCTTCTACAATTTTAACCAACGCTTGAAGTTTATATTCATCAATCTTTCCGGACATGATCAGCTAAATCACAACTGTCTCGGCGAACGCCCTTAATTTTGTGCCTTGCGCATGTAAGGTGGTCGCCAGATCGACAAAGGCCTGACTTTCGCGAGAGTGCGTTTGTATGAAAGAATGCTTCATGCCATTGAAGCATGCTATCGGCAGCTGGAAAAACACTAGCGTAAAATGCCATCACAATTCCCATCAGTCTTTGGAGAGCATCATGGTAACAAATAGGGAAATTACTTCGAAACTACAGGAAATAGCCACTTTGCTGGATGAACAAAAAGCCAATCCGTTTCGGGTTAATGCCTATTTAAACGCGGCAAAAACAATCGCAAATATGGCTGAATCTATCGAGGATTTGCTGCAACGCGAGGGTTTTCAGGGTTTGCTTGAACTTCCTGGAATAGGCGAAGGTATCGCCAGATCTATTAACGAATTTGTCCAGACCGGGCGCATGAGCCGTTTGGAAAGTTTACAGACGGGGCATGATCCGATTGCGTTATTCGAACAAATTCCGGGAATCGGCCCACGATCGGCGCACCGGATTATCGAAACGCTGCATATCGATACCTTGGAAGCACTGGAACTGGCGGCTCATAACGGCCGCTTAAAAAGCGTCCCCGGCTTTAGCTCGAAAAAAATCGAACTGGTGCAATCCTGGCTCGCCCATGTATTGGGTTATCGTCGACCTCGCCCAGAACAGCAACAAATGATTGCAGAACCGCCGGTGGCTTTATTATTGAAAACAGATGATCAGTACCGTAAAAAAGCACAAGCAGGCGAGCTGCCGACCATCGCACCAAAGCGTTTTAATCCAAGCGGCGAAGCTTGGCTGCCCATCATGCATACGACCCAAAAAGGCTGGCATTTTACTGCTTTATATTCCAATACCGCACGCGCTCATCAACTGGATCGCGTGAACGACTGGGTCATCATTTCGTTTCACGATGACCGGCATCACGAAGGACAACATACTGTTGTCACTGAAACACGAGGCGCTGTTACCGGCAGGCGGGTAGTCCGGGGGCGCGAAAAAGAGTGTATCGAATATTATTTAGAGTAAGCCTCTATAAGACATTTGCACCGTCCTTTATTTAGCCGAAGAGCATGTATTGGCTGCTTATCAAGCTCAGCTGTTTTTACCAAAAGTTAGGTATTTATACGCATTGTGTATTGAATTGACGGCTTTATATTGATCGATTAAATCCATCTATCTTCAAAATACCGGTTGTCAGCCCAAATGAGTATTGAAATGACTAAAATTGAAATTGGCAAAAGCGGCTTCATGCCCTGTCAACATATCAATGCCGTAAGTGAGGCTGGAAAAAAATCTGATGTTGATAAAAAGCATTATCCAAGTGCAAATCAAGGTTAGATGGTGAGTTTGTCGAACCATGAGCGGCATTAACCATTCATATTCGATAACCCGAACGGGGATGCCAGGCATAATTAGGGCCGAGTTAATAAAGCAAATACGGACCGATTCTTTCATGAACACATTGGAGGTTTATGATGACAATTCAATTATCCCGTCGCCGATTTTTGGCCGTATCCGGTGCAGGGATGGCAGCTGCAGTCGCTGGTTGCTATCCATTTATGACCGGTGATTGGCATCATAGAGAATCTGCCAAATTAGCCCATGGCGAAACCATTGTCCTTAACAAAGATTTATTCTTGGGCTATCCAATCAACATGACGACGCCGCCTGATGAATTTTTCAGTTGGCGTGAGCAGTTATTCGATGCCGGCATTAATCGCTTTGCGTTTAATAATGTTGGCAATCCTTACCTGGAAAGTCCTATTCCGTTTAACACCCATGATTTTGAACGCGAAGTCATCCAGCGTTTTGCCCAGCTTTATGGTTTTCCGGCTGATGATAACTGGGGATTTATTTCACATAGTGGCACTGACAGTAACATGCACGGCATGTACATGGGCCGAACAATACTGACTGGCCGGACAGGTCTGACGCCCAAGGTCTATTTCACCCGTGAAGCGCATTATTCGATTCAAATCTTGCGTGACCTTTTGGGTATGGAGGCAGTACAGGTTGAAACCCTGCCTGATGGCGGTATGGATAGTGCCGATTTGGCTAGATGCCTGGCTGCCAATAGCGATCGCCCTGTGCTGGTAGTTGCGACGGTTGGCACCACCTTCAAGGGAGCTATCGATAATATCGACAACATTCAACATGCGCTGCAAGGTTTGGAAAGCTATCTGCATCTTGACGCTGCTTTATTTGGCGGCTATTTACCGCACACTGAGTTTGCTTCTGAAGTCATACATCAAACCCCAGGCCCGGCAAAAAAACAGCGCTACGATTCGATTGCGGTTTCCTGCCATAAATTCTTTGGTTTTCCATCACCCGCCGGTCTATTCATCACCCGAAAAAAACTTTATCAATACTTTACCGAGCAATTTTCGCGCATCCATAACCCCGAATATATTCATCATGTGCCGGGCACTATCACCTGTTCAAGAGATGCGGTGAAACCAGCCGAGTTTCATTTTTTCAGCACGGATTTAGCATTTTCTAAACAATCCGCTGATGCCGGACGGATATTAACGTTTACCCGAGAGCTCCTTAGGCAAATGCAAAGTCATTTACCACAATGGCAAGCAACCCGTGCCAATGATGCGTCGAATACTGTGTATTTCAAAAAACCATCAGCGGCGATAGTCAAAAAATATTCATTGGCAACCATGAACTTAGCCGCGAAATCCGGTCCCGCCAGCTATGCTCATGTGGTGGTAATGCCTCATGTTACCAACCAAATCATTACCGAATTTCTCAGCGATTTAGAGTCAGACACTACCCATTCCAGCTAGTGATTTGAACTCGTGGTACTGATATTTCTGTAATCAAAAAAGAATAAAATGTTATTCACTGCTAAATGAAGCCAGATTACTGCCTTTTTTCTGCTCGTTCTCTATTAGCCGGCCTAGGGCGCTAAGCTCTTCGGCCAGTAATACCAACAAATCATCCAACGTAACAATACCGATTAGCCCGCCAATATTATCTACTACCGGCAAGCGCCGCACGCCTTTGCTGCGCATATACTGGATGGCCTCGTATAACCCGCAATTGTCCTGCACCGAGGCGAGTTCCGCGGCCATGATGTCGCCAACCATAATAAAGGTCGGATCGACTTCGGAGGCAATAATTTCCACAACCAGGTCGCGGTCGCTGATAAGGCCGATCGGTACGCAATGATCGCCACGATTCTCGACCACCACCACGGTGCCGACATTGCGCTCTCGCATAAGCTTGGCTGCCTGCAACACCGTTTCGTTGCGTTCAGCAATAATTACTTCGCGGGTACATATTTCAGAGATAGGCATAATAGCTTCCGCTTTAATAGGTCGTTAATTTATGCAGGTTAAATTTAACGTCCTTTTAAATTACCACCAGCGTGTTTTTTGGGAGACAGAGCTAGGGCGTTAAGCGCTAATTAATCGATCTTGATCGTTTTACGTTTGCTTTTTTCAGTCTTTGGAATAGTTACTTTTAAATATGCCGTCTTGAAAAGACACTTTTGCGTTGTCACTATCGACATTATCGTGCTGCGAAATTTAAGCTGAGGATAATTTCACATAGAAAATCTAAAATAAATATCCGTACAAATACCTAATATAAGCTTGCCTGCATTAACATTCGTCAGGCTGAACAATTATTTATGAGTTATAGCCGTGTATACCTATCGCTAACGCCAAAGTCGGAACTGTAAGGATTAAGACACCGGATTGTCGATTCACTTTAATGATGCAATCCGCGTGACAATATTGGGTATAATCAAATAAAAGTGACAGAAAATATTGTCCCGTGCCACGAAAAATTGGCATTCGACATCAGTAAAACCCTAGGAGAGAAAATGCTTAATAAAGTGACATTAATAGGACGATTGGGCGCTGATCCTGAAGTTAGATATATGCCTAACGGTGGTGCAGTCACCACGATTCGCTTGGCAACGTCTAGGCGCTGGAAAGACAAACAAAGCGGTGAAAGAAAAGAGGAAACTGAATGGCATCGCGTGGTGTTTTTTACGCGTTTGGCTGAAATTGCCGGAGAGTATTTAAAAAAAGGCAGTCAGGTGTATGTTGAAGGCCGTATCCGCACACAAAAATGGCAAGGCCAAGACGGCCAAGATCGCTATACAACGGAAATCATCGCCGAAGAGATGCACATGCTTGACACGCGTAGCGGCGGCACAGCCCAGTTTAATAATGAGGCTCCACCATCAACCAGCTACAACGAGCAACCTAGTCGACCTGCAGCGCAGAATTCACAACCAGCACCGCAAACTAACTCATCATCAATGCCACCGCCCCCACCCAATTACGATGATTTTGATGACGACATACCCTTCTAGAGGTTAGCTAATACAAAAAAGCCTCTGTTATAAGAGGCTTTTTATTACTTGCGTATGAGCTGCGATTTATAACTGCACAATTTCCCGCAATACCGCTGTGGCATAGCTCCCCGCCGGTAGCGTAAATTCAAGTACCAAGACATCGTCGCTAACAAATTGCCAAAGCAAATCCGGTACATTGACCCGCAATGCGCGCCGGTCTACATCGACATCAGCAGCAATCAAGCCTTGGGCGAGTTCGGCATGGTCGGCAATAATTTTTTGTTCGATAGCCAGCGCATCTGCTGAAACCCCAGGATCGCCTTTACCCCACAAAGTCCCGGTAGGATGAATAATACCCGCCTGGAGACGGCGCAGAATTTCATCATCCGGCTGCTCAGATTTGAAGCTACTATGCGACCCGTCGAAGCTGTAGGTATCACCTGCAACTGGCTGATTCCAAAGCTGATGCGTGACGCGATACCCCAGAATCAAGTTAAACAAAAACGAACGCGCAGCAGATAAATAAATACTGCGTTGCTCCCGTCCTACTTTAGCGCCTTGAAACATCGCTAAAGCCTTGTTGATATTCTGCCCTTGATTACCAAAGCGCTGGCTGCCGAAATAATTGGCAATGCCGTGTTCTTTAATGGCTTGCAATTGTTCGGCAGTCTTTGCTTTATCGCCTTGCCAGTTGCGTATGGTCAACTTAAAGCGATTGCCGGATAACACGCCGCGTTTAAGTTTTCGGGCATGACGAACGGTTTGCAAGACTTTGATGCTGTCTGATTCAAACTGCGTCCAGTCCGGATCTTGTTTGCCCGGCAACCAAACGCTAAACCATTGTCTGGTGATGGCGTGACGATCTTTTAAGCCGGCAACACTGACATCGCGCTGCCTGACACCGGCAAAACGGGCCAGCATTCGGGCAACATATTCAGTGTTTTCACCGGTCTTTTGAATGTATAAAAAAGCATGTTCGCCGGTGCCTGACGGTTCAAAAGATAACTGTTCGTCAACGATAAAATCTTCAGGAAGTGTACGAATGTCGCCGGTGGCAGAAGGTCCGCCGTAAACAGCAGGCCAATCTGGAATGTTTGAATAAGGCATTGGGTTATTTTTCGATCAGGACAACAGCCTGGACGGCAATGCCTTCTTTGCGACCTTCAAATCCCAGCTTCTCGGTAGTGGTGGCTTTTACATTGATGAAGTCAATGTCCACTTGTAAGTCAGCAGCAATGTTTTCGCACATTGCCGCGGTATGTGGCGACATTTTTGGTGCTTGGGCAA
>Ga0208629_101053_pt1 | contig 11745 bp, 2 predicted proteins | sample LakWasMet19_HOW5_2_FD_183865 | JGI IMG/M metagenome (GOLD analysis project Ga0208629, IMG submission 183865) | Freshwater sediment methanotrophic microbial communities from Lake Washington under simulated oxygen tension - Sediment Metagenome... | ecosystem: Environmental > Aquatic > Freshwater >...
GCTGGGCGCGTGTGAATCCGCGACTGCACGGCACCACGCTGCGGCAGCTGCCGCGCCCTCACAGCGCAAGCGACGCTTGCTTCTCCCTCGCAGACTCGGTTGCGGAGCGGTGGCTGGGCGCGCACGGGGACACCACGCGACTAATGTGGCGAGGGTGGCCTCCGTCGCTCACGAGGGCAGGGCTTTCGTGGGCTCCCCCTTGCCGTTACATCGTTTGCGGTGCGCTCAGCGCACATCCACCCTTAGCCCCCAGCGCGGTTGCTCGCCGTCACCACGCCGTCACTCCCCTGAGATTGCGCGCCCTCGTGTGCCACAGTGCGAGCGAGGGCGCCCCTCGAGCAGAGCGGCAGCGTGAGCAGCAACCCTGAGCGCTGCTGCCGGGGCTCCCTATACGTCTGGCGGCTTTTCAATGTTTCTTCAAACGTTATCATGATCCAATTCGCAGTGGCATGCGCATTTCAAGCGGTAGACGTCTCCAGCGCTGAATGCTCGTGTGTTTCGAAGAGTGAGAGGAACACAAATGGTTGCCAAGAAGCAGTCCGAGTCGTCATGGCCCGCCGGCCGGTGTTGACTGCCAGTGGTCCCCCTCGAGGCTGACATCGACTCGATTCGGAATTGCAACGGTGTCGTCGCTCGTGACGAACATCATAAGTTCAAGCCGGTGCCCTGCTGCCGTCAACCAGCGTCACTGAGCAGCCTCGGTGCAGCCTGCTGAACGCTGGCCAGGCTGTCAGTGAGCCTGCAAAACACAAAAGTTGAACACTTCACCATATCCTAATGCTGCAATCAACGGTATATGTGTGACATTGCACAAATCGCAGTGCCTTGCTGCGCCCCCGTGAAACCAAGAATCTCGTATGGAAGAAATTCGAGCTCGAACCCTATTTTCTTCGGGGATCGGGCGAGCTGGTTCAGATTTTCCGCGGCCAGCTGACGGCATCAATTCACTTTCATCAGAATTCTGCGATACACCCCAGCCTTATCTGGCAAGTACCACCTCATGATTGACCCCCCAAACGATGCCATCTTTCCCTGCAATCGAAGTTCGCATCGGACTCGTTCGCCAACTTGAAAACTTCGTTGCGAAGACCGTCGCGTTCTCCCGCGCCCATCTCTGCGATTGTGTGTTGCAGCCTGCTGACAGCAGCGCTAGCAGTACCCGCAACGTCCAACTGCACCTCTTCACCTCGCACGTCAAGCGCTATCATGGCAACCGCATCGACCGCTGAGCTGTGGAACGGTCGGTACACCAACGTGGGCTCCAAGGCGGTCAGCTGGTTTCAAGAAGTGCCGGAGCCCTCTCTTCGTCTGATCACCTCGACTGAGCCCGCAAAGGACGCCCCCATCGTTGACGTGGGCGGCGGAGCGTCGTTCCTTGCGGACAAACTCGTTGACGCAGGCTTCTCCGACGTGACGGTCGTCGACTTGTCGGAGGCGGCTCTGAAAGAGATGGCGGCCCGCCTGCCCCCCGGCTCGGGGGTTCAGCGCGTCTGCACCGACCTGCGCGAGTGGGAGCCCGCGCGCACGTACAGCCTGTGGCACGACCGGGCCGCCTTTCACTTCCTGACTGCGCCCGCTGACCAGGAGCGGTACTGGGACATGGTGCGCAAGCATCTGGCGCCTGGCGGGGTCGTGGTGGTGGGCACCTTCGCGGAGGACGGTCCCACCGCCTGCTCCGGCCTGCCGATCTCGCGGTACTCGACTGAGCAGCTCGTGGCCCGCATGGGGGAGGGGTTCGCTGTCCTCAGCACGGAGCGACACGAGCACCACACGCCGAGCGGGTCCATGCAGGCGTTCACGTGGGTCGTCGCGCGGCGCGTGTAGGGAAACGTGTTTGCGTGGAGCCCGTGACTGCGGTTTTTGGATGGACTGCTGATACAACAACGCTGCCGCCTTCGCCGGCACACCTCGCCTGCATGGGAGTTCCGGTCCGAGGAGCCATGCGCTCAACCCCACCCACCTATCTGATGGTAGATTGACGTGAGCACGTGTCTTGCGGATTTGAGCTGACTAGGCGGTTGCGGTGCCCTGCGTTGCACCCATCCACATGGACTCTGCGTCGCATCTATCAATATGAGTCTGCATCGCATCCACCCACATGCACTCTGCTTCGCATCCGCACCTCTGCACACTGCCACGCATTGCACGTACGAGGTATCCAGGTGTACGCTGCCGAGGTGCGATTTATGCGACAAGTATACTATGCGTGGATATCAGTGGAGCCCTTCGGCTGCGGGCTTTCCTTGTCGTATTCATGGCAGCCTGAGCGGCTTGCAATGGATATCCAACTTGAAATAAGTTATTAACGATCGGCTGCGTAACGGGGACGCCCTTCTAGCCTGCAGTCGGTGAAGTTCCACGCTGAAGATGATCGACAAGGGTGTTGCGATACGCTTCGAATTCGGACTCGGCTGGGATCCGGAGATTCACCCGCATTGAGTGCAATTGCATGTACATGTGCGGGTGTCGCAACGTTAGCGTTGCGATCGAAACTCATGCACAACGCCGCGGCGCATCGATATCCGGGTGCGCGGGCACACTTTCGATCGTCGAGCGAGCTTTGAACTACAAGGCGGATTCAGCTTATCTTGGCCTCCTGAGGTGAGGATCGACCGTGCGAGCTCTACGCCGCCGGCTTGTGAGCGCGCGTCACCTTCAACGCTGAACCTTCGAATCCGTGTGCATCTGTCAAGCATAAAAGTGGCTGTGGGTCGCGCATCGGGGGCTTCAGGTCCGGCGGCTGCGCGTGCACGGGCAGCCCAGGCCGCGTTGGAGGGCGACGCGAAGGGGCAGGCGTCGGGGCAGAGCGACCGGAGAGAATCCATGCAGCGAGAAGGAGCCCTACGGCGAGAAGCGCGCTGCCCGCCTCCTCCTCAGCCTCGGAGGGGGGACGCCCGCGAAGCCGCATTGGCTCGCAGCTGTGCTCCCTACCGCTTGGAGGACGGGCGAGCCAAGCATGCAACATGCAACGTGGAACGTGGAAAGTGGGGTGGCAGGCAGGCGGCGGATATGCCGGCGAGGACTGCTGGGGCGCCGAAGCGTAGGACACGACGCATAGGCTCTCGCATGCGAAGAGGGGAGGCGCTGCTAGCGCTGCGGGTGCCCTCTGCTGACTCCGCATCTCTCCTCTGGTCTCTCGCCGCATATGCTGGAGTTCGCATGGGCATCGAGCCGCGTCAGTGTGGCATTGGAGCATAGCTGTCGAAAGCATAGCTGCGCCGATAGCCCGCTCACGGCGCCGCAGGAGCGGGCATCTCAGCGACGCCACTGCCCTTCGGTGGACCGAGTGCCGTCGGCCTGCAGCGAACTACCCCCTCGCTCGAGTCGACCTGTACACGTCCGCCCGCGCGAGAAGCTGTGACACATTGCACGCAAGAGGCAGCGGCGCACACACGGTGGCGCGCTGGGCATTGGGGGTATTTGTGGGGGAGACATGCATAGGGGCAGTAGAGAGGCTATTGGACACGGTTGGGGGCCCCCCGGAGGGGCCCCCCACATGCAGAAATAGGTATAGTCGCCTGCAGGCAACCCGCCCCTCAGCCCTCCCAGCACGCTGGCGACTCAGCTCGGGGACCCCGCTGCCGCGTGCGACCGCGACAGCCCGCTCGCAGCCCTGTGTGGGAGGCACAGGGGAGTGCGAGGGGGCAGCAGAGGCGCGCGCAGTGGAGGGGCAGCAGGGGGCCCGGTTGACTCACAGCGGGCGGTAGGGTGATAGGGCCAGGGGTCGCGCTGCGTGTGGGGCCCAGAGAAGCGACTTTTCCCCACGACGACGGAAAGCACGGGACAGGAGACAGGAGACATGTTCGGACGCACAGACGACTGCTAGGGGTAGCACCAATGGGAACGGGACGAGAGAGACAGAGGAAGGCAGCTGCGAGCCCGTGTGCAGTCTGCAGAGGGGGCTTCGCGCGCCAGCAGTCGCGGGGACGGAAGGGACGGCACTTCGGCCTGGCTCATGGGTGGCGCTGTGCTGTGCACACACACACACACATACGCAGGCAGGCAGCGGGCCGCGCAGAGGAGTTTTTTGTCGGACAGACACGGTGCGGCCTCGCACGCTGACGCGAGGAGGAAGCTGTGCAGACGAGGGGGAGAGCATGCCCCGCTGCTGCTGCTGCGGCAGGGTGCAGCTCACCGGCACGATGGCACCGATGCACACTGCGCAGCACAGAGCCGCGGGGGAATGTGCGGGCGCTGTGCGGGGGTTGGTGTTGTACCCTCAAATGATGCCGCGGATGTGGGGTGTCTTTCTGTCTGTCTTCATCAGCGGCTGCAGCAGCTCTGCGCCTACAGCAGCGGCGCGTGGCACAGGGGCGACGGGTCAGCATCCGTGTCCTCGTCGTCCCCGTGGCCGCTACCTGCGGGGCCAAGGCCCACTGCTGCACCCGCACCCACCGCAGTGCGTGCAGCAGCGACGGGGCTGCGGCTCGAGGAGGCCTGCTGCATGTGCAGGAGGCTGCGAGAGCTCAGGCCAGCGAAGGCCTCGCGAGCATCGCCCAGGCCGCCGCTGCTGGCGCCGTGGGTGTGAGACTGCGCTGCCGCCGCCGCAGCAGCAGCGGCGGCAGCAGCCGCTGCGGCCGCCTGCATCGCTGCCGCAGCGGGAGGCAGGTCTCGCCCCAGCACCGTCGCAGCGGCTGCGGAGGTCGTGGGGGCTGCGACAGCGTCGCCCTCGGGCAGGGCCAGCGCCACCAGGCGGCTGGTGAGGGAGACGGTGCCCGCGGAGCTCACGCCATTGCCGCTGGTAGTGAAGGCGCCGGCGAGTGCGGCGGGTGCGGCGCTGCCGTCTCCCGACCCCTCCTCCTGCACGAGCAGCACGTAGCGGCCGCCCGCACGCCCCAGAGAGGGCTGCCGCATGGCCGTGGTGAGGGCGGGGTGTGCCTGCGCCTGCTGCGCCTGCTGCGGGAGGGGGGCGAGGGCCTCGGGGGGCGACCCGCTGCTGCGGCTGCCGCTGCCGCTCGCCTGGCTGTGGCTGCTGAGCGAGGCGCCGCTGTGGGTGCGGAGCGCTGCGATGCCGCCGCCTGCAGCAGAGCCGGGGCTGCCGCTCGCAGCGGAGGAGGGGAGGCCGGTGGAGGCAGGCAGCATCGCTCCTGCCCCGCTGAGGACGGCTCGCATGCTGCTGCGGGCAGGGCGCGCGGCGGGGCCGGCAGAGCCACCGGAGGCGCCGTCGGCGAGCAGGGCGTAGGCGTGGGGGCCGGGGGAGCCGGAGGGGGAGGGCACAGAGGGCAGGCTGCTGATGCTGCCCCTGCCGCCCCCGCCAGAGGAGGAGGTGGCGGTGGAGCCGCTGAGGACGGTGCCGCTGCGGCCGCCCGCCATGCCACTGCCCAGCAGCGCTGCGAGGAAGCTGCTGTTACCGCCGCTGCTGCGGCCAGCCCGGGGCGCGGGGCCGCTGACCGAGACGAAGCCTCCGGTGGTGCCGCCTGCGAGGGTGGAGGCTGAGGAGGATGAGAACGTACCAGATGGCCCCGCCTGCTTGCCCGCCCCGCCCTTGCCCGGCCCCAGCGCTAGGGTCAGCGGCAGCACACCGCCCGCACCCGCTGGCTTGCCTGCACCCGTACCGGCAGTGCCGCTGGGGCCGGCGGAGGCGGGCGTGAGGCTGTCACTGCCGAAGCCGCGGGCGCCGCTGCTGGCGCGGCGGCGGGCTGCGGCGCGGGCGCTGCGGCTGCGCAGAGGAACGCCCCGCCCTGCGAGCCCGCTGCTAGCGCTGCCGCCTGCGCTGGCCCCGTTGAGGCTGCGGCGGCCTGCGCCAGCCGCTGCAGCATCGCCGCCCTCCGCTGCAGCAGCGGCCGCAGCAGCCGCGGCGGCGGCAGCGCTGTAGGCTTCGAAGCCCAGGGGCAGGGCCCCCACAGACCGCTGGGCGCCGCTGCCGCTGACGCTCACGCGGTGGTGGGGGCCGCCTGCGGCAGCAGAGGCGGCGGGCGGCGCGGCCCCGAAGAGGCGGGTCAGGAAGCGCAGGACGCGCTCACGCACGCGCCCGTTGCTGCCGCCGTCCGCAGGGCCGTCTGCAGCTGCGGGGGCGAGGGAGGCGCGGCCCGCAGCGCTGCGGGCGCGGCCTGCGGAGGAGGCGGACGCACTGCGGAGGGGCGCAGCTCCTGCCGCAGGCGCAGGCTGGCGGCCGCGGCTTGCGCTGCGCCTGCTGCCAGCAGTGGCCGCTGGCGCTGCAGTCGCGGGCGCCGCGCGGCTGCTGCGGGCCGCTGCTGCCGCCTCGTCCCCGCTGGCTGCCTCCACCTCAGACCCGGAGGCAGCGCCCTCCTCCTCCTCCTCGGCCGAGGAGGGGCACAGGGAGCTGTCCAGAGCCGCGTAGTAGTGGTTGATGGGGTGCACGGAGGCGGGCGCAGCCAGGGCCGGGGCGGTGCCCTCAGCAGCAGCGGCATCCGCAGCCGCGCCGAACCGGCTGCTTCTGCTGCCTGCTGCAACCGTAGCAGCAGCGCGGGAGGCGGAGGCGGCGCGGCTGCCCGCGGGCTGCGCTGACGCCGCCCGCTGACGGGTGCGGGTCGTGGTGGCGCTGTTGCCCACAGAATACCCGCCGTTGCCGCCGCTGCTGCCGGCAGCGCTGGTGCGGCCGCGACGTGCCCCGCGGGCACCCTGCTGCCCCTGCGGCTGCTGCTGGCCCCCTGTGCGCCGGGCGGAGAGGGCGCGGCGCCCGCGGCTGCCGCTGCGGCTGCGAGCCGCCTCCAGCGCTGCGGCAGCGGCGCTGGGCGCTGCGCCCGCCTCCGCCCCCTCGCCGCCCGCACCGGGCGGGCCCGTCGCCGTGTTGTTGACCCAGCTGTTGAAGGCGAAGCCGGTGCCCAGCCCCTGCGTGAGGCCGGGGATGGAGGGGGAGACGCCCCCTGACCCCGGCACCCCGGGCCCCGCCTGCAGCGCCCGCGCCAGCGACGCCTGCCCCACGCTGGAGCGACGCAGGGACAGAACGCGCTGCCCAGAGGCGGAGGCGGAGGAGGCGGCGGAGACACCAGCCGTCGCAGCTGCGGCTGCTGCAGCAGCAGGCGGCAGCTGCGGGCTGCCGGTCGCGGCGGCGGCGGGGCTGCTGCCGGGGCCCTGCAGGCGGGCAGGGGAGGCTGCGGGGCCGAGGGAGAGGGGCGGGGAGGCGGCGTTGCCGTGGCTGCTGCTGTGGCCGCTCGCGCTGGTGAGGGCGGGCGACACGGCAGCAAGGCCGCCGTGCGTGACGGCGCCGAGGGCCGCAGCCGCCGCAGCTGCAGCGCTGCCGGAGAGGGCAGAGAGGGCAGAGGCTACGGAGGCGGCGTCGTCTGCTGCCGCGTAGCCGTGCCCCGACTGATGCAGCTGCCCCTGCAGCGAGGCTGCGTCGAGATCTCCCACGTCTGCCAGGCCAGCGAACGGGTGGCTGCTGGCGCTGCTAGCGCTGTAGCCGCTCTGGCTGTGGCCGTGGTGGTAGCCCGCAGCAGCAGGAGGCAGGCCGCCATCATCAACGCCAGAGGCGCCGCCGCCTGCGCTGGCCAGCATCTGCAGGTACTGCTGGTACTGCAGCTGCTGCTGCATCAGCTCTGCCTCCGACACCGCATCGCCGCTGATGGAGCTGCCCTCGGGGAAGGGCTGCATCAGGCCGAGGCCGCCTGCTGGTGCCACACCCTGCCCCTGCATGTGCTGCAGCTGTGCGTGCTGGAACGGCTGCTGCTGCAGGTGCGTGTGCTGCTGCTGCTGCTGCAGGGCCATCTGCGACGGGTGCTGGGGCGGGTAGAGAGACAGACCGCTGCCGCCCGAGGCGCCGGAGAGGCCCGTTGCGCCGCTGTAGCCGGAGATGACGGAGGGGGCCTCAGAGAGGGCGAGGGAGCGGGAGGAGGCGCCCACGCCCACCAGCCCAGCCTCCCCTCCTGCCCCGCCGTACCCCTGCATGCCCAGCAGAGAGGCGTGCGCGCTGGCGCCGCTGTAGCTGCTGCCCGTGCCTGCGTAGCTGCTGCCCGTGCCGCTGTAGCTGCCCGTCCCCGAGAAGGTGCCTGCGCCGCCGCCGCTGCAGCTGCCGAGGGTGGCGGTGCCGGCGACAGAGGACACACCCGAGGCAGTGGTTGCGAGGGACCGTGAGGAGGTGCCTGCGCTGATGCCGCTGGCGAAGCTGTCGCGCCCGCCGCCCAGGCCGTGCATGTGCTGCTGATGCTGATGCTGCAGGGAGTGCGGGAGGGGCGCGCCCGCCTCATAGCCCAGGCCGTGCAGGGGGTGGGCAGGGGCAGGGCCAGAGGCGGAGGGGGCGCCGGAGGGCCCCAGCAGCCCCAGGCGCTGCTGCATCTGCAGCAGCTGCGCGTGAGAGAAGCTGCCGCTGCTGCCGTCGCTGCCTGCGGGCAGCCCGCTGCCGCTGCTGCTGCTGCCCTCGTAGGCATAGCCGCCGCCCTCCCCGCCTCCCCGCACCGCAGTCACGCCGCCACCCATCGCACCGCCAGCTGGGCCCGCAGCCAGCGTGTGCTGGTACTGGTACTGCTGCTGCTGCCGCAGGGTGGACTTGCTGTCGCCGAGCAGCAGGCCAGCGGAGGGCGAGGCGCCGGCAGCAGTGAAGCCAGCCTCAGCGGGCGAGGGAGCGTAGGGCGGCAGGCTGAAGCCGAAGGGGCCGCCCTCGCCGCTGCTGCTGCCGGCGGAGGGGCCGGCAGACGGGGCGGGCGGCTTGCCCGGGGCACCGCTGCCCGCTGAGCCGAAGGCGGTGGCTCCGCGCTGCTGGCTGCTGCTGCTGCCAGCGGGGGAGGGGAAGGGGGGCAGGGGCGGGGAGCTGGCCACCGCCCCCCCAGGCAGCGTTAGCACCCTCGCAGGCTGCCACGAGACGGCCCCACCGTTCGCGTGGCCTGCACCCCCCGTGGCTCCGGTGCCCGCTGTCGCAGGGGCAGCGCTCCCGCCGCCGTTGCCGCCGGGCTGCTGTGGGCCGCCCGCAGGCCCCGCAGACCCCGCCCGCAGCTGCTGCGCTGCCACACGCCGCGCCTGCGCCTGCTGCAGGAGGGCAAGCCGCTGCTGCTGCGCCGACGCCGCTGCCGCAGCCGCCTCCTCCTCCGCGAGCTGCAGCCGCCGCAGCTGGTCAGCCACGTCCGCAGCGCCCTCCTCCCCCTCGCCCTCCTCTGCTGCCGCTCCCTCCTCCTCCTCCTCATACCGCGTCGGCAGCCCGGAGCCGTGGTGGAAGGCGCCGCTGCTGCTGCTGCCGCTGTGGGCGTGGGCGTGGTGGGCGCCGCTGTGTGAGTGAACGTGCAGCGGGTGCGCCTCAGAGCCAGCGCTGCCGCCAGCGGGCTGCATCGCGCCGCCCTCGCTGCTCGCCTCCTCGAACAGGCGGTACTGACCCTGCCCCTGCTGCTGCTGGTAAGCCGCGTGCTGCTGCTGTTGCTGCTGCTGCTGCTGGAGCATGGGGTGATGGGGGTGGTGGGGATGGGGGTGCCCGGGGTGTGGATGCGTAGTGCCCGCGACGGGCGTGAAGCCGCCCCCCGCAGCGTCGCCCGAGGCGGCGGAGGGGTCCTCACCAGCCGCCGCCCCGCCGCCGACACCGCCACCCATGGCCGCTGCTGCAGCCTGCTGCTGCGCGTACATGAGCTGCGCCTGCTGCTGCTGGAAGAGGAACTGCTGCTGCTGCTGTGCCTGGGTGTGGCCGCCGTAGCCGCTGCCTACGGCTGCGGAGGGGCCAGCCTGAGGGCGCCCCCCTGGCGCTGACGCCGGGGGCAGGGGAGGGTGCATCCCGCTACTGCCTCCGCCGCCCCCGCCTCCCCCCATGCGGCCGAGCATGCGTCCGCTGTCGTCGAAGCCGCCCGCGCCGCGGCCGCTGCCGGGTGCTGCGCCGATCTCATCAGCGAAGCCGCCACCCATGCCGCTGCCGCCATTGCTGCCGCTGGGGTAGCCAGAGCCTGCCACCCCACCGCCGCCTCCCAGACCCATGTACATGCCGCCTGCCCCCCCGGCAGCCATGCCCGAGGGGCCAGGGTACTGCTGCTGCTGCTGCTGCGGGAAGGGGGAGCCGTACGGGCCGCTGGCGCCGCCGCTGGGCGGGGGCGGCGGCGAGGTCATGAAGCCGCCTCCGCCGCCCCGTTCCCTGTCCGGCCCACGCTCTGTGTGGCCCATGAAGCCGAGGCCGCCCACCCCTGCAGCGCTGCGGTGCCCCATCCCGCCGCCCCTCTCGACCCCTCCGCGTGCGTCCATCATTCCCCTGTCCATCCCTCGGTCCATAGAGTACATCCCGCCACCCCGCTCCCTGTCCATCCCTCCCCTGTGCGTGCGGTACCCCCCGAGGCTGCCCCCGCTGCCACCCATCAGCGAGTGCATGACCGCCTCGGGGGAGGCCATGGCCATGCTGGCCAGGGAGAAGCCCTCGGGCGGGGGTTCGTCGTGCAGGAAGTGGCAGCGCGCGCCGTACGGGCAGGAGCCTGCAGGGTGTAGAGGTAGGGTGTAGGGGGCAAGGGGAGGCACGGCACATGAGTTGACAGAGGGCGGGGCGGCGCGAGGAGGAGATGCGCAGCGCTATGGCAGCCCGCAGCAGTGCTGGGGACGCCGCTTCACCGGACTCCAGCGCGCGCCAGCAGCGCAGCTGTGCCGCGGCGTGGTCAGCGCCTGCTCTACCGCACCGGCGCAGTCCCCGGACCCCACACCACAGCGCCTCACAGCACCCCATACACCACCACACGGCCACACAACAGCCCACACGGCCACGCAGCAGCCCGCATCACCCCACGTACCGAGCGTCCAGTAGTTCTTGCACTTGAGGGTCTTCCACTTGGGGTGCCGGGGGGCACGCCGCAGCTCGTGCGAGCCGTGCGCGAACTGGCACTTGCTGCAGGCAGGAGAGGGCACAGGCGGAGGGGAAGAGAGTACAGACAGACAGAGGGGGCGTGAGAGGCGGGACACGGCAGGGCAGGGCAGGACGGGGGGCACACGAACAAAACGTGGGGAGGCTGCGGTCGCCAGCCAGAGCCATTCAGGCAGGAACAGAGCGGCGCCAGCGAACGCGGCCGCAGCTCGAGCCCTCGTCCCTCCTCAGGCTGCGGACAGCCCAAGCACGGCTCAAGCACAGCACATCCAAACACAGGCACAGCCGCAGCCGGCGCGCAGCCCTGCTCGCACTTACCCCGCGAAGGGACAGCTGCCGCTCGCCGCGTAGTTCTTGCACATCTCCGTCTTGTACAGCACGCTGCGGGCCTCGGGGGGCAGGCCATACAGCTCCTGGAGGGACAGAGTCAGGCTGCTGCTGCCGCCTGCGAGGCCGCCGCCGCCGCCGCCACGGTCGCCGCCGATGCTGCCAGAGTAGTGGCTGCCGCCGCCGCCCCCCATGCTGCCTGCGTAGCCCCTGTCGCCCCCGCCCATCGCAGCGAAGGCGCCGCCCCCGCTGAAGCCGCTGTAGCCGGTGCCTCCTGACATGCCCGACGCCACGGACATGGCGGATGAGGCGGGAAAGCCGTTGTAGCCCCCGCCCCCTGTGCCCATACTCCCTCCGCTGTGCATGCCCCCAACCCCTGCAGAGTGCATGCTGGTGGCGCCTCCGTACGGACCGCTGGCGCCCTCCACGCCGGAGTAGGCGACAGGGCCGCCGTAGGGCCCGCCGCCGCCCCCGATGAGTCCTGCGCCCATGCCGCCGCGGGGCAGGCCGGGGCCGGAGGGGCCGCCTCCTCGCAGCCCAGAGATGCTCGGGGAGGGCGGCCGCGTGCTGCCGCCGCTGTAGCCCCCGTGGCCGAAGCCTCCGCCGCCGCCTGCGACGCCAGCGCCATGGGCCATCCCACCCATGCCGCCGCCGCCCAGGCGGTCCACGCCCAGACCGAGGGCCATGCCGCCGTGCTCCGCCAA
>Ga0208629_101054_pt1 | contig 11739 bp, 9 predicted proteins | sample LakWasMet19_HOW5_2_FD_183865 | JGI IMG/M metagenome (GOLD analysis project Ga0208629, IMG submission 183865) | Freshwater sediment methanotrophic microbial communities from Lake Washington under simulated oxygen tension - Sediment Metagenome... | ecosystem: Environmental > Aquatic > Freshwater >...
GCTGCTTTTGCAGCCACCCTCATTGCCAGAATGAGTGGCGACAGAGCAAGAGATATTGACTCTCATACTCGGCAACAGGTCATTGAAAAACTAAAACTCAATAAAGTCCCTCAATCTTGGATCGATATGGTTGAGCATTTTAAAGAATTGGATTCAGTTGAAGAAAAACAAATGTTTGGCGAAACGTTGCCGCCAGGCCTGAAATTAATTAGCGAATAACGTGGAGTAATAATGAAGTTATTAAATGTTGTCATCGTGTTCGTATTAGGCCTGATTATGCTTTATTTTGCTGTTGCAGCATTTAAATTGAGCTTTAGCGAGGAGCTATTTATACATAGTGCGATTAGATTTATTGCCGGTTTTGTCATTCTCGGCATCGGTGTTTTTTATGCGCATATTATTCGCTTGAAGGTTTCAATTTATATTTTGCTGACTTTAGTGCTGATAGATGATGTTTGGGATTACTTTAGAGATGTTGATAGCTTTGTATTTGAGATGATGCTCTACAGCCTTTTTATGATGTTATGGGGCGCTATCTCAGGCTACGTGGTAATGCGTCAATTTAAAGCAAACGCCTCTGAGCAGTGAACACTTTTGGCGCGATAACTTCTTGCTAACAATGCATAGATATTATTAGATCCCCATTTAGTTGCCTTGCTTGCTGCCTTAGCTAGTATAATTCCGCGATTGTTTCAGCTGGATTTTCTTTGCCGAACAAACCTTTTATCAAAAACTCTTAAGAGAACTTTATGGCGTTGTACTGTGGAATTGTTGGTTTGCCGAATGTCGGTAAATCGACCCTATTTAATGCATTAACCCGTGCCAAAATTGCGGCTGAAAACTACCCATTTTGCACTATTGATCCCAATGTAGGCGTTGTGCCTGTGCCTGATCCGCGTATGGATAAACTGGCAGAAATCGTTAAACCTGAACGCATGCTGCCGACCACAATTGAATTTGTAGATATTGCCGGTTTAGTTGCGGGTGCTTCCAAAGGTGAAGGTCTTGGTAACCAGTTTTTGGGCAATATTCGCGAAACCGATGCAATTGCCCATGTCGTGCGCTGTTTCCAGGATGATAATGTAATTCACGTCGCCGGCAAGATTGATCCTATTAATGATATTGAAGTTATCAATACCGAATTGGCTTTAGCCGACATGGCTTCAGTCGAACGAGCGCTACAAAAAACCAGTAAAGGTGCTAAATCAGGTAATAAAGACGACGTAGCTAAAAAGCTAGTGCTCGAAAAAATATTGGTACAACTTGATACTGGGGCGCCGGCACGCACTCTAGGGTTGACTGATGATGAAAAAGCGCTGATTAAAGACCTGTGTTTGCTAACCATTAAGCCGACTATGTACATTGCCAATGTTCAAGATGATGGCTTTGATAACAATCCTTTACTCGACCGCGTAAGAGCCTTTGCTGATCAAGAAGGTGCAATGGTAGTGCCTATTTGTGCGGCTATTGAAGCGGAAATCTCTCAATTGGATGACGACGAAAAACAAGAATTTCTGGATGATTTAGGGTTGGAAGAACCCGGTCTGAACCGTGTTGTCAGGGCTGGCTACAGTTTGTTAAATCTAGCGACGTATTTTACCGCAGGCGTTAAAGAGGTTAGAGCTTGGACCATTTCCATCGGCGCCACCGCACCACAAGCAGCCGGCGTTATCCACACTGATTTCGAAAAAGGTTTCATTCGTGCTGAAGTAATCGCTTATCAGGATTTTATTGCTTATAAAGGCGAACAAGGCGCGAAAGATGCCGGTAAATGGCGATTGGAAGGAAAAGATTACATCGTTAAAGATGGCGATGTAATGCATTTCAGATTCAACGTTTGACAAAAGCAGGGCGCATAACTAAAATGCGCCCTCTTTGATGCAGACAGATTAAGGCGATATAGCTCAGTTGGTTAGAGCACGGGATTCATAACCCCGGGGTCGGTGGTTCAAATCCACCTATCGCCACCATGTAAAATAAGGGCTTAGGTTAATACCAAGCCCTTTTTTATTGCCCGAATTTTATCCTGATGCACTTTGTAGCCTGCCTTTCAAACCGTTCAACAATTTCCTCCTGCCACCCCAATCACTGAGTGTCAGCCTCGTTTGTCATAACCTTATAACGTTCAATAATTTTTGCCGTACGGCGAGTCTTGGACTCTACTCTTTCTCGAAAAGTTGTGCTTGACCATCTGGTTTCCAAATGGGGTAGTTGGTCATAACTTTGTCGAAGATATAGCTGGATAGAAATCTATTCAGCCATTGTTGAAGCGCTGGATAAGGCGACTCCTCAAACCACACACTATCCACAGCCGCAAACTGGCGAATAAACGGCAGTATGGCGGCATCAGCCAATGCAAAATGATTGCCGCACAGAAATGACTGTTGATTCAATCGTCGTTCCAGCTCTGCCAGAAACAGCTCCCCTTGCTGCCGGTATTCCAATTCAGAACGTTCTGGATAACGATCTGCATATTTATAGCGATCCAGATAATATTTAAACTCCCCATCATTCCAGACAATCAGCTCCTTAGCCTGTTGAAGTTCGCCGTTTCCTAACCAGTGTTCGGGATCGTGTTGCTGCAAGGCCCAGAACATAATGTCTAGGCTCTCATCTATGACGTCAGTGTTCTGAAGTTGCAACACCGGCACAGTTCCCTTGGGCGATGCCAATAACAGGGCCTCAGGCTTATTGCTTAATTCGATTTCCCGCAATTCCACCGTTATTTGCGCGGCCGCAATTGTCAATCGTGCTCGCATGGCGTAAGGACAGCGGCGAAAGCTGTATAAAACAGGATAAGAGTTATTTTTAGTCAAAGCGGGTGAGGGCATATGTAATCGGACTTGTAAGATTTTGACATCGCTGGTTTTTGGCTGTACTTGAAGGAAGGGGCCTGTGCCGTTAGTATGGTCTAATAGTTTTGTGAAATTTACCAGTTGGGTAGTTAATCAACGCTAACTATTTGCCAAAAATAATAAGGACATACCCACCCAATGGTTGACAAGAAAAGTCTCTCCGAACGTGACATTTGCACCAAGTTCATCACCCCGGCCCTCACTGCCGCTGGGTGGAATTTACATAGCCAGATCCGTGAAGAAGTCAGCTTTACCAAAGGCCGCATCATCGTGCGCGGTAAGCTGCATACCCGTGGTGAACAAAAGCGCGCTGATTACATCTTGTATTACAAATCCAATATCCCGCTGGCAGTTATTGAGGCCAAAGGAAACAGTCATAGTGTCGGCGCGGGAATGCAACAAGCACTTAACTACGCTGAAACCTTGGGCGTGCCCTTTGTGTTCAGCTCCAATGGTGATGCCTTCCTGATGCATGACCGCACCGGATTGACCGACAAAACTGAGCACGAGCTGGCGCTGAATGCTTTCCCGTCCCCCGCACAACTTTGGCAGAGCTATTGCCAATGGAAACAGTTAAATACCGCTGATGCCCGCCACACCGTAGAAATGCCTTACTACGATGATGGCACCGGTCGCGCCCCGCGTTATTACCAAGCCAATGCGATCAACAACACCGTCGAGGCCGTGGCCTTAGGCCAGCAGCGGATTTTGCTGGTGATGGCTACCGGCACCGGCAAAACTTACACCGCATTCCAGATCATCTGGCGTTTGTGGAAATCCGGCACCAAAAAACGCATCCTGTTTCTGGCTGACCGCAACATCTTGGTTGATCAAACCAAAAACAACGATTTCAAACCGTTTGGCGCGGCGATGACCAAAATCAGCAAACGCCAGATCGATAAAAGTTACGAGATTTACCTGTCCTTATATCAGGCGGTCACCGGCAGCGAAGAAGAGCAAAACATCTACAAACAATTCTCGCCGGATTTTTTTGATCTGATTGTCATCGACGAATGCCACCGCGGCAGTGCTGCCGAAGATTCTGCATGGCGCGAGATATTGGCCTATTTTGCTTCAGCCACCCATGTCGGTTTAACTGCCACGCCCAAAGAAACCAAAGACGTATCCAGTATTTATTACTTCGGTGAACCCATTTACAGCTACACCCTCAAGCAAGGCATAGAAGACGGCTTTCTTGCCCCGTATAAAGTAGTGCGTATCGACATCGACAAAGACCTCCAAGGCTGGCGACCCAGCAAAGGCCAGACCGATAAAAATGGCCAGTTGATTGAAGACCGCGTTTATAACCAGATTGATATGGACCGCACCCTGGTACTGGAAAAACGCACAGAACTGGTCGCCCGCAAAATCACCGAATTTCTGCAAGCGACCGATCCTTACGCCAAGACCATCGTCTTCTGTGATGACATCGGCCACGCCGAACGTATGCGTCAAGCCTTGGTCAACCTCAATTCTGAGCGGGTCAAAGAAAGCCGCAAATACATCATGCGCATTACCGGCGATGAACTTGAAGGCAAGGCCGAGCTGGATAACTTCATCAACCCCGAAGAGCGCTACCCGGTTATCGCCACCACCTCCAAACTGATGACCACCGGCGTCGATGCCCAAACCTGCAAGCTGGTGGTACTGGATCAGCACATCAAATCCATGACCGAGTTTAAACAAATCATCGGCCGCGGCACCCGCATCAATGAAGATTACGGCAAATTTTGGTTCACCATCATGGATTTCAAAAAAGCCACCGAACTGTTTGCCGACAAAGATTTTGACGGCGAGCCGGTGATGATTTACGAACCTAAAGGCGATCAATCACCTGTGCCGCCGGATGATCAATCAGAAACCAATATTGATGAAATCGACGGAAACCTTCCCCCCTTTGAAGAAGGGGGGATCGAGGGGGGATTTGACGATGAACCCAACACCAAACGCACCAAATACATCCTCGGCGATGTCACCGTCTATGTCGTTGCCGAACGTGTGCAATATTACGGGCCGGAAGGCAAACTGATTACCGAATCCCTCAAGGATTACACCCGCTCAACCGTGCGTAAAGATTACGCCTCGCTCGATCAATTCCTGCTGCGCTGGAGCAAAGCTGATCGCAAGGCCGCTATCCTGCGAGAAATGGAAGAACACGGTGTGTTGCTGGAGCCATTAGCGGATGAAGTCGGTAAAGATTTTGATGCGTTTGACCTGATCTGCCATGTCGCCTTTGACCAACCACCGCTTACCCGCCGCGAACGTGCCGACCAAGTAAAAAAACGTAACTACTTTGCCAAATACGGCGAGCAAGCCCGCAAGGTGCTGGAAATCTTGCTGGATAAATACGCCGACACTGGCATAGAAAACATCGAAGACATTAAAATCCTCACCCTCGACCCGTTCAAAACCATGGGCACCGCCAGCGAATTGGTGTCTGCCTTTGGCGGCAAGCCCGCTTATATGGCAGCCCTGCAAGAATTAGAAGCACATCTTTATGCGTAAAACCCGGTTTTAATGATTTTTGTAGGGTGGGCAAACAGCTTTATCGTTTGCCCACCGTTGATTCGCGTGGGCAGAAAAACTTGCCCACCCTACATTTGAATATCCCCCTTAACATAAATAATCAGCCCCAAATTATGAGCATTTCCTCCACCATCAAATCCATCCAAGACATCATGCGCAAAGACGTCGGTGTCGATGGCGACGCCCAGCGTCTGAGCCAATTGGTCTGGATGTTGTTTTTAAAAATCTTTGATGATCGGGAAAGCGAGTGGGAGCTGCTGCAAGACGATTACCAATCGCCACTGCCGGAAGCCTACCGTTGGCGCAATTGGGCGGCCAATGCCGAAGGCATGACCGGCGAGGCACTCAAACAATTTCTGGATAACGACATGTTCCCCGCATTGCAACAACTCGAAGCCAAAGGCGGCGATCAGCGCGCTTATGTGATTCGCTCGGTGTTTGAAGATGCTTACAACTACATGAAATCCGGCCAGTTGATTCGGCAGGTGATCAACAAAATTGAAGAAGGCGTTGATTTCAACAAGGCGCAGGAGCGCCATTTGTTCGGTGATATGTACGAACAATTGCTACGCGATTTGCAGGCCGCCGGTAATGCCGGTGAGTTTTATACCCCGCGCGCCGTCACTGAATTCATGGTGCGCATGGTCAACCCGCGCCTCGGTGAAAAAATCATGGATCCGGCTTGCGGCACCGGCGGCTTTTTATCCTGCTCGATAGAACACATCCGTAAACAAGACGTGAAAACCGTCGACGATGAAGCGCAATTGCAGGCCAGTATTTTCGGTATTGAAAAGAAGCCGATGCCGCATTTGCTCTGCACCACCAACATGATTCTGCACGGCATCGATGTGCCCAGCAACATCCGCCACGACAACACCCTGGCGCGGCCACTGATCAGCTGGGGGCCGAAAGAACGCGTCGATGTTGTCGTTACCAACCCACCCTTCGGCGGCATGGAAGAAGACGGTATTGAAACCAACTTTCCTGCGGCCTTCCGTACCCGCGAAACCGCCGATTTGTTTTTGGTGCTAATCATGCAAATGCTCAAACCCGGTGGCCGCGCCGCGCTGGTTTTGCCGGATGGCTTTCTGTTTGGCGAAGGCATCAAAACCCGCATCAAGGAAAAGCTGCTGGAAGAATGCAACCTGCACACCATCGTACGCCTGCCCAACGGCGTGTTTGCCCCCTACACCGGCATTAAAACCAACCTGCTGTTTTTCAGCAAAGGCACGCCCACCCAGCACATCTGGTTTTACGAACACCCGTACCCGTCCGGCGTAAAAAGTTACAACAAAACCAAGCCGATGAAGATCGAAGAATTTGTTTCCGAAACCAACTGGTGGGACAACCGGGAAGAAAATCAATACGCCTGGAAAATCAGCATTGATGACATCAAAGCCCGCAACTACAACCTCGATTGCAAAAACCCGCATATCGGCGAACAGGAAATCCACGATCCGGAACTGCTGCTGGCGCAATATCAGGCCATGCAAGAAGACATTGCCGCACTGCGTGGTCAGTTGAAAAACATATTGGCGGCAGCCTTCCAATCATCCGCCGACAGCAATCAGAGCGACAAGGCATGAGTGCTATTCAAAAACTCCTGACCGATCACATCGACATCTGGACCGCCGCCGAAACGGAAAAGAAATCCGGCCGTGGCCGCAGCTCTGGTAATGCGGGCAATGTCTATGGCATCAAGAAACTGCGCGAACTGATTCTGGAGCTGGCGGTGCGCGGCAAGCTGGTGCCGCAAGATGCGAATGATGAACCGGCTAGTGAATTGCTTAAGCGCATACAGGCTGAGAAGGCTAGGTTGGTTGCTGAAGGTAAGATCAAGAGCAAATCCCCCCTAACCCCCCTTTTGCAAAGGGGGGGATCAACCGCAACAGCAGCAAACTCAAATTCAACATCTCCCCCTTTAGTAAAAGGGGGGCCGGGGGGGATTTCTTTAGATGAACAACCGTTTGAATTACCACGGGGATGGGAGTGGGTGAGATTGCCTGAGATTTATTACCCAATATCAGTAAGTGGTAATAAGTTGCTTTCGTCTGAGATCAAGGAAACAGGTAGGTTTCCAGTTGTAGATCAAGGCCAGCGATATATTGCAGGCTATACAGATAATGATGAATTGCTTATCTCGTTGCCGGGCCCTGTTGTAGTATTTGGTGATCATACGACAGAGAGGAAATTAGTTGATTTCAATTTCGTTGCAGGAGCTGATGGCGTAAAGATACTAAGACCATTACTTCAGGATGACAAATTCTTCTGGTGGCAGTTGGTCAGCTTAAAGTTAGAAGGACGTGGATATTCCCGGCATTATAAAGTCTTAAATGAATCCTTTTATGCTTTGCCTCCACTCGCCGAACAACACCGCATAGTCGCCAAAGTCGATGAGCTGATGGCGCTGTGTGACCAACTGGAAACCCAGCACAGCAACGCCGCCGAAGCCCACGAAAAACTCGTCAACCACCTGCTCGGTACGCTCACACAATCACCAGCTTCAATCTCCCCCCTTTGCAAAAGGGGGGCCGGGGGGGATTTAGATTGGCAACGTATCGCCGAACATTTCGACACCCTGTTCACCACCGAAGCCAGCATCGACGCCCTCAAGCAAACCCTGCTGCAACTGGCAGTCATGGGCAAACTTGTCCCTCAAGACCCCAACGACGAACCCTCCAGCGAATTGCTCAAGCGCATACAAGCCGAAAAAGCCAAGTTGGTTGCTGAGGGCAAGATCAAAAGCAAATCCCCCCTAACCCCCATTTTACAAAGGGGGGGATCAAAAGCAACAGCGATGGCAGCAATATCATCAACCGCTGCCTTTGAATCAGAAAGTACTCCCCCAACACTGACATCACCAACATCGCCAATATCTCCTCCTTTAGTAAAAGGGGGGGCGGGGGGGATTTCCGAAGATGAAATGCCGGTTGAACTGCCGCGGGGGTGGGAGTGGGTGCACCTAGAAGATTTAATGCCGGAATTTCAAAACGGAGCTTCCAGTCGTGGCGATTCAAATGGTGAGTCAGTTGTAGTATTACGTTTAGCTGATATTAAAGATCGCCGTATTTCAATTGCTGAGCCTAGAGAGCTTTTAATATCACCAAATATGATTAAAAAATATCGTTTAGCGAAAGGTGATGTTTTGATTGTCCGCGTAAATGGAAGTGCTGATCTAGTTGGCGGATTCGTTCTATGCGATCAGGATTTTGATGGAATTTATTGTGATCACTTCATTCGCATGAGAATTTCACAGGACATGTTTAATCCAAGGTTTCTTACTTTACTTGGAGCATCACAACTTGTTCGGGATCGAATTAAAGATTTGTTTGTCACGACAGCAGGACAGAAAACAGTTAATCAAGGTCATATTGGATCACTAAAGCTTCCTCTTTTAAGTGTTGCCGAACAACACCGCATAGTCGCCAAAGTCGACGAACTCATGTCTCTCTGCGACCAACTAAAATCCCGCCTCACCGAGGCCAAGCAGTTACAGCAAAAGTTGGCGGATGTGCTGGTTGAGCAAGCAGTATCGCAATAAACATGCTCATTATCGGTGTTGCCATCTTGGTAAAATTAGAGCTTGGCGCCGATAAAGGCTGGTTAATGCAATAAATTAAGGAATTTAACAAGATGAGATTAAAAGAAAAAGAGGTTGAAGTCGGCTATTTGTATTTGACCACTGCCAATCAATACCGGGCTGTGCTGACGATGAAAGGTGGATTTTTAATTTATGCGCCCAGTTCGGAAGGGGCTGCACCGTTAAATCTGAATGCTACAAAACTGCCTTTTGAAAATCAGCCCTTTAAGAAATGCCAAGTCGTTATTTTTGCCAAAAAGGATTATCAGGTGTTTGAGTTCAATGGTACTGAAGCCATTAAACATAAATTGGATGAATCGCAGTTAGCAGAAGCAATAGCGCAGTGTAATGCTAAGTCAGGTATTGCAGCTTTGTTACTAGAATAAAGCAGTTGCTTCCGTCGCTTATCGAGTTTCGCCCAATGGGCTAACCTGGCAGACATTAATGAATTCACCATGTTTAACGTCGGCGCCAGATCATCACTAGAACAATATTTGTTGAATTGTTAGGCAAAGGTAACTTTGTTGTCTCAGTGCTTGTTTGGTTACCGTGGCAGGTGGCTTTTCCGTTATAATTCCCGGCAGTTTTAACTTACGTTATTGAAAGGTCTATGTCAGAAATTAACAAAGTGGTGCTTGCTTATTCTGGAGGTTTGGATACTTCCGTGATTCTTAAATGGTTGCAGGATGTTTACGACTGTGAAGTGGTGACGTTTACTGCCGATTTGGGGCAGGGTGAAGAAGTTGAGCCGGCTCGTGCAAAAGCCCAAAGTTTGGGTATTAAGGACATTTTTATCGAAGATTTGCGGGAAGAGTTTGCCCGTGATTTCGTGTTTCCAATGTTCCGTGCCAATACGATATATGAAGGCGAGTATTTGTTGGGTACGTCAATCGCCCGGCCGTTAATTGCCAAGCGTTTGATTGAAATTGCTAATGAAACCGGCGCCACGGCGATTTCTCATGGCGCGACAGGTAAGGGTAATGATCAAGTACGTTTTGAGTTGGGCGCTTATGCACTGCGGCCTGATATTAAGGTGATTGCACCTTGGCGGGAATGGGATTTAACGTCGCGCCAAACTTTACTGGATTATGCAGAAAAGCACGGCATTCCTGTGGAAATGAAAAAAGGCAAAACATCGCCGTATTCCATGGATGCCAATCTGCTGCATATTTCTTATGAAGGCCGCGTTCTGGAAGATCCTTGGGCAGAACCTGAGGAAGATATGTGGCGTTGGACAGTGTCACCTGAGAACGCGCCTGATCAGGCGACTTATATTGAACTGACCTATCAACACGGTGACATTGTTGCAATTGACGGCGTGGCTCATAGCCCGGCGCAAGTGCTGGAAAAATTGAATAAATTGGGTGGCGAAAACGGTATCGGTCGTCTTGATATTGTTGAAAACCGCTATGTGGGTATGAAATCTCGCGGCTGTTATGAAACTCCGGCCGGTACGGTAATGTTAAAAGCACATCGCGCAATTGAGTCCTTAACGTTGGATCGTGAAGTTGCGCATTTGAAAGATGAATTGATGCCGCGCTATGCGTCATTGATCTACAACGGTTACTGGTGGAGTCCTGAACGTAAGTTGTTGCAGACCATGATTGATGAGTCGCAAGTCAATGTTAACGGCAAAGTCAGAATCAAACTTTATAAAGGCAATGTGATCGTTGTCGGTCGGGCGTCTGAGACTGATAGTCTATTCGACGAAAGTATCGCTACTTTTGAAGATGATCGGGGTGCTTATAATCAAAAAGATGCAGAGGGCTTTATCAAGCTTAATGCGTTACGGTTGCGCATAGCCGCCAAACGACTGAAATAATCCTAACGGCATGAAGCTTATAACTTCATGCCGTTTTTGTTTGTGCTGTTGGTTGCACCAAAACAAGGAAAATTTCAATCAAGCTTGTATAATCGCCTACTAACTGACGGTTATCACTATTATAAAAATGAATGTTAGTACGCCTGCCTGTTTCTGGCTTGAGAGGAAGTAAATAATGAGCGATATGCGAGAAACTAAATCAGCGCTAGTTAAAATTGATAGCGGGCTAATACCTGCACATCAGCGACTGGTGAAGGTTAACCGATTGCTGCTGGCAGTCATTGCGTTCTTGATGACTGTAATTATGGTTATTGGCGCTTGGTTACTGCCAAGCGATGATTTTATTGCCGATTATAAAAGCTCAGTGTCATCAACTTATGCTAAAGGAATGAACCCGGTGTTATCTGCTGAGGTAAATACTTTAAAAGGGCAAGTGGTGGGATTGGTTAGTGGGTCTATCGAAAGCAAGCTGAAAACCTTAGAAAGCAGTATTAAGGGCGGCTCTTTTGCAAACTCATTGGGCACTATCGAAGATTTGAAAAACGACGTTAAAATTCTTCGTACTTATGAGCCAGAAACCAACCAGTCAACTGCAATTTCCAATGAGCAAGTGTTGCGGGAAATGTCTCAGCTAAAGCGGCTTATTTATACGACTGTCGGTTCGTGTGGCTTAATGTTGGCAGCTGTCGCAGGCATCTGGATAAAAAATCGTAGACGACTTCCTCATATCAAACCAAGTTTTTTAGGCAAACGACATTAGGGAATTTCTAAAAATTGCACTTCGACAAACTCAGTGCGAACGGTTGTCTTATTAAATCAATTACTTATTCGTTCGTGCTGAGCCTGTCGAAGCATGAATGGATAATTTTTAGAGGTTCCCATTAGTAATTGATAGACACAAAAAAACCGCCCCAACTTTCAAAGCTTGGGGCGGTTTTTTTGTGTCTTACGTTAGG
>Ga0208629_101055_pt1 | contig 11738 bp, 5 predicted proteins | sample LakWasMet19_HOW5_2_FD_183865 | JGI IMG/M metagenome (GOLD analysis project Ga0208629, IMG submission 183865) | Freshwater sediment methanotrophic microbial communities from Lake Washington under simulated oxygen tension - Sediment Metagenome... | ecosystem: Environmental > Aquatic > Freshwater >...
TTCCTGCCAACGCTGCCCACTCTCTTTTGCTGCAGTGCTACTGAAGACAAGTGGCAGGTTGCCGGTACGTTTGCGAGCCGTGTTAGAGCGGCGCATTTGCGCAATGTAGACACCGCAGGCGCACTCCTTCCCTCACCTCCGAACACTCTTTGCTGGGCCACGCATTTGCTGCAGGTGCCGGCGGCTCCACGGAGCGCCCCAGGTTCACGAGGAAGCCTGCGGAGGAGGGCGGCGATGCGCCTCGGGGCGGCCCGCGCGGAGCAGCGCGCGATGGCGAGCCACGAGAGGAGCGCCCGATGAACCGTGAGCCCCGTGAGCCTCGCGGCGAGCGTGGGCCGCGCGAGGGCGGCGAGGGCGGACGCTCTTTCCCCTCATCGTTCGGCGGGGGCAGGCGGGACGAGCGTGAGCCCCGCGAGGGCGGCGACCGCGATGGCGGCCGCCGCTTCCCGGGCCCGGACCGCAGCGAGCGCCGTGAGGGCGGCGCCGGTGAGGGGCGCCGTGAGTTCGGGGGCGGCTTTGGCGGCGGGCGGCGCTTTGAGGGCGGCGACCGCGACCGGCCGCGCTTCGGCGGGCGCCGCGAGGACGGCCCAGCAGCCGGTGCCGAGGAGGGCGCGCCCGCTGCAGCAGGCGCAGAGGGCGGCGCGGACGCGGACGCCGCCAGCAACCGCTTCCGGCGCTTCGTCGCGTCGGAGCGCGAGGCGGGCCCCGCGGGCGAGGAGGGCGGCCGCCGGCCGTTTGACCGGGAGCGCGGCCCCCGCGAGGAGGGGCGGCGCGAGGAGGGCCGCTTCGGAGGGGGCGGCGAGCGCGAGGGGCGGCCAGACCGCGACCTCGGCCCCGCCTTCGGCGGCGGCGAGCGCCGGCGCTTCGAGGGCCCCGGCGGCGGCGCCTTCGGCGGCGGCGAGCGCAGCGAGCGCGCGCCCATGCCCGCCGCCTTCCAGAGCGAGCGGCGCGCCTTCCCCGGCGGCGGGGAGCGCGAGGGTCGCGAGGGATCGGGCATGCCGCCCGCCTTCAGCGGCTTCGGCGGCCGCAGGCGCGACGGCGAGGGCGGCGAGGGCGGCGGCGAGGGGCCGCAGGCGCAGCGCGAGATGCCCGAGGCGTTCCGCAACATGCGGCGCGGGGACCGCGAGGAGGGGGCGCCAGGCGGGGCCGCCGGCGGTTTCGCCGCCGACCGCGCCGCCTTCCCCTCCGCCTTCGGCGGGCAGCGCATGGGGGAGCGCGCGCCCGCGGGCGCGCCCCCCGCGCACTACACGGAGGGCAGCGCCTTCTCCCGCATGCGGAGGGGCGGCGAGGAGGGCGGCGCGCCCGGCGGCGGCGGCGGGCGCATGGGCGAGAGCGGCCAGTACAACGCCTTCAAGTCCTCCTCCGCAGACGTGCGCTCCGGCGGCGCGGGCGGGCGGTCTGCGGGCTACCCGGGCCTGGGCGGCCTCGGCAAGGGCGGGGCGGGCGGCGCGCCCGCGGGCCCGCCCGGCAAGGCGGTGGGCATCATGGCTTTCGCGGGCAAGCAGGGCGCAGGCGCTGCCGCCGGCGGCGCCGCGTCGTCCGCCGCGTCGGGCAGCGCCGGCGACGCCGCCGCGTCTGCGGTGGCCAAGGCCGCGGCGATGGACATGGGCATCGCCAAGAGCACGCTCGCGCGCAGCCTGGGCAAGGCGCTCGACGACTACCTGGGCGGCTTCGGCGGCAAGGACGCGGACAAGAAGGCGGCGGCGGGCATCCGCGGCATGGCGTCCACGCCCGAGCTCGCGGCGGAGCTGGTGCGGCTGGTGGCGCTCCGTGCGTCCGACGTGGAGAAGGCGGGCGACCGCAAGCTGCTGGCCTCCCTGCTCATCGCGCTGCGCACCACCAAGCCCGCGCCCGCCCTCTCCGCCGACGCGCTCAACGCCGGCTTCACCGAGGCGGTGCGCGCGCTCGCGGCCGCGGCGCCCGCAGGCGAGGACGCTGCCGCGGAGGCCTCTGGCGAGCCCGACCTCGCCTCCGCCGCAGAGCCCGTCGTCAAGGTGCGGCACCTGCTGGAGGAGACGGCAAAGGCGGGCGGCAAGGCGCGCCCCGCGTACGGCGAGGCGGAGCTGACCAAGGAGCTCGCGACCTTCCTGACCGCGGGCCCCACGCTGATCGAGAAGAAGCTGACGGAGGAGGAGCTCGCCCGTCTGTCCCTCGACGACGGAGGCGCGGCCTGGGGCGACGACGGCTCATCCGCTGCCGCTGCCGCCCCGGCGGCCGCGCCCGCTGCGCCTGCCCCCAAGGCAGCTGTGGCGGCCAAGCCCGCTGCTGCGCCCGCCGCTGCGGCTGCCGCTGCCCCGACCCGCCCCGCCTCCGAGGTGGCTGAGGAGCTGGTGGCGGCAGGCAAGCAGGGCGCTGAGCTCAAGGCGGCCGCTGTGGCCGCCTTTGCGGGCTACGCGCCGCGCGAGGCCGTGGATGCGCTGCTCACAGTGCTGCTCAAGGTGCGTTCAGTGTGTGCGTGTGTGTTTCTGTTCAACACGGCTTCTCACTGTGCTTGCCGGGAGTGGTGGCGTGTACGGGCACGCGTTATGTTGCGGATGTCACGCTTTTTTTCTTTGTTGACGGCAGCGCTTGCGCTTTCGTGCGTTCCCTGGATGATGACACCTATATTTTACCTGATATCCGACAGACTGCCATGGAGACTATCAGTCAACACAAAACAAGTTTTGCTGACGGGATTGCTTGTGTGTTATGTGTGTTGTCGGTTTGTGTTCCGCCCCGGATGACGACACCATATTTTACCTGATATCCGACAGACTGCCATGGAGACTATCAGTCAACACAAAACAAGTTTTACTGACGGGATGACGTTGTTTTTCGCGTTCTGTTGACACCTGTATTGCTTCCTCGTAGCCCTCCTGCACTCACTTCGTCTTTCCTCCTCTCCTCTGACGGCTGCAGGACGCTGCAACGAAGAACGAGATCAACAAGGAGGCGCCCTTCCTGCAGGCCGCCCGCGGTGGCGCGGCGCTGGCGCACTACTCGTACGCCAGCATCGACGCCGCGGTGGCGCTGCTGATCGCGCTCCAGGTCTACAACGCCAACGTCGGCATGGCCAAGGGCATGATGCCCAACCTCTTCATGCAGCTGTACCAGAACGACATCGTCAAGGAGGAGGCCTTCATGGCCTGGCGCGAGGTGCGTGGTGCAAACGTCGCTGGCGGCGCATTTGTTGTTCCTGTTGTGGCGCTTGCTTGTGCTCGGGTGGCCCTGCTCTGCTCCAACTGATGACACAAACGATGACGAGTCTGACGACTGCCGTGGCCCATTCATCCGCGGCGGTCGATACCACCTGATTACAACGAGGCATTTGTCTGATGGGTTGCTGTTGCTCTCTTCCTGCGCCTTGGTCGCAAGCCTGGTGTCCGCTTGCCTTGCCGCTGTTGCACCCATTGATGACCGAACTAGTGTGAACAATCTCTGATGGCGCTGCCGGATGGCTTCTGCCGCACGATTATCCAACTATATCCGAACCTTTATCTGAGGGCTGCCTGTCTTTGCCGTCGTGTGGTTGCGTGTGCTCTGCTCTGCTCCAACTGATGACACAAACGATGACGAGTCTGACGACTGTCGTGGCCCATTCATCCGCGGCGGTCGATACCACCTGATTACAACGAGGCATTTGTCTGATGGGTTGCTGTTGCTCTCTTCCTGCGCCTTGGTCGCAAGCCTGGTTTCCGCTTGCTTTGCCGCTGTTGCACCCATTGATGACCGAACTAGTGTGAACAATCTCTGATGGCGCTGCCGGATGGCTTCTGCCGCACGATTATCCAACTATATCCGAACCTTTATCTGAGGGCTGCCTGTTTTTGCCGTCGTGTGGTTGCGTGTGCGCTGCTCTGCTCCAACTGATGACACAAACGATGACGAGTCTGACGACTGTCGTGGCCCATTCATCCGCGGCGGTCGATACCACCTGATTACAACGAGGCATTTGTCTGATGGGTGTGCTTTTTCCCTATCCTACACGGCGTCTTTATGCTCCCGGCCATCCTCTGCTCATGTGTGTATTTTATTGTTCTCGCCCGTGTCTCCCTGTGCTTCTTTCTCGCTGCAGGATAGCATGGACCGCTCGCCCGGCAAGGACAAGGCGGTCACCGCTACGGAGCGCTTTTTCGAATACCTCGCGGAGAGCGAAGAGGAGGAGGAGGGTGCGTTCCCATCGTCGCATTCCCGCATTGACGTGCTGCCACATATATCGCCGTGTTGTTGTTCGAGTCCGCTGCCTTTACAACCTGTCTTTCCTCATTGCGCTTGCCGCTGCAGATGAGGACGAGGAGACCTCTGACGCCCTGAAGGACGTGGTCAAGCCCAACAACTCGAGCAAGCTGCGCTAAGTGTGCGCGCGTCGTCACGCGGGTGTTTTTCTCGCCGTGCTTGCTTGTCGCCGCTTGATATGTGATCGTGCGTGACTCCCGTCTCCGCGCTTCGCAAAAACTCAAGCGCATTGAAGCTAGGACTGCAGGGCAGCGATCCGCTCAAGGCGGGCAGTGCGGTATTGAACGGACACGCCAGGACTGATGGGTATCTGCGCCGTAGCTTCAAGCTCATTTGCAATCATCTCCCGGTCACACCCAATGTGAATTGTTGACATCGGATCGACGAATCGGGCGCCGGATGCCATTGTCGATAGCGCAGCACAACAGTAACCTGCACTCGGACCAGATTGCGTGTTGCACCGCTGACCACCAGTTGTGGCTGCAATGGCACCGGTGAGGACTGCCGACATCGAAATATCACATGCATTTTGCGTTCCTACAGCTGTACGGTTGACGTCGATCACAATTTCGACCCCGAGTCGACACGTCTTTGACGCTGCGACATGTACAGGCTGTCGAACATCGACACCGACACGCAGATTTACCGGGCTCATCCCGAAGCTGCACGGTGGAGTCGCGATGCAGTCTCCAATTGACGCCTCGGCGCTCATTCAAGCGGGATGTGCATGGCTGGCACCAGTTCCGCAAGCTTGGTTGTCAGCAAGCGCACATGGGATCCGCTGCGGCCGAGCGGATCGCAGCCGCAACGACGACAGTGCAGAGTTGGCAGAATGTGAAAAAGAGTCCAGCTTGGGCGCAAGCTGTACATCGCCTGGAAGGCTGATGCACAGCCGAACCGCGCGCCCACAGGGGTGCGGATGGCCTCCAGCCTCGCCAATCTACACAACGGCCGGTTCTCTCCACCAGCGCACCTGCGCTTCACCGGTAAGGTATGCCGTCCTCTATCCGCTGGATGGCCGGAAGAGGCTGGTGTCCCAGATGTGAGACAGCCGCAGCGCGAGCGCCAGCGACACCTGCTGCGTCTCCAGGAAGGCAATGTGCGCCTCTCGACCCAGCACGCTGTCGAGGGTGACGCGCCCCGCCAGCAGGGAGCTCAGGTTCCGGAAGTCCACGTCCCAGCGGGTGATGCGCTCCACGGGCACGCCCGCCCAGAAGTCGCGCACCATCTCTCCGTACGCTGACCCGTGCACTGGGTCCTTCAGCGCCGCGTCGCACCAGTGCGCCGCGCAGCTGGCGGCGGGTGCGTACGAGTCCTGCTCCGACCCGAGCAGTACCACGTGCCGGAAGTTGCGCAGCAGGGCGCCCTGCGGCTCGCAGGAGAAGGCGTACTTGCGCAGCAGCGCCAGCGTGCTGGAGACGGCGGCCGCTGGCGGCGCGGCAGCAACTCCTGCGCCGACAGACGCGGCCGCGCTAGCGAGTGCGGGCGGGGCTGGCCGGGGCCCAGAGGTGACGCTGCCAGCACTTGCAGTAGCCGTCGACAGGCGCCGGCCATCCTCCACCGGTACAACGGAGCCGGCGCGTGGCCCGTGCCGAGGCGAGCCACGTCCCTCGGGCCGCATCGTCATGCTGTGCTGAATGGTCTCTGTCCGCCCGGCGAGCGGCGCGTCCGGGCTGGTGTCTCCCTCCTCCCGCGAGCCCTCCAGCCCCTCCAGCATTGGGTCGCCCTCCACCGCGTGCAGTGCAGCGTGCGCAATGTCGGCGCCAACACGCTCAAACGTGCTCGCCGATGAGGCATGCGCCTCCTCCACCTCCGCAGCCTCCAGCGGGGTGATCGCGGCCTCAGCGGCTGCGCGGCGCTTGGCGCTGCGCTCCCAGCCGCACGAGAGCAAGTAGAGGAGGCAGTTGCGGATGCCCTCTGGCCCGGCAGCGCTCTCGTCAGAGAGGGACAGCTGCGCGAGGGAGACGGAGTTCTTCCAGGAGCGGAACACGAAGATGCCCGCGCTGACGAGGGAGCTCTGCGAGTACAGCAGGCCCATGTGCGGCGTGGCCACCGTCACGAAGGCGTGGCAGAAGGGCAGGAAGGGCTTGAGCAGCGGGTGCCGCAGGGCGAGGCGCGCCACGATACCGCCGAGGGAGAAGCCGACGAAGGACAGCTTGTGCAGCTCGTGGCCCTCGTCGCCCAGCCGCCCGTTGAGCAGCGTAAAGAGCTCCTGCGCCACCCGCTCGCCCGCCTCCACGAGGTTACCCTCCGTGTCCCGCGTCTGGTTGCTCGTGGTCACGTAGCAGTACAGGTGCGGGTGCAGCAGTTTGAGGTAGGAGCGCATGAGGCGTGTGTCGTGCGTGCTGCCGCCCAGCCCGTTCAGAAACACCACGACGTGCACGGCAGAGCTTGGAAGGGGGGCAGACGGCAGACGGGGCAGCTCGACGGTGCTCAGCCCAGTCGCAGACACAGCGGGGCTGGAGTCGGAGCCAGCCGGCGCGGAGGATTCGAATGCTGCCTCAAGAGAAGACCGTGCGGCAGCAGCGCCGCCATGCGCACACTCGGCGAGAGCCTGCGTCGCCACGCGTGCGGCGCCCTCGGCATCAATGGTCGCGTGCTGGCCGGTGCTGAAGTGCAGCGTCGGGGTGACGGCTGGAGTGGGGCCGCCCTCTGAAGGCGTGTGCTCGTCGGCGCGGCTGGTGACGCTTGTTGTGTCCGCCTCGCCAGCCACTGCAGCAGGGCTCTCCTGACGCAAGCTGGTGCGAGGGTGCGATACAGCCTTGATGCTAGCCGCAGCAGGCCTTGCGGACGGCACCGCGCTGCTGTCAATCGCTGAGTCGATCCGCTGACTGCGGCGTCGACTGGAGCTGAGGCCGCCCTCTTGGGCCATGGAAGCCTCGCTGAAGTCACGGGCGTCCGCGACAGCGCTCGCGGGGGTGGCGCTGGCCCCGCTGCTGTCCCGAGCCGGAGAGACAGCGGAATCACTGGCAGCTGCACTGAGCGCCCCGCTAGCAGCGTCTGACGTGTGCGTTGCATCCGCACCGGCAGACGTGAAGGCGGCAGCAGGCGGTGTCGCGGAACCTGCATCGGCGCCCGAGTCTCGTGCGGGAGAGAGCGCGTCCTCCTCGTCGTCGCTGTCGCTGTAGCTGTCCACTACCTCCTGCGCCGCAGCGCTCCCGCCACTACGGCTGCTGTCCCCAGCCACCTTGCGATCCGCAGCGGCGCTACCCGACGAAGCTGCCTCGGTGGGCGGCTGCCTAGGCCGGTGCTGGTAGCGGAACTCTGTGATGCTGAGCACCTTGGGCATGTCAGCCAGCGGGTTGTCCAGGGGGTTCAGCTCCACTGCCTGCAGGAGGCGCGCAGCCACAAGCGGGGCCGCCTGGCCTGGTGTGAGCGCCAGGTGGAGGTCCACTGGCGGCGGCGCCTCATCGTCAGCTGCTGGCGCGGGTGTCTCGGACGCTGCAGCGCCAAGGGGCACATGCTGGAACGTCAGGGGGCCTGCAGCGCCCTCAATCGTGCTCCTCCCCGAGACTGCGGTACCGACGGCAAGCACTGCAGGCGCGCCGACGCGCCACCGGTCGGGGTTTCCTGCCGTGCTGGCCTGCAGCATGTAGCTTGAGACGGCCTGTGCGCGCCGCAGGCTGCGCGGCAGGCCCGTGCTCACAGAGTCAGGCGGCGCGGCGTCGGGGTCTTGCACGCACACCGCGGGGTAAGAGCGCGATTTGACGCGGGAGGCGAGCTCGCAGGCTGCAGATGCGCGGTGGATGGCTTGCAGGGGACCCAGCATCGCGGCACGGTAGCGCAGCAGCAGGCGCGCCAGCTGGCGCAACTGCAGCTGAACAGCGGCCGCCACCCAGTCGAGCTCGGACTGGATGCACGCCGCGACGGCATCAGGATCGTGCAGCAGCGACACGCAGCGAGCGGCGAATGGCAGATAGGCAGCCGCGGCGGATACAGCTAACAGGCGCGGCGAGCCATCCCCGCGCGTCGCAGGATCAGCGCTGTCAGCACGGACAGACGCAGACGCGATTGAAATTCCGAAGCCATCAACCGCCATGTCGTCGCCACCTCGCAACGAGCGCGAGGTCTGCTGCTCCACGCCACGGGCACGGCCATCCGAGGAGTCGACACTGGAAGCCGCTGCCGGCAGGACGGCCCTGTCGCTAGCAGGCTCGCGGTAAAACTCGCAGTCTGCCCGCGCCTGCTGCATCCTCTCGCCGTCGGACAACGGAAGCGCAGCACCTTCAGCGCTTCCAGGGGTCGCGGCAGGCGTGTCCTCAGAGGCCTCATCGTCCGCCGCGGGTGCCTGAGGGTACACCGGAAGCGACTCCAACAGGCCCGCACGCAGCGCCGCAATGATGGCCGCAAAGTGGGCCGCCTTCTCGCGGGCCTTGCCGCTGCGGGCGCCAGCAGAGCCAGGCGTCCCCGTCCGCGCGCCCGCGAACGCTTCAGACGCCTGGTGGCGCTCTGCCGCCGCTGCCAGCACTTCCCGCAGCTGCAGCAGCGTGTGTGCCGTTCGCCGGCACCCAAAGGCGAACCGGTGCGGCGCTCCGTTCACGCCCTCTGGCGGCCAGTCACCGGAATCGCGCCGGGCCCCGCCGGCAGCTGAGGGCGGCGCGTCCCCGAAGCGTCGGAGCATCGCTCGGAGGCTCATACTGTCTCCACCGCCGCCGCCGCCAGCGGACGGCGCGGCTGCTGCTGTACTCGCAGCAGCCGCTCCACTCGAGCCGCGGCCGCCGTGCGTGGCCGCATGCGTGGCTGCTGGCGGCAGGCCTGCCCGTGCCGTGTACAGGTAGCCTACGAGGGAGTCGTAAGAGCGGATGAGGGGCAGCAGTGCAGCATGGTGCGCCGCCTGCGCCTCCCCCACGCGCACGCGGAAGGCAGGGGCGTCGCGCGCAGCGCTCGAGCTGCTCGACGAAAAAGAAGTCGGGGACAGCAGCTGCCGTGCCGCTGGCGCGGGAGACTTGCCCGCGCCCGTGGCGGACGGCTGCGCTGGCGATGCGGAGAGCGAGGGAGACGAGGCCGGGCTGGTGCCCGCAGCAGATGCACCGGGCGGAGACGCAAGCGACGCAGGGGTGCCCATAGAGGCGGCAGCAGATGCTGCTGCCGCCTGCCGGTGAGCAGCCCAGCGGGGAAACATCAGCTCCGCAGGCGTAGCAGGGGTCCGGGGCGCAGCCGGAGGCGCTGCCGGGCCTGGAAGGGCGGCCGCGTCAGCGGTGGAGGCGCGGCTGCGGCGAGGGCTCCCGGCCGCAGGCGAGGACGCAGCGGGGGACTCCTCCGTGGTGAATGCAGACAGGAAGCGGCCGGTGAAGCGGCGGAGCCCCCCTGGCGCCGCCTTCGCAATCGCATCCGCCGTGCCGGCAGCCCACCGCATCAGACCCGTCTGCGGGCTGTCTGCGCCATCGGATGTCATGCTGGGGATGCTGCCGCTGCGCGACTCCCCGCGCGGCCGAGCGGCGCTCGCAACAGCACCGGGGCCGCCGGCATCGAATGGGAATGGGAGTGGGGCGGGCGGCGGCAGCACTGCACGCCGCCCCACCAGGGAGCTGTACATCGTAACGCCTGCCACGCACAGGTGCATGCTGTCCCATACCACGGGCAGGTAGCACTGCATGCCGAGCAGCGACGCCACCGGCATCACCACCGTCCGAGTCGAGCACTCGGTGAAGGCAGACAGCCGCCGCTTTTCCGCGCGCTTCGCTCCTCCAGCGTCAGCTGAAGGCGCACCCTGTCCAGCCACATCCTTCAGCCCCTTTTTCTCATCGGGAACGCCGAATTCGGCGCGAAGCAGCCGGAATGTGACAATCACCTGCTGATCGTCGACAGCGCCAGCGAGCAGCGGCAGCTCGAGGTGGACCAACTCTCCAAGATCGAAACTCTCGTCCACGTAGCGGCAATACACCGATCGGGTAACGTAGCGGCCTTCTGCCTCCTCGACAAGCTGCGATTCGACGCCGACATCGCTGTCTTCGCACGCAACGCCGCGACTGGTGCTCAGCAATCGCTGCGGCGATGCCGCGAACCCTGTGGGCGTAGCAGCACGATCGCCACAGCGAGCCTGTACCGAAACTCGGTACAAACCTTTTTTCAGCAGCTCGAGGTTGGTGAGCTCGTCAAAACAGACAGAGAGCTCGTAAACGTCCTCCCACATCGAGGTAGAACTCGACATTGTCAGCGAGGCCAGGAAAGCGTCCGGCGTGCGCACGCGGTAAAAGTAGGACGCCTCTCGGAAGCCAAGCGTGCTTGGCGAGTCGGCTGGCATATCACGATCAAGGGCACGAGTAGGGCGCTTAATCGTCGATTCGCCGGCTGCACTTGCACTCAGCGATGGCGTATGGAGACTCTCTCGTGCCCGGAGATTTGCTGAGCATCGGCGCCATTTCGGCCGTTATAACTTGCCGCATTCTGTGGGACATGCTAATTCCTTCTTGCTTTTCTTTGCTCGCCCTCATGTTGTGTCCAGCGGATTCAAGAATTGGAAGTAAACTTTCAGTCATTGACTCCGAGTCATACGGCTGCGCGTGCACGTGAGCACTGCGCATGCATATGCCAGCTTCATGGTGAGACTCACACCCCTCGAGTCGCTCAAGACTTACAAGTTGACAAAAGTTGGACATTCAGCGCAGGCGGCACTCCGCCTCGTGTCGAAAGATCGGGATTGTCAACCACTGGCAGGAAGCGCACACATTCAAAGCGCGCCACAAGGGATGAAGACACGCAAGCCGCTCGGCGGCAATATCCATGTTTGGGTTCGAGAGAGGGTTTGTTTGTTTGGTTTGGTGGTTATCGGGTGTTGGTGCGCGCTGGAGACGCGTGCAAGGCTGTGCTGAACTGGTGCGTTAGGACGAAAGTGCATTGGCAGTGTGGCTGCGGCGAGGCGGCAACGCAGCTGGACATACCCTCGCTGCCACGGGATCACGAGAGAAACATCGCGTTGTCGTCGAAGTCCTCCTCGCCGCTGCGCTTGGCTGGCTGCTGGCTGGCCGAGGCGGGACGGGGGGCGGGAGGCGCACTGCTGCCGCTGCTGCCCAAGCGCCCGATCCCCGCGAAGGAAGCAGCCGAGCCGGAGCGCGGGAACTGAGAGCCGAGGCCGGCACCGGCACCCGGCGCAGCGCTGGCTGTCGCGGTGAATGAGCGGTAGCCGGCAGCGCTGCCGCCAGCAGCGCCGACGCCGCCCAGGAGGGCAGCGAGGGCGCTGGTCGGCGCAGAACCACCCACTGATGCAGCAGAGACGCGCGACAGAGCAGGATGCATACCGACAGCGGCAGAGCTGCCTAGCCCGCTACCTGCGCGCACGCTCGCCAGCAGGGACGCGGCAGCAGAGCCGCCGACAGCTGCGGAGGCAGGCCGCAGGATCGAGGCAACGCTCCCCGGCAGCGCTGCGGGTGCTGCGGCTGCTGCTGGTGCCGGTCCAGGCATGGCGGCGCTGGGGAGGGGAGGCGGGACAGGCAGAGCAGGTTCGCTGGGCAGCGGCGGAGCTGGAGGCACTGGTGGCAACGGGGCAGCAGCATGCAGACTGCCCACAGCTGGCGCTGGGGGCA
>Ga0208629_101057_pt1 | contig 11730 bp, 3 predicted proteins | sample LakWasMet19_HOW5_2_FD_183865 | JGI IMG/M metagenome (GOLD analysis project Ga0208629, IMG submission 183865) | Freshwater sediment methanotrophic microbial communities from Lake Washington under simulated oxygen tension - Sediment Metagenome... | ecosystem: Environmental > Aquatic > Freshwater >...
CGGGGCACGCACAAGCTGAGCGTCGGCAAGGCGCCCGATCCCTCCACGGTCGTGTGGGAGAACATTGAGGTCACCTGCTGCGCGCGCCTGGGCCGGCAGATCGGCGTCGGGTTTGCGCTGGTGGTGCTCCTGACGCTGTGCCTCTTCGCCGTCATGCTCGCGCAGGGCTTCCAGCAGAAGTTCCGCAGCAACGTGCCGAACCTCACCTTCTGCAGCGACGTGCTGCCCGCCATCGCCTTCGGCGTGCCGCTCGCCTCCTCCGGCGCCCCACTCTCTTCGCTGCCGTCGGGCCTCTCCTTCACGCGCAACTCGAACGCGTCCGTGTGCAGCTCTGCGGTGGGGGCGTCCGCGAGCAGCACCGCTGCACAGTTTGCGCTGCAGTGGACGGCCGTCAACAGCACCACGGGGGAGGCCATGGCGTCGCAGGCGTCACTCGTCAACGACAACCCGTGCCTGCAGCAGTGCACGGGCGCCGAGCCGTCGGGGCAGTGCGTGTGGCCGACGGCGTCGGGCGGCAGCAACATCACGTTCTCCCTCAGCACCAACGTGGCTTGCTACTGCCTGCAGCGCCTGCGCAGCAGCATGGGATCGGGCGCCAGCATCTTCGCAGCGGCCGCGGACATCATTACCCAGGACGCCTACTTCTGCTCCAACGCAGCGTGGGACTACGTTGCGTCGAGCGTGCTGCTGGTGCTTGCCTCCCTGGTGGTCGTGGCGATCAACTTTCTGCTGCCGCAGTTGATCGCGCACATGACTGATCTAGAGCGGCACCGCAGCGTGGAGGCGCGGGACTGGTCCCTCGCGATCAAAATCGTCGTCGCCCTCTTCCTCAACACGGCAGTGCTGGTGCTCCTCACCAATGCAGCGATGCCCGCCGCTGTGCACAACATCGCCGTGGGCGAATCCGAGCTGTTCAGCGGTTCGTACGACAGCTTTGACACGCGCTGGCACGCGGCGGTGGGCTCTGGCGTCGTGCTCACCATGCTCCTCAACATCGTCAGCCCGCACATGGTGGCGTTCGGCTACGCCCTCATGTGGCCGTGCAAGACGCGCCTGCAGTGCTGCGGCGCCAGCGCACGCTCGCACGCGACGCAGACGGAGCTGAACGCGGCGTGGGAGCCCCCGGCCTTCCTCTTCCCCTGGCGCGTGGCATCCATCGGCAACTCCGTCGCCGTGTGCCTGTTCTACTGCGGCGGGCATCCGCTGCTGCTCAGCGTCGCCTTCGCCTCCGTCGTGGCCTCCTACCTGGTGGACCGATACATGCTGCTGCGCGTGTACCGCATGCCGCCGCGCTACAGCGTCAGCATGGCAGAGCTGCTCCTGCGCCTGCTCCCCTGGTGAGTGGTGGGAGTTTATTGTGCATGGGGTGTCGCCGAGGGGGGCTGGGCCGCTTGAGTACGACGCTGCTCACTCGTGCGACGAGGGCTGGTGCGTCTTGTACAATTGTGATCCGAACGTGCTTTTGCGCATTGGTGCCGCGAGTTGTCTGCGCATCTCCCACGCTTGCAACAGGCTGCTTGTCGCACCTCGCCACCCCGCCACTCATCGTTCCCCATCTGCATGTCTGCACTGCCTTTGCTTTTTCGTGCTGCAGGGCGCTCGCCTTCCACCTCGGCATCTCCGTGTGGATGTACAGCGACCCCACCGTGCTCTACTCCCCGCAGGCCTCCTCCGCGTGGGAGGGCCTCGCCGTCTCCGTCGTGTCCGTCTCGCTCAGCACCGTCACTGACGTGATCGGCGGATACTCCGTCGCGGGGTCGGACAGCACGCAGAGCCTGGGCTTGGACCTGAAAGGCCGCCTCACCCGCGAGAACACGCTACCCATCTTCATCGTCCTCGCCCTCTTCGTCATCTGCTCAGTGCTCGCCGCTGCCTTCAGCCTGCTCGCTGACACGGTGGGCCGTCAGGTGCTCATGTGCTGCAACTGGCGCGCGTGCTGCGCGCGCGCGCAGAGCGACGAGTCGTGGGATCTCGAGGACGACGATGAGGGCGTGTGCGCGTCCTGGTGTCCGCGCGTCCTCTACTCCGGCCGCGCCCCACGCCTGCAGAACAGCGCCTTCACGGGGCCGTACGAGACTGCCCTGCGGCACCGGCAGGAGTACCACCTGAGCCCCGTGGAGCGCGCGTGGGGCTTCCGCTTCTGGCGCGACGCGTACGGGCAGATGCTCAAGATCCGCCTGTGGCCGAGCGCGGGCCCATCCTTCGGCACGCGGCAGCTGCACATCAAGGGCGAGCGCATGAGCACGTGGGAGGTGATTGCATCCACGGGCGGCATCGCGAGCTACTCCATCGCAGCCAACCCTGCGTACGCCCCCGCGGTTGTGGCCATCAACGCCGCGCAGCAGCTGGCGCTTGCTGATGCCGTGCAGGCTGAGGAGGCCGCCGCGAGGGCAGCGGCCGCAGCTGCAGCCGCTTCCGCTGTCACAACCGGCGACGACACGACCACGCCGCCAGAAGGCAGCGACGCGGCTGCGGCAGGCAGCGGAGAGGGCGCCCACGACAGGACGGTGGCGAATGCGATGCAGACGGCGGACGGGCACACGTCCACCTCCTCCGGTCTGCGCACTGCCAGCGGCAGCGTCGTCACAGCAGCATCAATCGCCGCACGCACGGCCACGGGTGGTGCAGTGGGCGGTGCCGTTCTCGCATCCCTCGCGCGCCGTTCAGGGGCTCGCAGGATGCGAGACGCGTCACTCCGCTCCGCAAGCGCTGCGGAGCGCACGCTGTCTCGCCAGCTCTCACGCTACACGGTGTCCGTGGGCGGCTCGCCGGCGTGCAGCGGCTACAACCTGACTGGCAGCGGGGACGCGGGCGCGGCTGCGGACGCGGCATCGCTGGACGCTGGGCCGGCCACACGGGGCGCCGCATCTGCTGTCGCTGCCGGCGTCGTGGCCAACCCCATGCAGCCTAACGCCTCTGCTGCAGTGCCAGTGGAGAGCTGGAACGGGGCGAACACGTCACGGACAGACGACCGTGCTGCAGGCGCCGCTGGCGCTGCGTCTGCCCGTGGCGCGGACTCCGCTCGTGGCCTGCACCTGGGCGAGGACGGGTACGTTAGTGATGAGGAGGTGGTCGGCATCGACCACGACGACAACGACGAGGATGGCGGCCAGCGCGACGGGGTCAGGCGAGGCGCTGCTGCAGAATCGCATTTCGCTGCAAGTGCTGCCGGCATGGCCTCTAGCGCCCGCGAGCACCAGGCGAGGCGTGAGCAGGCGAGGCACGACCGCGCCGCCGCAGTTGCAGGGGTGGGTGCCGCAGGCGGCATCGCTCCCGCGCGGGAGGCAGAGCCCAGCTCTGCCCTCAGCCCCGCCAACCTCAGCCCTGCGGGCGTGCGACACCTCGCTGCGCTCACGGAGACGGCAGCGACCCTCGCACACGCCGCCGCAGCCGCAGAGGCGTTCGACGGAGACCCGCAGGATCCCGACTCCGCGGCCCACCTGCTGGCCCTCGGAGGGGAGGCCGCCGTGATGGGCGGGGCCGCACCGGGTGTGGACATGCACACGGGCCAGACGCGGTACGATGAGGACGAGGACGGCTTCCGAGAGTTCGATCAGGAGGCTCTCGCGGCGGCCGTGTTTGGCGTCGCCGCTTTGGGTGACGACGCCCGCGAGAACCCGGGTGCCATCGCGCGCAGCGTCTCTGGCGTGAGCGGGGCAGCCGTCGCGAGGGCGGGTGGGCGCCGCGGCACATCGCTCGGTGGCCTGGCCCGGCGCGGTGGGGCGGGGCCAAGTGCGACCGTCGTCCCTTCCTCTCCTGCCGCCACGCTGCCGCCCAGCACGCAGAACACGCGCACCAACCCTCTCCATGCGCCGCCCACCGTGGCCGTGCGTGGCGGGGGCGGCGTCAGCCGCAATGGGGAGGAAAGCGCTGACCCGACCCCCAACCCCTTCGATGGATCGAGCCCCTACGTGTCGCATGGCGGGGGCTCGCTGAGCCGCGGCAGCCTGGCGACAGCGCTCGGCAGCGGCATCGACCCTGTGCTCGCAGCAGCCGTCGCGCTGGGCACCTCCGCACGGCTTATGCAGCAGGGTTCCCTCCTGGCGGGGGCCGGTGGTCGCCCCTCTCGACCCGGCAGCACCGGCCCGCGCCGCACCGTCACCCTGCGCGCGGCCGCGGCCTCTGCAGCGGCAGCCCCCATGATGGGGCTGGCGATGATGCCTGGGGCGGCCTGGTCCTCGCACCGCGACCTGCGCAGCGTGTCCAGCTCTGTCGCTCTGCGCATGCACACGGCCGCCTCTGCCGCGACCGCCGCTGCTGCGCCTCCAGCGGCGGGAGGGCGGTACCCGCTGCCGCCTGCTGCCGCTGTGGCCGGCGCCTCGGGAGAGGCAGCCGGCGTCACTGTCGTCGACCTACGATCCCTACACCAGCGAGCGTCGCCCGCTCCCGCCTCTGCCTCTCGCCTCCGCCCCACCGCGTCTGCGGGCGCACTGACACCCGGTGGCAGCCCCGCGCAAGAGGCTCGCAGCGGCGGCGGGGCCGCCAGCCGCGGCAGCTGGGCCGATGCAGGGCTTGGCGCCAGCATCACTTCGCCCCTGCGCCTGGGAGCAGCGGGCAGCCGTGCCTCCCCGACCGCTGCGGCTGCAGCGCTGTCTGCCGCCGGCGTCTCCACCCGAGGCCAGCGCTCCCCAACCGCTCACTCAGCGCACCACACCCAGCACTCGTCGGGCTTCGGGGTGCCCGCAGCGGCTGCGCCGTCGCCCTCGCAGGGCTCCCCCCTCGGCAGCTCCGCGGGCGCGAGCTCCGCGGTGGCTGTCGGCGGCACCCCCGCCCGCCAGGCCGCGGCGCTTCGCATGTATACCTCAGCCTCCACCTCGCAGGCCCTCGCCAGCGCCCGGAGCCTGCGCTCGCGCCAGGGCGTGTCTCGCGTCCCCTCCAGCCGCTCCCGCGTTGCCGCCGTGCAGGCGGGCGGCGGCAGGCGCGCGCCCCGCTCCGCCGGAGACCGGGACGGGAAGAGCTGCGGGGAGGGGGAGGGGGAGGACGATGACGTGCATGAGAACGACGCTGGGGCGAGGGTGCGCGATGACGATGGCAGCGATGGCGAGCACGACGGTCGGGCAGCCGCAGCGGGGCACGAGGAGGGTCATGAGGCTGATGAGGCCGATGAGATGCCAGGTGCTCCCGAGGACGGCCCTGCCTTCAGCTCCGCCGGCGCTGCTTCTGCTGTCACTGACGCCTACGAAGCCCCCTACATCGTTGACGCCGACGACGACGGAGAGACAGCGGATGCACCAGCAGAGTCGCAGGTGGTTGCAGTGGCGGCAGCCGCTGCGCACGGTTACGGCTCCAGCTACGAGCACGCTTTGTCGGCTCGTCGCCGTAGCGCGTCAGGGACGAGTGCGGCCACCCGCGGCTCCCTGATCCAGCCAGTTCACATTGGCAGCGCAGCGACAGCTGGGAACGCGGGAGTTGATCCTCTCTCCGATGCAGAATTCGTACATCCGTCCCTCGCTCTCGGTGGCGATGTCGAACCAGGCACCGATGCAGCTGCGCCAGCAGCAGACAGCGAAGCTGGGACCACAGTTGCAGCTTCCACGCGGCGGCAGAGCCTTGACCTGGGCTCTCCCTCAGACATCCCAGGTGGCGTGCCGCGCTCCTCACTCTCACGCACCCCTGACTTCTCGCGCCACTTCTGAGGCGCGGCGTCTGGCGCGTCCCCAGGCGCAAGCCTAGCCCGGTGCCCTATCCCTGTGCATGAGCCTTGCATGTCTACATGCCTTTTCCATCGGCGCCGCGAGCGTTGTCGCAATCCAAGCACCTACCGCGCGTGCCTCCAGCGCCAACATCGGCTCCACATCGCGTACCGGCAACGCTGGCGACGATTTCGGAGCTGCCTGACGCAGCTGCGTCCACATGCACCAGCAGATACCTATTGTTGCAGATCGAGATTGGGTTGGCAGATGCGTCACGGGGGGCCATGTCGTGATGACGGGTGGCTCTGATCGCGTGAAAGCGGCGAACGTGGCTGAAGTCTTGCTACCTCGATACGCTGCGTAGGCAAGAGAGGACTGCTGCGGTGCTGTCTGCGGTCTGCGCGGTAGTTTCGCAGTGCCATGACTCCAGTCGACTGTGAACCAGTACGTGGCGGGCTGGAGGGCTGACCTGCAGTGCTTCAGCGTCCCATGCTGCATTTCACAGCTCCTCCTAGCGGCGCGCGCGTCGACTGCTTTGACCTCATGAACACCGCGGTGGATGCATGAGGCATTGGTGGCCTAGTTCGGCTTCGCCAAAGCGCCGCAATCCGTGCTCGCATCGTTGAAATTTTCGGTGTTACCTCCGTGCGCCCGACAGGCTCGAGCGCTAGCGTCAACATCGATCTCAGCGGTCGTCACGATCGCGATCAGGGGCAAGTTCGTTGTTTGGCGCATGCATGCGGTCGCCGAGCCGGATTCGGAGATGAATTACGTGCCCGACGGCTCATCGATCTCCATGCAGATGTCACGACCGGTGGTCGGCACCGGAGTTCACTGGGATACGAATATCGCGATCGGGATAAGAGAGTTCGGCCGTCGCCGGCTACACGTGCACGCACCTGCATGTGCCCGAAAATCAGCTGCACAACGAGCCTTCTCCCAACATGGCGCCAATCCGCGGCCGGTGGGAGCTGATCATAGCGACGTTCAGCTTTCAAGCCAACATGATGACGAATGTCGCAGCGCAGACAAGCGCCGCACACCAAAATATGTCCACTGAGCGGCTGGCCGACCGCTCCCGTTCAGCACTGCGCCGGTCAACGATACTGACATCCTTCGGCGGAGCACGGCTGCTGCCTTCCAGCACAACACACAACCCCTCCAAGCGCCCCCCATAGTCCCCTGTCTGCGCACCCCTCCCCTTACGTGCCCGGCTTCTTCCAGGAGGCGCCGCTGCTCGAGCCCGCAGGCTTCAAGCCGCCGCCGAACTTGGCCGCAGCGCCGCCCACGCCGCCGGCGGCACTGGATGCAGCGCCCGACGAGGCGCCTGCCGCCGACGCGGCGGCACCCCCCGCGCTGCTGCTGCTGCTGCCCACGCCCCACTTGCGCGCTGCAGGGGCCGGGGCGGGCGCAGGCGCAGCGGCGGGCTCCGGCGCCGCCGCGGCCGCAGCCTCTGCTGCGGGTGCCACTGCCGCGGACTCCGCGCCCGCGGCTCCGCCTGCGCCCCCAATCACAGTAGGCACAGCCAGCGCGGAGAGCGGGCTGGGCAGCGGCCCCTTCGTCGCGTCAAACTCACTGACCGTCCCGTCAGCGTGCAGGAACGTGTACTTGGTGGGGAGCCCCGCGACTGAATCCTTAATTTTGGTGGTGAAGGCAGCGCGCTCGCTCCCGGTGGAAGAGCTGCCGCCGCCGCCGCCGCCGCCGCTGCTGCTGATGCGGCCGCCGGACAGCGGGCCGCCGAGGCGGTAGGGCGAGATCGGGGAGAGGGCGGAGGCGGCCCCGCTGCCGTAGGAGCTGAGGGATGCCAGCTGCCGCTCAGGGGAGGCGGGGCGGCTGAGGCCACGCCGCAGGGAGGCGCTGCTGCTGCTGCTGCCCAGGCCGCTGCCGTAGCTGCTGGAGCTGACGTAGCGCGGTGAGGAGGAGGAGCTGCTGCTGCCGGCCACGATGATGGGGCCGTCCTCACGCTCGCGGGGGCGCAGCAGCACAGAGCTGGACAGCCCTGCGACCGCCGCAGCGGCAGCCGCGCCGCCAGGGGAGGAGGGCACGATGTCTCGCCCGCCGAAGGTCAGACCCATGCTGCTGCTGCCGCCGCCGCTGAGGGCAGGGCGCGGGGACCCAGCCGGCGAGGGCGGCCCAGCGACTGCAGCGGCGGAGGCGACGGCGTCGTGGATGCTCGCGCCCGCCTGCAGCTGGTGCGCCAGATGGTGCAGCGCGTTCGCCTTGGCGAGGGCCGTCTGCGCCGCATGAATCGCGTCGTCCACCAGGGAGGAGGCGGACGAGATGGCGGAGGCACCAGCGGAGGGGCCGGCGGCTGGTGTGAGGGGGACAGCTGCTGCAGGCGTCCCAGCGGCAGAGGCTGCGCCGGAGGCAGAGGGGCTGGCAGAGCGGTGGTGGCTGTGTCCGCGCGGCGGGCTCGCCAGGTAGACCGCTGCCTCGCGCTGCGACTGCTCCAGCTGCTGCTGCTGCGCCTGGCTGCTTGCCAGCGCGCTCGCCAGCGCATCCGCGAAGCCCGCACCCGCGGCCGCAGCGGCGGGCGACGCCTGCGGGTAGGCGGAGGGGGCGGTGAGCGGCAGCATGTCTGTCGCTCTCGCGAGGTCGTTTACGAAGGCGGCAGCGGCAGGGGACACGGGGCCGCCCGGGCCCCCCGGGGATCGCAGGCGCGGGGAGGTGGAGGGACGGACAAAGGTGCTGGAGGCGGTGGCGCCCATGCCAGCGGCCGCAGAGCCCGCAGCGGTGCCGGCGGAGGCAGCGAAGTCGAACTGGGGGCGGACGAAGGGGGAGGATGCCTCGCGGTACTGCTGCTGCTGCTCGAAGTGGCCGCCGCGCGGGCTGCCGGCTGCGCCGCCAGCGGGGCTCGCCGGAGCTGCGCCCGCGGCAGCTGCAGCTGCGGCGGCGAGAGAGGCGGCGAAGAAGCCGCTGGCGTCGAAGCCCCCGATGGTGCTGCTCAGGCCACCGCCCGAGACAGACCGGTCACCACCGTACGTGGCAGCGTTGCTGAGGGGGGACGGGGCAGGGGGGCAGTCGCCCGCGCCTGCAGCGCTGCCGCCCGTGGCGGCGAAGAAGAGCTGCTGCCCTGCGTGCTGGTGCTGCTGGCTGCTGTAGGGCAGGGGCATGGCCCCCGCACCCCCGGAGGCAGCTGCAGAGGCGGCGCTAGGCGAGGCGGGCAGCGGAACGTGCGTGGAGGCAAAGGGGGACGCCGTCGCAGCCGCGGCCGCCGCGGCGGCGGCTGCCGCAGCGTGCACGCTGGTGGACGCGAGCAGCATGGCGGCGGCGCCGGGGCCATTCATGGTGCTCCGTGCGTCCGCTGCCGCGAAGGTCACCAGCAGCTGCCGCCAGAACGTGTCCACGTCAAAGGCGTACGCGACCTCCACGTTTCGCGCCCCCTCCGTGTGCCCGCCCACGTTGTCCACGTCCACGACCGTCTGCCCCATCGAGATGCCCGACGCCGTCTCCACGTCAACCTTGCAGCGGCGCGTGCGGAAGAGGGTGCGGTCGATGGCATACAGCACAGCGACGGGATCGTGAATGCTAGGCTCGCGGTCCCCGTAGTACACGCCCGCGTAGTACGTCAGCTGCTTGAGCAGCAGGCGGCGGAAGGGCGTGGCGGCCGTCGCCACGATCTCCTCTCGACTATACTCGCCGGTGCCCCGGGTCGATGCGTCGAATGAGCGCGGGCTGCCGCTGCCGCCTCCGCTGCGGGAGGGCGACGCGGCGCCGGCGCTGCCGCTGAGCACGGGCGGGCGCCGGGGCGGGGCGGAGGGGTCGAAGCCGCCCCAGGCCAGGCACTTGAGCACCTCAGGGGTGACCACCGCCTGCTTGGTCGCGTCCAGCGTCACCATCGTGACTGTCAGCCCGCTCGCCGCCGCGCTCGCAAGCACCGACGCCGCGGCGTCCGGGTCGACGTGCATGTTGAACTCCGCGGCTGGCGTGACGTTTCCCCCTGAGATGCCGCCGCCCATGACGATGACTTCGGCGATGTCGTGGGCGACCTCAGGGTACAGGCTGAGCAGCACGGCCACGTTCGTGAGCGGGCCCGTCGCGAGCAGCGTCACGCGCTCGCCCTGGCTCACGTGGTGCTGCCGGATGCACTGGTACATGAACGCCACGGCCTTGGAGGCGACGGGGCGCCGGTCCGCGGGCGCGGGAGGGAAGGACAGCACCTCATCGCCGAGCACCGGGTCGGACGATTCTGCGGGGAACGGCTTGCGCACCAGCGGCTTGCTGGCGCCGCACACGATGGGCAGGTAGTTCAGGCCCGCCACAGATGTGAACTCGAGCGCGTTCTGCGTCGTCTTGGCCACGGGCGCATTGCCGTGCACCGTGCTGCAGGGGAAAACCACAGGTCAACGAGTGGAGCAAGCGAGTGGAGCATCAAGCCCGGCGAAGAACAGCAATCTAAGGTGACCATGCATGGTATCACGACCCATTCGCCCCCAGGCTTGCGGGGAGGGCGAGGGATCCCGGCTAAACCTCAGGCGCCATGCACAGGCCTTGCCGCTCTCAGACGCATCATCCGCACCTGATACCCAGCAGACGCAGGCTCGGGGAGAAGCCAGCAAGGATGATGGCAAAGTAATCATCCAGGCCGGGGTCACAATCAAGCCACACGGCACGCTTGGCCATCTTGCCTGGCTACGAGCTCCGCAAGAGGGAAGAGGATATCGGGTTTCTCAGCAAACAGCTTCTCCAGCAGGTTCGGCAGGAGCGAGCTGCCAGGATTTGACAGCGTGGCTGCGGTCATTGACGCCGCCCTTGATCGTGCCACCATTGCCGCTGCGGTTTTGCGAAACATGGACATCGGGCTGCGGGGCCGACAGAAGCGACTGTTTTGTCCGACTTGGATTTTTCAACGACGGCAGCTTTTCGGACGTTTGCGACAAGCATCGCCGATCCTCGCGAGCACATACGGGGGCTTCGACTTTGCGTGAGACGCAAGCGAGTGCGGAACCCGCCACAGGGCTAACAGAACACTCCGACGGCTGACTTGCACATTTTCCGACGACGATCGATGCAACTGTACTGCTGCCGGAACTGGCGATACTACGTCACTCACGACCCTGTGCGCACTTAGTGCTGTCGCGACGACTAGGCTGTCATTTCGGATTGACGCTCGGAGACCGGCATTGCACGAAGCACCATGGCGGTCGTTGAGGAGCGCGGCCTGTTGCGGAAGAAGGCGCAGAGTTCCGAGCTTCACAAGCTCGTATCGTCTGCGCAGCTGGCTGCATCGTACATCCGTGCGTCGCTGGCGCGCAACAGACGCGGCTTCTGCGTTGGCATCTCCACCATCGCCCTCGTCGTGACGTTTTCAGCTCTCCTCATGTCCGCCATCTCGTCCGCGCCGCTCATCTTCATGAAGCTTGCGGAGGACCAGGCGGGAGAGTCTGATATCGTGCTGACCGCCGAGGTGACTCCCGAGAGCGGCATGCCCACGCTGAACTACACCGCCCTCAGCCGGCTGACAGCCGGCAACGCTGCCATCACTGGCGTTGCGCCGCGATGGCCTCTCGTGGCGGTCGCCGCCAACCACGGCGACCCCTCGCAGTCCCTGCTGTCCTACATTCTGGGCATGGACAGCGAGCGAGAGGCCGCCATCGGGCTCGGGCGCGGCTGGGGGCGGCGGCCGCTGGGTGAGCAGGAGTGCTACGCCTCCGCCACGCTCCTGCGTGAGATCGGCCTGCAGGGCTCCCACGGCGACCTGTTGGACGTGCGCTTCGACGTGGTGGAGATCATGAACACGCTGTCGGCCGTCAGCGGCGGCGGGAGCGCTGCCGGCGGCAGTGGGAACGCAACCTCGTCAGCGCAGCAGCGTCAGGCGCTCGTGACTGCGATTCTCGCAGCGGCGGGCGTCGACGTCTCGCATGTAACGATCACCATAGACGGCGCCGCGGCGCTGGAGGCTGCGCTGCGGGCCAACGGGCTGCTCGCGCCCGGGCAGGCATTCAACGCGACGCAGTTCCGGGAGCAGTTCCCAGGCCTCGCGGAGGTGACGCTGGACCTCACGCCGCTGCTGTCGCAGGCGCTGGCCAACGCGGCGGCGGCTCTGTCCATCACGGGCACGTACACGATCGTGGAGGAGTTTGACTCCAACAGGGGC
>Ga0208629_101060_pt1 | contig 11712 bp, 7 predicted proteins | sample LakWasMet19_HOW5_2_FD_183865 | JGI IMG/M metagenome (GOLD analysis project Ga0208629, IMG submission 183865) | Freshwater sediment methanotrophic microbial communities from Lake Washington under simulated oxygen tension - Sediment Metagenome... | ecosystem: Environmental > Aquatic > Freshwater >...
GCCCTGGTCGCTGTACGCCTGCGGGGCCTCGGGGTACGCGTAGTACAGCGGGCGCACCACCGCCACGCCCGTCTCGTGCGCGACCCGCTGCATGGTGGCGAGGTAGGGCACCAGGCGGGCGCGCAGGCGATAGAAGCGCTTCATCACCGCAAAGTACGGCTGCGGGTACGTCCAGATGGAGCGCGCGGGGGAGCGCTTGCTCGAGTGCGTGCGCAGGGAGGGCGAGAAGGTGCCGAACTGCACGTGCCGCGTGAAGAACTCGGGCGGGGAGGGGCCCTCGAAGCCGCCGATGTCGTGCGTCCACTGGAACAGGACTGCATGAAGCAGAAGTGAGAATAGGCGGAATCAGGCGTGGGAGCAGGGTGGGTTGGAGGGGTGGGGTGATAATGACGGGGAGGGTGAAATGAGCAAACACAATGGGGGTCAGCGCCGGTAGATTGAAACCCAAGCGGTCATCTGCACCGTTTGAGTACCAGCGTCACCCTCGCTGCGAATACATCCCGTGTGCGCAGCCCAAAACAATCAACTGTGCCCACAACGCCGCATCGACCCAGCCCTGTGCGCAATCTCCACCCGCAGCCCTGTCCGCCGGTGTGTGCGTCACGCACCGTTGCTGCTGGTGGGCATGAAGTAGCTCTCGTACCGCAGCACCTCCCACTTCACGTACGTGTCGCCCACGAAGCCGATGGGGTACCGGTGCGCGCCCAGGCCGCCGAAGCGTCCCATGAGGAAGGGGCGGTCAGCGGCGCGCTCTGCGGGCGCCTTGCTGCCGTAGCGGTGCGGGTTGGTGGACCAGGCGTGGTTGATGGTGATGGTGGGGTTCAGCAGCGGCACACGCGTCTGCATGGGGGACGGAGGAGCACGGGTGCGGGGAGCGGTACTGTGATAGGGGAGTCAGCACGTAGGGGCATGCCTGCGAGGGATGCCCCAACGCGTGCCAGCAAGGGGCGGAGGAAGGACCTGCGACACCTCAGCTTCAGCCGCGCCCCACAGCTGCTCCACGCGCACGCACCACAGGTGTCTGCTGGAAGTCCTCCCAGTCCAGGTTCACCCCCACGTCCTCCAGCGGCTTGATCACCTCTCGGAAGTAGATGTCCGCCCAGGTGCGGTTGGCGATGTCGAACTCGATTGTCTTGCCCTCGGCAGGGTTCTGGCCGATGGCGCGCGAGAATGCGGGGAACACGGTCTCGTGGAACTGCACGCCCGCGGCGTGGTGGTGGTTGAACATGAGGCGCACGCCTCGCCGCGCCAGGTAGCGCGCGAAGTGCAGCGAGTCGGGGAAGAGGTAGGGGTACACGCTGTGCCCCGTCCACCCCTCCACGGTGACCCCGTACGGGTTGGGGAGGCCGCGGGGATACGTGTAGTGCCTGCAAAATTGGAGACCAAGCAAGAGGCCAGGCACAAAAAGATTGAAGCATTCCGAACCGCGAACCATGCCGCCATGCAGCAAATTGCGGCGCTTGCAGCGTGAGTGCAGCGAGCTGTAGCAGTCAGCGCGAGGTTGCCTGCAGTGGCAGGCTGCCGAACAACCTCCCGAAGCCTGGCCGCTGATTTATCGCGAGGTATCTCCAGCAGATCAACAAGCTCGTCAGACCGAAGCAAACCGGGAATCAGGCTGCAGCCAGCGATGGGCTCGTAACCTTGCGACAGGCCCCTGCAACGCGCCGCACAACTGCGCCCCAGGCCTCACCAGTCCATGTCCACGACCAGCAGGTCGAGGGGGATGCCGTGGTCGGCGAAGCCCGCCTGCACGATGGCGAGGTTCTCTGCGTCGTTCCACTGGAACCAGCGCGAGAAGGCGGGCCCGAGGGCGTGGCGCGGGGACAGCGGGATGGGCCCCGACAGCGCCTTGAAGTCGCCCACCGCCGCCGTGTAGTTCCGCCCGTGCGCGAACACGTACAGGTCCTGGTAGCTGCCGTCGCCCCTGAGGGAGGCGGCGGGCGGGGCGCGCGGCCACGGGATGCCGCTGCCGTCTGCGTTCAGGTCCATGCGCGGACGCAGGCCGTCGTCCACGATGACCCAGCCATCCCGCGAGGCGAGGCCCTCCTCGCAGTGGCAGTAGTACACGTAAAAGTCGGTCACGGGCGGGCACGCCAGGCTGATAGGGTCGCCCACGCGGTCGAGCGTACGGAAGGTGCCGTGGAGGTTGCCCGCCTGGGAACTCCCGGGGTGAAACTTGGTGTACGGCGCCACCAGAAGCTCAAACTCGGTGTTGTGCGCATTCAGGCCGCGTCCCAGAGCAGGGTCACTGTCGTGCTTGATGCGCAGGTTTGCCGTGGTGACGGTGGTGACGGTGCCCTCCTCCTCTGCCGTGAAGGCAGGGACCGGGAAACGACGGTGGAGCACCGACACCGTGGCTGAATCGTCGAACTGCCCATCGTTAGAATGCTCCAATCGCACCACTGCGTTCTTCAGGACCGATATGCGGATGTGCTCACCCACCCGAACAATCGCAGTCGGGTCGGCCAGCGGATCGTAGCGCTCGTCCCAGTTGAAAGAGGAGAGCGTCGCTGCACGGCCCTCAGACGCAGATGCGGCACTCAAGCTGGCAGCTACGGCAGCTAGCTGCACCAAGAATGCCCGCATGGCAGGGCGGGTGCAGGGCAGCACCCTCGTCCGCGTCAACTGAATCTTTGGCCGCAAGAGTGCCAATCGGTCCGTGGGCGATAACCTCGACCGCCAACGACACACGCCGAACAGCAAAAGCACAACTGGCTTGGATTCAGATTGAGCGTGTCGCCTCACAGCGCCTGATAACGGCGTCAGATGTCGCAGATCGCAGTCGCAGATCGCAGTCGCGTTGTCTGCTGAGACTCTGCTACCGATCCATAGGTTTCGCTCAAACCTCCCCCGTTTCCAGCGTCCAGATTGCAGCCTGGCCGTTTGCAGGTCTGCCCGAGACATCGTGATTCAGCACAGCCATTCCACACACATTGCGCGTGGCCGCAGAGTGAACATCGACCGTCTGTGACAGTCCTGGACTCGAGGAGCTGGCTTGCTCCAATCATAGGAGGTGCAACCCAAAATGTCGACCGAAAGGACGCTGGGCGTCGAATCATGTGAATGCATGGACAAGTGACGTCTTTCGAGCGAACAACGAGATGATCCCGAGGGAAACCCGCACCCGACACCACAAGGGCTGAAGCACGTCCAGTTGCAAGCTGTTGCAGTGAAGGTCACCGCCGCGGCGAACGAAAGCCGCCGTCTGATTCCGGTTCCTCGTGGTCTGCGCTTGCAAACGGGACCTGGCCAGCGGTGCATGGGCGTCAGAAGAAAGCTCAGCAGGCCAGCAAAGCGTCACAGTCGCCGTTCTCGGCGTAGAGAGGCTGCATACCATCGCAGCAGTTGATCCGTATAGCCACATGCCGGCCAGCACCTCAAGCACATTGTTTTGGTGTGGCGGTGGAGGCGGGTGGTACCGATTACGCGGTCAGCACCACAGCGCCGCCAGCGGCGCGGATCTTCTCCTCAGCGCCCTTGCTGACAAAACGAGCCTTCACGATCAGCGGGAAGTCGGGCAGGCGGCCCTTGCCCAGCACCTTGTGGTACCCCATCTGCGTCACATCCAAAACAAGCGCCTTGCCCTTGTTGGCCTCGGCCTGCTTGAGCGCCTCAGCGCCGGCGATGTGCCAGAGCTGGTCAACGTTCACAGTCTCGCAGAAATCAGCGTTCTTCTTGTAGTGGAACGTGCGCATACCCACCTTACCGAAGTAGCCGGGGTGGCTGCAATACGGGCAACACGAGAGGAGGACGCGACGGTGGAAAGCATTCCGCAACCCTCAACTCGCTTTTGGTTCCATCAGCTCGGCTCTGCCCAAGGTGCCCGCTGTGGCACACATCAAAGTCGCGGAATGGTGAAACCCAGCGATGCCGCGGTTCGGGGAGTCGACAAGCCCAGCGGTGCGCACTCACAAGCGGTCCATCAAGACGCGGTGGTGGTGCTGGCCACCAGCAAGACCGCGACCGCCTGGATGCTTCCTGTGCTTGCCGACGCGGCCATGACCCATAAAGGTGTGGCCGCGCTTATGGCGGGCCTTCTTCAAGTGGGTCGTCATCCTGCGAGAAAGGTGGGGTGAGAACGACACAACAAGGAGGAAGCCGGCAGTGCGTTGATGTTCGCCGTTGCGGAGTTGCCCGGCACCACGCGTCGCCTCAAATAGCAGCAATGAAGCCTAGTTGTTGAAACGGATGCTAGCCGCGGCGGCGCGGCGGTTCCAGCAGCGGAAACAGGCGCCAATGAAACAGCTGCCATCCCCACTGGGGATGTCCGGCGCGCCGACGTCGTTTCCGTCACAGCTGCTGCGTCGCTAACCTGAAAGGTCTAACAACACAGTAGACCACGGACCCAGTCTACCTGCAGGGCGGGAGATGGGGGCGGGCGCGCTGCGCGTGATGCGTGAGAAGCCTTTTCTTCTGGTCTCAAGGCCGCGTCAAATGGACAGATGCCCAAAAAACAAATCACCCTTTGGACCTCAACTTTTCTCGCGCATCATCACAAGACGCGTACTTTGTGAACACGCAATCACACAAACGCGCGAACTAAGTGCCTCATCAACTCTCTTTTCTGTCGCGCCCGTCAGACATCACGGACTACAATCCGCGGCAACCTGCATCAACTGCGAGTCGCGCAGCAGCGTCGGAACACCGCCAACAGGTCGTGCCACGCTGTGATTCCTGGCAATGATGTTTTGACAATGCTCTGTCTTATTGCGGCGAGCTCATCCAGGCTTCACGGGCAAACAGGACGCCCCAAACTTGCTTGGCGGCATGGACGTCATTGTTCAGTTCAGCAGTGGCAAGGCTCTGGCACTGTCGCGGCTCGATCCGTGCTCGCGTGTCGAGGACTTGACAAACCGCGTCGCTGATGCAGTGTGGTGGCCTGCGGACACCCAGCGGGTGTATTCCCCAAGCGGCGTGTTGCTGCCCCCGGGCACTGCATTGGAGCCGCACGTTACTGCTGCGGCTCGGCGTCGTGGTGCGCAGCGCTCTAGCCGCTGCACAAACGTGTTCACAACTTGCATCAAACAAGCCTCCGAGCATGGTGTGCCGGTCTTTCGCGTTCGGCATGCCACCTTCGAGAGTCGGCAGCGCCTTTGCGAGCACGTCGTGACCTGCGACCCAGTGGACGGCAGCAGTGATGTGTCGCCGTTTGTGCAGCCCAGGGTGTTGCTCACACCCCGAGTGGCGTGTGTTGACGTGCTCCGCAGCGCGCGTTTATGCGAGCTCGTTGCAAGGAAGCCCGCCGACGCATCGCCCGTGTTGGTGGAGCTGGACTTCGATCCCGTCACGCGAGAGCTCACGGTGTTGCCCGAAATGCCGCTGCGACCCTTCACCCTATATCGCCTGTATCTGAACGGCGCCGCCTTTAAGCTGCACCAGGCAGGTCCTGCCACTCAACAGGAGAGCCCGAGTTCGGGCGGTGAGCTCAAATCGGCAGCACCGCACGCCGACTCGCTTGCGTGTGCGGCGAGCGCTCCCACGGGTGCCGCAATGTGCAATGACACAAGAGCCGCTTATACATCCGCCAGCGGGCCAACGACCTTCGCTAGTGATGCGACTCCGAGTGACGGCGCCGCTGCAGCCAGCTCCCCGCCTGCCGGATCGCTGTCAGCGACCGCATCCTCACTGCCCTGCGTGAAGCGTCCGGGAGGGTTAGCGGTACGCAGAATCCACCGCCCACCCACCCACTTTGCTAGCCGAGGGTGCGTGCCTGATCAGTTTCAACGCAGCGGCGGCTCCGGCGCAATGTCCGCGGCTGCAATCCTTCCACGGGGCAGCCACCTCGGCATGTGTGACGCGTACGTCACCTTCCGCACGGGGCCTGCACCTGCTCGGCTGTACCTGGCGCCTCATCTGGAGGTGTTGGCGCCACGCTCTTGCCGCGCAGACTCGTTCGCGGCTGCTTCGGACTCGCCTGGTGCTGCTACCGATGGGGGCGACACTCCTGTCGCTGCGTGTTGCGAGGAAGGCGGTCGTGATTTCAGCGCGCCCAGTGATTGGGTAGTACGGCAACAGCCGCTTGCCCCGGTGCAGCCTTCGGCGGGGCACCTGGACAGCAGCAAGCCCGCGCCCCTCGCGGAACGCGCCTCTTACGCTCTCGCTGCTGGGTGGGCGAAGCCGGCGACGCCTCTGTCGTTGGCAAGCCCACCGTCGCGCCGTCAGCTGCGGCCGCTAGCCTTCTCCGATGCGGCCTTTCGCGCTGCCGCGATGGAGGCGGCTGCAGAGTTGGGCAGAGCGCAGCGGGCGCCCGTCCTTCGCCTGCCCGTGCACCTGCCGGAGGGCGCCGGCACGACTCTTCGCCGTCTGCTGGAGCGGCTGTGGCAGCACCTGCAGGAAGCGACGGATACGGCGATCGAATCACTTCGACGGCGGCTGCAAGCTGCCGCGGAGTCGGCGGCGGAGGCTGTTGCTGCCGCCGAGGACGCTCGGGCGGCGGCTGCGGCAGTAGCTGAGCTGGAGGGACTGGATCCTGACGAGTTTCCAGAGGTGCTGCAAGCTCGCGCCGCTGTGGACTGCAGCATGCCGCAGGCGGCTGCCCTTGTGGTTGCCTCCACGCAGTCGGCGCCGGTGATCCTCGTCGCGGCTGCTGCCGTCTCGGATGCAGCCAGCGGACTCTCACCGCTGCTCACGACTGTTAATCCGCCAACTACAACGCTCACTAGCCCCACAGTTGGACTGCCTGCGAGCGTGGCTGGGCCGTCATCCACAGGCGGAATCAACACTGCGGCACTGGCAACTACCCATAGAGCTACTGCTGACGGGGACCACGATGCGGCGGCGGCAACTTCCGGGGCGAATCAGCGTGCGGATTCGCTAGGGAGCGATGACTTGTCGGGGGCGACAGGCTCCTCTGAGTTGCCCGCCCATGGCGCCGACGAAGCCGGCGGAGGCGGTCCGGCGCTGCCGCTATACAACCTGCCCTACTTCCGCACGCGCCCTCGGCCCGACGAGTCGCTGCTCACAGCGCAGCGGGTGCACGACGCATGCGCCGAGGAGGTGGCGCTTGTGCCGCTGGCGTGCCACCCCCTCGACCCTGGAGGCGGCGCGTGGCTGCACCTGAACGGGGCGTACGTGCGTGTGGCCGTGACGAAGGCGACACCCTTCCATTCCCGCGGTACCAGCAGGCAGGCTGCGGTGGCTGCAGCGCTGCCTGCCCACCCGTCCTTCAGCCCTGCCCCCGCCCTCTTGCCGCACACGCCCGTCGAGGGAAGTGTGGAAGGCGCTGGCGGAGGCGGCGATGCGAATGGAGGCCCCGCTAATGTTTCAAAAGCGTCCTCGCCGATACGCAGCGATGCCACCGCGTCGACGCTAACTGCGGCATCAAGTCTCCGCAGCGCAACAACAACCGCCACCGAAGGCCGGGGGAGCTTGCACCCCGACGCGCCGGCGCTCGAGATCGGCAGCGTGTCGCCCGCACGACATCTTTTTGTGCCGACTTTAGAGCCGGGGGAGTCGGAACGCCCGCCGCTTGATGCTATCGTTGGCGGCACGGCCGCCAGAGGTGCGGGTGATTTGAGCGAGTTGGCGCTGTGGCGAACTGAAGATGCGTGCCTGGTGGCTGACGGGGACGTGCTGACCGTGACTGTCGCTGTGCCCTATCGCAGAGTCAAACCGACCCTGAGGACACGCGTGCCGCCACCGCTGCCCCCCACCGTAGAAGAGCTGCTGCTTCAGCGGCGCTCAGAGCAGGAACACGCCGCTGCTGCGCGTCGTGCACGCCGCGGCGATGGCGGCTGGCACGTTAATCCCGTTGCAGCACGTGTCGACGTGGACGCCCTGCTCAGCCGTGGACAAGACACGCGCATGTCGGATGCGCCCACGGGCTTCTGGGGGTAGGGTACAGTCGTTTTTGAGCGCGTTTGTGGCATCTGCGGACCTTCTTCGTCGTGACACGTTCCCTTGCGCACGCGGGCATGCGTGGGAGCGATCGCCACTCGCTGCGATTTGAAACCGACACGCATGCATTTCCAGCTCGATTCGCGCTTTCCTTCGACTATCTTGAGTCGGCCAGAGCATGACATTGCGAGCGACCCGTGACCGCGGCGCATGGCCGCATGAGACAGGCATGCGCGTTCTGAGCTCGGACCGCGGGTCCGAACCCACAATCAGCGACAAACATCGAGATCGGGCATATATGCACGTGCACTTGAACACGCCCTGGCCACATGCATGGGGCCGCCTGTGGGCAAGGAGACGGCAGCGATACAATGACAGCCGCAATGGAAGAAGCTTGCTGAGCTAACGTTTCAGGCATCGCCTGCGCATGCGGCGCTCACGCCAGCAGACCGGATTATGCAGGCGCAGGGGCTTCGAGTGCGGGGGGTGGTCAGAAGATACAGGGGTTCGGCATCCTCGATGTGGCGGCGGCTGACAGCGAGTCAGCGGTGCGCGCCAATGAGCGCTCCGTAAAGGTGACTGCACGACTGCAGCGAGGCAGCAGACCGCCGCGACGAGCGGACAGCTTACGCCGGAGTGCCAGCACCGGCACCCGCACCGGCCACGGCGGCAGGGCCGCCCTTGACGCTGGCGCGCGCCTCGCGCACCTCCGACTTGCGGCGGGCGATCTCCCGGTACAGGCGCTCGCGGTAGTCAGCAGCGGAGTACCTGGCAGGCACAGAGCAACGCGGAGAAGAAGCAAGAGGGACGGAAGTGAACGAACGAGCAACTCAGGCAGTCCAGCAGTGACTGCTGGCGGCACGCTAGCGGGCGTAGATCGCGGCTGCGCAGTGACCAGACAGCGGGCAGGCCGACTCACTTGGTGTTGTCGTCCACCTGGATCTTGAGCACGTACGGGCACGGCGGCTCGTCCGCCTCGTTATGGAAGGCGGCCACGTACGGGTGGCGCAGCGCCTCGTACGCGGTCAGGCGCTTGTCCGGGTTGAAGAACATGGTGCGCTTGATGAGGTCCAGGGCGTCCGCGGAGGCGCCCGGGAAGAAGTCGTGCAGCGCCTTGTGCCGGATGCTCGCGATGCCGTCCACCATCGTGTGGGCGAATGGCGACTTGATGGAGGCGAGGTCCTCCGCCGTGGGCTTGCCCGTCAGCTCCAGCACGCGCTCCAGCTGGTTCATGGTGGAGTTGCCCGGGAAGATGGGCTTGCCGACGATCATCTCGCCGAGGATGCAGCCCACGGCCCACATGTCCACAGCCTTGGTGTACTTGGTGGACCCCAGCAGGATCTCGGGGGCGCGGTACCAGCGCGTGGCAACGTAGTCGGTCAGCACGGGTGCCGACGAGGAGGCCATCTCCGACACGGAGCGGCACAGGCCGAAGTCGCACACCTTCACGTGGCAGTCGCTGTTGAGCAACATGTTGGAGGGCTTCACGTCGCGGTGGATTAGCTCCGCCGTGTGCATGAAGTACAGCGACTTGAGCAGCTGGTAGATCACATACTGCTTGTGCACCTCCTCCAAAATGCCCGCGCGAATGACGGCGTGCAAGTCAGTCTCTGCAGCAAGAAGAGTCGAGGCACTCGGCACTGCGCGCTGAATATGCAACTTCCAAAAAGCTCCACGAGCCTTGTAGTCAGACTCCGCGGTGCCGCTGCTCTCACAGCCGGCGTTCTCATGCGGCCTGTGACGCAGCAGAAAATCCAGGGTCTGCGGCAGAGTCGGTGAGTCAACACGGAAACGGGGAAACAACTCACCCATATATTCGAAAACGAGATAAATGTCCCTGTCGTTCTCTGCCCGGATGATGTTGAGAAGACGGATGATGTTCTCGTGGCCGGCGAGCTCCTGGAGGTACATCACTTCGCGGAAGGTGCGCTGGGCATCAGTCGCATTGCGGAAAGCGTCGAAACACTTCTTCAGAGCAACAACCTGGCGCGTACGCTTGTCCACCGCCTTCCACACAATGCCGTACGCCTGCAACAGTTCGTAAGCACAGTGTGTGAAGACTCGGCGGTGATGACTCGTTTCCGCGCTCGCTTGCTACAGCCGCACTAATCCCGCCGCCAGACGCACCCCCTTGCCGAGCTTCGCGACAATGTCGTATTTCTTCATCACGTGCTTCTCGAGCTCATCTGTCATCTTCGAAGGTGGCGAAGGCGAGCGCTGGAGCCGTGGTCCGGGTTGCGCTGAAGTGCTGTGTTCGTAGGTTTCAGCGCGGGAACGAACGGACGTACGGGTTACTGAAGTGCGCCGCGGCGTTTACCTGTTTACTGCGTAATGTGGGGGCTGTCGGCATGAAGAAGAGGCCAGGGGACCGAAGAATGCGGAGAAAACGACTGACTCAATTTCGGAGTGTTGGGCAGACAGAAGCGCGTAAAATAGTCGCCGACTTGTCCTCCCCAGCCTCTTGCTCGAACTGGGCGTCGCGAAAGTGCGTAACGCTCTTGCTCAGCGTTTCTTCTCGCCGGACGCTCTCGCCGCAGCCCTGCGGTTTTGGATATCTGCCCGCACACACCATCGCCAGGACCATTGGCGAGACAGCCCGGCATTCTTCCGCCGCCGTCGCCGTCAGAGGCGGGTCTGACACCATGATCATTCCCGTGCGCTGTTTCACCTGCGGCAAGGTGATCGGCAACAAATACGACACCTATTTCAAGCTACTGCTCGATGGGCAGAAGCCAGGCGAGGCGATGAACGAGCTCCAGCTCAAGAGGTACTGCTGCCGCCGCATGGTGCTCACCCACGTTGATCTCATCGACAAGTTGCTGGCATACAACACATTCCAGAAGCGCGAGGAGGGCCCGGCTGCCCGGCGATGAGCGCGTCCCAAGTGTGGGGGCCATTTTCTTGGCCATTTTCTTTGGATTTCGAGGGGGGGTCGGACCGCGGCACTCTCTTTGTACTTCAACAGACTTGAGCGGAAGGCTCCTGTACTGCGAGGTGTTTTCCCCAAGACACGGCGGAGCTAGCTCCGACGTCTGTGGTGCAGGCGAGCCGCCCCGATGGTGCGGGGCGGCACTGATGCGACCAGCTGCTGCATCCGATCTGGAGTAGCCCCGCGCTACGAAATGCAAGTGTTCCGTCAAACGCGGGGCACGCGGCGCCCGTCGACACGCCTGCCGTTGCTGGCGGCGGCAGCTGCGACAAGCACCCTTCTCGCACAACCACCCTCGAGTCCGTCGGCGGGCGACGCAATCCGCGGTGTATTCAGGAGATGTTGACACGCGCCAGTGACACGGACCTGAATGCGGCATGCCGCACGATGGCGCGTGCGTGGATGCGCGCTGCACTGCTGTAGGAGCGTCGCGAGTGCCTCTTGGTCAGCTCGGACGCCGTTACCGACCCCAGAGAGGCCCCTGCTTCCTGACCCGGGTCGCATCGCCGGTGCTATGACAGCAGCTCGGGACGGAACCGCTGCTCCAGTGACACCACTGCACACTGCGGTACTCAGGCTGCTGCAGGCGGCAACGATTAGTGCTCGCCAAACAGCCCGCGCCCAGTTTCCGCTGCGGCCCTCCGCAGTGCTGAGCCTCGGGCCCGGTGGGCCGCTGGTAGTTGGGCATGGAGCTCCGGCAGCCCCGGGCCACTGCAACGCTGCGGGGCAGCGCGGGCAGGCTGCCGCACTGCAACTTGAAGCCACCTGGCTCCAGGCTGAGCAGGCTCCTCCTCAGAGTCTGAGGCTCCTCAGTCTGGCCACGCGCGTTCGGGCCGCGCCGCTGGGCCCGGGGGGCAGCAGCAGGCTGCAGTGCAACTTGGAGAGAAGAAGCACGTAGGCACTTGAAGCGCGCGCGCGGCCTGGCCGTGTTTGAAGAGTCCAAACGT
>Ga0208629_101061_pt1 | contig 11705 bp, 7 predicted proteins | sample LakWasMet19_HOW5_2_FD_183865 | JGI IMG/M metagenome (GOLD analysis project Ga0208629, IMG submission 183865) | Freshwater sediment methanotrophic microbial communities from Lake Washington under simulated oxygen tension - Sediment Metagenome... | ecosystem: Environmental > Aquatic > Freshwater >...
GTGGCTGTGGCGGCTCCCTGGCTGAGCAGCTGGTTTTCAACCGGGGTGTTGCTGCTCTACCGGAAGGACGGCCTGCAGTCTTTGCTTGCAGCTGCGTGCCTCGGCCCCCCGACAGCCGTGAGAGAGAGCGCGCCAGAGCTTGTGTCGCCATGGGCCACAACGCCTGCGGGTTGTGTACGCTCTTCGTGGCGTGTCTACATGCGTTTGCACGGTTCTGCACCCCCGCACCTGTGAATGTTTCCGCCTTGCATTCCTCCCAGGCGCACTCTCCCTGCGCGGAAGAGGGCCTCGCTGCGGCCAGCAGGAGGCAAGCCGATCGGGTGACGGCCGACAGACGCTCGCGCGCTGTTCCGCCGCCCCATGCCGACTTGCCCCCTGCGAGCTTTCTGACAGCGGCGAGGCCTGACCGCTGCGAAGTGCGACCGAACGATCGCAGCCAACCAGCAATACAGCGGCTGCACAGCACCGCAGGAAGATTTGGTCCCAGCCGCTTGCGCACTGCGCAACACCCACGTCCTCCCCGCCTCCCCCGCACTTGGCAGCTGCGTGGTAGCGCTTGCTGCGCCTGCTGTGGCTCGTCTGTGTCGCGGCTGTCCACCTCCAGCGCCCCCGGCGGCCGGAGTGGCGTGTGCATGGTTGCATTGAGACTGTGGCTGTGCAGCAGAGTGTGCGCACAGCCCGTCCTCCTCGCCGTTGCTTTGCGCGTGCATCCCCATGCGTGCTGCGTCTGCATGCGTTTGTGTGTTGTGCATTGCCCCCTCTTGGAAGTGGTCGCTGTACGTATACCCACGACGGCCATACAGTCGTGCCCGTAGTGCTGGTCTCGAGTGGGCATGTCGATTGTGAACAAGTCGCGATTCGCAACGAGCTGCCGAACTCGAAGACTGCGCGCTGCTCATGAGGCTCCGGCAGGTCATGCATGCGCATGTATCTGTTGCAATTGCAGCGGCGGCCGAAGCCTAAGTTTGAGCGGCGACGCGAGTCTGTTGTGGTACCGCGTTTCGAAGGGACGCATGCACACGAGACGCAGAACACAGCGCGAACAAGTTTTAGCGCTCTCAACGTGATCTCAATTATCTCCCCCCGCAGTCCGGTTGAGGTGGCGGCACCCGTAGCTCGTACATGGTCAGCAAAAAAGTCTCGCCCGTTAAAAAGAACAGGCACGGGGCGGGCAGCGGCCGCGCGCCCGTGCATGGCAGCCAGCCGCCCGAATCACCAACTCCAGGTGCAAGATGTTTGCCTCCCCCTCCCGCGGAGCTCGAGGGATCGGACACAACAATCCAGCACTCAAAGAACAAGACACGCACAAATGTGTGACGGTAATAGCTGTGTGCGAGTGACGTGCTGCGCAAAAAGACGTGCAGGTGCGTGCGCACATGATCCCGAGAATGACAGGGACACGGACACGTTGCGGCCAGCCGCTTGCTCCATCGCAATATCTGGCAGGGGCGGGGACGAGAGGAACTGGGGAACTCAACCCCCGGCGACACCGGCCAGCTCGCGAAGAATCTGCGTCCTGAACGCCAGGCCCTTATCTGTGAAGCTGGCGAATAGAGCCGCCTCCGAATAATTTTGCGCATGGCCCGTCCCATCTGTGACGCCATCCACAGCCGCCACAATGTCGCTTGCATTCGCCCACACGTGGCCGTACGCGTTCATCTCCGCGACGCCCCCATCCACCCACTCCCAGGACGACCATGTGTCGCGCAGGCGCAGGTCATTGCGCAGCCACCCCATGAATGCTGAGATATCGGGACCAGGGCTGAGCGGCGACACGGCGCAGCGGAGCACGCCCGGGTACACGTCACAGTTCGGGACACTGTACAGCATCAGCAGCTGCGTGCCGTTCCCCTCTGGGCCCGCTGCATCCGAGCTCAGCCTGTAGCCGCTGACGGCTGCGAAGGAGCGCAACCCGGCCCTCAATGAGCCCTGCGTCCAGCACTCTGCCAGGACGCCGTCCGCGCGCGTTACATTCGCTGCCAGCGACATTGGCCCGTATCCGCTCATGCTCCAGTTGGCAGGGGCCGCGCCAACGGAACCGCCTGCCTGCCAGAACGCCTCCCAGAGTGGGCCGTCCACATGGTGCAGGTATCGGAACCTACGCGCCCCCTCTGAACCACTGCCGGCAACGGACGTGTTGTCGACCGCGGAGTAGCCCTTTACCGCAGCCGCGAGTTCGGTCTCGTACAACGAAACTTCAGAAAGCGTGCACGCGACGCTGCCCGCAATTGCTCCGGAGCACAGGTGGCTCGCACCCATCCAGTACACGCTCACGAAGGTAACCGAGGCAGCAACGGCGGGCAGGGTCAGAAAGGCTCGCACGTACGCCAGGAGCACGGCGCGAGGCGCGTCGCTGCGCACCACGTCATGCACGTGACTCCAGTCGCCTGCACCGTAGAACTCTGGGCGCGCCAGCAGCAGAATAACCTGCAGGCCCAATGCAGCCACGTCGCCGACCACTTCGTTGACCCGCTGCATGGGCTGGGTGCCCCACACGGCCGTGTCTGCGACGAAGGCCGGCACATACAGCACAGCCGTGGGCAGGAAAGGGCTCGCAGAGGTGCCGTTGGCTGCGGAGGCCTCACGCAGGCCAAAGCCGAAGGTCAGCAGCGCCGCAGACAGGTTGCGCTGCCGCGTGTACGCGTCCCAGGCGGAGGCCGACGTCCACCACGTGTTGCAGCCGAGGTCTGCCGCCAGCGCAGGCGCGCACGCCGTCGTCGCCTGCATGCCGAGCGGTCGAGACCACAGCACGCCTCGCATGCCCTGCAGCTGCGCCGCAGGGGTGGAGGCGGGGCGCAGCTGCGCACTGCTGGTAGCAGTGGCGAACACCGTGGGCGAGGCGGCAGCTTCAGACGGTGGCGGCGTCGCAGAGCTTGAGCAGGTACCCGCGGCTGTCGCAGCTGACGTCTCTGATGCACACGCAGCAACACACCCGCTGACGCCGGGAGCAGCCGATGCGGTCGGCGATGGGGATGGCGACAGCAGCGGCAATGGGCTGGAAGGAGGTATGGCGGAAGTAGCGGCTGGTGAGGGAGTGAATGCGATGCTGGCAGCCGCATAGGCGAAACTGGGGGTTGCGGAACCAGCGGGCGGCGTCGATAGCACGCTTGAAGAGGGTGCATTCCCAGCAGCAGTGCCGTTGCCGTCCCCCAGGTGTTCGAGGGGCGCAGCGTTGCCAGCTGCGTCTGTGCTGGCAGCGGTCGCGGTAACGCCGGCATTGCCGTTCGAAGCCGCTACCGCTCCCGCCGTGCCTGCAGCGATGACCAGCAGCGTCGTACCAACAACCAGCCACGTCTTAACGCTCAAACCAGCAACCATCAAGGGCTTTGGGTGTACGATGCCATTGCGAAGAGCAGGCGCGATGGCCTTCGCACGAAATCCGCTCCGCCAGACATCGACACACTCGTCGCTGTTGCCATCGACTCTGCTGCTGACGGGCAGGGGCGGCGGCGCCGTCAGGCGCCTGGTAGAGCTGTGACGACCGGTGTAGCCACCGCTCGTGGATGGCATTGATTGGCGAGCTCCCGTGTCGCCTGAGCCGTCATTGGGTATGCATCACGCAAGCCAACGTCTGATGTTGGCCATATCCCGCGGAATCTATCAATACGCGATGTTGTCACGCAAGAACGCAGTATAAGCAGCCGATTGTGCACCACAACACTGAATCACATGGGCAGCGACGTTCGAAAACGTGAACTTTTGTGGGCGGCCGTTGTCAATCGCCACATCAATCTAGGAACACTGAGGGCCTGAGGCCCTGCCGCGGCCGGGCCCTCAGCCTGAGGGCATGGTTATCCGGAGTCCGCCGAGCCGCGCGGCGCCGCTGCCGCCGGCGTGCTCTACACTTCAGAGTTCGGTGGCCTCGGAGCCCGACTCGGAGCCCCGCGAGCGGGCCCCGGGGCGAGAACTTCTTCTTGAAGTTCGGGCTCCGGCTGGGCCGACGGGTCGGGAGTCACTCAGGGTGGCGCTGCCGAGGGCGCCACTGGTCAGACACCACCTATGGCAGCGGCGGCACAGCCGACGTCGCCTCGCTGGCGTTCATGTCCTCGTGCGAAGCTCGGTGCGGCGCCGCGAGCCCCTCGTGCGCCCCCGTCCAGATCAGCGGCGACAGGTTGTACCGCAGGTACAGCCCCAGCACGCAGCACAACACCTGCAGGCCGAGAAGCACGTTGACTGTGGTTCGCTCGTGCATCGGCCCAAGCACCCGCAGCGCAAAGTTGATGACTGTGAAGTTATCCCACGCCCCCAGCGGCCGGACTGGTGGGCCGGTGGCAACAGCAGGTGGCGGCTCGGGCGCTGAAGCGCTATCCGAGCTCGAAAGCGCCCCAGGGGGCTTCACACCGCTGTCACCACGGCTATCAAGTGCAGCCGACTGCGGGGCAGCGCCGGCGCCGCTATTTGCCCCGCTTGCACCCGCGGTTGTTCGCTTGCGCTGCCTGGCACCTGACAAGGCCGACGCTGGGCCGCCAGTGGAGGTGGGGGCGGCGTCTGCTGACCCCGCGGCACCCCCGCGCAGCGATGCGGCGCCTTGTCCAGCCGCGGGCACTACTGCAGCTGCCCCTCCTGCTGTCGCACTTGCGGCTTCTGCTGCCGCCGCCGCGCGGGATCGCGGCACGAAGAACGAGGGCAGCAGGCGGTCAGTCAGCGGGTCAAAGTCCGGCATGCGGTGGCGCGGGCACGGGTAGAGCTTGAAGAGCTGCGGCGTCGAGTAGAGGAAGTTTAGGATCTGCGGGATGAAGAAGAGGAGCAGCGTCTTGCTGAAGTGGCCCAGGATGCCCATCACGGCGAAGGTCATGCCCGCGAAGTAGCAGTACGTGTCGCCCACGAATACGCGGGCGGGGTAGGCGTTGTGCCGCAGCAGGCCCGCCGACGTCGCGATGAAGGGCAGCGCCAGCAGCGCGCTGAAGAGGTGCGGCGACGCGGCGCCGACGCCGCATGCCAGCTCGTACATGTTGGCCGTCAGTATGGCGATGCCGATGATGAGGGACTGACCCGCCTCCAGCCCGTTGATGCCCGCGTAGATGTTGATGGCGTTGGTGCAGAACACGGCCAGCATGCCCATGTACACGAAGAAGAGCAGACCTGCAGGCAGGGGGAGGGGGGAGGGGGGGGTGGCATGATGCCGCAGGGTGATGGTGTCAAGAACGAGCAAAGACGTAACCGCCTGCCGAACGAGCCAACGTTTGGCCCGCGGCGGTGCCTGAAAGTTGACAGAGCCGTGAATGCACGCCGGCGACAGCTCTTCGCACATGCACCGTCTGGCCACTCGTTCCTCGGGACCCGTCACGAGTGAGCACGGGCGCGCCTCCGGCTACGCACCCAGGTCGATGATGGCCCCACGCGCCCCGGGGTCGATGTCGAAAAAGACCTCTACGAGCCCGCCGAACCACGTGCGCGTCCCTGTCTCGGCGCTCCAGATGAGCGGCCGGGCAAACACCGGCATCAGCACGGTCGTGACGCCACTATACGTCGCCAGCAGCGGTAGGGAGGCCACCGTGGGCAGGATCAGCTTGTACCGCCACGGCAGGTCCAGCACGTCGTCGGCGAATCCCAGCAACACCATGAAACAGATGGACAGCAGCGCCGCGTTGTAGTTGGCCAGCTGCAAAGATGCACAACGGGGAGGATCCGCGTCTATGTCAGCCAGTGCGCCGCCAGGCATGTACCAGCTCGATACCGCCTGTCGGTCAGCCTCACCAGCGACGGGTGCGCCTTTGCGTATACCAGCTGTGTTACGATGATGAACACCATGTAAACGATGCCGCAGATCAGCCCGAGCGCGGATGGACTGCAGATTGCAAGGGTGTTGATGAGCGACGTCGGTTAGCACGGCTGCATGGGCCGCCTCGAGTGTGTCATAATATAATAGTCCCGCCACGCACATCTCCTTATCTCCTGCGGGTGTGCCCATCTTGCCACGATCCTTGCCGGCAAGGCCGCGGCGGACCAGGTACTGTGCGGCATTCGGAATCAGAAGCACCGTCGCCACGTAGCAGGCCACGGAAGCGGCGAACGCCCATACAATATGAGCTCGGATCTCGGCATCCTTGATATAAAAGAACAGCACAGCGCATGGCGCGAGGAGGAGCGCCACAGCCGCCGTCTCCCAACGCTTCAGTTGAAAGCCGCCCGAAGGCATTCCGAGCCTTGTGCTTGTCACGAGAGATCCGTCGCACACAGGCCAAGTGTACAGAAAGCTCCAGAATAGAAGGTCCGTATTTATGCCCCTACACACAATGTTGTCTCTGAACCACGCCTGCATCGCACCGGATGCGCGCTGTATCAACCCGGTATCCGTCCGTCACCGATGCTGGTTGCATTTGAGCTGCTAATGGCTGAACAAAGTCACCATGCCCATGCCCGTTACCCACACACCCATGCATGCCTACGGTTGCGCCTGATCACTTTGCTAGTAGGCCCCACAGCTCAAAGTTCTTTCGACCGGCCAGAAGTTCTGCTCCTGCCCAGAGCAACTTCCAAGATGGTGAGTTGCGCAACACATCCTCTTCAAGCCGCGGTCGTCGGCGGCAAGGCCTCCAACTTAGCCTAGTTACCTCTTATTCCTGGGGGACGAGTCCACCATCTGTGCCAGAACGGTCTCGTTTCGGTGTTCCGCATCTGCAGTCGAACACGCTGAGGCCGTACCTGACGTGCATCCGCACTACTCTGGAAGCAGCACTCTGCCTGCGCAACTTTCCCAGCCAGCTGGTACGTATATGACCTGGCACGCCGTGGCGGTCACGGCGACTCTGTTTCCGCGGGTCAAGTCTCGCCCCGAGGGAATTGAGCGAAATCGCCGCGCTGTTTGGGCCGACGCTTGCGCTGCAGGTGGAGCGACACAACAAACCAGAGGTGGAAGACAAGGGATGCAAGGAGTTGTTGCTGAACCCGCTGCTCATCACCCGCACGGAGCGTGAGGCGGTGCTGATTGAGCCCTCGATTAACAGCGTGAGAATCTCCATCCGCATCAAGCAAGCGGACGACATGGAAAAAATTCTGGTGAAGAAGTTCACCTCCTTCCTCATGAAGCGAGCAGAGCAGTTCATTATCTTACGGCGTAAGGCGGTGGAGGGGTACGATATTTCTTTCCTGATCACGCACGCGCATGCGGAGGCGATGATCAAGGCGAAGCTCATCGACTTTGTTATTGCGTTCATGGAGGATGTGGACAAGGAGATCTCCTCCATGCGCCTTGCCGTCAACGCGCGTTCGCGCTTGATAGCCTCGGCCTTCTTGGAGGGTCTCAGCGGCCGCACGGTGTGAACGAGTTGGCTGGCGGTGAAAAACGTCGGTTGGTCGTCGCCGCCCACATTCAACTGCCGGCGACGGCGACGAGCTACGCCAGCGGCGGACACGAGGGCTCGCTGAACCGACGAAAGGTGGTGCCAGACTGTGAAGCCTCTGCTGCGTGTGGAGTTGCCTGGACCGGCGGCATGTGGCTGGACGAACGTGGCAAGCAGATGTCACTGCTGGTGCACCACAGCTGTGCAGACACCCAGGAGTCCGAATCCAGACGCCCTGCCGGCACAATGGCGCTCGAGTCTTTTGCTCTGGCTGCATAAGAAGCTCTTCATCAACGCACGTGCGCGGATCGCAGCATCGTGCAGGCCGCAGGACACCCTCCCGTGCCGCGTTCACTGGCGCATGCGTGCGCGTTGCCGCCGCATGTGTTGGGACACTGAGTGCGGATTCCATGGAGCGTCGCTAGGTTGCGTGCCGGTGCGATGGCAGCCGCGGGGAGTGACGCGCACTCATGACGGATCGCCGCAAGTATGGGCGGCGTAGCAGGTGTTCTGCAGGTGTTGTGCTTCGCCTTGCGCGGTTGTGCCTCTTTTCGGAATGCCCACTGCCCGCATGCGGGCCTGGGTTTTGAAGCACATACACACTGATGCTAGCGTGGACGTCAACGCGTCACAGATCCGGCACATGGCTCATCGATGATATCGTGCGTTGCGACGGCGATCATTCGGACGATAGCCGCAGGCCTCCTTGAGCTCGGCGAGGCTCCGTCGCAACTCTTGCATCATGTCGATATCGATGCATATGGTCAAGATGATCGAGCTCAGATATTTATCGATCGATATCGATTGCTCCTTGTGTCTCGCACCGTACGCGTCGCTCTACCTAGTGAGCCGCGCCACGGCGTATACGTAACGTCAACATTGAGGCCAATATTATCGACGAAACATACGCTTCACGTTCGAATTCGTGTCGGCCGAGCCTGACGTCGACTCGAATAGTTCTGGCACACGTATACTGCATGCTTGGTGCAGTGCGGGTGGCTTCGCTCGATTTCCAAGCAGTATCCGTGGCATCGGCGCACAGGCAAATCCAGCAAACAGCAGCCAAAACGGTGTCAAGAGAGCTGCACGGAGTTCCGGCGCAAGAAGAGGGGCGACGATGGGGTTACGTCCCTGAGGAGAGGATGAGGTCAAAGTAGGAGCCCTCACCTGCACCTGACGACGCCCCTCCGCCGCCCCCATGGCCGGCCCTGCCCCTTCCAGCCAGGCCGCTCCCACCTGTGGGCGGCGGCGTGTCTGCGCCTGCGCCGGCGAACGAGAACAGGCGGGACGAGAGGCCGCGCAGCGATGAGGAGGCAGCGGCCACAGTGGCGCGCACCTGCGAGCCGACAGACGCCCCGTCAGCAGGGCCTCCCGGCACTGCGCCGCCTGCAAACCAAGACGGGGCCGCGGCTGCAGCGCTGCCTGCGGGCCCGATCCCGGAGGCCGCCCCAGCGGCGGGCTCGCGGCGACGTGCAACACGCCCGCTGGCGCCCTGCGGTGCCCCTCGCAGCGCACCGCCAGCCGACAGCCGCAGCGGGGCAACCACATCCCCAGCCTCGCCCTCCTCGTCGCTGCCCGCCCCGCCGTATTCGCTGCTCGCATCACTGTCCGCCTCCGCATCGTCCGGCCCGCTGCCGCCCGCGTCGCGAGCTGCGTATTTGAGCACAGGGGAGCGCAGCAGCGCCTGCGAGGCGGTGTAGGGGCCCGCTGGGGCTGCGGCACGGCGGCTGCCCAGGTCCCCTGCCGGCCTGTGCCGCGCAGTGCTTCGCTGTGAGGGCGGCGGGCGTGCCCTCTCACCGGGTGTGCCGATCGGCGACCCCGAGGCAGCGCGGGGTGGAGGGGCAGCGTCGGCTGCCGCATCTCCGCGCGCTGCAGCGGCTTGGCACTCCAGCGCTGCCCTGCGCAGGCCTGCCCGCGCAACCGCATGCACCGCGGCGGGCAAGGAGCCATGCAGGTACAGCGGCAGGCCCGCGCCAGCACCCGGGACGGCACCGGAGCCCGCGTGGAGCGCGGACGTGTCCGTCTGCGCGGCAGGCCAGATCGCAAGGCCCAGCGCCCTCGCATGCACAGGAGCCGCCGGCCGCATCGGCAGCGGCAGCAGCGGCACGCGAGGGATGGCGGATGCGGGTATGACAGACAGCACCGGTGCGGCAGCGACGTCGAGCTCCACCGCTGCCACGGCAGCTGGCATGGGGCACAGCAGCAGCGCCGCACGCGGCGTGAGTCTGCCCGCGGCCTGCAGCGTCGACAGGGCGCTGTGGCAGGATGCCAGAGCCGCTGCCTGCGCCGCCCCGATGCCTGCCGCCGGGCCCTCCCCAGAACGCGTGGAGCTCGGCTCAGCTGGCGCCAGCGCGCCCGCTTTCAGCAGCACTACCGTCTCGGCAGGCGGGCCCGGCAGCGCGACAGGCGGGCAGGAGCCGTCCAGCAGCTGCACCAGCCCGCGCTGCTTGGTCAGCAGGGCGGCGATGCTCCAGGAGGGCTGCGAGGAGCTCGCGCCACCCGCTGCAGGCGCACCTGCGACGGGGGCGGGCAGCCATGTAAACGCAGACGGCGGCCGCAGCACAAGCGCTGGGGCTGCAACTGCGGACCCCGTGCCCGCCACAGGCACCTGCGCGTAGAATGGCGTGTCCGGCGCTGCAGGGGCCAGGAGGAGGGCCCGGAAGGAGACGGCGTCCACTGCCGCGGCGCGCAGCAGCGGCTCCGTCAGCGACCAGTCCACGGGGTCAAGGCAGGCCGTAACGGCCTGCCACACCCCAGCGCATGTGGCCAGACCAGCACTCGCAGACAGACTTGCAGCCGGGGGGCTGTGCGGAGGCGCGGCGCTCTCTGCAGCGGCCCTGTGTTGTGTAGCAGCGAGCACGGCGGAGATGACGTGGAAGAGGGCAGGAGGCTGCGGCCCTGCGCCCCGCGTGCTGTCCGGCGCCGCGGCGGCGCTCGCAAGGGAGAGGAGCTGGCGGCACAGCTGCCCGCCGTCGGCGCCCCCTTGGGCGTGGCTGTCATCATCGCGGGGCAGCCGTGCGGGCAGCAGCACTGCCACGCCGCCCAGGGTGTGACCCCACAGCAGCAGATCCATAAGCAGCTGTGTGGCGGGAGCGTCGGGAAGGGTCGGTTCGCCGGGCTCTGAATCAGCCGAGTACGCGGCAAGGTCGGAATCGTCAAGGTCAGGGACCTCGCTGGCATCAGCGCTCGCCGCAGGTCCACTCGCTTTGACGAGTGCCGGGGGCTCATCACTGTGGGAGCGCGGAGCGATTCCCGTCGTGAGCAGGCGCAGGAGGCAGCCGTACGGCGACGCATCGGTGAGCGCGGCAGCGTCTGCCGTCCGCCTCTTTGTCCCTGCGGTGCTCGCGCAGGACTGGGCAGACAGCAGCTGAAGCGTGGTCAACAGGTGCAGATAGCAGGCTGCAAGAGCGGTGGCAACCTCAGACAGCAGCAGGGATCGGCAGACGCCTGCAGCAGCATCACACGCGGCTTGGACCGCGGCGCTGGCAACTGCGGCAGCAGCGCCCCCCGCGGTTTCGCGAGCGGGCGAACGGCTGAGGACGGCTGCAGCGATGTCGGCGCCCCACGGATCTCCAGCCGCGTCACCATGAGCGCCCCCGTTGCCGTGCGCGCCAGCAGCGCTGCTAGAGCCGCCGCTGCCTTCTCCAAACAGCAGCGCGACGTGTCGACCCAGCGCCTCCAGCGCGAGGAGCAGCCCCGCGCTCGGCCCCAGCGGCGCACGCAGCGTCACCGCCCCCGCGAGGGCAGCGGCTTTGCTACTGGCAGCAGGCGCCGTCGCCTCCTCTGCGTTGGGAAGGGCGGCGCACAGCCAGCTGCCCTGGCCGGCTCGAAAAGCGGTTGACACCTGCGCTGCGCTCAGCCTCGCGATGCCGGCAGCCTCGCCGTGTTGCGCCGAAGCAGGAAGCTGGAATGCGTGAGTGAGGTCGCTGCGCCACTGCAGCATCAGCGGCTGCAGGGCAGACACCGCGAGCACCCGCGCGCCCGCAGCCCCAGCCTCAGCTGCAAGGCGATGCACACGAGCCAGGGCAGCGGCGGCAGCCGCGCCCTCGCCGGCCTGTGAGACGCGGTCTCGCATGCAGGCCCTCCGCACGGAGGCGAGCAGTAGTGCGGCTGCATCGCATGCGTATGCGCGTCCGCAGGCAGTGACCACACTCGGTGGGTCAACTGTGGACTCACGCACTGAACCCGGTAGGCACCGGGTGGCCGCGACCGACCACGCAGCCGCAGCGGCCGCCAGCTCGCCGCAGAGCCCAACAACGCGGCTCTGCGCGGCGCTTCGAGCGCTTGAAAGCAGACTATCGTGGTGACCGGCTGCTCCGCCGGCCCGTGTTCCGGTCACAGCCGCAACACGGGCTGCGTGCGCGTCGAGAGACGCCGAGACGGCGGCTGCGATCATTGTCGCACAAGCGGGCAGCAGCGCAA
>Ga0208629_101063_pt1 | contig 11683 bp, 2 predicted proteins | sample LakWasMet19_HOW5_2_FD_183865 | JGI IMG/M metagenome (GOLD analysis project Ga0208629, IMG submission 183865) | Freshwater sediment methanotrophic microbial communities from Lake Washington under simulated oxygen tension - Sediment Metagenome... | ecosystem: Environmental > Aquatic > Freshwater >...
GGCGCGCCTCAAATTCTTGCCATGCCTGGCATCGAGGCCTGGATCGCGGCTTGCGACAGCGGTGCCAACGTCTGGGCGGAGGTTTCCGTACCCTTCAAGGCTGCTTCGCTCGTCCCTGAGAGTGTAGGTCGCGTGTGGCTTGCAGCCTTTTGTGCAGTGCTTCATGGGCCGTCCTTGAGGGACGGCACCGTGTTGCGGTGTTTGGATGACAACACGTTATCCTGGTGTGACGTGCGGGTCGAATCTGCCTCGCTGGTGCCGGGCTCGGACGGTCGCAGCTGCACAATGCAGCTGTCTAATGGGACAGCGGCCGCGCTTGTGGGCGCGGGCGACGCTCAATTCAGCGATGCCACTGGACCAACCACGGTACATCGACTGGCGTCGCAGTCTGGGAACCTAACCTTCCCAAAGCCGATCTCTCCCTCTGTTTTGCGCACGTACCTGACATTTGCATCCAGCACGCTTAATGAGACGAGCATTGCCGACTGCGTCGCTGCAACGTGGGAGTCGGCGTCAGAGTTGCGCTTGTCATTTTTGTGCGAGGGGGGCTACCTGAATGGGCTGCAGCCCTTCGAAGGTCTCACAATAGCAGCTGCGGGCGCACGGTTTGTTGATCTGGCTGTTACGACGTTCGAGGGCGGAGCGGCGAATGCTGCTGTTTCTGAGGACCGCGGCGCCGAGCCCCCCACCAGGGACAGCTCTGGCGCTCTGTTGCCTCTGCGACTCACCCCAGACGGTGAAGTGCTGGCTGCGAACCTGCCCGCACGCCTGCACGCGCCGCTTGTGGCTGGATTCGCGTCTGCTGAGCTTGGGCGCCATACAGTCCGCGTTTGCACAGACGCGAGCAGCACACCGCTGACGGCGCCTCGCGCCCTCAACCTACCGGCTGCCGCTGCCATGGAAGATGGCACATTGCTACAGTGGGCACGCATTGCCGACTGTGGCGCGGAGCTGCACGGCGCGCAGCAAGCGCTGGTCGAGGCGCGGGGCGCTGCAGCCGGTGACGCGCCGGCAGCGGTCGAAGCGCGTCCGCTGCAGCATTGCGGATGCCACACAGTACTGGCGCACGGCTCGTACGAGGTGCTGGGTCTCCCTGCCACCGTCGCGTGGGGCGCCGGCACTCAAACAGAGGGCGGCGCTGCGCCGCGAGTACCAGTCGCTGAAGCATCCAATGGAGTTCTGGGGAGCACTGAGGGGACGGCGAGCGGGCTTGGCCAGAACAGCCTTCCAGCAGACGCCTCGCCCACCGCCGGTGCGAGCACGCTTGCACAGCACACTACTTCAACCGGCTCAGCCCCTGCACGGGCCGTGAATCTGATTGTATCTCACTACGTACTGGGGCTGCCAGTGGAGGTGCCCGGCGCAGGAGTTGCTCAGTCTGTCCGGGCAAGCTCAAGCGCCGAGCCGCTGACTTCTGCCCACGACGCTGACGTTGCGGATGCAATGGCGGCAATTGTGTTGCAGCATGCCGGCGTCGCGTCGTTGGGGAGCCGCAGCCTCGTATATCCGATGCGGAGCCTGCCGGCGGCAGCGAGCTGTGCAACAACTGCAGAAGCGGCGGCGGCGGTGGCTGGAAGCGTCGTTCGCGGTGAAGGCGACGGCGCTGCGCCGGCCCAGCCCTCAACACCAGGCTGGGCGATTGCAATGAGCGTGTGGGTGGCGAGCGCGCATGACGAGGCGAGCTTCGCAGAGGCGCCGGAGCAGCCCGGCCCGCGCAACGGCTTTCGCGCGCTGTTCTTCAAGGGGCCGGGCGGCAGCGATCAGCACCGCACCCCATCGGTGTGGATGCATGCGGACAGCAACCACTTGCTGCTCCGCGTGTCGACCGCCCGCGTGCCTGGCAGCGATGACGCCGCTCTTGCCCGAACTGCAGACAACGACAGCGCGGCAGCAACGGGGTTCCAGGAGCTGAATTATGACGTCGGCACCTCCACGACGCAGGCTGTTCCGCCTCGCCGGTGGGTGTACCTCACATTCTCCTTCCGGAACCTGACCGCTGCTTGCGCGCAGGCGCGCGGCGGGCCGTGCTTTGAGTGGGACACGTATGTGGACGGCCGGCTGGATCGCGCCCTCACCGTCCACTGGCCGTACCATGCCGTCGCAAATGACGGGCCACTCACGTTTGGACGGACGGACAGCTTTGACGGCCTGCCCGCCCTTGTGGCGGAACTGCAGATCTTTGGTCGCCCCCTGTCAGCGCAGGCCGCACGGCGCCTGGCGGAGGTCCGTGCATGGGTATTCGCGCCACGCTCCCTGCTCGCGGCCGGTGCCCCACAGTCGCCAGCGTGGGGTGCGAGTGCAGAGCACAGCCACGCCGCCTCAGACCTCGCTCTCGTGGGGGCCGCCGCTGCCGCCGATACGATGACCGTGCTGCTGGCCGTCGGCGCGGCTCCCTGGAGCAGTACAGACGCGGCAGCGACGCCATCGTCCCTCTGGCAGCGCGGCAGGCAGCGGCTGGAGGCGCTCCTGAGGGCCGCGCCTGACGCCAGAGACGGCGCGGGTGGCTCGCTCCTGCGCTGCATGCAGTCGATGGCTGAGGGCGCTGCGCAGCACAATTCTAGCGCCGAGCTGTCTCCCGCTCCCCCCTCACCCCGATGCTTCAGCCCACTGCAGCATGAGGTCGGCAGCGTGCTGCTGCGCTGGTTCCGGCTAACTCCGCCGTCGCAAGCTCCTTGTGGACAGCTTCATCCGACTGAAGTTACTGGCGCAGCTGTGTCTGCCGGTTTGTGGGACGCCCCAGGCTCTGCAGCGAGCCGCATCGTTGGCTCGAGGCAGCCGTGTCGCGTGTCCGTCTCCGCGCTCGCGGCCTGGCTGGACGCCTGCGGGCAGCCAAGCGACATCTTTGCGGGACAGGAGGGCTGCGAGCCTCTTGGAAGCGCACGCGACGCCGTCGACCAGATCGACGCACTCCTCGCCGCCACCGCTGGGGCGTCTGCCGGCTCAGGCACAGCGCTCAGTGCTGACGCTCCGCCCGTTGAGGCCGCGGCCGTCGAGTCGCCTTCTGGCCACGACTTGTCTGAAAATGCCACCACAGCACTGGGTTGGAACGCCTCCACTGCAGCGCCGCCACATCAACCGCCGAAGCGCGACCGCGCGGACTGGCAGCCGACGCATCTGGAGCTCCGGCTGCTGGCGCAAGAGGCGCTGTCGGACGGGCATGTGGTGTCCGCTGGCGGAAATGGTGCCCAGGGGGTGTCGCAGCTGAGTTCGTTCCTGGCGTCCTACGCCCGCCTGATGCTGCACCCAGGCAGAGACGCCTGCCCCGCTGACCTCAGAGCGACGTGGGCGTCACTACATCCGGCCACGGAGGCTGCCAGGGGCGCTGCCGGCGTGGCCTCTCTGCTGGTGGCGCTGACGCAGAGCGGCGCCTCGGGCGTGCGTGCCGGCTTCTTGCAGGTTGAGGGCGGGAGTGGCCTTGCAGGCAGCGGGCGCGACGGAGACAAGAGCGGCAACGCCAGTGGTGACGCAGCGCACGGGGCAGGCTGGGACGAGAGCTGGCGCCGGTTGCTGACTGCGCACAGCACGTCGCGGTCTTTCTGGCATACGGCTCTGGGCTCGCTGTATGCCGCCGGCGGGCTCGTGGGGCGCGGGTTAGCTGCTGGCTGGCATACTGTTGCGCGGGTAGTGGGCCTCACTGGCGTGGCTGCAGCCCCAGCGGCAGCACGTGCAGACAGGGAATCCACCGCCCAAATCACTGCCCAACTTACAAGTGACGGGGAGGCGCTGGCGAGGCCTGCCAACGACGAAGCAGTTGCAGGCTCTGCCGCCTTCACTCGCTTGCTTGCTGCCCGGGATGCCTCCGTCGCCCGGCAGGCGCTGCTGACAGCCGTGCTTGCAGGCACCAGCGGCGGGGGCGGCGGCGCTGCGGCGGGCGATGCCCTGTACGAGTGGGCTCTCATGGCTCTCGCAGGCGCAGGTGCCCCCGGGAGTGCCCCGGGGAGTGCTCACGGAAGTGCACGTGGGAGTGTGCAGAGCGGCGGCGCAGCGACGGTGGAGCCGTGGTCGCCGGTGGATGACGCGGTGGCGGGCGGCTTCATGCACCTCGCCGCGCTGGCTGGTTCGCCTGCTGCGGCCCTGTACCTCGCACACCACTACCAGCACGGGGCGCCTGCGGGGCTGCACGGCAGCGCCGCCCAGGCGTATGCGATGGGGCTCTCAGCGACGGCACGCGCGCCTGCGACCCGATGGACAGACGCAGCGGCGGCTGATGGTCTGCGGCAGGTGTGGGCTTGCGGCCATCAGCCTCACACCGTGGGGTTCCATGAGCACGGCGACCAGCCCACGAGCTATGCCGATCTCCGCCCCAGGAGGTCGTGCAACGCCCCTGCGCTCCAGGCAGCTGTGGAGCGGGTGCGGCGGCACTACAGCGAGCAGGACACGGGCTTTCCACGGGACGTGGACCTCGCAGCGCACTACTACGACGCCGCAGCGGACCAGGCTGAGGTCGATTTCAACGCCCGCGGGCAGCAGCCGCAGCACCAGCAGGACGCGCTGACGTCAGAGACGGCGGACAGCGGCGTCGTGGAGGATGCACAGAGAGGGGAGGACGACGGCGCAGTCGGCGTGCTGCGCGCTCGCTGCGAGCAGGGGATGGCGGGGTCGCTGCGTGGGCCCGATCCCGACGCATGCACCCAGTACGGAGGCCTGCTGTACTGGGGCGGGCGCGGCGTGCAGCGGGACCACGCGGCAGCGAGGGACGCGTGGCGCGCCGCTGCAGACGCGGGACACCCAGATGCGGCGTGCTCCCTCGCCAGTATGTACGCGCGTGGGGAGGGCGGCACCGCCAACCACAGCGAGGCGGTCAAATACTGGACCGCCGCCGCCGACGCCGCCAACCACACCGCGGCGCTCAACGGGCTGGGGTTTGCGTTCTTCAGCGGGCAGGACGGCGTGCCTCAGAACGCCAGCGCCGCCTTCCGGTATTTCCTGCGCGCCGCGCAGCAGACGGTACAGGCGCTGCAGGCGCAAGACGCAGGTCTCCCGTCTGCCATCGCGCCGAGCGGGGACAGCCTGTTCAACCTCGCCTACATGTTCAGCCGCGGCGTGGGCACGGCTGCCAACGCGAGCGCGGCTGCGGGGCTGTATGAGGCCGCTGCGCGTCAGCTGCACCACTTCGGGTCCATTCTGGAGATGGGACGCCAGCACCTGCGGGGCACACTCCCTGCGACCCGCGTGACGGCTGCGCACGCCGTCGCGGACGCCTTCTCTGCGCTAGACGGACGGACAGGCGACATCCCCGGTGGTGCCGCAGATCGCATCGCAAGCGGCGGGCGGGACGGGCTGCAGACAGATTTTGGGCCCACGCATCCAGGCACGGAGGAGGCACCTTCTGCCGAGCGTTTGTCCGAGCCTGCGACCGAAGGCGCTGGATCGCAGCTGAGCGCCACAAATTCGACAGCCGCGCCTGAGGGGGCGGTCGAGCAAGCCGCGGCCAGCACCGACGCGTGTGGTGAGGCGGGAGACAGCGCCGCTGACTGCACGATGCAGCGCCTGCCGCCTGCCATAGATGCTGGCCACACTACTGCTACTGCAACTACTGCCGACCTCCAGCGTGCGGAGCTGTCAGGCACTCGCCAGGTTGGCCCCACGGGCTCGCCGGCACAGTTGGAGCAGACCGTAGGGGTACAGTCGCTTCAGGACAGCGACCTCGCGGGGGGCGGTCTCGCCGACGCTTGTTCGAGCTCAACGGCTGCGGAACTTGCTGCCGCAACCCCCAGCGCTGACGAGAGCCTGTGTGACCATGTCGACGCTGCCACCGAGGGCGGACTTGACACACCCGCAGCGGATGCCGCCCCTAGTGGCCCCGCCGCCACTGACCCACCAACTCTGCCAGCGGCCGAGTCCGCCCCGCTTCCCAGCCCTGACTACAACGCCCGAACGCAGCGCCGCGACGCTTCCGCAGCGCTCGACTATCTGGCACCCGCAGCACAGCAGGGCCGTCCGGGCGGCCTGCTGCGCGCTGGGTTCGAGCGGTACCTGGTCGGCGACTACGACGGCTCGCTGCTGCGGTACCTGCAAGCGCACCTGCTCGGCCTCGCTCCGCCTCTCGCAGCCGCGAACGCGGGGTACTTGCTGCGCAGGCGCCTGGTGGACTGGCGAGCGCTGGGCATGCAGGCGCGGCAGGCCGAGCCTCGGGCAGCCGCGGATGCGCAGGGCAGCGAGACGACCGCTCCCGCCAGTGCAGGCTTGGGCGAGGAGAGCTTCAATGGCCCTCTCCCAAGCCTGTCCCGCCGGCTTCTCCAGGTGGCGGCTGCCGGCGGCAATTCAGACTCCATGCTGCTGTTGGCGGAGCAGCTGGAGCACGGTTGGGGCGGGCCTGCCGACGTGCCCGCTGCGGAGGCGCTGTATCGCAAGCTGGTTGCCGAGCACGTTGCAGGCGCCGCAGCGTCGCAGGCGGCTTACCGGCTGGGCGCGCTGTATCATGCCCGTGCTGCCCATGCAGCGCAACGCCAGCGCGACGGAGCGTCGGGCGTTGGGGTTTTCTACGCGGGCACAGCTGTCGGCGAGGCAGAGCAGCGGGCGCGCCTGGAGGCCTCGCTGCTGCAGCTCTCAGCGCGCTATTACGCGCAGTCAATATCGCTTGCGTTGGACGACGCGCACCGACTTCCCGCCATTACACAACTCACGCGTCTGCGTGTGTGCATGCAGCAGCGCTCCTTCGCGGCATACCTTCCACGCTGGCTGCGGGCCTTCCTATGGGCGCCAATGGCCGGCATCTGTGACCCATAGATCAATTCTATGGCGTGCCGCATACGTTTAGGCTCTCGATTTATATCAATCGCTGTCCCCCACGCGGACCCGAAACTTGGACCGTACCGGCATACCGTACGAATTCGAAACAGCGTTTGCAGCTAGCGCTAGCTTGAAGCTGACGTACGCGAACCCATCCTGTATGGACATGTGTTCGAGGTCCCGGCTCAAATACATCTCGGATCGACGATTTTTGCAGCTTGATTGAATTACCGTCGGATTAGCTGTTGACGCGGAAGATTTCAAAACTTTGCGCTCTCGCTGTTGCAACGCATTTGCATCTGCGTGCGCAGCTGCTTCAGGCGCAGCTGCCAGGCGCCTTCACACGCGCTGAGCGCGCCGCTGTACATGTGGCACTCCGAGCCACTGGCTCGTGGCATGTGGCACGCACATCTGCGAGCGCTCATGTACCACCCCTCGTGCATCCCTGCACCAGATCATCGTGCGTACATGTGCAGTTGCTGAGACCCGCACGCAAGCAATCAAGCTGCATCTGCACCTGGGGCCTCCACGAAAGCGCCGATCGATGCAAATGGTCGTCTTGGGTAGTAAGGTTGTGCGTGTCCGAATGCCGACGTATCGGGCGCCCCGATGATGTCACACGGTGTCTTAACCCTACAGCGTGGACAGGTTGTTAAACAGGAAGTGTCGGCAGGCAAAGAATGAGATGCCGGAAATTTGAGGAGTGCTCACAAGTCCCCGGAAACACTCGAGCTTGGCTCTGCGGGGTCCGATGCGTGTGTTGGCGCATGCACCGTGTTCGCTGAGCCGCTGCCAGTCTCAACGGCGCCGCCCCAGCCGACAGCATCTCGGTGCTGGTCCTCAGCCTCATGCGCCCGCGCGGTTGTCGGTGACACTGCGAGGTCTATGGTGCCGACGCTCGCACCCCGGGGCTTATCAAGGCCGAGCTCTGCAGCGCCGGCCAGCGCAATGCCGCGGCAAGCGGGCGCCGCAGCAGGGCTGCACGGCGTCTGTTGCGCACCGCCCGCTTGCGCGTGCGGCTCACTGGCAGAGTGCCCAGCGCGCGACGCCGCGACCGCCCTGTCGAAGGCGGAGGCATCGCCAGCAGTATCTGAGAGGGACAGCGTGTGCGCCGTCGGGGTGTCGAAGTCGCGCGACAGCACAACTCGTGGGCTGAGGCCGCCGCCGCTGCTTTCATTTCCGCTCCCGGCACTGGTGCCCGAGTGACGGCGGCGGCCGTGGTGTCCTCGGGGGTCAGGGCCGCCGGCAGCAGCAGCGCGCGCGCTGGGGTAGGCTTTTTGCGCGGCATCACGGTCCGCCGGCGCACTGGCGGCATCCCCCGTGAGCTTCCGGTCGCCATCTGCCATCAGCCCGGGGCGGGAGGTCAGGGATGCAGCGGGCGACGCGGCTGGCGACGCAGCCTCCCCCAGGGGTGCGCTCGCGGGCGGGAGCGGTGTATTTGCGGCATAGAGCGACTCTGAGGGTGTGGTCCCCAGCCCCGCCGCCGCCATCGCCGCTGCTGTGTTGGCGTTGGCAGTGGCATTCGATCCGCCGCCGCCACAGTCTGAGGAGAGCGGCACAAAGCGCGGCGGCCGGAGCGACGCCGGCGGGGAGGGATGCACAGATGCAGGCAGCGCCGCTGCGCTCCCGGACCGCCCAGCGGCGGGGTAGGGGCTCGGCGAGCCGCTTGCAGCCGTCACGCCGCCGTCGCCCGCAGCGACGGCTGCGGCAGCCCACTGGTCCACGCTGCCGCGCCCGGGCTGCGGCTGCGGCGTGTACGCCGCGCCGCTGCGCACGCTGTCCTCCACGCGCGCGAAGGCGTCCCGGATGCGCGCCTGCAGCTTGCTGGTGATGTCCGCCGTCATGCTGGCCACGAGGGACGCGGACGTCGCGCCGCCGCCGCCGCGAGGCGTCAGCAGCAGGCTGCTGCTCGCCCCTGCGTCGAGGCCGGCGCCCGGCGGTTGCTGTTGGTGGTGCAACCGGAGCGCGTCAGCGGGTGACAGCTCCCGTAGTCCGTCGCTCAGCGAGGGCCCTGCGCTAATGAACGGACCCGCAGTGGAATCACCCGCCCCACCGGCGGCTACAAACTGGGGCAGGCTCGCAGAGCTCGGCGGCAGCAGCGCACAATCGCTGCTGGAGCGCCACGCTGACGCGGGGACGCCGGGAGGCACAGCGTCAACCGCGTCGCCGGCGGGCACGAGTGAGCCGTCGGGGTTGCGCCGCTGCTGAGCCAGGTGCGGCGGCAGCTTCCCGCGCAGGGGCCGCGGCATCAGGAAAGGCAGGTCCCCCAACCCCAGCTCAGAGCCCGCGCTGGCGTAGCCGCCGCCACCGCCCGAGACGGCGCCCCCACTGGCGCCACCGCCGCCACCGCCGCTGCCTCGAAGCGGGCGCGCGCGCAGGCCGTTCGAGGAGCCGCTGCGCTGTGGGGGCGGGGCGTGCTGCGAGCGGGCGAGCGGGTTGCTGGCGAGCGCAGCCGGCAGGGCGTGCCTGCTAGCACTGCCTCCTGCCCCTGCGTCGCCCGCTGAGGTCCGTGGGTGCCCGGCGCTCAGTGTACTCCGCTGCTGCTGGGGGAAGCCCAGGCCTGCCGGCGGGCCCAGCCAGTCCATGCTGCTGCTGCTGCTGGCGCTGCCGCCTGCGCTGCCGCTGCCGCTCCGCGGCGGCTCCTGCGAGACAGCGCCTAGACCGGGAAGCAGCGGCTGCCCGCGGAAGGAGGGCCGCCGCTCCGCCTGCGTGGAGGTGGGCCGAGACGCCTCAACGTCAGCGCTGCTCGCGAGGAGCGTGCGAGGCGGCAGACGCGCAGACGCCGCGCCGCCTGCTGCGAGCGCACTGGTGGAGCTTGCACTGCCCCCGCCTGCACTGCCGACGCCCCCGTGGACGCCGCTGGAAACACCGCCGCCAAACAGCAACGGGGCGGCAGTCTGGCGGCCGTGTGAGGGGACGCGCTGAGGGGTTCGGGCCCCACCGCTGCCAGCGCTGCCGCCTCGCAGCTGCGGCAGCGGCTGCAGAGCCCCCCGCTGCCCGCCACCGGCTCTTGCAGGGGGCGCGGGCACGGCGAAGCCGCTGCCGTCAGCCCCAGGCGCTGCCGCCCTCGCTCCGGCTACATTAGTCGCGGTTGCGAGGTCGCCGGGCCCCGTCGCGGGCGCGCCGCTTGGGAACAGGGAGCTCTGCAGCCCTCCCCGTGCGTGGCTCGACGAGGAAGAGGAGGCAGAGGAGGCGGAAGAGACTGTCGCGGGACGCGCGGGGTCGCCAAAAGAGGCAGGGTCGCCCCTGTTTGGCGTCCGAGGAAGGGAGCTTGCTGTGGGCCGATGGACAGAGGCCCCCCCGCCCGGCGACGAGCATGTGGGAGAGGGCTGGCCAGCCCCCGTGCCGCCACCGCCGCTGCCGCTCCCGCTCCTACTCCCGCTGGCGCCCTCGCCGCCGTGGAGGGGAGCGTGGAGGGGGCTGTGGGGCGGGTCGGCTGCCAGGGCGTACGGGGCAGCAGTGTAGGCAGCGGCCGCAGCGACGGCCGTGGCGGAGGGGCGCCGCCGGGAGGAGGGTCGCCTCAGGGGGCCGGGGGACGCGCTGTTGGGGGTCGAGGGGCGAGTCCCCGCTCCCCCGCGCCCGCTCGCTGCCGCGTCTCGGCTGTCGCGACGGCCAAGCGCCGCCTCACGGCCGTGCGTCTCATCATCGGCATCGCCAGCGCCTTGCTGCAGCGCGTCCTGCCGCCCCTGCTGGAGCGACTGGGACGGCTGAAGGCCGCTGGGGGACACGTCCCACCGAATGCCGCCGCCCTCAGCGGGGGTGGGGGTCGCAATGCGGGACGCTGCGGACGCTGCAGCCACCTGCAGCACCTGCGAGCGAGACGTGGTGCGCACAACCTGGGCTGTGGAGGCCAACAACTCAGCCTCCCCTGCCTCCGGGCCGTTCCGCCCCTGCTGCTGCGGCTCCGATCGTGCCTGCTGGGACCCGGGGGAGCTGGGCGTTGGTGGGGACGCTAGCCTGCCGACACTACTGCCTCCAGGCGACTGCAGCCTGCGAGGGGCGGCGGGTGACACGTTCGTACCAGCCGGGGAGGCAGGCAGCTGGCCAGCGCCCTCCCCTCCGCGGACGCTGCCGCCGCTCGGAGACAGCCCCCGGCTGGCTGTGGCAGCGGACACGCCGCCTGCACCGCCTGAGAGCGCCCATGAGGGGCCCGCCGCGTCAGCTGCAGTCGCCGCTGTGCCGTCTGCCTCAGCGGCAGCAGCAACGCCGCCGCCGCCGCGGCGCGGCGCGCTTGCTGGCGTTACAGGCACGGAGCGCTGCGGCGTCAGCAGCGCGCAGGCGGGCGAGGACCTAGGATGGACAGATGTCTGTGCGCCCGCAGCGGAGCCAGCTGGCCCAGGGCTCGCGGCGGCAGAGCGCCGCCCCGGCGCGCTGCTGGCGCCGCCTGACGGTCCAGGTATCGACAGTCGCGTGGCCGCCCCGGCGCGCTCCGTGAGGGAGGTGCGTCGCAGGGCAGGGCCGGCGCCTCCGCCTCCGCTTCCGCCGCCGCTTCCGCCGTTTCCGCTGCTGGCGCTCCCAGCTGATGCGAGCCGCAGCCGGCCCCCGGCAGCTGCCGCAGGCCCTCCGCCTCCTGCTGCAGCGGCAGATGCAGCTGCGCCAGAGGCCGACGCTGCAAACGCCGCTGATGATGACGACGAGAAGGAGGAGGCGGAGGCGGAACTGCCGCCTCGCTGCCGCTGCAGCCCCTGGGAGGAAGCAGGGCGGTTGGAGGAGCCGGGGCGGCCTCGGCCCAGCGCTGCTGCGAGCGCGGCAGCAGACGTGCCGACTGATGAAGCTGCGGCTGGTGAAGCTGTCGCTGGCGCGGAGGCAAGGGCAGATGATGCGCCAGCGGGGAGCGCCGGGGAGGACAGTGACATGGAGCGGGCGGGGCGGGACTGTAGCCACCCCTCCCGCTGCTGCACTGGCTGCTCCGCTGGCTGCTGCGGCACTGCCCTGCCGCCGCTTGTCGCAG
>Ga0208629_101065_pt1 | contig 11664 bp, 8 predicted proteins | sample LakWasMet19_HOW5_2_FD_183865 | JGI IMG/M metagenome (GOLD analysis project Ga0208629, IMG submission 183865) | Freshwater sediment methanotrophic microbial communities from Lake Washington under simulated oxygen tension - Sediment Metagenome... | ecosystem: Environmental > Aquatic > Freshwater >...
CGCCATCAACCCCGCTGAGCGCAAGTACAAGGGCTGGGCGGACGCGGCGCGGCAGCTGTGGCGCGAGGGCGGTGTCAAGCGGTACACTGCGGGCCTCACGCCGTGCCTGGCGCGCTCCTTCCCAGCCAACGCGGCTGGCTTTGCGGCTTACGAGGCGGTCAAGAAGGCCATGGAGCCGGAGCCGCTGGCATAATCCCCTCACGTATCTCAAGAGGAAATAACCTGCCCTCGAGAAGCAGGCCAGCAATTCACCTGCTAAATAGCTCACGCGGGCAGCTCGGGTTGACATTTTGAGGCGTCTCCTGTGAACCACGCCTCATTTGGTCTATGTTGCGGTGATGGTCGCTGTCATCTGTGCTGCTTCCTGCCACACGCAAGTTGCCATCCATATCGATTTGGTCAACGAGCACTGTTTTTCAACTGGAATTTCCGAACTCGTATCATGATGTTGTCAATGTTGCCGCATGTTTCAGCTCCGGGCACTGCCCTCGCGATCGTTCGAATTCAGAGAGCCACGCGTACGCATTCGAATACCAAAGGTGGTCGACATCGGCCGGCACATATGCGTGCGAGTAGCTGTAGCGCTGGCCGACCACCGGTGGGAGCATTGCAATTGCCAATCAATGACGACGGCCTGCGAATCGGCCCGTTGCAATTGAGCTGGAACCCAGTCGTGTCCTTGGGACTCCGGATCTTCAAGCGAGGCGCAGCCAAAGTGAGGCGCTGCATGCCGCAGATGGTTCACCTCACTGGCTGCTATTGTCGAATTCCAGATCGGATGTTTAAGACCGTCACGCTGGACCACTGCCCGCGTCATCGCCATCAGCACTCCTCCTGTCGTCGTGGTCGGCAGCGGCCCCACCGGGCAGGCACAGCCGCCGCAGGTCAGCCAACACCGGCTGCAGCAGCACGCGGGCGATGCTCTCTGCAGGCGTGAGCAGCGGCCAGTCCCAATCCCGCAGCTCATGCCGTCGCGACAGACAGATGCACAGTTCGTGCAGGGTCAGCCACGAATAGGCGGGAGGCGGAGAGCGAGAGCCGATGCCGCCCTGATGCATTGCACTGGCCATGGGCGGCCCCGAGTGCGCCAGCAGGGATGCCTGCGCTAGATCGGCGGCAGCAGAAGAGCTTCCGGCGGCGGAGGGGCCAGGTTCGGCTCGCGCCGCGACAGCAGCCACCGATGTTGCAGCACTCGCACTGGCAGAAGCAACGTCACGCTCCCCCTGCGTGGGAAGGCACTGTACCAGCGCAGGCAGCAGCGGCCAGCTGCCGCAGCCTGCAGGGACCCAGTCTGGCAAGGCATCCGCAGCCATTTCAGTGGCTGCGGCGGCCAAGGGCACTGCCGGCGGCGCAAGCGGTGCTGTCGGCATGGTGGGTGCGGCATCGGAGGGCGCAGCAAACAGCTGTCGCCACACTTCGGCATGCGAGGTGGCGGGCGGGCTGGCGTGTTCGAACACTGCGACGGCTGACAGTGGCACTTGGTGAAGTGATGCCACATGCGCCACGTCACCGGAAGTACTGGCCGCACCAGCGCCAGCGGCAGCCACAGACTCGATTTCACCAGCGATCCCAGGCCCGCGCAGCCCCTGTAGCGCTGCCCGCACCGCCTGCGCCGCAGGCGCCTGAGAGATGGCGAGACCGCCGCTCAGTCTTCGCAGGCAGTCCGACACGCCACGCGCGGCCGCGAGCACGTGGGTGGCTGGCACGGGGACACGGCCACCGCGCGCACCGCCGCATCGCTGGCGCTCCAGCTCCGCAAGCAGCTGCACGAACAGCGGCGCGCGGAAGATGGCAGGCAGCGCGCCATCGCCAGCGCTGCCGACGTCACCTGCGCTGCCAGCAGCACCCGCCCTGTCGGTCCCAGTGCTGGCCGGCACAGCGCTGCCCACTCCATGTGCCAGCGGGCCGCTGCCGCTGGCGCTGCCGCTGGCCTGCGGGCTCGTCGCCTCTGCCTGCATCACAGCACAGGCATCGGCCGTGGGAGGGCAACGCTCCACGGTAGCAGTAAAAGTAGCAACAGTGCCAAATGTAAGGGGGCTGGCTTCGATGGTGAGCCGCCCGTCAGACGCCGGGTGCATGCAAAAGAGCGGCAGCAGCGAGCCGGCACGCAACGCTTCACGCCCCCACGCCACACACCCTGCCCCCTCTCCGCCGTCAGCCGCGGAGGCAGCGCCATTGGCGCAGTCGCTCGCACCGAGCGCAGACGGCAGCGCAGCCAGCAGCGGGGCCGGCGCAGCGTGCGCGGCAGCGTGCGCCAGCAGGGTGCGGGTGCGCAGCACCAGGGCGACTATGGCGTCTGCGACGCTGCGGCACATGGGTTCCAGCAGCAGAACAGACAGCAGGTCGCCTGCCGCGGGTGCGCCGGAAGCAGTGTCGACCGTGGTATCGACTGCAGGCGCAGCGCCGCTTGTCTCGCTGCCTGCCGCAGTGCTGGCGCCACCGCCGAGCCCTGCAGGCCTCATGCCACGCGCAATTGGCGCCCCGAATGACAGAGGCATGTCCAGCGCTGCTATTCGCGGGTCGAGCCAGCACCACAGCTCCGACGCCTGCGCCACAAGGCACCAGACCGTGAATGAGAGGGCAGCTATGTCCATCACATACTGTCCCGCCCGCGCCCGCGAGGGAACCGTGCCCGTGTAGAAAGCTTCGAGCTTGCTCGCCACTGACGCTGCGGGCAGCACCAGCTGCTCCAGAGCGGCCAGCAGCAAACACGACGTTGTCAGAGGCGGGCTGACTGCACAGCCGGCCACTGCCTCTCGCACGGCTGCCACCAGCTGCGACTGAATGTGAAGATGCAGCGCCGCTGCCCCCGATGTCACTTTGGCATCTTTCATGTATGGCTGCGAATGGTCCCAGCGCTGCCGAGCGACGTCCACGAGGACGAGGGACTCGAGCTGTCGAGAACGCGCAGCCACGGCCCGATGCCCACGCGCACGTGCCGCAGCACACGCAGAGCCCAGTTGCGCCTCAAGTTCGGCTCTAGTGGCTGGGTCATGTGCCAAGCTGCCCACCTGTGCGTTGAGCGCGAGGGCACGCAGCACCTCGGTGAAGCCGTTGCCGGCTCTCAGCGGAGCACTCATGGTTGGCAGAAGACCGCCCTGTTCGGACGGCGAACAATACCAGTACCCGCAAGTAGCACGGATCGTAGATTGAGCATGTCGGAGCGGCATTGATTGACGCGGCCGAGCCTGATGTTCCGACACAGTCAGTCGACCATCCTGCGTCTGCAGGGATGGGCGCAGATTGCAACGCGCCCGCCGCAAGGATATCGCCTTTACAGCGTCACTGCTCGCACAGTGTGTGTGTGGGTCTTTTCAGCAATTGCGTCGACGCCTCGCTCACTTACCTGCTGAGGACGCTCGCGGCTGTCAACGCCGATTGCGTGATGGCGGCAAGAATGCCGGCGGCGGAGAAGCGGTGCACTTCCGACCGCGCTGTCAGCATCACCATTTCGACAATCATCTTGGGTGTATTCGTGTATATTGTCGGGCGCATGACAACCCACTATGCGACACAGCCAATGGGGACTGCGGCACTGGGAGCAGCGTTCGGCAACGGGCGGACCGTAGACGAGGATGCGCGAGTTCTGGCCGGGGAGCTGTCGCAGCTGGACCTCCCGTCGGACAGCTTCACACCCGTGACTTGGAGACAGCTACGGGCTGCGCCAGAGCGTCAGCTGCTGCGGTACTTTGCATCGTGGCTGTTTCAGGATGTCATCGACACGTGCACGGTGCGCTGGATCCCCGGCGGGGAAGCCGGCACGCATCAGGCGGGCGCCTGGCCCTTCTGCAAGCAGGTGCCCAACCCGCCGCCCAGCAAGTGTTTTGTGTATTCCATGGGCCTGCGCGACGGGCTGGGATTCGAGGTCGCCGCCGCGCGAGACGCCTCCTGTAATGTGCGTGCCTTCGGCAGCCTCTCCTCCGCCGAGGCGCCCTCCCTCCCGCAGGCTGTCATCTACCACCGCGTGGACCTGGCGGGCTCCAACCGGGTGGACACGTCCCCCATGCACGGCACGCTCTCCACCCTGCACAGCATCGAGCGCGAGCAGGGCCGCAACGTGTTTGCCCTTAAACTAGACGGGGGCGGCGCAGCCGTGGCCAGGGGGCAGCTCCACACCCCCGCCACGGGCGCGCCCAGCAACCGCGCGGGCCTGGAGTGGGACGCCTTCCAGCAGCTGCTGCGGGACGTGGGGCCGGCAGCCCTGCGCACCTATGACCAGCTGCTGCTGCGGGTGAACCTTTCCTCCGTCATTGGCCCGCACGCTGACCCCGCCGCCGTGGCGCGCCTCGGCGCCGTGGCCTCTCTGTCGCACGGCAGCGGCTTCCGCATGTTCTGGCGGGGACGCCACCCGGTCGCTGCGAGTGGCGTGCAGACAGAGGCGGGGCGGGAGCTGCAGGCACAGATTCAAGAGGTGGCAGGTGCTGAGGCAGCCGCCGCCTCCAGCGCTAGCAAGGACACGCTGGCGCAGCTGGCGGGCCAGTGCCTGCAGTACGTGGCCCGGCAGCGCGACACGGGGGCTGCTGCCCCAGCAGAGTGCGCATCGGTGGGCCCTGCCCTGCCCTCGCATGTGCTATCTGTCTGGGACGTGGCCCTGGTGCGAGAGGCTGCGCTGCCGCTGGACGGGAAGGCAGCCACGCGCTACGCCATGGACGCGCACTGCCTGGCCACGCAGGGGGCGGCGTGAGCTTGAGCAAGGCATCCACCCGACCGGCAGCTGTGCCTGCGGCGTGCGAGCGCGGTAGGGCTGCCGCGCTCCGGCCACCCCAAGTTTGGCGGGGCCGCCCTGAGGCGGCAGCGCCCCCTTCGCTTCCACAGCGGCATACGAATCGCAGGGCCCTGCAGCCACTCTGCGCCGCGCCAGGCCGCACGCCAGGTACGAGAAGCGCCGGCGGTCAGCGAAGTCGCATGACTGCTGATTGACTCGCGGTGGTACGGCCGCGGAGCTCCGCTCAAGTGCTCGGCCGAGCCTTTTGATTGCAAGCTCGGCATGTCACGACACCGTGATCACGACGTCGGCTGAAATCGCATCGCGAACGATTGTCTCCGTGGGAAAGCATGAGACGCGGATCAGGCACCGGTAATCTGGATCATCACAATTCTTCGTAGAGTCGGTCTCAATGACCCGAAAAGTACGACACAATAATCGCACCGTCGACGACGGCAACCTCTTGCTCTTGCAGTTGAATTAACCCGGCCGCCAAGCTGCAGCCCGCACGTGTCACATTATTGTGCAATATATGCAGCTGTGGCAGCCCTGCTGCCGCCGACGTCGGCACCGCGGTTGCTCGAAATCCAGCCAGCGGCCTGTATCGGCAAGCCGTCGGGCAAGCACTTGCGCGGCCAGCCCAGCCCGTCGTGTCCGACCAGCTCAATGCTGGCTCGCAGCACGCCGGGGAGCCAAGGGGCGCCTGAACGCATCCCTGCCACCCGCGCCACGCCCGCATCGATGCGCATGCAGTTGCGCGTTCGACCCAGCTCAGAGCTCGCCGGTACGGCCGTCTTCGTCGTCGTGACGGTAAGCCCCGCAGGCAGGAGTGACGTGCCGGGAAGCGTTGCGTGCTACGCCGCCAGCAGCCCGCACATGCCCGCATGAGCTTTCAACAGAATACCGTGGATGCACGTCCCATCCAGCTCGTCCACTGCGCCATTCTCCACGTATCTGTCAGTAGATACACTCAGCTTGCCTCCGCCGCTGGCCCCCCTCGCACCGCCATCCGAACAGCTCCCAGGCGCCATCCCGCACGCATCGCAGCACGACGCCGCCGTCAAGGGGGCCTGCCTCGCGGCGTTTGCGCACCAGCAGGACGCCGTCTAACTCTGCCAGCAGCGCGGGGCTCAGCTGCTGCATGGCTCCGCCACCGGCGACAGGCGATACGAGCAGGTGTCCAGCCTCGGAGACGGCGATGCGACGGCCGGTGAAGCTCGGCTGAGCACGTGCCCCCGGGGAGATCAGGTCACGTATGCGGGGCCGCACCAGCTGCGCCAGCGCGTTCCCGGCCGTGACGTGCGCCGTGACGTGCGTCGAGTCGTCTTCCGTCTCTTCCTCTCCCCGCTGCCCTGCAACGCCGTAAACCATGCTCTGCACTGCCGACGGGGCTCGCAATCTGTGCTTGCCGGTCTGGGCTTCCGAACCCGCCGTGGCCATCGGGCAGGTGCAGCAGTCCGAGCTCCACAAGCTCACTGATGACGTCAAGTTGGTGCAGGAACCCAGCAGCCTGCAGCGCCGCCGCTACGGTGACGTAAGGCAGGCTCAGGCACGGCAGGAGGCTGTGAGGAAGGGCAGCGTCTCAGTGGATCGCCGTGCTGTGGCGCAGGGCAAACGGTGTGATGGCCGCGCGCACGTCACTGCGGCTGTCGACGGCCTGCCCAGGACGCATGTGTCGCAGGTGCCCGCTATCAGCATTGAACGCCGCCTCTGCCGCGACAAAACCAGCCACTCGGTCGCCGTCCTCGACGGCTGCACACATGGTAGTCCACGCGAGATGAACGAGACTGGCAACGCCGCCTGTGTGCACCAGCAGTGACGGTACGTCCTCGTCATTCAGCTCCCATCTCGGGTAGCTCTGGGCGATGAATGCCTTCAAGACATCCGCTGTGCGCAGCGCGGAGGCGGTAAACATCTCGTCCAGCGAGCCGTTGAAGACTGGGAAGCCAAGTGCTCGCCATGTGTCCATCCTGCCTTCGGTGCTGCTGCGGAAGAGGCGCGTCCGGAGGTCTGCTGCAGATCCAGCAACGACAACCAGCGTGCCCTCCCCAGCCGACTGATGGCCGCCACATCTGCAGCGGCGACGATGCGGCGGCGCAAGTTCGTCGGCCAATCCTCCGCCTCGTCAAACACAGGCTGGAACTCGACCAGCACCAGACACACGTCAAGGTCGCTCGTCCCAGCAGCCGCGCGCAGCTGCCCGAGTGCCTCCTCCACAATAGTCGACACAGCGGCGCCAACGGCACCTGCTGCAGGGGTGCCACCACCACCTGCTGCAGGCGCTTCCCCGACAGCGGCCGACGCCACGGCCGGCAGCACTGCGACTAGCATGTCGACAGGGCTGCGGCCTCTTGAAGGCGCATCGTATGCGCGGGTGACGGGGAGCATGCGTGTCAGCAAAACTGCCACGCCAATGCTCAGAGCGCGAAGCACCGTTGTTTTTCCCGTGCTTGCGACGCCGCTGAGGACTAAATGCCCGACATTGTCGGTGGACATGCCCCTGCTCGGGCAGCCACAGGCTCCGCACTGCACATTCCAACAGGCACATCAAGACATCATTGAGGTACAGAGGGGGAAGATTCCAGGGATGCGCCTCGGGTACCGATAGTTGGGTGCCACAGTTTGTCGAGCGCTGCGATGAAAGCGCTGCATGCCATTTTCGTGCTCGTCCATCTGCGCGCCACTGACGAGACGGGCTCGCAAGCCGAGCAGATCTACCGACGATGTCAATGAGGACGACGATGTGGCCGATGTCGACTCGTTGTCGAGGACCTGAGCGTTTCAGCGCGGCTTACGCCGCAAGCGACGATCCACACGTTGCGCTTCCTACACTTTGGAACACACAACGGACTATCGAAGCAGCCCACCTTTGCGAACGTCGTCTTTTGCGGCAGCCTCTAAGCCTGCGCGCTGCAGTGCAGTCGGCATCTCAATGACTTCATGCCTCTGCTCTCAATGAACGTTCATTTTTGCTGGTATCGCAGCACCAGGGCACTTTATCACCTGTATGCGCCTCCTACGCACTCACTGAGCAGAACAGCAGAAACCGTGCCGCTTGACGGGCAAGTTGCACGCCGCGCTGTTGCTGCTCCTTATCACCGCCTCGAATCCATCATTTGGGACCGTACATCCCAGCGATGCTGCCATGATTGCGTCACGTGGAGCGTGGCTGCTTGGTCTAGCCGTGATTGTGACCGGCAGCGTTGAGCTCGCACAAGATGCCCCTCCCTTCTCAGCATCCCCCGTTGAAGGCCGAGTCCGCACACTCAACGTTGACGGCTTCGGCTGGCTGTTTGCCGGTGTGGACCCGTGTCGGGTGGTACGCTACACGCTATCTGACTTCCGCCGTGGTGGCATTGCAGATTGTACGAGTGGCAGTGTTCTCCGGTCTGCCGTCGTCGCCGACGAGTCGTTGCTGGTTGCCATGGTGCGGGCCACGGACGGCGCAACCACCATTCGTGCGCTGCACATGCAACGCATGCAGTGGGAGACCTCCGCGCAGCTGTCGGACGCATTGAGTTGGATTGCTGAGATTGCGGCGGACCACGCCGCGTCTGTGCTGTATGCCGTAGGCGTGGACGGCTGGGTCGCGAAGGTCTCACTGCCATCGCTGCAAGTTGTGGAAACGTTGGATCTTCAGCTCCCATACTCGGACGCGTTCCATGCCCAGTGGCCGTACTCTCCCTTCCAGTTGTTGTTGCACGGCGGTCAGCTGTTTGTTGTGGACAGAGATTTCAGCCGCGCGGCCGTGCATCTGTTGACCACGTCACCGCTCCAAAAGGTTGAGGACGCGAGCTATGCCATTCCTGTCTTCTCGCTGGTGCCTGATTCAGCCAGCGGTGTGTTATACGCGGCGCAGAGTGGTAACGGACCCGGCGGCGGGGTTTTGCGTTTGACCACAGATACGTGGCCTCCGGCTGTGCATGATACCGGCTTGCTGTATCCGCCTGACATCAGCGATAGCGTGCTGTTCCCAGTGTTTGGCGCTCTGGACAGGTCGGCCGCGTTGCTCATTTTTGCGTGCGCTGGTGCCGGGGCGGGCATTGCAGTGTCCGACCTACAGCTGGTTGCGCAAAGCCCTACCTACTTGACTGCAGAGTGGGGCGAAGCGGAGATCACAGCGATGGCACATAGCCCAGCGGACGGGACCCTCATTTTGGGCTTCCAGTCCGGCTCTGTGGTGCGGCACTCCGTTGCCAGCCGGCTTGCTCGGGACTCGCAGCGGCAGTTCACGCCGCGCCTGCCCCCGGGCATGCAGGTCACTCAGATGCTGTCGCTGCCTGGAGAAGACGCAATCCTGGCCATCTCATCTGGGCCGCCCGCTTCGGCTCTCAAACTCCGCAGCAGCGACGGCGCCGTTCTTGAGGCGCTGCAAGTGCCGGTCTCGGTCGACACATTCTTCACAGCCACACCCTCGCTGCTCTCAGCCGCTGCTGTGGAGGCCCGTACGGGAACCCTCTACCTTGGCTTTGAGACCTTCGCGTATGGGGGAACGTCCCCCCGCAGCGTCATCACGGCGCGCACAGACAGCATGGCCATAACAGGCAGTATGAGCATGCTGCCGACTGAGACGGCGGTGGAGACGCTGTGCATCGACCAGGGGAAGGGGGCTCTCTACGTTGGGCTGCGCGACCCCCGAAACAGCGTCCTGTCAATTGTCAAGTTCCGAACGAGCGGCGGGGAGCGCGTGAAGGCTTTGCAGCTGAATGCCACCGAGGGGTACTTAGCGGGCGGTGTAATCGACGAAGCTGCCGGTGTGGGCTGGTGGGTCCGTGTGCCGCTTGGGCTGGCGAGTCCGGTGGTATTCACAGTTAATCTCTCAACAATGCAGCTGGCGTACGAGCTGCAGGGAGCGGCGTCCTACGGGTTCAAGGGTGTCTTCGACGCTTTTGTATGGCAGGGCGCGGTGGTTTTTTCGGCGCCAAATGGAATGCTGAGCGTGGTCAACGCGACCAGTACTGGGCTTGTGCCGGTGGCCGACGCCAAGGTGTTAGGAGGGGTGGCGTCCCCGACGACGCTAAGGCCATTGACAGGGACGGTGCTGGTTGGTGACATGTATGGCGGGCTGCAGGAGTTGCGCCTCCCAGACCTGTCTCACGTGGCGGAACATCATATTGATGAGGACGCATTGCTCACACAAGCGGCAGCGACGACAAGGGATGGCAGCGTAGCATGGTTTGGTCTGGGCGGCGCCCTCGCGGGGATTCGTGCGGTTCGTTTGGCTGACATGAGAGTTGTAGCAGAACGCAAGCTTTGGCCGCTTGTTTCAGAGACTCTTGTCGCAGCACACTGCACCGTCGTTGCTGATGGGTTCCTGGCATACGTGACCGCGGATGGCGCGGCCGTGCGCATTCGCTTGTCGGATTTCTCGCATGCCGGCTCGGTCTTCATCGGCAGTCCCGTTGGTGTGGCCGCTCGGATCGGCCACCCGTACGCCTACTTCAGCTCCCTCAGCAGAACCGGCCTCAACCTGTTTTCCCGTGTTGATGTGCAGAGCTGGCAGGCTTCTGAACCGATAGATCCGTATCTGCTGCCTGACCCCCTTCTTCCGCAAATGGCCATCAACGCTGCGGGTAGTACACTGTACGCATGCACTGCGAACCGCGTAAACTTCGTGCGCTATGACGCCTTGTACGCGTTCGATCTGCCGTCCGTACAACAGGCGGGCACGCTGGACCTCTCCGTTAATTGCATTTACCTGCTGCTAGACGAAACACACAACCGCCTGCTGTATGCGACGTGGTCGAAGGCAGGCAATGCCATCCGACTGGAGGCTGCAGACCCTGGCACACTCACACCCTCCGACTCTCTTGAGCTGGTTGCGTCTGCGGACAGCTCCAAGGACGCGACCGTCGAGAGCTGCGTCACTGGTGAGGGCTCCCTATACCTTCACTGTCTCGTATCCGGCGCCAGCCTAGGCCGCACGTTGCTGGTGCAGGTACATCTACCGACTTTCACGGTCGGCCGCACCCTGTCGCTGGCGCGCAACGTCACCTACAGCGCGGTTTTCCTGCACCCGACACAGCCCCTCCTGCTGGTATCTTCGATTGCAACCCAGGGCCGGCAGTCCGCGGCGTGCATTTCCGCTTTCGTTCTGCCCGACCTGGGCTTCGCGAACAGCAGCTGTTACTTTGCGGACATTCCCACGCAAGTGTTTTGGCGCGTCGAGGGCAATGTTCAGGCTTCTGTGCTGCCGGTGGGGTCTACAATTGACGCGAGTGGCGCCAACGCAGCCTTGCCACTCGTGTTAATTGATGTTGGTCCCATGACGCCAGTAGCTGTATTCAGCCCACTTCCTGCGGCTGGTGAGAGCTGGCTGCGAGCCATTTCTGTCATTCCCGCGGTGCCGGGCCAAGCAGGTGGAGAGGAAACCGTCGTCGCCGGCACCTACGCTCCGCCCGGATCCCTGCTGCGTGTATCGCTGGCAGACATGCAACGCCGTGACACGCTCACGTTCCCTCCCGGGGAGGAACGCTTTGTCGCCAGCGCGTGGAACAGCGCCGCGCAGACTCTATTCCTCGCAGGAGCTGCTCCCGCTGGCGTGGTCTCGCGTGTGCACGTCAACGCTACCCACATGACCCGCGTTGACAGTCTCAACATTCGATCAACGCACGGAAGGGCCCTATCGCTGGTGCTCGATGCCGCAACGGGCTTGTTATACATCGGAACTAGCTCTGCGCCTGCCACCATTCTGCGCGCGCCTGCGGATGGCATGTCTGGCTTTGCTGCGGGGAACTGGACTGTTCTGCAGGGCACCGAGACGGAGGCGGCCTGCATGACGCTGGATGTGTCTGGGGATTTCCTGCTGGTGGGCACGGGCAGCGCTCCAGCTTCGCTTGTCCGTCTGCGTCTGGACACGTTCTCGCGGCAAGACGCGCTAGTTCTGCCTCGCGGCTGTGACTATTTCCGGGCCGTTGTATTGGATCGGGCCACCGGCCTCAGCTACTGGGGCACGGGTA
>Ga0208629_101067_pt1 | contig 11661 bp, 5 predicted proteins | sample LakWasMet19_HOW5_2_FD_183865 | JGI IMG/M metagenome (GOLD analysis project Ga0208629, IMG submission 183865) | Freshwater sediment methanotrophic microbial communities from Lake Washington under simulated oxygen tension - Sediment Metagenome... | ecosystem: Environmental > Aquatic > Freshwater >...
TCAAGGCGCCCAAGGTGATCGGCGTGCACCTGACGGGTAAGCTGTCGGGCTGGACCACGCCCAAGGACGTGATCCTCAAGGTGGCGGACATCCTCACCGTCAAGGGCGGCACCGGCGCGATCGTCGAGTACTACGGTGCGTGGCTGCGCGGGCTCTGTCTGTCGGACATCCACATGGCTTTGTCTGTCTCTCTGCTCGTTGATGCCTCGCTTCCTGTGGCTCTCATGCCTGCCTGCGGGATGGACGCTGGGATAGCAGTTTGGCGGCTGTTGACCGCAGCGTGTGTGCCTCCCTTCTCACCCTCCACCTGCGCCGTTGCCCTGCTTCTACCGACCACCCGTGTCTGGCCACCCGTGTCTGCCTGCCCGTCACCCCATCCCCCCGGCCCCGCAGGCACGGGCGTGGACTCCATTTCCGCCACGGGCATGGCCACCATCTGCAACATGGGCGCGGAGATCGGCGCCACCTGCTCCACCTTCCCCTTCAACTCCCGCATGGCGGACTACCTCAAGGCCACGGACCGCGCGTCCATCGCCTCGCTGGCGGACTCCTTCAAGGAGAACCTGCGCGCGGACAAGGGCGCGAGCTACGACCAGGTCATCGAGATCAACCTGTCCGAACTGCAGCCCCACGTGAACGGGCCCTTCACGCCCGACCTCGCCCACCCCATCGCCAAGCTGGGCGAGACGGCCAAGAAGAACGGCTGGCCGCTGGAGGTGCGTCGCACGCCGCCCGCGTCGATCAGTCGTCTCTTCTCCGCCGAGCCCGCGGCCGCTGTGTTCCACCTGTATCGACTACCCGCCTGCACACTGCCCGTTTTGCGTCCCTTTTCAACTTTCGCCCCACCCCTCCTTCTTTCCTTTCCCCTCTCCCCTGCAGGTGTCCGTCGGCCTGATCGGCTCCTGCACCAACTCCTCCTACGAGGACATGCAGCGCTCCGCGAGCCTGGTGCGCCAGGCTGCGGAGGCGGGCCTCAAGTTCAAGGGCGGGTGCGTACGGCGGCTGCTAGGGCAGTGGTGTGCTGCAGGGCAGCGGTGTCGGAGCAGCGCAGTTCGGCACCCTTCTGTCTGAGCTTGGTGACCCCACCTGCGGGGCAGCCATCCACCTCCCACCGTCTGCACTACCCCCCCTTCACCCCCAGCCCCACCCCTCTCACCCCCCTTCTCACCCCCTTTTCCCCCCTCCCTCCCCGCAGGTACGACGTGACCCCCGGCTCCGAGAAGGTGCGCGCCACCGTGGCTCGCGACGGCCTGATCGAGGTGTTTGAGAAGGCCGGCGGCACCGTGCTGGCCAACGCCTGCGGCCCGTGCATCGGCCAGTGGAACCGCTCCGACGTGCCCGCGGGCACCCCCAACACGATCGTGACGTCGTACAACCGCAACTTCTCCAAGCGCAACGACGGCAACGCTAACACGCACGCGTTCGTGACCTCCCCCGAGCTGGTGACCGCCCTCACCATCGCGGGCCGCCTGGACTTCAACCCCCTCACCGACTCCATCAAGACGCCCTCCGGTGCGTGCGTGCGCGATGTAAACATGAATTCAAGGGACAACCCTACATATAGGGGACGGACACGGCGATGCTGCGGGGCTGCGGTGCCGTCTTGTGTCGCATGCACTGCGAGACGCGGCGCCCCTTGCGGCTGTCCCCGCCCTCCGCCTGCCTCCCTCCTCACCCGTCGCCTCCGCTCCCATCTCCGTTCCCCTCTCCCTTCCGTGCTCTCCCTCCCCTCCGTGCTCCGCAGGCAAGGAGTTCCGCTTCAAGGCCCCGTTCGGCGACGAGCTGCCCTCCAAGGGCTTCGAGTCCGGCGAGGACACCTTCCAGCCCCCGCCCGCCTCCGGCGCGGGCGTGGACGTGGCGGTCGACCCCGCCTCCCAGCGCCTGCAGCTGCTCGCACCCTTCGCGGCGTGGGACGGCAAGGACATGGCGGGCCTGCCCGTCCTCATCAAGGCCAAGGGCAAGTGCACCACGGACCACATCTCCATGGCGGGCCCCTGGCTCAAGTACCGCGGCCACCTGGAGAACATCTCCAACAACATGCTGATCGGCGCGGTGCGTGCCGGCTCGTTGACTGCTGTTCGGAAGGGGAGGGAAGGGGCGGGCCGCCCCAGCACCCGTGACAGGCAGTGCGGCGGATGCAGGGCGGCGGCGCTCTTCCCGGCGCGGTGCATGGCTGCAGCGGCAGACTCTGTCTCTGTGTACCCTTCACGCCACTCCGACCCCTCTCTCGATGTGCTGCTACATGTCCCCTTCCCGACCCCTCTGTTCCCCACCCCCCACCCCGCTCCGCAGGTGAACGCTGAGAACGGCAAGGTGAACGAGGTGCTCAACACCACCGACGGCTCCCGCGGCAAGGTGCCGGACGTGGCCCGCGCGTACAAGGCGAAGGGCCTCGGCTGGGTCGTGATCGGCGACGAGAACTACGGCGAGGGCTCGTCCCGCGAGCACGCCGCGCTGGAGCCCCGCTACCTGGGCGGCAAGGCCATCATCGTCAAGTCGTTCGCGCGCATCCACGAGACGAACCTCAAGAAGCAGGGCATGCTGCCGCTCGTGTTTGCCGACCCCGCCGACTACGACAAGATCGGCCACGACGACAAGGTGAGGCGGGCAGAGGCAGCAGCGCGTGGTATGCAGCAGGGGTGGGGTGCGACTCGAGCCGCGAGTGTCGGGTCGGGGATGCTCCAGCGCTACCTATGGCGGCGTTTCGTGTTTCCGCCTGCGTGCTCTGCTGATAGCCTCGCACCGTCTCACCCCACTTCTCTCTCATGCCTTCTCTCGCTCTCTGTCTTTCCTTTTCTGTCTGCTTCTCCGCAGGTCGACATTGTTGGTCTGACCACCTTCGCCCCCGGCAAGCCCCTCTCCCTGCGCGTGACCAAGGCCAACGGCTCCACCGTCACCATCCCCGTGAACCACACCTTCAACGAGGAGCAGATCGGCTGGTTCAAGGCGGGCTCCGCCCTCAACCGCATGCGCGAGGTGCTGGCGGCGAGCAAGTAAGCGCGCCCTAGCGCCGCGTGCGGTGTTTTGCGCTGCGTAGCGCTGTGCTGCCTTGCGCTGCGTGCGCCCGCGCTGTGGCTCCCTCAGAGAGTGCACGCGCGGCCGTCGGAAGCAATCGAGGTATCGAGGAAGTCAGGAGGGCATTGGCAGGTACTCTCTTCCATCGCGGGCCGCCCCTGCCGTGCAATCGCAGAAAAACTTCAAAATACAATTCTCAATATACCGCCCGGCGCGAGCGTTGACTGAGGGCTTTGCTGCCGCATGTACACGATCGCCCGTTTTAACGTTGAGTGTCGTCGACAGCGGCTCAAACGACGTAAACGGTAAGGCGCCTCGAGGGTTCATATATGTCGCGATCCAATTCAAAACGTTCGTCGACAGTACTATACCAGGTAGTTGCGCACGAGCTATGAGGCGCATGCGCATACATGCGTCGGTCTGTTGCACCGTTCGACGCAACGCATATGAAATCGAAACTCGTGACGAGCGCGAACAGGTGAGCGACAGGCAGAGAGGCCTAGATCAGCAGGCCCACGCCATCGGGGGGCAGGGATCCGAACAGCCCGACGCAATGATCTAGAAAACAGAGCCGACGTCGACGTTTGCAAGAGCAGGGCAACAACGCAGGACAAGCGCGACGCTACAGGGGCGCACACACACACACGCATGATGCGCCGCCGAGCAGCTTGGAGGGCCTACAGCGCTCCCATGCTCCGAAGAAGCGGGAGCAGCGACAGCCGGCGCTGCGAGTGCGCTCCCACCGCTGCCTGCGTGGAGGCGCCCGCGCTGCCCTGAGGGCTGCTGCCAGCCTCGCTGCCGGCGGGAGGGTCCTGCTGCAGCAGCCGCACGAGGATGTCGGCTGGGTCGTCGCCGCCCCCGCGACTCAGCAGCTCACGCCGGAAGCGCTCCCCAGCGGCGCGGGAGAGCGGGTCGGCCGCGAACAGCCGCTGCCACAGCGCGGTGCTGAAGGCGGTCGCATAGAGGTAGCTGTAGTAGCCCGCTCCGTACGTCACGAGGTGAGAGAAGCCGCCCTGCCACGCGGAGCCCTCCACGGGCGGGATCAGCGAGTAGCGGCTCTGCACCGCAGCCAGCAGCGCAGAGCTATCGCGATGCCAAGCACGCCGAAACGCCGATGAAGACGAGGATGAGGAGTGTCGCTGCCGCGACTGGTCGCTGCTGAGGTCCTCCGTGCCGCTGGGCTGCAGCTCCCGCAGCGGGTCTGCGAGAGGGATGGCCAGAGCCTCCTGCACAGCGGCAGGCAGCGAAGCCTCTTCGGCATCAGCAACAGCTTCAGCGTCACAGCTGGCTCCGCGCGAGTCCGCCTCGCTGCGGCGGGTTCGCTGCAGCACGCACAACTCATCCACTAACAGGCCATTCTCCTGCAGCAGCGCCAGAATCCCGCGCCGCTGTTCAGGCGAAAGGTCTGCCGCCCGCAGCGGCCTCCCGCCGGCCTTTGTCTCGCGCTCGTGCGGCTGCATGTGCGCCCACGCATCTGCAGACCGCAGGATGGCGCTTAGGACGTCCGCCAGGCGCGGGACGGCCCTGTAGTCCCGCACGATCCAACCGCCATCGCTGCTCGAGCTGCCTGCGCTGCTGCTATCAGTGTTGCATGCGTCGGTTGAGTGGCCCCTGCTGGCGGCACCCGCTGAAGGCGCGGCTGCTGACTGCGCGACGTTGTCGCCGATGTCGTACGGGCTGGGCCCGCCCTCGCCCACCTCCTCAGACATGCGATACGCTCCCCCCGCGCTGCCGCTGCTGCCGCCCCCGCGGCCCTCGCCACTGCTGCCGCCTGCGCCCACGCTGGCCGCCGGTAGCGGGTTGACGATGGAATCGATGACATCTGCATCGCCGTGCAGCGCGAGGTCGAACAGCGAATTGCAGACGCTGCCCAGCATGTCGAGGGCTCCGAAGGCAGCGTGCGGGCTCGTGGACTGCGCAGCGACGTGGTGGCGCATGAATGCCTCGTGTGGCAGGGGGGCTCCGTCTCTGCTGCGCGCCCACAGCGCGACCACCCGCTCGTCGCGCGCCCAGTGCTCCATCGTGTGCGAGGGGACCTCCACGAAGTCGAGGGCACCGCGCGTGCCCGCCAGGTGCTGGAAGGCGACGCGCGACAGACACGTGTGCAGCGCATGCCCGAACTCGTGCCACAGCGTGATGGCCTGCGTCGGCGTGAGGCACAGCGGCAGAAGGTGCGGCGGCAGCTGCGGCCTGCCGTCCTGCTGCTGCTGCCACCGATGCTGCTCATCGGCACCGCCATCGGACGAGCTGCCGTCTGGTCCAGTCTGCATCACCGACGGCATAAAGTTGGTCACAATACTGAGGACGGGCAGCTGGAAGCCCGACTGCCCCACGGAGGCGTCCGCACCTGCTCCTGCCACCGGCGACGTTGCCGACGGCGGCGGCGGCGCGCCCAGCAGCCTCTCAAGGCCCCCGTCGTACCCGTGCCGCGCCTTGCCGCTGCGCACCACAAAGTGTGCGGCGCCCCCGAACTTGCTGTCGCGCGGGAAGAGGTCCATGTAGACGGTGCCGAGGGGGCCCTCCGTCTCGTGCTGCAGCGTGAACTTGAGCAGCCGGCTGTGCCGCGGCTGCGCCGCGGGCGGCGCCACGGCCCGCCGCCCTGCCCCGAAGACTGAGGCGAGAAAGGAGGGAGAGGAGGAGGGAGAGGAGGACGACAGAGCCGCAGGCTGCTGAGAAGCCCCTGGCGCGCCATCAACGCCCGTCGCGCCTGCGCCCTCGCCTTCTGCCGCAGGGAGCGGGTACGGATCACCGCCGTCCCAGACCTCTGCCGGTCCCAGTGCCTCCAGCCGCAGAGATACTCCGAAGAGACGCCGACACACCAGGTCAAGCCCGCGAATCACGTTCGACAGGCTGTAGTGCTCCAGCAAGGGCCTGCCCGCCGAACCACCCCGCGAGGCCATGCCAGCGCCCTCACCCGAAGACGCACCAGCTGCGGGCGCTGCCAATTCCACAGCGTCCCCAGCAGCCCACGCGGAGACCGCCTGCGCATCCGCGCGGACGCTACCGCCTCCCGCGCCAGCATCGCCCTCGCCGCTGCCATCGGCCCCTGCCCCGAGCAGCGAGTGGGAGTAGAAAGGAACGTCCCATGCCTGCGGCAGCGCGCCCGCCTGCGCCGCAGCTAGCACGAGGCGCACGCACGCATCCTCCACGCGCTGAAGCGTGCCGGCGCCTGCTGCAGCAGGCTCCGTTGCTCCAGGCTCGCAGGGCCAGCTGTCGTCGGCGCACGCATCAGCACCCCCTGCCGGCCGGGCCGGTGATGGCTCCACGGGGGCGTACCGGCCCGCAGAGCGCCCCATTGCGTGCGCCGCCTTCGCCTCCGCGAGGGCCGCGAGCTCCTCCAGCGCCCGCGGCAGCAGCGCCGCAGCGAGCTTCTGCAGGAACGCGATGCTGTGAGCGGGGCTGCCTGCGAGGCGGTCGTAGGCCACCATGTGGGCGTAGGAGGGCAGCCCCACCCACTCGCACGCGATCTGCGCGCGCTTGTCGCGCAGGGCGTGCAGCGCGGGCACGTTGCCTGCGTGAGACCGCAGCTGCGCCGCCAGCGCTGCACGGCGCGGCGCCTCATCGGGGCAGCGCAGCAGCAGCGCATCCACCTGGTGGTGCGTCAGATGCAGGCGCACCACAGCGCCCTGCAGCGCCTCGACGGGCGTCCGTGCTAGCTTCTCAAGCGACATGGGCTCCCCCGCGGCGGACAGCACATTGCAGCTGCGGCGCAGCTCAGCGGGCAGGCGCGGTAGGCTCGGAAACGCGGCGAGAAGCACTTCAGCGGTCACCAGTGCCCCGCCTGCCCCCGCGGAGAACGCGGAGGCCAGCTGGTTCACCTCAGAGTTGAGCGCCACGAGGGCCTGGCGCTTGTCGTCCGGCAGGTGGATGCCGTCGCGCTCGAACTCCCGCTGCAGCATCACCGCCATGCGGCGCTGCTCGCCCGAGAAGGCGCCCATGATCTCCGCGTTGCCGGTGATGCGCCGCAGCGCGTCGTACAGCGGGAAGTGGGCGTTCAGGGCGAACATGTAGGCGCCCAGCGACCCGAAGGCGTGCTCCGCGGCGTCGCGCCACCTTTCATCCTCGTGGACGTTGCGGCAGCACTCTGCAGGGTCCAACACCTTGCATAGCGTGTCAGAGATGGCGTCCAGCTGCTGCAAGCACGCAGCAGCCTGCTGCACAAGCACCTTCCCGTCGTGGCTCTCCGCCAGAATGGCTGCAGAGCGCTCCACCTCCCGCACGAGGGTGTTGCAGATCGTCACGGCAGCTTTCGCGGCTTTGGCGAAATCCCCAGCATCGTGCAGGTATTCGACCCCAAAGACGCCCCCAGGGCGACGGCACCCTGGCGATTGGGCCGATGTCCACAGCGGCGTCGAGCTGGAGCCCAGCAACCGGCAGGAGCGACCAACAGCCCTGTGCACGGCCCGGTGCCGTGCAGCCTGAGCCGCCTGGCCAGCCGCTCTCGCTGCGGCAAACATTCCGGCTCGTCACCCAAGATTGGTACGATTATGGCACCAGCGCACGGGCTCTGGCTCGTGTGTGTCATTTTTGCCACACAGCTTTGCGAACCAAGAACACGGCGTCTGTCGAGGACATTTTTCCATGCGGTGAAGTGCTGCAGCACGTTGTTGCTGGAAGCAACCAGCAACAACACAAATTGCGCCTATCCCTCTATTCCGAGCCCGGCAGTTTATATTTGTGACACTGTTGTTGGGTCTCGCAGTTTCGTGGGCGCATCAGCCGCATTCACCCGTTAACCCGCCACATACTCCCAGGCAACTCGATCTGGGCTCCCAGCTGCTGCACGCCGCCGCCATGTTGACCAGTGGGCGCACCACCGACGGTTCTTCCCGTACGGTGCACGCCATCCTTCTCGGTTCCGCGGTCGCGTCAGCAGGCCTTTGGTGGTATTGGAGCACCACGAAGAGTCGGAAAGCGTTGGCCGGTGCCGGTGACGACAAGGCTGCAGTGACCAGCCCAAAGGGAGGAGCCGATTCAACTGCACCTACTGTCGATGGCAACAAGGCTCCAGCGCTGTTTTCTGATCCCAACGACCCGCGCGACGAGGGCGGGCGGGTGCACCATCTGCAAGTGAAAAATGGGGACGTCGCCAACCGCGTGCTGAGCGTGGGCGACGCGGGCCGCGCTGAGCGCATCGCCAAGCTGCTGGACCCCGAGCACAAGGTGCTGAAGATCACGAGCTCGCGCGGCTTCATCACGTACACGGGTCGCTTCCGCGGCGTCCTCGTGTCCGTCATCGCTACCGGCATGGGAATCTCGATGGCAGACTTCGTCATCCGCGAGACGCGCGCCGTGGTGGAGGGCCCCATGGCCATCCTGCGCTACGGCACGTGCGGCGGCCTCAACGGCACGCCCACGAGCGCGGTGGTCGTCGCGACGGAGGGCGGCGTCGTCATCCGGCGCGAGCCCGACCTCTTCACAGCGCGGCTCGCAGCGCGCGCGGCGGGCAAGAGCGACGCGGACCTGCCGCTGCCGTACAGCGTGAGCGACCCGATCCCGGCGCACGCGGGTCTGTCCGAGCTGTTCTACACGGAGATGGAGGCGCGGGTGCGGGTCGCCTTTGAGGGCCGCTTCCCCGTGCTGCGGGGGATGGACGCGTCCGCCGACTCCTTCTACGGCAGCCAGGGCCGCGTCACGCGCTTCTTCGACGACTTCAACGAGACGCTCATCGCGCGGCTGGAGGCGGACCCGCGCCTGGGCACACTGCGCTCGCTGGAGATGGAGACCGCCCTTCTCTTTGATGTGGCGCGCTCCGCGAAGCCGGCGTGCCCCATCTACGCGGGCGGCGCGGCGATGGTGCTCGCCAACCGGCACGGGAACGCCGTGATCACGAAGGCAGAGCTGATTGGCCTGGAGGAGGTGGGCGGCCGCGCAGCGCTGGAGGCGCTCGTTCAGTTTGAGTTCCCGGCTGCGCCCGCGGCGGTCGTGTGAGAGGGGCTGTTGGCGTGTAATCGAACAACAGCTGTGTCACTGGGCGCGCATCGAGCGCGTACAACCGTACTCGGTGGCCGTGTGTCATGGGGCGCACAGTGACAGCGGATCTCCGCCGCAGCAGCTTGTCCCATACATGTGATGCGCCAAGATACTGGCTGCGCCACTCAGTCAATGCTTGTCTGCACGTCTGCGACCGATCGTCTCTCGCGTGCTCTTGCGAGGGGCAGCAATCAGCATCTAACACGGCATTATCTCCCCAACGGTAGCGTTATGCGGGGCTTCTTCGCATCCCTTCCAACTTGGTCACACTCCACTGCCGTTCCCGACGCGATTCGCGTGTCACTGACGTGGGTGCGCTCTCAGGCCAGCGCGCCCGCTCGCGCACTCACTCCGGCAACACTTGCACTGTTGCTTCAGCAAGATTCACTCGGTCGTGTCACAATGCCAAACGGGGCGCCTCCGTCGCTGCCGAGTCGCACACACGCACGCTCACCCAAAACGCATGGGTCAAAAGTTACGTCCGATTGAAGTGAACGATGCATGAGACGAGGTGTCGACTTTGAATCCGGGACTTGGGCTCGGGTCGAATCATTCCGTGATGCTGGCCATATGCATGCGTATGCATAGACGAGTGCGGGACGCGATATCAAGCGTTCAGCGCGCCGGCTAGTTGAGCTCCAGGGCGCGGGGTGGGGCACCTTGCTGTAGCAGTGCAAGGAACCGTCAGTCCGTTCAACATGCGCGGGGTCGGCGGGTGCGGGCGGCAGAGTGACATGTGACATGAAACGCAGAGTCGGATAGAAGCACATACACACGGAGGCGACAGGTGTCGCAGCGCAGGCAGGGGCAAGAGGCAGCGCTGGCCGCAAAGTATGTTGTGTGCAGGAACAAATGCCCCCGATACCTCGGCCCGTTGCGGTGGCACGCCCGGAAATCGCAACAACGGGCTATTATACACGGTCGGGATGGATAGAAAATAGGACGGCTGCTCACTGGCGTCGGCACGTCAATTGCGGCAGGCACAGTCTGAAGTCCCCCTCACGCAGAGGGCGACGTAATGCAATGGCTTGGGGTGCGCGCAACGCGGCGGGAGCGTGCGCAAACCAGGCCGTGCACAGCAACAATCGTCGCGCAGGCACAACGAACACAATCGCCACCTCTGCCGGTCGCTACGCCTTGGCCGCGGACAGTGGGTTCACAGCGTGAAACGCGCCCTCGGCGCCGCTGCGAGACGCGGCCGCTGTGTCGTCCCCGCTGCCGCCTGCCGCGCCGAGCCCCGGCAGCTCCGTCATCGCAATGCCGGCAGCGGACTTGCGGGATGTCGAGATTCCGATGGCCGTGGCCGCCACGCCGCTGAGACGGGAGGGGCCCGCGGTCGATGCGCGGCCCTGGCGGCGCCGCCACACGTCCGACGCGCGTCCTCCATGAGCACCGTCCTTCCCGTCGTCGGCCGCATACACAGGGGCGAAGATGGGGGGCACGGGGTCGATGAGATTCTGATCCGTCTTGAACTGCGCCAGCACGCTCTGCGCGCCCAGGGTGTCCTCCATCGCGCTGAAGTCCACCGTCTCCCGCGTCGCGTACTGCTTGTAGATGGCGCGGTACTTGCAGCAGTTGAAGGCGACGAAGTTCACGATGAGCGACGCGACGGACAGCAGCCCGAAGCTCACGGTGATGGACACAAAGAAAACCTGCGTGTCCCACGTGCCGATGCGTCCGGACTGCGCGATCACGATGCGCACGCCGGCGCGCGTGAGGCGGGTGCGGTTCATGCTCGGCGCCCCCGTGGGGGTGCTATACTCTGTGATCTTGAACCCCGCGTTCGGGATGGCGGAGACGGTGTACGTGTACGCGGGCTCGCCGTCATAGCGCCCCGTGCCGGGGATGCCCTGCGAGGTCATGAAGAAGTTGCCGTAGATGATGTTCACGAGCAGAACCACGCCGTCGACGCGGCTGGTGTTGGTCGCCCCTCCAGGCCCCGGCGCCACCTGCGAGGCGGCGTCGAGGGAGGCAATGCCAGCGGCATTCAGCAGCGTTCGCATGCTGACGATGTCGGGCTTGCCGGAGGTGCCGAGCGCGATGAAGGAGGGGCAGCCGGAGGCGAAGGACCCGTAGGCGGCGCAGGGCTGCACCTCGCTCCCATCCTCCGCCCGCATCTTGCCCGACATATCAGCCGAGTTGCGGCGCACGCCGTTGCTGCTGGCGAACGAGTGGTCTATCAGCAGCGTCATCAACTCCGCGTCGCGCACGGTTGTCTGAACTATCGGGGTGACGTTCGCGAAGGCGCAGCCCGCGGCGCCGCTAAAGCCGTTGCAGGCCGTCGGATCCGCCACCGATTCCTCAGCCTGCCACACGCTGGTGGGCAGGAAGACGGCGTTCAGCTCTGCTGGATTCTGCACGGCGTAGCCCGAGTCCAGGTACTGACATGCGCTTTGTGGCGCCACCACGCCGCCGGCGCCCAGGAATTTGTAGCTACCGTTTGTCGTCTGGTAGAGCGGGCTTGTGCTGGCAGCGCCAGTACAGTACGGGGCCGTCAGCGGAGGCCAGCGGAATTGGTTATCGGCGGCTCGCAGGCGAAGGCGCACACTGCCGACAATCTGGCCCTCCTTCTTGTAACTTTCCATGAGGATGATGTTGAACACAAGCACATAAATGGCGATGAGCACCTGGGCGGAAATGAAACACAGGCCGAGCCGTCGGTCGCGGATCTTG
>Ga0208629_101068_pt1 | contig 11641 bp, 6 predicted proteins | sample LakWasMet19_HOW5_2_FD_183865 | JGI IMG/M metagenome (GOLD analysis project Ga0208629, IMG submission 183865) | Freshwater sediment methanotrophic microbial communities from Lake Washington under simulated oxygen tension - Sediment Metagenome... | ecosystem: Environmental > Aquatic > Freshwater >...
AAAGCCGCCGGCGCCGGCAACGGAAGCTGCCGCCCAAGCGGTCCCGAGGCTCGCGTGCAACGGCGGTGCACTGCTCTTCGCAGAGCCAGGTGTTGAGGTCGAGGCCTCTCGTCCGCCTGCACTGGCTTGCATCAGCGCGTCGCAATCAAGCTGCAGCAGCGCGCGGAGCGGCAGGAGTGGCGCGGTGAGATCACGGGCGACGAGCTTACTCACGGGGGCCACACCGAGAGCATCCAGGGCGGCGCAAGCGGAGGTGCATCGTGCAGCGGACATTCCGCACAGCGCTTCACACGACAGTGTTGCAACAGGTGCGTCAGAGCGCGCAGAGTAACTCGGCTCCTGCTCTCGTGTTGATGCGACGCTACCAGCGATCAGAGTGTGAATGCCCGGCGAAGTGTGCCACCCTGCTGCAAGCGCCGACGGCGGCGCGGCGCTTGACGCTGCAGCACCTGCAGGCTGGGTGGCCGCTGCGGCGACTTCCGCGCCCCATGCTTGCATGGCAGCGCACAGGGACATGTTTACAGCCGTCAGCGCAGCGACCACCACCGCATCCGCAGCTTCAGGCGGAAGCAGCCCGAACAAGCGCCCCCCTGGAAGCGATAGAGACGATGTGAGCTCTGCCAGTGTGGAGAGGTGCGCTTGAAACTGCTCCCCGATCGGGCTCCGTGGGGCTTCGAAGGTGCTTGAGGCCGGAGGCTGCGCGGCCAGCGAGTGGGCGCTGCTCGGCTGCACCGCTGCGTCTCCGGCTGCGTCCAACAGCTGCGCTGAGAGCATGCACGCCCGATCGATGAGAGCTGACGCAGCAGCGGGTGCGACAACGCGGTCGAAGGTTGCTGCAAAGACGGCGTTTCGAAGGCCGGCTGGACCCAGCACCTCGGCGACCGGCGAACCATCGGCCGCTTCCAACGGCCTTGAGCCAGCAGCGGTGGAGCTAGACAGCGCTGCCGGCCTCGCTGACGCGGTGCCGATCAAACCGGAGTGTGGGCCAGGATGCCCAAGCCGCTCCAGCGCTGCCCTTCGTGTTCGAGCAAGAAGGTACGCCAGTGTGGCATCGGGTGGGAGCGGCGGAAGAGCTCTGGAAGGAGAGGTCGAGCGGGTGAGGCTGCCACCCGCAGTCGCAGCCTCGCACAGCATGCGTACAGTGGTCTCGAGCAGATTCTCAGACAGCCGCAAGCTCGTAGCGACAGCGCCGTCGCTCCCCCCAAATGACCGCAAAGCCCGGGTGTTGTTAGCAGCTGCAGCGGAGCAGGCGAGCAGCAGCTCGCAAGCTGCCCTTGGCCGAGCCTCGTCGTCGCATCCAGAGGAAACGGTGACATCATGCGGCAAGCGAATCAGCGAACACTCTGAGTCAGTAAACGGCAAGACTGAAACGTGGGTGGCAACATCCCCCACCACAGGGCCATCCCCAGCCACAGCGGCCTCGAAGGAAAACAAGCGCTGTTCCAGCGCAGTCACAGTCGGGACACGAAAAAGCGCCCCATTTTCAGCCTTGCGCAACGCGTTGCCATGCTGCGCCGACAGCGCGTGCGCGGCAGCGACGCACGTGAGCTGCAGCGGGAAGGAGGCGCACAGGTCTGCGAGAGCAGCGTCTTCAGCCGCATCTGCAGAAACAACACGGGCCGGCAAGGCTCCAGGCGGCTGCAGGGTTGCCCAGAGAGCGTGTGCACATCGGCTGGCAATCTGGAGCGCAGAAGCCATCCGGCCCTGCTGCAGCTCAAGGCACGCGTGTCCCGCATACCCCGCAGGGCCTGCCATCGAAAGCAGCAGGGCAGCGGACGCAGGGTCGCCGCCTTCCGCCGCGCACCCCGCAGCAAACAGCAGTGCAGCGTCGAGGGACGGCGGTGCGTCGGCGGCGGAACCAGGGCTGGCGTCTGTTTGAAGGAGCCGATACACCCCTGATGGGTCTCCCGGGGCAGCTCCTTCAACTTTTGATGGCCAGCGACTGGCGCTGTCACCGGTGGCAGCCCTGTATGGAGCCGAAGCCAGCAGCCGGCGTGCACGGTCGGCGGCAGCGGCTGCCCTGTAGGAAGCAGCCTCAACCCCACCGCCTCTCACGTCTGCGACAACGCGATAGACGGAGCGGGCTTGTTCGGCAGCAAGGGTACACAGCTGTTGCAGCGATGAGGCGGAGGCAGTGGGAGATGCGAAACGCCGAGAAAGCCACGCAGCCTCGTCCGCTGACACGGGGACGGGTCCGTCCAACAACGCGGCAACGACATTGAGCTCAACGACAGGAGCAGGGCACTCATGAGCTTGCAATGCTCTGGAGATTGGAGACAGCCGAGCAGAAGCGCCGGCGCGGACAAGAGCGCCCGTATCGATGGTATCTAGCGCGAGAAGGGCCAGCGCCGAAACAGGGCGGCCGCTGAGCAACGAGTACGACGCAGTCACCCTGTTGTGAGTGCGAAGAATGGATGCAGCCAATAATGGAAGACCAGCGGTCAGTTCCTCGGATGCGTCAGCTTGTTTGCGCCGAGCCAGCTCCACATAGTCGTCGAGTGCGCCGGGCAGCGCCATTGTGCCGCTACGGCTTTGCAGCAAATGTTCAACGCATGAGCGCAATCGACTGCTGGCGCCGAGCCTGCCCACATCGGACAGGCTTGCGGCACCTGGCAGCGAAAAAATGGCATCCAAATGCTCGAGAGCTGTTTGCAGACTCATGACGAACAACACTGCTCTAGGGCAAAGTCGGACTCGCAGTACACTAGCGTCTCGGTCGTGACACGCACGAAGTCCCAGCTCCTGAGCAACGCACAGCCAACGCAGTGTGTGTCGATCGTGTGGCACGAAGACCTGACACGATCTAAACAAAAACTCGACGTCCGGGGCAGCGTTGGCGCATATTTCCAGAATATTTGCCCGAGGCAGCAGCAGGCGAGGGGGCAGAGGTCGCACGTGGAAGCGGCGGTGCAAAGCGCATCGTGCAATTTCCGTTGTCTGACCGCGGGCTGCGGGTCGACTCGTGCTCGTCACGCAGCAAGTCTTTCGCCTTTGCTTCATCTAGGACCTTTCAAACAGCCCGTTTCTATTTGCCTGCTCTGTGGGGCGTCTGGCGCTGGTTGTGCGCCGGAATCCCAGAGGCGGTGGTCTGGGCCCGTCGGGATCACCCGAACAGTCCCAAAGATGCAACCGTCCCGCATCCGCGGCTGTCAGCGCCCGTTCTCTATGGAGCAAGTGGGTGCTACCATGCTTCAGCTCGGAATTACCGCGGCAGCATACGTGTGTTTCGGCCTGTATGTGCGCCCACGGTTTCTGGCGATTCCCCTCGTGCTGTACACAGTTGCTTTTGCCACCGTTTTGGTGTGTTGGGCGTACTGCGTAGGGGTAGATCCGGCACTGCCCGGCGGGCTGCCATGTCGGCGCATGGAACGGACACAGTCGCAACAGCGGTATTGCCGGCAGTGCCGAAAAGTCATCCCTGGGCTGGATCACCACTGCGCCTGGCTGAACACCTGCGTCGGAAAGCGCAACTATGTGCCCTTTTTCATCCTTTCAACGGCAGGTACGTGATGCAAGGCTATTTTTCTGTTCGCGACCGCGACACTCTCTGACCTGGCTGGCTCGGGACCGGACTTTTGACTGTCCCACCCCATCCCTTCCTCCCCTGTCCTCACTCGCGCAGCCACCACGCAGCACGCGATGGAGGTCGTCTTCGGCATATGTACTGCAACCGCTTGGCGCGATCCCGCCGATTCGGTGGTGGGGCCTGCTGTGTTCGGCTCGATCATAGCTGCGCTGGGCGTGATTGGCTTGGGCAGCTTTGGCTCGCTCTTCTGCTTCCACGTGTACCTTTTGGGCAAGGGCTACGGCACCATTGACTTCATCATGGAGCGAGCCATGCTCTACGACCAGCAGCAGAAAGCGCGATTCCAGGAGGCGGCCGCCGCGCAGCAGTCACAGCGCACGCTCGCTCAAGCAGGAGCGCAGCAGGCCGCCGCTGGCGCTGCAGCGGCTGCGAGCGTGCCTGCGCCGCAACAGCAGCTTGAAATCGTGGTAGCGCCGGCGTGGGCTGCCCAAGCCCTTGCTGCGGCTGATGCCTCAGCCGCTGGTGCGGGGTTGGGGTTAGCAGCCGCGACAGCAGGGCCACCAGCGGGGCTGTTGGCTCCCGCGCCAGACCAAGCGACAGCCTCAATGGTGCAGCTTGCAGAGCCGGCTGCTGCCTCGCACGTGGCAGCAGCTGCTGCTGCTCCCGGGCCTGGCGTCGAGGCGGCCGCTGCAGTCGCACCGGCAGCGCATCTCCCAGCACCCGTCGCTCAGGCAGCTTTGACATCGCACTGCATCAGCCAGGAGGAGCAGGACGAAATCGCCGCGGAGATAGAGGCCGGCCGGCGCGCCATCGAGGCCTCGCGAGCACGCTTCCGCGCAGGCAACCCCGCAGACAGCGGAAGCCTTTTCCAGGCTGCGCAAGCGGTCGAAAGCGGTGGTTACGGCGTCGTGGGTGCAGGCGCGGGCGTCTCTGGAGCCATGCCATCGAGTAATACGGCAGGCTCTGCAATGTATGCTGCCGGGTCCGGCATCGCTCCCGCTGCAGCGCACTCGAACGTGGCGGTTGTGCCGTCCGGCGCGGCTGATCCGGATGCACCCGTGCAGCTGCCGGGAGCGATGCCGCCATCGGCACGCGCCCCCCCTGCTGCAGAGCTGTCGAGCCACGGGTACGGCCTGTCGGCGACCAAGCAGTGGCTTGGCTTGATTGCGCAGGAGAGTGCCGACACGCGCAGCGCGGGCGACGCAAGCGCTGCAGGTTCTCCGGCACCCACGGTCGCCTCCGTCGGCTCGTCCTCCTCCGCGCAAGGGGCAACCCTCTCCCCGGACTCCTATCAGCTCTTGTCTGCGACCGGCTCCGCCACGCACTCGCTGGCGCCCGACGCCCTGCAGACCGGCACGGGGCATGATGCTGGTTCGCCCGCCGGTATCATTGTCGACGCTCCGCTGCAACCGTCGGCTGCCACCGCAGTTGAGGCTGGCGCCTCCGACTCTGCCCCATAACACTCGACCCATCCGTCTGCGTCCGGGAGTGCGCACGGCAGCGGCAAAGTGGCAGGGGAGCAGGAGGGTTGATTCGTTCGAGAGCTGCATCCTGGTGACGGGGGGCGCTGAGAGCACATTGCTTCGACGATGCCGTCCCGGGGCTCCACGCGTACTCTTTGTGACTTCATGCTACCGCGCGAGCTGCTCCTTTATTTATCTGCCCGTTTAGGTGATTGGCTTGTTGCACGTTGGTAGGCAGCCCTGCTTGTAACTACATGGCCGTTTCAACGGGCATTGTGTCAGACTCCTCTCATGCTCAGGATCGAATTGAGGACGTCGCGATCGCATAACTGCTCGGCACTCCTTCGTGCGTGGTCATACGGTTGCCGTTGCTACAACGACAGCGGGCACGTTCACTCGAGCTCCTTAGGACGAGCTTGCATTCGAATATCCCTCGCACCAGACACCACATCAGCGCGCTGGAAGCCGCCGCCATCCTTCCAACGTTCTCAAGGACATGATAAATGTATTCGTACACCGCTCAACATTGACAATAGACCTCATACTCTCCAAATTTGAAGCGCGCCGCCAAAGCCTGCGCGAGCAAGCAAGGCGACCAACTGTCGAAGCCTTACTCGTGACGACACCGCTTGGGCGAGAAACGAGGAGCAGCTTCCTGCCCGCTGCACTCCGCCTATAGTGTCATCGGCACCCTCACGGGGCACCGGTGTACACGCACACGTTCTTCCACTCGGAGTAGAAGTCCAGCGAGAACTTGCCGCCCTCGCGCCCCAGTCCGCTCTCCTTGATGCCGCCGAATGGCGTGCGCAGGTCGCTGCAGGGAGTGGCATCGCGTCAACAACGCACAACTGTGGCACGGTATGCACCATATGCGCGATATCGATAGGTCCATCAGCAGAGAAGACCGGGGCACCACATGCTCAGACAGATGAACAGTCGCCGAAGTACAACACAGCCCCATTTTTGCTTGCGGCCCTGAGCACGATGAAAAGTGCACGCCCCACTCACCGGTGTAGCCAGCAGTTGATCCACAGGATGCCGCTCTCGACCTTACGAGCGACCCGGTGCGCCAGAGTTAGGTCATTGGTCCAAATTGAGCCGGCGAGGCCATACTTGATGGAGTTGACGGACGCGACGGCCTCCTCCTCGGTCTCGAAGGCATGCACGGTGCACACGGGCCCAAAGATCTCCTCTGTAGCGGTCCTGCTCGCGGGCGACAGGCCCGTGACAACGCACGGGTTGAGGAAGAAGCCCCCTGCCAGCGACGCAGGCAGGTCTGCCGGCACATCGCCGCCGCACTCCACCTTGCCGCCCTCGCTCTCCGCCAGGCGGACGTAGGAGAGGACCTTGTCGCGATGGACGGCGGACGAGACCGGACCGACATCCGTACCCTCGCTGGAGGGATCGCCGCAGCGCAGGGCACGCACCGCGGCCACGAAGCGAGGCAGGAATGCGTCGTAGATGCTGCGCGCCACGAAGATGCGGGAGCCGGCCAGGCACACCTGCCCGTTGTTTGTGAACGCGGAGCGAACAGCGCCTGCAAGAGAGTGCGAGTGGTGAGAAACGGGAGCGGCACGCGTAGGACAGAGCTCGTAGTAGCATAGCACCCCGCGGGCGGCAGGCAGCGAAGGCGAGTGACGCCCCGATCGGTGTGCCCAACGTGGGAGCTGTGGCCACGGTCAAGAACACCTACACCCCCAAGTAGCAACGCACCTGGCACCACCGTGTCCAGATTAGCGTCACCAAATATGACGGTCGCGTTCTTGCCGCCCAGCTCGAGCGACAGCTTCTTGAACATGGGCGCACACGTCGCGGCGACGGCACGCCCCGTCACAGTGCCTCCAGTGAAGCTGATGAGCGGCACGCGGGGGTGCGCCACCAGCGCCTGGCCCGCCTCAGCGCCCAGACCGTGCACGAGGTTGAAGACGCCCGCGGGCACCCCTGCGGCGTGCACGATCTGCGCGAGTGCCGACGCTGTGCGAGGCGTGATCTCGCTGGGCTTAAGAATGACCGTGTTGCCGCAGGCGAGCGCGGGCGCGATCTTCCAGCTCGCGAGGTACAGCGGCAGGTTCCACGGGCTGATGAGGCCCGCGACCCCGATCGGGCAGCGCAGCGTGTAGTTGAAGGCGTCGTGCATGGGGTAGCAGCCCGTCTCGTCGTGGCGGATCTGGCCTGCGAAGAACCGGAAGTTCGCGATGGATCGCGGGATGTCGACGTTGGTCGCCATCTTGATGGTCTTTCCAGAGTCTTCGCTCTCCATAAGCGCCAGCTCCGGCAGCCACGCCTGCAGTCCGTCCGCAATTCGATCAAGAATGTCGGCGCGAACGTGCGCAGACGTGGCTGACCATGAGTCGAAAGCGGCCGCTGCAGCCTCAGCTGCGGCCTCCACGTCAGCGGCTTTGCTGCGGGGGATCGTCGCAATCACACCGCCCGTCGCTGGGCCGATATCGTCAACTGTGCTGCCGTCGCTGGCGTCCACGAAGCAACCGCCGATGTAATTCTGCAGGCGGACCGGGCCGTCCGAGCCAGTCTGCAACTTGACGCGTTCCCGCCACTCTGAAGGGCTGAGGGCAGCTCCTGCCGCGAACTGATTAACGACCTTGAGCGACATTTGGCTCGCGGGCGAGAGCAGAGTTCCGAGGTCAGGGATGTTTTGGGACGCAGCTGAGGGTTGAATAATTACGAGCAGCACACACGGCGAGCTTTTAAATGCGCCCGTGCAAAGCAAGCCATCGATACGTGCTACACCATTGCGGGCCATCCGAGACACCGCGAGCGCACAGCCGAGCGCCGCGGGAGCGCGTTCCAATCTGAGTGGACGTTGAAGATTGTTGGGTGCGGACCTGTGCGCCGCGGTGTGCGGCCAAATCCGCGGCGCGATCTTGTTACCCGTGTCAGAGTTTGGCTTTAGTTACTTGGCATTTTAATTTCTGCGTTTCCGACGGCATCGTGTACGAGAAGCGCTCGCCCCACACATCTTCAGAAGATGGCGCCCGCCACCCGACGAGCTGCTCTCGCGGCAGTCGCGCTGGCTGCGTGTTGCAATACGGCGTTGTCCGCCGATCCGTTGGTTAAGTCCACAACCTGCGGCCTCGTCCAGGGGGCGTGGGCGATGCTGCCCAATGGCCAAGAGCGGGTGGCTGAGTTTTTGAGCATCCCGTATGCTCAGCCGCCGCTGGGCGCCCTCCGTTGGAAGGCACCCCTGCCGGCCACTTGTTGGAGTGGCATTTACAACGCGACACAGTACCGAAACTTTTGCGTCCAGCCCGGAGGCTTCGGCAGTGAGGATTGCCTCGACCTGCACGTGCACGTTCCCGAGGCCGTTGCGAACGGCAGCGTGACTGGCGTGCCTGTTATGGCGTACATCCACGGTGGTGGGCTCACGGCAGGCTCTGGCAACTTCGAGGTCGTCAACAGTCTCGCTGCGCACACGGGGCGGGACGAGGGCGGCATCATCGTCGTCACGCTGAACTATCGCCTTGCCATTTTTGGCTTCCTCGCGGTGTCGGAGCTGTCCGAGGAGAACGGAGGCACCTCCGGAAATTACGGCATCATGGACCAGCAGCTGGCGCTGCAATGGATTCAGGCCAACATCGCAAGCTTCGGCGGCGACCCGCAGCGGGTGACTCTCAACGGGCAATCGAGCGGCGGCACCTCCATCTTCGCACTGCTTGCGAGCCCGCTGTCACTCGGTCTGTTCCAGGGCGCCATTGCGCTGTCAGGCAGCATTAACGTCTCCATGAGCTTGCCTCAGGCGCACGCGCAGAATGCGCCGCTGGTACCCGCTCTCGGCTGCACGAACGCCACGGTGACGGCGCGCCTGGCCTGCCTGCGCAACAAGTCCGCGACTGACCTCGCGTGGGCCATGCCGAACTCCTGGAACACGCCCGGCATGTGGGGCCTGGAAGACCTATCCCCCGCGGGCATGAGTTACGCGGGCCTGCCGGTAGTGGACGGCGTCGTCCTAACGCACTCCTTCGCGGACGCGCTGGCTGTCGGTCTCGTGGACGTGCCGCTGATTTTCGGGAATATGGGCCAGGAGAACGACCTCGGGCCCGACGTCGACACCCACGGCTACACGCAGGCGCAGTGGCAGGCGCTGCTGAACCAGTCTGTTGCGGGCTGGCACAGCGCCAACATGGGCGGCGCCATCTACAACGCCTACGAGAGCGATGCACTGGTGGACGTCGAGAAGGCGTACTGCGACTTTAATACCGACTACGGCCTCACCTGCGGCAGCGTGGCTGTGGCGATGGGCGCCAAGAGCGCCGGCGGCGTGTACAAGAGCCCGCTGTACCTGTTCGTCAACCAGTGGGCGCCCTCGACCCCGATCCCTGCTGGCGGCCGCTTCTTTCGCTACGCCTACCACACCTGGGACTGGTCTGCGGCCTGCGAGAACTGGCCCAGCCCGGGCCAGTGGACCCCGCAGGCGGGGGATTGGGAGCTGGCGCGCTACCTGCAGTCGCTGTGGTATCAGTTTATGGCTGTCGGCCGCCTGGGCACGAGCACCGGCTGGCTTCCCTTCGACGCCTCGATCTCCTTCCCCAAGGAGTACGCCACCTTCGTCTTCGCTGCCGACGGCGAATCGCAGCTCATGGTGAACTACAAGGCTGACACCTGCGGGCTGCTCGAGGGGTATGGCTTCGACTCACGCTTCTGGTGGTGTAACTGAGCCAGAGTTCCCGACGGAGCGCGGGCCCGCTGTAGTCGACGGCCCGTGTACTATCCCTCTGTAGGATTTGGCTAGAGCTTTCATTTCTATCTTCTTCGTTCCATCCACGCCACACGTGTTGCAAAGTGAGAGTCGCAAGCACGGGCTCGAGTGCGGTTGACTGGGGTGAGACTGAAGCACGACACAACCCAGGCTGCCTGCACTACTTGCAAGTTAGCACGCCCCGCGACCGGCGCGCGATGTGCGTTCACGGCACTAGCTCGAGCAGGTCGCATTGCGGCGACTATCCAACAAACCGGTACCACAGCTGAGTCCAGGTCACCGCAGTGACGACACAGCGATCGCGAGCGAACGCTGTGTGCACTGTGCGTTGTCGACTGTAGTTGAAACGGATGTGCTGTCGGTCGTCATGTGCATGGTCGCAAGGACTCGTCTCGAGTATAACCCTTGCCGATGTGGGATTTGCAATTGCAGCCTCGAGTTCGAAATTTAAACTTGGGAGCTACAACGTTCAGAAAAATGCCAATTTGCATGTGCATTTGTTGCAATTGGAATTGTTATGAGCTCTTCAGATTGGAGTTTGGTGGGTCGAGAGAGCTTATGCGCGCATGCAAGCTATTGTACAGGTCAGTCGAAGGTGAATTCCCAGGAGCGCCGCGGAAGCACCGAGGCATGATATTTTAACGACATAGCGCTGTTAGAAAACACACCAGTAACACATGCTTGAGAGCACTCAGCGTGTATGCCCCGCAGCCGACGTCTGCGATCGAAGGCGTGGGTCGTGGCGTGAAGACGCTGGGCGGCTCCCTCGTCAGCGCAGTGTCTGGAGTTGTGAAGGACCCTGTGCCGTGAGCGCCCCGTGGCGGTGTGCTGGGTGGCCTCAAGGGCGCGGGCTCTGGCCTGCTGGGTGTGGTGACTCGACCCCTGTGCATCGTCTCATGAGAGCATGGAAGGTCCAGGCCTGGGTCGACCACGCTCTCATACGAGAGCACGGGTGACTTGTTCCCGGCTCCGAACGCCAACCCCGTGGCGTGCGTACGGGTTCGTCTGCAGAGAACGTGGCGTGTCCAGCCCCACGCATGGTCCGCGCACGACGTGCTGCATCCGTGAAATAGTCAATAAAATGCGGATACAAGCTGCTGGAAGGCCGGGATTAGTCCCACGAGGCCGGTAAACAGTGGGTCGCGCCCGTGTGTTGCATAGACTGCTTCGCACAGCCGTGCCAGCAATTAACGCTGCGATACGCGACAGCAAGCTCGAGGATGTCCGACAATAAGTGGGACGCGAGACAAAACGAGAGAGCGCCGTGAGCATCGGGTGGGACGGACGGCGATGACGGCGTGGGAGGCTGCATCAGCGAGAGCTGTGCGCTTCTCGGGCGTCTGCCGCAAGAGACGGAACCTCCATCCCTCCCGCACTCGGGGCATCGACAGTGGCAGGGACAGTCGCCGCTGCGGCGGTCGCGGCGGTGGCGGTGGCGATGACCGCTGACGGCGAGCCCTCGGCGGCTTCGGAGTGGCCACTATCGGGTTGGCCGCTGTCGGGTTGGCCGCTGCCCGCTGCAGCCAGTGCCACAACCCCTGCCTCCTCCACAGCTTGCGCAGAGCTCTCGGTGGTCCCTGGCAGCGGCTGCGTCGAACAGTCACCAGTCGTGTCGGCGAGTCCTGTGTTCTGCGCAGGCGCCGCTGCCGAGGTAGCTGCGGCACTCGTCGCCTGTGTAGATGCTGAGCGCGCAGTAAGCAGCGGCGTCACAGGCACTCCTCCGGGCAGCGCTTCCAGCACCACAAGCGAGGGCATCGATGCAGCGCCGGGCAAAGTAAGCGTTACTGAACCGGAGCCGGCGCCGCCCAGGCGACGCTGCTGCTCCATTGTCGCACCAGCCGGGGCGCTGGCGCCAATGCCAGTTGGCGGGTGTGACTCCGCGCAATCGTGTCTCCGTGGGAGGCTAGCCGCTCCGCAGTTGTGCGCAGACTTCTCCAC
>Ga0208629_101071_pt1 | contig 11626 bp, 9 predicted proteins | sample LakWasMet19_HOW5_2_FD_183865 | JGI IMG/M metagenome (GOLD analysis project Ga0208629, IMG submission 183865) | Freshwater sediment methanotrophic microbial communities from Lake Washington under simulated oxygen tension - Sediment Metagenome... | ecosystem: Environmental > Aquatic > Freshwater >...
CCGTGCCGGGGATCACCGGCCTCTCAGCGGCCGCCGCAGCGGACGCCGCGGCGACGCTGCCGCTGCCGCAGGCCCACCCCGCGCCGCTGAGGCACCGCAAGCGCGCGGCGGAGTGCCTGTGGCGCGCGGCGCTGGCGCGGCGGCCAGAGGCAGTCAAGCGGCGGGGCGGCGGCCGCGGCGGCAGCATCGGCGGGGCGGCCGCACGCGCCGCCGACGCCGCCGCCGCGGCGGCAGCCGCGTTTGACGCCTTCATGTTGCAGGCGCGGCAGGCTGCGGTCCACTGGCGCGTGGGCGCCCGCGTGGGGGCGCCGCACCCGCTGCAGCGCCCCCCCTTCATCGACGCCGCCGGGGCGCCGCGCACGTGGCCCGCTGTGCTGCTCACGTGGGATCGGGCAGCCGACACGGCGGTTGTGTCGTTTCTGGAGGTGCCGGCCCCCGTGACTGTGCGCATGTCTGCGGTCCGCGCGCCCGCCTTCGCAGCACTGGTGCAGGAGGAGGCTGCAGCGCGGCTGTGGATGGACGCCGCGGCCGCCGTGAGCGGGGGCGGGGCGGCAGCTGCTGCGTCGCCAGAAGGGACGACTGCCGGTGCTGCGGCTGCTGCTGTTTCCGGTGCTGCGGCGGCGCCTGCGCCGGGCGACGCTGCAAAGTCCGCGGACGCCGCAGCCGCCGCGGCTACAGCGCCGGGTGCCCCCTCGCACACGCTGCCGCTGCGGCCGATGGACGCGCCCGCCCTCGCCCGGTGCGTGGCCGAGGCGGGCCGCCGGCTGCGCGAGCATGTGGCGGCACAGCGCGAGGCGACCGAGCGGCGGTTCGCGCTCCACGCAGCGACACCGCTGATGGCGCCGGGGCGCGACCCGGCCGTCAACCCCACCGCCTCGCACGGCGAGACTCCGGCGTACGCCGCCACGAAGGCCGCTGCGGGGGAGCTGCAGGGGCAGCTCGCCGCAGAGCACGCGCGCGGACCGCCCCTGTCCGTCGCCGTGCGGCGCCTGGCGGGGTTCGCGGAGCTCTCCAGCCTGCCGCGCAACAGCCTGGAGTCGGGCCTCGTGTCCGGGTACCACTACGGCGACCTGGCGGGGTGGACGAAGGGACAGCAGCTGGTCTTCGCGCGCGGCCTCAACCGCTTCTCCAAGAACTTCCACGAGGTGCAGGCCATCCTGATCGGCAAGCGGACCCGGGACTGCGTCGAGTGGTACTATCGGAACAAGCACTTTCGCATGGGCCTGATGGGCGTCGACCCGCGCCGCGAGGCGGCGCGCAAGCGGCACGGCCTGGTGGGGCGGCGCGTGGGCGGCGCGCTGCGCGCCTCCGGTGGCAGCGGTGGTACCGCCGCTGTAGACGCTGGTGCCACCGCTACAGACGCTGGTGAGGGCGCCGCAGGCGCTGCGCGCGGCGGCGCCGGGGCGAGCGCACGGGGCCGCGGCGGCGGCGCAGCAGGGGCTGGTGGCGCCCGTGGCGGACTCGGTAAGACGGCCGCCTCTGCGACAGACGCAGGCACCGTGGATGCGGACCTGATCGTCATTGATGATGATGACGACGACGACGAAGAGGAGGAGGAGAACGAGGAGGAGGCGGAGGAGTCGAGCAGCAGCCCCAGCAGCAGCAGCAGCAGCCCCACAAACAGCGATGCAGTTGCGCAGAACGGCGGCGCTGGCAAGGCAGCGTCCACTGCCGTCTTCCTCGCTGCGCCGTCTGCCCGGCCCGCGGCTGCTGCTGCTGCGAACGCTGCGAACGCTGGCGGGCGCAAGGGCCAAGGTGCCGGTGCGATGTCCCTCGGCAAGCGCAAGCGCGGCGACATTGACGGGGCAGCGAGTGGCGCCCCTGTCAGCGCAGCTGTTACTGCTGCTGCTGACAGCGCCGCTGCTTCTGCTGACAGCATCGGTTCCCGCGCCGAGCCTGCGAGCCTCAAGACTCGTGCGGGGGCTACCACAGCGGGAGGGGCAGGGGCCGCTGCGTCTGGGCCTGCCTCCGGTGACGGGGCTGAAGTTGCTGCGGGCTCCACGGCTGCGAACGATCCCGCGCCAGGGGCTGGGACACCCGGGCGCGGCAGGGGCAGAGGGAGGGGTCGCGGTAGGGGCCGAGGAGCTTCTGCGCGGGGTCGAGGGGGTCGGCAGCCCTCCGGGGCGAGCACCACTGCCCCAGCCGGCGAGAGCAGCAACGAGAGGGACGATGGCAGCGATAGCAGCGACGAGTCTGACGCTGCGGAGGCAGCGCCCGCTGCGGCTGCAGCGCCCGGAGACAAGACTGCACCCGCCGTGGCTGAGGCTGCTGCCAGCGGAGCCAGCGCGAGGATGGACGTTGACGCCGCTGCCGCCGCGGGCGCCCCTGAGGCACCCGCTGCAGGCACTGTGGCCGGGGGAGTTGCTGTGACTGAGAGCGCGTCCGCTGCAGGCGCTGCCGCGGCAGCAGCGGACGCTGCCGCGGCACTGGACAAGCGCAAGTCCCGGCGCCTGGCTGAGCGGGAGGTGCAGGCGTGGCAAGCAGGCGGCCCGCCCGCTGAGTCGCAGCTCCGCTCTGTGCTGGAGACCGTGGCCCTGTTTGCGCCGCCGCCGCTGGCGCTGGGCGGGCCAGCAGCGGGCGCTGCGGCGGCGCCTGCGGGCGCCGCTGCTTCCGCCAGTGGCGGCGCTGTCGTAGGGGTAGGGACAGGCGGAGGTGTTTCGGCGTCAACCACTGAAGGTTCTGCTGTCCCCTCCAGCTCTGCTAGCCCCTCCTCCTCGTCCTCCTCCTCGTCACCCGGCGCTGGCGCGCACACGGGCGGCTGCGGCGTGTGGAGCCTCACAGTCGCGGCGCCCGCAGGCTCGTCGGCGATCGTGACGGCGGAGCAGGTCGCCGCTGCCAAGCACACGTGCAACGGCCAGGCGTGCCGCTCCGCGGACCCTCGGCCCGTGCTCTTCTGCTGCAACAGCGAGTGCGCCGCCAAGCTGTGCCACAGCTGCTTTCGGCACGCGGTGAGTGAGGGGGCATGACACGGCGGCCGGTGCTGCTGCGAATGCGGCTGCGTGAGCTGACGGGCGTGTCGGGGGTATTGTCCTAGGCTGCAGCTGTGTTCACGGTGAAGGGAGCGGTCGCTGTTCCTGGTCGGTCGGTCAGGGCGTGGCGGTGCTGTGCTTCGCTACTCCCAAGTGCGTGCCAGTCGCTTCACGTCCAACTGCGGGGGGCACCAGCTGTGCTGTGCTGGTGGGCAGACACCTCCCCGCGCCTCCTGCCAGCCTCACGCGCCGCTCCTCCTCGCCTCGCCTCGCCTTATGCCTTATGCCAGCACCGTAGGTCCCCCTTCGCCTGTCCCCTCCCCGCGTCGCGTCCCCTCTCCTCAGTGCCTGCTTTTCCCTCTCCGCAATTCGTGCTTTCGCCTCCCCTCCCCGCGCCCCTTGCGTAGGTGAACGTCCTCAACGTGTGCTTTCGCCTCCCCTCCCCGCACCCCCGCGCAGGTGAACATCCTCAACGTGTGGACGCTCAACCCCTCCTGGAAGCTCGCGCGCAAGAACGCGTGGTGGCTGTGCCTCGACTGCTGCCCCGTGCAGCCGACGCCGCAGGAGGCGGCGATCGCCAACAAGCTGACGACGGTTTTCCGCATGCTCCTCGAGCAGAACAAGGCGAAGGCGGCCGCCAAGGCCGCCGCCGGTGGCCCGGGGGCGGTCGGTGCGCCCCCCGACGCGGGCAGCCTGCGCGTGCGGGCGACGCACGGCGGCCCAATCGCTGCCGCTGCGATCCAGGCCGCCAGTGCGGCAGCCGCCGGGCCGGCGGCAGCGGCGTCCACAGGAGGCGCCGCTGATGGCGCTGGCAGCAGCACTAGCAATGGCGCCGCTGCAGCCGCTGGGCAGGCTGCCCCCGCCGCTGCCGCTGCTGCTCCCGTCGCGTCGCCGCATCCACCCATCTCTGCGGCCACGGCCAAGGACTACATCATCAAGTGAGTCGGTGGGCTGCGCGGGGGCAATCGGCAGCGCTGCGGAGCAAAACTCGTACTTTCTCGCCGGTGACCCGCCTGATCCCCCGACAGACTTTCGTGCCCTCATCTGCCCTCGCTCGCCCCGCCGCACCTCTTTCACGCCCCTCGCCCGCCCCGCGCCTCCCCTGCTTCTCCCGCCGCAGGCTCCGCGGCGCCGTGGGTCCGCAGTCGTACGAGCACCTCATGAACCGCGTGCGCGTCTTCAAGGGCGGCGCGGGCTCGCTCTCTGAGGTGGAGCTGGCCAACGAGATCGCAGACCTCTTCAAGCGCCACACGCCGCCCGTGCGGCGCGACGTCGCGGAGGAGTTCGCAGACTTCCTGTCGGCGGCGCGCGCGTACTACCGAGGCCTGCTGGATGCACACACGTGGACGGCGTAGGGCCTTAAGCTTTGCCAACCTGCCCATGTTGCTGGTTGTTGTTGGTCACAACGCGATCACGCGCCTGCCCCTGCACTGGCAGGTTTGAAATTGTCAAGCGCTCACCACGAGCTCGAATGCTGTCGACTCTACCGATATCGCGACAAACCGCGACTCTCCCAGTATAATCGAAATCCCCGTTGCTGGGTGGCGTGAGCACGGGCTGGACGCAATCGAATAGATCGTCAGTGGAGCGATTGGCGTGGGCTCGGATGCGGGCATGATCGAGGGCAAGCACACTGATTTTAGATATTGCTGCAGCCACAGCCAGATTCGCGGTTGGTCGTGGTGGGGGCAGCTTCTCCTGCTGGCGACTACTTGGCCGCCCCGGAGCTGGCAGCACGCTTGCTGCGCTTCTTGGCACTCGAGGAGGGAGCCGCTGCCGCAGCGGCGGGCCGCCGCTCGGGCGACGCGAGGCCGGGCGCGTGCCTGGCGTGCGCGGCCTCGGCGCTACTGGTTGGCGCAGCAGCACTAGCGACCTTGACGGCCGGCTGCGGGTTCATGAAGGCAGCGGCCGTCAGAAGCATCGCACAGCCGACGGCCGCCAGCGTCGTCACCGGCGACACAAACTTGACGTGGTCCTTGTCGCCCACGGGCACAGGCGCGAGCACCGGGAAGTGCTGCGCGCTGAAGCCGCGGTAGAAGGGCAGCGCGCTGGAGGCTTGCGTCAAGAGCGGCACCGACGTCCACGCCTCGACTGCAAGCCGCTCGCGCGGCTGCCCCGCCGGCGCGGCCGACCCCGCTTCCTCCCTCAGCGTTGTGGCGAGCGCCGCGGAGAGGACGCCCGCCGGCATCGGCCCTGCCGCCTCCATGGCCTCAGTGCGCGTCGGCAGCAGCTCGAGCAGCCCGGACGCGTCCTCGTCGCACTGCAGGTGCACCGTCGGCAGCGGCAGGTGCGCCAAGGCGTAGCAGCCCTCCACGTACGGCCACTGCACGCCGAAGCGACGCGACGCGGCGATGGCTGCAGCGACGGACGGCGAGACGGGGATGCCCGATGCGTTCGCCTGCAGAAAGACCGACCCGTCACTGCCGAGCGCGTGCCCGTACACCGCAGACATGCTCTCCAGCCACGCAGCGGCGGGGCCGACGCCCGCATCAGCCTGTGCGCTCGCCTGCGCGGTCGCAGCCGCAACCTCGGTCTCGGCCTCAGCCTCGGTGCCGCCGCAGCCGGTGGCTTGGTAGCGCATGTGGTAGAGCGCCGAGAAGCCAGCGTGCACACGCAGCCGAACGCCGCCCGGCGCGTCCGTCGTCGTCCGCGGCAGCTCCGTGGCCTCCACGTACGCATAAGAGGCGCTGGGATCGGGCACGGCAGACTCACGGATGGGCGTAGACAGCACCACCACGTGCTGCGAGGAGGCGGAGGTCGGCCGCTCGACGTCGATGTAGCGCGCGAAGCCGCGCAGCTGCAGGCTGCGCTGCGCCGTGCTGCTGGCGCTGCCGCCCGCTGCTGCAGACGCAGAGCGGGCGCCTGCCGCCCTTCCGCTGCCGCTGCTGCTGCCCTCGGTGGCGCCCGCGCCGAGCAGGGCGGGGTTGCTGCGCCGCTGGCAGTCTCGCACCTCATCGAGGTCAAAGTATCCCGTCGCCTCCACCCGCTGCGCCACGGCAACCCGGCAGCGCGGCGCGAACGCGGCGAGTGCCGGCGCCGCGTCACCCGCGCCGCTGCGCGTGGCCCGCAGCGCGGCGAGGAACGCTGGGGGCAGCGCCGCGGCCGGGATGTCCGTCTGCGCGTCTATCGTGTACGTCAGGTTGCGGTGCAGGCCCGTGCTGTCCAGGCGCCGCGACACCTCCGCGCGCCACCGCGGCGCGTCGGCGCCGGGGAAGGAGGGCTGCTGTGCGCCCGTCGAAGCGACCGCGCCGCCGGTGCTGCTGCTGGGAGCGAGGAGCCGGCCCCTGAAGGCCGCGGCGATGACGCTGTCAGCGCTGCCGCCCACGCTCGCAGCCGCGGGCTGGCGCCCGAACGCCTCGACGACGACGGTGGCGGCCTCTGGCCCCTCCACGACTCCCGTCTCGACCACCATCACACGGAGTGCCACCAGCGGCGGCAGCACCGCAGACCCAACGCCGTGGGCAGCAACCCGATGTCCCGCGGCGCCGCCTGCAGACGACGCTGCATCCGGTGCGGCGGCGGCGTGCGCGGCAGACGCAGCGGCAGCAGCGTCGGCGGTGGCGGGGGCGGCAGGCCGTGGCGCGTACTCGGGGATAATGCTGATGTGTAGGCCTCCAAAGTGGTGCTTGAAGCGTCCCTCCTTCGCGAGAGGCGCCTGCTTGCTCCAGAACAGCGGCGGCAGGCCGTGCGTCGCCGCGGCGTCCAGCAGTCCGTGCAGCACGCTGCTCGGCAGACTCGGGACGGCCGGCGCCCCGCCGAGCATCGCACTCAGGGCACTAGGGAGCCGCGCATCAGAGGTGGCGTGATGCAGCGTCCGAGGCACATCGTGCCCGCCCGCGCCCGTGCCTGTCCGCGGCGGCGTGTCTAGCGCCGCAGACGCCGTCACGACGCGGGTGCTGCGCACGCTGCGAGCCACGCGAGCGAGGTGTCCGCCACCCCAGCGCCACAGCAGCGCGCCGCTGGCGGCGGTCGGCGGGGCCAGCGGCAGCTCGTCCGCGACGGCGCCCGCGCCCAGCTCGGCGCGCAGGGCGGCTACCGCGGCCTCCCGCGCTGCGCGCTCCTCCGCCTCCACATCCTGCGCTGGCGAGGCTGGAGAGTACAGCGCAACGTCCTGCGGCCGCAGCAGCTGCGGGCCAAGCGTGCCGTCCCGCCGCACGACAGTGGGCGGGTGGATGGCCAGCTGCGCGAGGTCCAGATCAAAGAACGCCCCCGGCTCGCCCGCGTGCGAGTTGCAGGGCTTCAGCGGCAGCTCGCCTAGAGATCGACGAAGCACGCCGCAGGAGGCGTCCAGCTGCGCCTTGGACGGCCGCGTCTCCGCGGCGGCGCTGTAGCTGCCCACGGGCACGTGCAGCGGCAGGTCCATGGAGAGTGCAACCCGCTGCGCGGGCTGGCCGGCGTACAGGGCGCTCAGGAATGAGGAGCTGGTGTTGCGCTCAATCACGTCCGCGTCGATTGCCAGGATGCCGCTCGGCCAGGAATCAAGCCCCGCCTGCAGAAGGGGAGATCAAGCCGCGATGAGGTTGGGTTGGACGCGTCTGAAATGCTGGCTGATCACCACCCTGCCCGATCCTCCGCAAACCGGCGCCGAACTTGGTCACTAGCTCACCTCCAGCCGAGTTGCCCAGGACAGCACCACGGCAGCTTTGCGACACCAGCCCTCCGGAGCGCCGTCGCCGCCCTCCAGACATTCTGCAAAGCGCACAACGTCTCCACTGGCCGACAGCACAGCTGCCAGGCACAGCACCAAGCGCAGCATCCCGCGGCTTCGCACAGTGAATTGTGTTGTTTGATCCACCCAACAGACACAGCAATTCAAAAGAGCTCGTGGTAAGCCCGTTTGTCTACGCGTTAGCTACCGCAACGCGGCCAGGATCTCGGGACGTGTTTGCGCAAGTATGGGCCGCGTGAGTTGCGACGGCTGCTAAAGATGAGCGTCTCTGTCAGCCCGCCCTCTGCGACACAGATTGCGGTTTTCGCTGTTCCGTGCGAAACATTGAGCACACTCTAGCTTTCAAGGAGCTTGATACAGTCCACTCTGTCACGTGCCACCCTAGTTTGCCGACACATTCAATCGTTGTCCTGCAAACTCGGTCAGACCCGCCAGCAGAAAGGCGCTCGTGCCGCACGCAAGCCTCGCGATGGCGAGCGGGGACCGGTTTAACGTGAACATCTCGTTCAGCAAGAACTGGGAGCACTTGCAGAACAAGTTCGTCGGCACGGGTCACCCCGATATTAGCAAGTTCGAATGGGCCGTGAACCACCACCGCGACAGCATGGCCAGCCACATTGGTCACAGTGATATGCTGGCCTACTTCGCGGTGGCAGAGGGTGAGGCCATCGGACGCATCAAATACACGCTGCTGGAGAAGATGTTGCAACCTTGCGGGCCACCACCGGCGCGTTCCGAGACCTGAAAACGTTTGGACATCTAACCAAGCTGCAGCTGCGACCCGCTTGCAGCTGCGTGTTCGCCTGTGCTCGAGACAGACTAATTACAGGACCTTCGCCACCGCACATTTTGCAATGAACAAACCCAAGCCGATGCGGACGAGTCTGCATTAAGCAGGATGCAAGCACGTTCAAAACGCTTCGCCAACACGCGCTGTTAAATCCGGCTGCGCACGGCACGGCCTCAGCGCCCCTTGCGCGTCAACAGCTTGTCCTCGAGCGGGGCGCGCTGCTTGAAGTGGCGGCGCAGGCCATCTTCCCCTACCCCGCCTCGAGCAGCTGCATCGCCCGACGACGAGGCGCCTCCGAACCGGCTATCGCCGGCGCCCTCGTCGTCGCCGCGCCGTGCCTTCTTGGCGAACCGTGGGTCGGCGGTGCTGCCCTCTGCGTCTGCCGCGCCCTCTGCAGCCCGCCCCTTGCTGCCGCCCGCTTTTCCGCTGCCGCCGCCACTGCTGCCCGCGCCGGCCCGATCCCGGTGCTCCAGCTTCTTGGCCAGCTCCGCGCGCCCGATGTAGTGCTCCGCCTCCTTCTTGGCCGCGGCGAGCTCCACGCGCAGCTTCTGCGCGCGGATGCGGCCCTCGTATGCTGCGATAACAGAGACACAGACAGGCATGCAGGCAGTGGGCGAGGCAGTGGGTAGGGCAGGGAGGTGCTAATGGGCCGATTCAGTGACAGGAGCTGCCCAGCAGAAGGTCCGAAACCGCGACACGTCCAACAGAGCGGCGGCGGCGCCGACGATGAAGGACAGAGGAGACACCTCAGCATCGCCGGCGGAATGGCGCTGACAGGCGCACGGCCCCGTGGATGCGCCAGCCGCTGCTTTGTTGCTGCGGCATTCGCCCGCCTCCGCTGAGCGTTGCTTCACGCCAAGGCAATGGCACTGTGCCATGGCGTTCGTACACCCGGCCGCAAGCTCCGTCGTGACGCCACCGCCACCGCTGCTGCGGCGCCAGCCCGGCATCGCGCCGTGCTGCTGCCGCGGCGCTGCGGGCTAGTTGCGCGCGGGCCTGGCCACGGTCGTGACCACCTCCGGCAGCCACAGCAGGCACAGGCGCGGCCAGGCAGCGCTGCGCAGCCCCACCAGCGTCGGCACCAGCGTCGGCGCTGCCAGAGGGAGCGGAAGCACCGTGCGGGCCCAAGCGCGCTGCCGCCGCCGCATCTCGCGAGTGCGGTCCACACCGCCAGCGGCCTGCCGCTGCAGCTCTCTCCCCACTCTGTGTCTGCCGGGCAGGCTGGAACCGCCGCGTGGCCAGCTGCAAAAGCGCGGACATGGATGCGCCTGCCACGCACCGATCTTTTCCGTGAGGTGGTGCCACTTGAAGCCGTGCAAATACTTGAGCACCCACAGATCGCTGCCGTAAAAGTCGCGCTTGTTGCCGCCTGCACGCATGCTCGTCGAGAGGGCACCGCAGCAGGTGGACAGCAGATTAGATTCAATTGACTGGCAGCAAACCAAGTGCAGTTGTCATAAAAAAGCTGCCATCGCCGCTATTCGGCAAACCCAGCCCCCTGGCGAAGGCTAGTAGCTCGGCACGCCCCGCCGTCGGCTGAGGACGCACCCATGGGCTGCGTGTTCAGCGTCGCCACAGCAAACTTTGCATCCTTCTTGTCAACAAACTCCACCCAGCCCTCCACGAACATCGGCTTCTTATTGCCGCCCGCAGCGATGCGGCGCTTCTGCGCCGCGGGATCTGCAGCGAACATCCAGCACGTCGAGAGCAGGCACCGTCGAGTGACAACAGCCTCTCAGACGTGACGTCCACACCGAGGAGCAACACATCTGTCATCGCTTGCCTTCTGGGGCCAGATAGATGCGACCAATGTCTCCATACGGCTCCAAGAGTTGTTTCATTTTGATGGGTTTCATATACGGAGGCACGCGGCCGATGTAAACGACGCCCTTCCGCTTCTCGGCTGCCTCAAACTCTGCGAGCTTTTCGGGGCGCAGTTCCGCTGGGCCGCTGCGCTTCCGCTTCGAGCCCACGCCAGAGGCGGAGCTGTCCGCAGCAGGCGCCTCCGTGGGAAGTTCCGTCGAGGCTGTTCTCGCCTCCTCTGCCATTCTGATGCACTGGCGGTCCACGAATCACAAAACGGTTGGCAGCCCTCTTTTTGCAGCGCGTGCCGATCTTCACCAGAACAAAGCAAAGAACAACATAGAAAATTAGATCGAGTACCGCCTCCCACAAATTGTGGGGGAAACTATTGCTGAAAACACGACGAATACAACGTTCAAAAGTTACCTGCCGACAGACTCAGGATCCGTGAAGGATCCGCGGCCGATGTGCGTGTGTGCACGAGCAAATTCAGAACGCGTAAAGCGATGCTGTCGGCAGCGCTCACGAGCGGCGCGCTGCCCGGCACGTAATCGAACGCGCGCGCCTGAGAGCATTGGAATGTGCAGACGAGTCGGCGACGCTGACTTGAGCGGCAAGTGGAGCCCGAGAGGAGTGACTCATTCGAAACAGGGAGTGCGAGTCTGCGCCGCCTATGAATGAAGTGACTTGAATCTCGACCGAGCATGCACTGAGTGGCACACGGCGGCGTTGCACGCTCTATGCCACAGCCGTCACACGCCTGACTCGGGACACCGCCGGCGGGCGAGCCCACACCGCTTGGCAGGGACCGGCAGGCGACGGCGCAATGCGGAGCAGGCTGCGACAAGCCGCAGCAGGCAACAGGGACGGCAGCGGCAACAGCGGCAGCAGGATCAGCAGGAGCAGGCAGGCAGCCGCCGCATCATCGCGCGAGCGGGCGGCCGCTTGCGTCCCACGGGGCCGCCTCCACCTTGCTCTCCCCGCCCTCAGAGCCGCCCAGGCTGCCCAGCAGCCCGCCGGCAGGCAGCATCAGGCGGTTGCGGCCCGCCAAGTCATCAAGCGGGTTCGCAGCAGAGGCGGGGGCGGCGCCGCCCAGGCCTGCGGCAGGCCCGAGTGCTGCAGCAGCAGCGCCTGCGGCTCCGCCCGCCTCTCCGCCGCGGCGCAGCGGCGCAAGGTGGTGCGGCGCCCGCGCGACGCTGTTGAGCAGCGCAGAGGGGATGGCGCCGCCGCCGCGGGTGCTTGCGGCGCCGGGGCCGGCTGCCGCCCGCCCGCCGCCGCCGCTGCTGCGCCACGCTGCGCTGTCATCTGCCGCCTTCGAGTCGCTGCCGCCGCCGTCTGCTGCGGCTGCTGCAGTTGGCAGTGCGGCGCGCAGGCCTGCGGTGTCGAATGCGGCAG
>Ga0208629_101072_pt1 | contig 11623 bp, 11 predicted proteins | sample LakWasMet19_HOW5_2_FD_183865 | JGI IMG/M metagenome (GOLD analysis project Ga0208629, IMG submission 183865) | Freshwater sediment methanotrophic microbial communities from Lake Washington under simulated oxygen tension - Sediment Metagenome... | ecosystem: Environmental > Aquatic > Freshwater >...
CTCGTCCTGGCCTACGCCACCGGCACTGCGGGCACGCTGTCTCCGTACAGCTGCCCGAGGTAGAGGACCCCGTCATACTCTGTAATGGCAGTCACAAAATGCACGTGCTCGCCGTTCCAGTCCTGGAGCGTGTACGCGATGTCGCCGCGCGGCGTGACTTTGACCACCATGCCGAACGCGGGCCCCCCTGGCCACAGGGCGTACGGCAGGCAGGAGACGAGCGTTCGCAGCCAGGGCAGCTTAGCTGCGTATGACAGCAGCAGTGTGTCCGCCCGCATGGGGATGGACGCCCAGAAACCGCCGTCGCTGCCGCGAGACACGCCGTCCACGAAGCCTGGGAGGAGGGCGAAAACCTCTGTCAGGCCTGCCTTGGCGCCCCGCACCCAGTGCCGCAGGAGCCGAGCATTGAACGTCTCCGCGACCACCACGAAGTCGCCGGCCGCCGACAGAGCCACGCCGTTGGCGAAGTAGATGTCTGACACGAGCGTCGTGGTGCGGCCGGTCGCAGGGCTGTAGCGCAGCAGCCGTCCGGTGCCGCGTCCGCCACGCAGGAAGTCGACCTTCGATAGCTGCATCGTCGTATACCCGCCGTCGCGGCGCCGCCACGGCTGTGCATCCATCGCGTCGGAGAAGTACACATCACCCGAGTCAGAGTCAATAGCCACGCTGTTGCAATACAGGATCGGCTTCCCGTCACTGTGGGAGGCTGCAGACATGACTGCGATGCTGTATGGATCGGCGGCCAGATCCACTCGCTTCAACGGCTTGAGCCTTATCAGTCCGCGGCTGACGTCGCACGCATAGATGGTGCCATCATCGGCAACGGCAGATCCGAGCACTCGCCCGCCGATGTGCTGCAGCCGCTGCAATCCGCCCTCCGCGGAATGTGCCGGCGCTGATGCATTGAAGGTGTACACAACCCCGTCCTCCGGAAACAGGAACGCCGCACCACTGGGTTGGTGGATAGCCACTGTCTCTTGCCCCGGGACGAGTCCGGCATGGAGGTGCACCGTCGACGTTTGCAGGAGAGCGTTCCGTTGTGCCTGCTGCAGCCATTCGTCTGCGAGCTCTATCGCCGTTGCACGCTCCCGAGCGAGTTTGAATCCGAAGGGGCGCTCCAGCAGCACCGCCCCATACAACCACGCCAACACAGCAAGCAGGCCCGACAGCGCAGTGGTTTGAAACCAGGACGTTGGCATTTTTCAGCTTTCGCCGGGCATTGACAACACAAGCTGCACTCCGCCTCCGCGACGCATGTGCATGGCACTTCCTCTGTACGAAAGTCTCGCCCAAACTGCCGGCGCCCTGCGCGCTGAACTCGCGTTCGCCGCGGTTCGCCCCCCTCATGTCGAATGAATCTTAAACATGATGCCGCTGCCAAAACCTCCAGGACGCGTGCCTTCATCGCACTGCGCGCTCGCTGACCCGCTAGCTGGTGTTAGAATCACCAATACCTGGGCCGTTCTCTTGATTCAAGTTCGGCACCTCGTGTTGAAAGCCACGGATCTTGCTCCAGCTCAGTCAACAACTTGAAGATACAAAACGTCTTGCAATTGCCGCATCATGTCGGTGATGCGGGCGGCAAACATGGGTGCAGATAGCAGCTCGCCGGCGGAACGGTTCCAGGCAGTGACCACATGAGTCTGCGCCTGCAGCTGCTCGCCCGCTTGGCGATCAGGCAGCCGGGACGTGTATCGGCGTTCGCGCCCACAGCGTCCGACAGGCTCCCGCGGGCGCCTTCAGGACTGTGACAGCAGAGGGCAGCACCAATGCCACATCCTCTCCCTCCTCGTCGCCAGCATCCCCACCAGCGCCCTCGAGAGCTCGTCCCTCAGCAGACCGAGTTGGCGCACAGGCGCCGCGTCCAGGCCCGTCACTCGCCGCATATGCACTCGCGGCGCTGTCTGCCGCACGCAACAAAACTGCCTGCGGCGGGCCGTGCAGAAGCACAGACACGTGAGGCACCGAGGCCCACGCAGTACCGAGTGCCGCACGCACGCGGGGCGCTGCCGCCACTGGCACCACACGCACGCCGTGCAGCAAGGTCCCCGTCGCTTCCACCGGCGCCTGTGGGTGTGCCGCGCCGGCGGGCCCTGCACGCTCTGACGGCAGCACGCTGTTGACGACCAGGACAGGGCAGCCGCTCGCTGTGGTGGCTACCTGGTGCAGCAGGCGGCCAGCCTGGCCGATGAGCGCGTGGCCGCCAAAGTTGCGCAGGCCGCTGGCAATGGCGCCCAGCATATCGGCCGCGCTGTCCACCACCAGAAGTGCAATGCGGCGGGGGCGTGGTGCTGCTGCCGGTGTTTGATGAGAGACTGGTGTTGGCGGGCACCCCAAAGCATCCCGGCCATCAACAGCGGCGTGCCCTACAGCGTGCGCCGCTGGGCCTGGGGCCTCTTTTCGCTCTCCCAGGTGCCCAGGATCAGCTTCGGTCCCTGGCTCCTCCACGGCCATGCCTGAGGACGGCGCACTGCCGAGCAAGGGAGCTGCAGCGCCGCCACCCGCAGGCGGAGACCCGGCGCCCCTCCAGAGTCGAAACTCAGCTTGCAGCGTCTGGTGAGGCATTCGAGGCGGCTGGCCTGCGCTTCCACTCACGCCAGTCGCGGCAGCAGGTGACGCACGTGGGCTTGCCCCCATGGTCGGCTCCTGTGTGCCGCCACGCCCGTCCGCAGCAGCCGCTGCGATCGCCTCGCGCAGCACAGCCAAGAGCGCGTACACGTCGAAGCACTGAAAGCAGCGCAGCCGCGCAAGGCAGGCGTCGACTGAGGCCGCTGCATCCGGAACCCCTGCCATCAGACTCGCGTGCGTGCCCCCAGCCCGTCCAGCCGCCGCAACATCGCCTTCGCGGGTTTCGAGATGTGCACCATGCAAGCTGAAGGCACCCTCACCGACCACCGGCGTTGCCTCCGGAGAGGCTTTTGCACTCTTTGGCACGAGATGCGCCACCACCCGGTGCTCCTGCACAGCATGCTGCAGCAGCTGCGTCGTCAGCCCGCGGATGCGTGAAACGGCAGCCGGCAGCCCGAAGCCGCTCGAGACCCACCATACCTCGGAGGCGGTGGTATCATCATCATAGTGCGTCGATACGAGCGCGCTCGCAATGTAGGATAACGTCGTCTGCACGAGAGAAGCTCCACAGAGAGGGCATTGGTGACCTCGATCTGATCAGCGGTGGTAAGGCGGGCGAGCTCCAAGCGTTGTACGCACCTGGGTCTTGCCGCACCCCGCGGCACCAAGCAGTTCGTAGAGCAGGCCGGGTTTCAGAGGGCCGATCGCCGTGTCGAGGCTGCACAACTTATCGACAGGGCATCAGTGGGCGCCCCAAAGTAGTTCAGGATTTGTCGCATCGCCCATACAAAGCTGCTTATATTACAACACGCTTGCATATGACTAACGTTTCGTTGCGACTTGAGATCGGGGTGTGCACCGTGACGAGCTCTGCAGCTTCGAAAGTTGCAGCAAGGCCGCGTTCGGCCAGCGCACGACGCAGCTCCATTCGCGTGAGAAAATGGCTTCCGCCAATGCTTCGTCTTCAAGCGTGAGCGCCGTCTCATACTAGGCACGAGGCCACGCGTCTCGCTTTCTTCTGTGTCATGCTAACCGCCGACGAATCTGACATGATACATTCCATCCGTCTGTTTCAAGGTTTTTGAGTCAGCGCGTGCAAACATATCGCTGATGTCGCGTGCAACGACCAGGAGGATGCGAACACCGTAGCGATCCTTCATGTTCTAGGGTTGGCTCTCAAGTTTTCGATTCACCTGTAAGATGATGCACCGCCTCGCTCCCAAGGCGCGCCTCCTTAGCGCCGCGGCGATCCCGAGTCGCAGCGCGTCGACGATCAAGCGTATTGTGGGGCGCGAGATTATTGACAGCCGTGGTAATCCCACGGTTGAGGTGGGTGCCAACGCATGTGAAACAGGATGCGCGGACACACGCGTGGGGTGCTCCGATAAGATCTGGGACGACTTCGAGAGCCGTGCGCGCTTATCCCCACCCGCTTGTCGCTGCAGGCTGATGTGTACACCGATATTGGCCTCTTCCGCGCTGCGGTGCCTTCCGGCGCGTCAACCGGGATTCACGAGGCCGTGGAGCTGCGCGACGGCGATGCGAGCCGATACCTGGGGAAGGGCGTGCGCAAGGCCGTCAACAACGTGAACACCATCCTGAGCAGCAAGCTTGCTGGCTTCGATGTGACGGCGCAGGAGAAGGTGGACGCTGCGATGATTGAGATCGACGGGACCCCCAACAAGGCGAAGCTCGGCGCGAACGCCATCCTGGCTGTCAGCATCGCCGTCGCGAAGGCCGGCGCCGCCGCATCGCGCCGGCCCCTATATCGCCACTTCGCGCACATGGCGGGGCGCGAGAAGGTGGTGATGCCGGTCCCCTTCGCCAACGTGATCAACGGCGGCTGCCACGCGAGCAACGCGCTGGCGATGCAGGAGTTCATGGCGAGTCGATGCACGCTGCCGGGGCGGCACAGCTGCCGTGCAAGCGGCAGTCGCAGCACAGCGTCACCAGCCTCCGGCGGGTGGGGCGCTGCAGCGGCAGGGGCCCATTCAGCGGTGACTCATGTCTCGCTAGCTCCATCAGCTGCCCGTCCCTTTTGCATGAACCCAACTAGCAAGCCCTCTCCGCCGCTGCCTCGCGCCCTGCAGATCGCCCCGACGGGCGCCGCCTCCTTCAGCCACGGCCTGCAGATGGTTTGTGAGACATACCACACCCTCAAGGGCATTCTCAAGAAGAAGTACGGCCTCTCCGCCACGGGCGTGGGCGACGAGGGCGGCTTCGCGCCGCAGGTGCAGAGCAACGAGGAGGGCCTCGTGGTGCTGCAGGAGGCGATCGCGAAGGCGGGGTACGAGGGTCGCATGAAGATGGGCATGGACGTCGCAGCCTCTGAGCTGCACACCAAGAGCGGCGGGTACGACCTGAACTTCAAGGTGCAGCCCAACGACGGGAAAGACGTGCTGTCGGGGCAGCAGCTGCTGGAGCTGTACGCCTCCTTCGCGCGCAAGTACCCCATCGTGTCCATCGAGGACCCCTTCGAGCAGGACGACTGGGCAAACTGGGCAGCCATTACCGTGAGTGCGCGACGGCGTGCCGTGGATGTAATTCGCAACCGGCCTGCGGCGCCGTGCTCGAGGATAGCCCTGCCGTGGTCGCTCGGGGGGCTGAAATGGGGAAGGGGACTGTGGCGCCGAGGTCAGGCAGCCGCCCGCCGTGGCAGCGTGAGGCGCAACGCCCTGCTGACAGCGGCCACATGAACGCTTGAGCACTACGCACCACGACTCTCCCCCGCAATCGAATCCTGGCACTCAGCCCACCCACTCGACCGCCCACCCATTCGATCGCCCACCCACCCCCCGGCTGTCTTGCGCTGCAGGCCAAGCTGGGCAAGGACGTTCAGATCGTGGGAGACGACCTGCTGTGCACGAACCCGCGCCGCATCGCCGACGCCATCAAGCAGAGGAGCTGCGGCGCGCTGCTGCTGAAGGTGAACCAGATCGGCACCATCAGCGAGAGCATCCGGGCGTGCCTGGACTCGCAGGCTGCCGGCTGGGGCGTCATGGTCAGCCACCGCTCCGGAGAGACAGAGGACGTGACCATCGCCCACCTCGCCGTCGGCCTCGGAGCTGGGCAGATCAAGACGGGGGCGCCTGCTCGCTCTGAGCGCACCGCGAAGCTCAACGAGCTGATGCGTATCGAGGAGGAGCTCGGCAGCGCCTCCACGTACGCCGGCGTCAACTTTCGCAAGCCCGTGCTGGCGTAAGTCGCGCGAGGCGTTGCTGCAGCCTGAGCGCGTGCGCAGCTGCGGCGGCAGGCATGCTGACGCCGCAGCAGGCGGCGCTGCATGCCTGTCGCGTAAGCACCGGGCCGCCGCTGGTATCGATGTGTTTACACATTGCCTGCAATACACCCAATAGCTAGCGAGTGTAGCGTGACGAGTTCTTGCAATTGGTGTTGCAACTTCAGCGACCTTCGAGGCGAGCTCCGCATGCGCGCGCGCAAGTAAAGAATTTCCGCAAATTTTGGCGGATGTCGAAGCCAACGTAGTTTATTTCCATGCTCAGAAGCTTTGAGGATCGCTATCGATTCAATTGTTTCATGAGTGTACGGAGCGCAACGCAAGCTTAAGCTCGGAGTGACAAAGAGGCTGTAGTCTGCGACAGCCGGCGCCGGCCGGCGTCCAGATCTGCAGAACGAGTTAACTTTGAACGTTCATCGCGCAGTTGCAATTGCTATGCAGATGCATGTGGAATGACAGGCGCGACCACCTGTCCCTTCATGCTCCTTCACATTGCGCTTCTAGCACAACGGGTTCCTAGCTGAAGTTATCCGCGTACAGCAGCTCGAGGACGAACGCACAGGTGCCTCCTCCAAAACAGGGCAAGCCAGACACGAGCGAAAATGTGCTGGCGGGCACATACCCACGGGTGGCCAGTCCACGACGACCTGGCCGCGGTCGTCACCGTACCCAAGCACTCAGCGGGTTGCACAGGAGTGTCGTTGTGATTGCGACACAGGTGTGCCCCAACCGCTCGCATGGCATGAGCTGGCAGAAACAGAAACACAACCATCCCTCAGGCTGCTGCTGCCGCACGCCTACAGATCGTCATCATCATCTGGGAAACGCATCGCATCCATCACTGCCGCATCGTAGAGCGCGCCCGCAGCCGACAGATCATTCACGGTTGCGAGCGCGTCGGCGTCCGCGGGGACAAGCTCCAGCGCCACCTGCACAAGGGTGACGGGGACACACATGCCATTCAGAGGGAAGGGCTCAGTTTGCCGCAGCCACGATGGCAGAATCACCAGGTAATGTAAAACAATTATAACTGCGGCTCACCTCATCAATTTTCAAGTCGCCATCTCCGGTCGTCTTGGCCAGCAACCAGCTCAGCGGCTCAATCACTTGATAGTTCGCGGTTGCGGAGACGTCATAATAGCGCAGATTCTTCTTGCGGTGGAACATGATGGCTTTCGGCTTCACCTTGCGGTCGCGGTAGTCCACCTGCAGCGAAAGCGCGAAAACTTTGAGACGGCACCAGCTCAAACAAGGCGATAAGAGTGATGTTGGGGGTCCGCTGTTGTCTCTGCATGGCTTACTGTGGACGAAGGAAAGAGCATCACCAAAAAGAAACCCTTCGAGCAAGTGCAGTACGCACCTTTGTCCCCACGAGCACAATCGGAATGTCGTCGCAGACGCGGCAAATCTCCCTGTAGTGCGTCGGCACGTTCTTGTAGGACATGCGGCTTGTGGTGTCGAACATGATGATTGCCGCCTTGGCGCCCTCCCTGCACAAGGCACGTGATGACCGCGCGGATACCGGGGCGATGTCAATAACCCCAAAGAGGACCACCCAGAGACAAGGAACGTCGATTCTAGCACCAGGGGGTTCCCCCCTTTGCTCTTCGCACTCACAGGAGAGCATCAGTGGGCGCATCGCTTTGCTGCACGAAGAGGTCGATCGACAACTCGTCGCCGTCCTCCGTTGGTACTGTGATGGAGAAGACCTGCATTTCGCGGGCAACGTGTGCATTGGCACGAGCACCGCAGATGTTGCGGGTGACATCGAGCCCGCAACCGCAATCCAGCAACAAGCGTACCGTCCCAACGCGGCCCCGAAACATAGATCCGCGACCCACAAGGTGCTCAAAGAGCGATGACAACCGACCTCCGCGTCCTTGTCTTCCACACACTCGAAATCCGCGGCGGCGAACCGCCTTGCGAAAGTGCCTTTCCCGACACCTTTATCGCCCACGATGGCAATCTTCAAGCGGCCCGCGGCTGCTGCCTGCAGCCACAACTAGAAGCTCTACGCGCGCTGCGATTGGAAAATCAGTGGCGTTCTGTCGTCCCGACCAGCACGGCGACTGCGCTGATGGAAGCTTGTCGAGCGCAGTGCGGAGCGCTCAGGCGCACCATCGTGAATTGACGTATCTACAAAAGTCCACCACAAAGCAATCCAATAAAATCAACAAAAAGAGCTTTGTTCCTTACATGTGCGGTGCATCGCCTTGCAAGAGCTCGCCGTTGAATGGAAATCGTGTGATCATGGCGCAAAAGATGAAATCGCCAGCTTTAGGAGAAAACTGGCAGTGGCGGGGCCGCCCGGCCGGCAGGCTGCAAGTGGCAGCCTTCCAGACTGCAGTGCCAGTGACTGAGCTTACCAAAGGCCGAGCTGGGCCCGGCGAGCACGTGTAGTGATGCGCGCCGGCACTGCTGGAAGATCCGAGCCTCAGCGAGCTCAGCCTCAGGCTCACTGTCGGACAGAGTCTATCATAGGATTGGGCTCAGCCCAATGGGCTGTGAACGATACCGGCGTCACAGTGACTGGCTGGCACGGCGTCACGGTGCCGCACGAGGCCGACTCGGACTCCCTAGTCACTCGGAGCCACTGCCAGCCTGCTGAGCCTGAGCACTCAGTCACTGTACGCGGTCCAGTACACGCGAAGAGGTTCAATCGGTGTGACTCACGCACAGGCACAGGCCCAGCCCTCGACTGCGCCCGGCACGCACTGCGTGACATCCTGCGGAATGCAAGCAGCACTCAGTCTGTACTGGTAGGCCGCATTCGGGCGCGCACAACTACTCAGCTCAGCCTCAGCTAGAGGATCACACGAGCTCTGTGGCTCAGCTACTCTCGCAGCCGCTGTGGTACAAACGGCAGCACTGCCGCACTGTTGCACACACTGTTGTACACTGGCGGGTTCAGAACGTGGTGGATCAGGGACGGAAGCTCGCGTGAAAGCACCGGGGCCCACGAGCGCAAGCGCAGGCACACAGCAGCCTCGGGCTCGCCTCAGCGGCTGCGCTGTCGATTCGCGGGTGCCGTCGGCGCTGCCCGGGCATCCTCCCCTCCCCGCAGCGGGTGCGACGCTGGCAGGTGGCGTAGGAGGTCGGCCGGTATCAGCGCGTGCAGCAGCGCGTAGCCCCGTGCCGCCTCCGGTCGAGCCCGCGCCAGCGGCGACTGCGCTGATACCGAGCGCTGCGGGCTGCGGGGGGCATGTGGGGAGCGGTGACCAGACGGTCCGGCCTCGGCAGGGGCGACCCCTGCACCGCCCCTGCCGCTGTCATCCGCCACGGGCGAAGCCCGCAGCGCGAACGCCTGGCGGCCGCTGCTCGCAGCACTGTGCGGCGCCAGAGAGCTGGCGGCCACGCTCCCCGCCCCGCTGGAGGGAGTTCCTGCCCCCATGGCAGCGAAGGGCGGCTGCGCGGGATAGAGCAGCGCAACGACGTGCTCCACGACGGTGCCGCTGGTGCCTGTGCGCTCGTGGCTGGCGCTGGACGGAGTGCGCTGCAGGCCGGGACCCAGCCCCGATCCCGCCGCAGCTGCGGGTACCAGCGGCGGCTCTGAGGCCCCGCCTGCTCCCCCGCGGCCCCCCGCTGGCACCGGCGCGTGCCGGTGCGGGGCCGCCCGCGCGCCCGCGTACACATCGGCCTGTGCGGCTGCCGCGGGCGGCTGCTGCGGGACGGACGTGCGCAGCGGAATGTAGCCCGATGCAGGCGGCAGCGCCTGGCGAGCGAGCGGCGGCGGCTGCGGGTGGGCGTATGCCGGTCCCACGCCGGCAGCGGGCGGCGCGCCACGCTGCTGCTGCGGCGCCCCCTGCTGCTGGCGCGAACCCAGGCTGAACCGGTAGGTGGCAGCGCGCTCGGGGGCTGCTGGCGGCAGCGCGTGGTCATACCGGAGCCCCCCATGCGATGCCTGCGAAGCCCCGAAATGTCGCATTGTGGACCCCACGGGTGGGCCGCCGGCCTCAAGCCCAGCGCCGTGCCCGGCTGCCGCAGGTGCTGCCCCCGTCGAGGCGCCAGTCGAGGTCGGACTCACTCGAGTGATGACTGTGCCCGTGGGAGTGGTGGAGCGACCGCCCTCAGAGGGCTGCCAGCCGTGCATGCCAGCCAGCAGCCGCTGCAGGCCCGGGGCTGTGCTCGCCCGCCCCACGGCGCTCGCATCAACGCGGGCGCGCGCCCCGCCGCCTCCTCCCGAGTGCGGCAGCAGGCGGACAGAGGGCCTGCCCACGTCTGCGGCTGTGGAGGCAGACAGCTTGTGGGCACCGCGGGGCACCGGACCCACGCTGCGGCGGCCGACGCCCCCCGGGACACTCGCGGAGATGGCGTGGCGGCGGGGGAGGGCGCCCGCAGCAGCAGCGGCGGCTACGGACGCAGACGCCATGGAAGGCAGGGGTCCTGAGAGCGAGAGGCCTGCCTTCGCGGAGCGGAGCGGGTTAGCCACTGCGGCAGTGGCGCCTGCCCGGGGGCCGTCGAAGGGGTATGCGCCCCCTCCTGCGCCGCTGCCACCGGTCGATGCTGCCAGCGGGCTGCTGAAGCGCGGGCGGTGTGGGTATGTGGCCTGCAGTGCCGCCAGCACCGCTGCTCGATCGTGCCCGCTGCCGATCGTGGAGGCTCGCTCTCGTTCCGGCACCCCATGCCCCGCCCCCGTGCCTGCAGCACCGGGGCCAGCTATCCCCGGCACAGACGCTGCCCTCGCGCCCGCGGACGGCAGCGCACCCACGCTGTGCCGCTGCACATGCCCTGGCGGTCGTGCGGCCTGGCCTTCCTGCGTCTGCCTCGCATGCGTCGCGCTGACGCTGCCGGCCCCTGCTGAGCACTCGCCCTCCAGCTGCATGGGCGCGAACTTGCACAGCCAGCCCGCGTTCTCGGTCAGGTACTTCTGCGACTCAGCGCTGAGGGTACGCGGCAGGTGGATCGCTTTGAGCGCCTCATCGGGAAGAACGGAACCTGCCACAGATCCAGCCGCAGACCCCGCCACGGAGCCTGCGACAGAGCCGGCGGGGGACGGCGGCCCACCCTGCGGGGACGTGCGGGCAGCGTCGCCAAGCCCAGCAGGAGAGACAGAGACAACAGCGCGACTTGCGGGGCCGACAGCTGGGCTGGGGGTCTTTGACAACACTGACGCAGACGCTGGGGTGTGCGGCGGCCGGGGCGGCAGCCCTGCGGCGGGCGTGGGAGGGTGCGCGGCGCCCGCAGGGAGCGACAACTTGCCTGCCGGCGGTGGGGCGCCACCCGCCGCCGCAACGGCAGGGGACACTTCACCTGCCGGCCCAGCGGGCACCGACGGTTGTGCCGCCACTACTGCACCCTCACCCGCTCCGACCGGCAGGGGCCTGGGCGGGCTCACTGCAGGGGCCAGGAGCGGCGCTACTGAGCCCGCCAGCGCCCCAGCAGCCGCACCCGCTAGTACCCCAGCAGCTGCGCCCGCCTGCTGCGAGGGGTGCGCCGCGAGCGCGGAGATGGCACCCGTGAGCGGCTGCAGCGGCGCGAAGGCGGCGCTCGCCGTGAGCGAGGCAGCGAGCCCGTGCTGCCCCTGTAGGAGGCCCTGCGGAGTGACAGACACCAGCGCAGACGCCACGCTCGGGTGCAGCGCGTGCGACCCGCTCAGCAGGTCAGCACCACCACCTCCAGCGCCTGTGGGGGCCAGTGCGGCGCTACCGCTGGGGGTGAAGACGCCCTGCACGGGGGTGAAGACGCCTGTGCCCCCCGCGAAGGGGGTCATGAGCGGGACGCTCCACGGGGAGGCGAAGGAGGGGGCGACAGAGTGCGAGAGGGAGCTCACGCTGGCGCCGAACAGGCGTCGGTGCGCTGCCTCCGAGGCCGCAAACG
>Ga0208629_101074_pt1 | contig 11619 bp, 2 predicted proteins | sample LakWasMet19_HOW5_2_FD_183865 | JGI IMG/M metagenome (GOLD analysis project Ga0208629, IMG submission 183865) | Freshwater sediment methanotrophic microbial communities from Lake Washington under simulated oxygen tension - Sediment Metagenome... | ecosystem: Environmental > Aquatic > Freshwater >...
CGGCGGGGGCGTAGCAGGCACCACCGCGCAGAGGCCAGGCATCGGAGCCAGCAGCGGCTGGCGCCGATCCGCTGCTATCGCCCGCTCACGCCGCGCCGCCGACAGTGCCGCTCGCCGCCTCGGCGCAGTGCACGCGGGCGCTGCGACGCATGCAAGAGCAGCAGACAAGGCGCCGTCAGCCGCCCCCGTGGAGACCACCCCCGAGCAAGCCTTCTGGGCGACCTTCGCGGCGCACCGGCCGCAGCAGCCGCTGGGCGGTGGCGCAGTCGTGCCAGCGCCCGCGCAGCCGCAGCCGCAGCTGAGCATCCTCGTCGCCTTCCGTGTGCTGCTGGTGCGGGCGCTGCGGGACCCCGTCCCCGCCGTGCGCGCCGAGGCTGCGGCCTGCTTCTCCCACCTGCTGCCGCACGACTGGTGGGTCGGCTGCAGGGCAGACCTCTCACCTGGCGGTGCCGGCACAGGGGGCGCGGCCGTGCCTGCACCACCTGCCGCAGCGCCCGTGGACTCAGCAGCGGCGTCGCTGCCTACCGCGCCCCCCTCAGCCGCATTCCCGCCCCTGCCGCTCACCACCGCGGCGCACCTGCGGTCCGAGGCGCTACTGGCCCTCGCGCAATGCGCGGGCGACGCCTCCTCCGCCGTGCGCGTGGCGTCCTGCCGCCTGTGGGCCGTATACGCGGCCTACCCGCAGTGGCGCAGCAAGGCCTTCGGGCTGCTCGCAGCGCGCGTGCTGCTGCAGCTGCTGCGGGACGACAGCATCGGGGTGCGAGCCAAGGCGTCGTGGGCCCTCGGATGCCTGTGCGCACCCCTCGCTGCGGCCCCGGGCGGCGGCGAGGCTGCAGCGCAGGGCGGCGACGGCGCCAGCGCGCTCGCACTGCTGTCGCTGCGCGGAGGCCAGCCGTCAGCTGCGGCCGGGCTGGTGGCTGGCGCCCCCACCGCTGGCTGCGAGCTGCCGCCCGTCGCTGCGCAGGCGCTGCAGGACTGCGACCGTGTCTCCCTCTACCCCTTCCCGGAGGAGGAGGTGGTCTGCAGCGCCTGCGGGGCCGCTGCTCGCGGCAGCACCATCGCAGCCCCGTCGCCTGCCCCGTGCGAGCGCAGTTTGCGAGCATGCCGCTTTCTGCCGGTGTGTCCGCCTGTCACTGCGTGGGTGGATACGGCCGCGGACAGCGAGGGCGGCTGCGAGCTGCAGCTGCACTGCCCGGGCTGCGCAGCTGGGGCCTCTCAGCCCACTGCAGGGCCGGGGCCGGCGCCGCCAGCTGCAGCAGCTACTGCAGCCGCAGCGGTGCCGCCCTTCCTGCTGCGGCCCACGCCTCCCCTCGAGATCATGCAGCAGCAGCCGGCCGCCGCCCGCCTCCCCGCCCCCGGTGCGCTCCCCGCCCCTCCCACCGCGCTGTCTGCGGAGGCCCGGGCCCTGTGCGCCCTCGTGCACGAGCCCGCCTCGCAGTCGTCCCTCGTAAACTTGCTCTCCCTCCCGCTCGTGCGGCTCGTGGCGCGGGCCAGCCTGCAGGCGGCGGGCCTGGACCTGGACAAGGTCGCCTGCACCGCGGTGCGCACGCTGGGCTTCGCCGTGCAGGCGCTGCTGCTGCACTGGCTGCCGCTGCCCGCTGACCTGCGCCACGCCGTGAACCCTGTCGCCTACACGCTGCCCGCCTCCGCGCTGCCCCCCGCCTGCGTGGTGGCGCTGCCGCGCTCGCAGGCGCGCAGCCTGCAGCACCAGCTGGAGGCGTCGGGCAGGGCCGGCGGAGGGAGCGCATCCACCGCTGCTGCTGCTGCTGCTGCTACTGCAGCTGGTACAGCAGCCCTCGCTGTGGATGTGCCCACCGTGCGTCCGCGGCCGCAGGCGTGCCCTGACGACGCCCTCGTCAAGGCGTGCATGCTGCTGCTGGCTGAGCTGGTGGCGGGCGGGGCTGGGCGGGAGCTGCTGGAGCCAAGCTCAGCCGCTGCAGCGGAAGCCGCGGGCGCCAGCGGCGTGGCGGCGTCGCCCGCAGGCCTCGTCTCGCCTGCCCGCAGCCCCGCAGGCACCGGCGTCGCCGTGCTGCCGTCGTCAGCAGCCGCCGCAGGCACCGGCGGGGGCGTCGGTGGGGGCAGCGTCACGCCTACGCGGCCGGGTGCCGTCACCGTGACTGCGATGCGCGCGACCTCGCAGCTCGCTGCAGCGCACGCCTCCCCGCTGGGCACTGCGCCTGCAAGCCCCGCAGCCGCTGTCGCTGCCCGCGGGCGGGAGGCGTTCGCTGTGCCGCCGGCAGCGGGTGGCGCAGAGGCGCCTGCCGTGCCCCCTGCGGGTGCTGCGGCAGCCGCTGCCCCCCACGCCAACCTGCCCGCGGAGGGGGCAGGAGAGGCGGCTGTGGTGCCCCCCGGCCCTGCCTCCGCCACCGGTGCCTGGGAGGAGGTGGGGGAGGGGGAGGACATTCGAGACCTCATCCTGCGGAGGGCACAGGCGCCGGCCCTGCAGCGACAGCTGCGCCGGGAGCGACAGCAGGCGGAGGAGGAGCAGCAGGCGCGGGCTGACGGGCCTGGCGAGGCGGCGGGGGTTAAAGGGGAGGCGCCGCTGCGACCCTCTGAATCGGGCGCAGCGGCTGCCCCGCCCGCCCCCGCCCTGGCCTCTCCGCCCGCAGCCGCCTCCGCCGCCTACCGGCCCCCCAAGCGCACCCCGCTCACCTCCTTCGCCCGCGCCCCAGCGCCCGCTGCCGCTGCGCCTGCAGCCCCAGCGACGGCAGCGTCGCCCGCGGCGGCTGCCCGCCCCAGCGCAGCGAGCGGTAGCAACAGCATCAGCAGCAGCGGGTTTGCTGCTCGGCAGCCAGCGAGCCCGCGGCCGGGAGCGCCAGCGCTGGCACCCTCCGCGGTCAGCGGAGCGACAGCCAGTGGCGGCGCCAGCGCGGCAGCGGCATCAGCAGCGGGCGGGGCGGGCGCTGCCGCCCCTGCGACAGCAGCAGCGGGCGGGGCGGCCGCCACCCCCGCGGTCAAGGTGAAGGTGCGCTGGAACGCCTGCCACGCTGTGTGCGGCATCCTGCCGCTGGCGCACCGAGTGGTGACCACGCACGCCGACGCAGACGTGGCGCTGCTGGTGCCTGCAGGGGGCGGTGCAGGCGGGGCCGCAGCCGCTGGCGGTGAGGGGGTGGAGGGCGGCCGCCCCGCCTCCCCCTCGCCCCCTGCGGGCGCATCGGCTGTGGCGCTGAGCAGCCGCTCCCTCGCGCGCAGGCACCTCACGCAGCAGCGGCTGGCGGCGGAGGCGCGGGGGGCGTCAGAGGCGCCTGGCAGCGCTGGCGGCACTGGCGGGCTGGCTGGTGCCGCCGCCGAGGGGGAGGGGTCGCCAGACACGGTACAAGGCGAGGGGGAGGGAGTAGCAGACGGCCCCGCGCGCGTCGCTGCATGCCGCTCCGTCTCTCCCGCAGCGCGGGCAGTCGTCGCAACAGGGGCCGACGCCCCCCTGGGCAGTACCGCTGCCCCCTCCGCTGCAGCCTCTCCCATGGTGCACTCGCCGCCGCGCCCGCGTGTGCGCCGCAGCGACGTCTCCGGCGCCTCCACCATGCTGGCGGGTGTGGAGCACCTCTCCACGGCCCACAGCCCCTTCATGCGGCCCCACGCCCCCTCTGCAGCTGCAGGGACCCAGGCGACACCCAGCAGTGGCGCTGCCGCCAGTGCTGCCGCTCCCGCGGTTCCCCCTGCCGGCAGTGCCGGTGCGGCCGGCAGCGTGCTGCTGCTGCTTCCGCAGGAGCCCCTGATGCGCGTGGTGACCGACCCGACGCACCCCTCCGTGGCGCTGGGCGCGACGTGGCTGCCCCCCGTGCTGGCGGCCCTGCAGGCGGCCCTCTCCTCCTCCGGCAACCTCAAGGTGCGCATCGCAGCGGCGCACGGGCTCGCCACCGTGCCCTCGCGTGAGAGCTACCGCATCCCGCTGCCGCAGGGGGGCGCGCCGGGGGCAGGGGGCGGCGCGGGCAGCGATGCTGTTGCAGTTGCGGCAGCATCCAGTGGCAGCGCGCGTCTGGCAGCGGGCGGCAGCGCTTCGGCTACGGGTGCAGCAGCAGCAGCAGCAGCGGCCGCCCCCCTGCTGCTGCCGGGTGGGGCGGCCCCGCTGGACGTGGCTGCCCCGTACCTGCAGCAGCCTGGCTTCGATGCCTTCCCCTCCGCCCTCATCTCCCTCGTCACCGCGCTGGAGGCAGCGGAGGGCGGGGCTGGCAGTGGCGCAGCTGCCGCGCTGGGGCTGCTGGCTGGCCGGGACCCGCACGCAGACACGACAGCCCCACCCGCCTCAGCGGCAGCAGCGATCGTACCAGCAGCAACAGCAGCGGCGTCTGCTGCCGGGCCGCCCCTGGAGGAGCGCTACCGCGCCCCGCTGCTGGGTGCGGTGCGCCTGGGCCTCGTGCACACGCTGCTGCTGGCGGAGCGGCTGGACTACGGGCGCATGAAGCCGTTCCTGGACGCCCACGCCGCGGCGCTGCTGGAGTGGCTGGCCGCGGAGGAGGCGGCGCACAGGGGCGCGGGCGGGGGTGGGGGTGTGGCGGGGGCTGGTCTGGGCGGCGAAGGGTCGGGGCACGCGCGCGCGGGTGCGAGCGACGGCGCTGGGAGCGGCAGCGCCGCTGGCGCAGGGCGTGCTGCGGTTCCGGCAGCAGGCAGCGACGGCGCCGTAGTGTCTGCCGAGGCTTCAGCGGCGGGTGTCGCGCACGCCTTTCGCGGCGCCTCCATCCCCGCCACGCCCCGCGGAGGCTTCGGCAGTCCCGCACGCCAGCTGCCACGGGCCGCTGCTGCGGCGGCTGCTGGCGACTCCACAGCCAGCCCCTCGCGCAGCGCTGCACACGCCCCTGCTGCCGCGGCAGCTCCGCGCTATGCGCTGGCGCGGCAGGCGGGCATTTCGTTGCGCACGGTGGCCGCGGTGCTGCGCTCGCTGAGCCAGCTCTTCTCCAGCCGGGTCAAGAGCATCCCGCCGCCGCTGCTGCGCGCCTACCAAGCCCGAGAGGCCGCCCTCGCTGCCGAGTTGCAGCTGCGGCGGTGATACTCATCACATCGGGCCTTTGGTATGAAGCTCAAGAGACCACGGCCAGTGTTTAGAGACGCTCACCGGCAGCGGTTGCGAGGCGTCCGCGCCGATGTGGCGAGCAATCGAGGGTGCATTGCGGATAAATGATGCATCGAAGGCATTCGTTGAAGCGTGGACTTGATGCAATTTCTGCTGACGCCCGATCCCTTCAACGAGAAAGCGGCGGCCGATCAGCGCAGGTTTACCGCAACACGCTCAACGGAGCCGTACTCATGTTGCGCAGCCCCGAGTTTTGGGCGCCACTTGCGCTGGCACTTGGACATTTTTGGCAGCGCGGAAGCTCCCCAGCCACCTCGACGATAACCGTCAACGTTCAGCTGATCTCGGGAGCACGTCCACGATCCACGCCGTTGTGCCAAGCCTCCAGCGGCGTTGACGTCCTCTCGCAAATGAAGCAACGCGTCGCTGAACCTAATTCATCGCTTCCCGAGCCCCTCCCACCTTCAAGAAGCACCTCCGTGTTCGCGAATGCCACCGAGGTGGATGATGCCACCGCTGCGATGCAGACTGGGCTGCGGCGACTCCGCAACACCCGGGTGCTCGCAGCAGCGATTTTCCTCGTCGTGGGGGGCGTCTGCTCATTGATTGCCTACTTCGTGCTGGACGCCACGAACACGCGCGAGGCACAGGATACGTTCGTGAATGAGACCGAGGCGTGTGCCAGCGCGATGAAGACGTCAATGACCATCGTGGCAACAGGCTTCATGCAGATCGTGGGTGGCCAAGATGCGGCGCAGTCTCACGTCTTCAACCCGCTCGCATTCAAAGAGGCGGCCGCTGGCTTGTTCGGGATTAACATTCTGCGCAACGCGTTCCTGTATCGCGTTATCGATGCTGCATCGCGTCCCGCGTGGGAGGCTGCCGCCAGCGCGGCATACCAGCGCAGCGTGGTCGTCCGCAATGGCACCACCAACCTCCCTGCGGGGCCAGCTGATGAATACCTCGTGTTCGAGATGGCTGTGTCTGCCGCGCCTGACCGGGCCTTGTTGGCGCAGCCAGGGCTGGATTTGCTCAGTGTGCGCGCCAACGGAGGGACGTTCTGGCTATCCGGCTCTGCCATTCAGACGGTGGTCAGCCGCCTCCGCCAGTCGCAGCCGGCGGTGTTGCCGCCTTCAACAAGACTCATCGGCGGCAAAAACGTGACCACGATTTCGCTGGGACGCGGTATCCACATCTCCAAAACCGCAAACTTCAGCGGGTACGCGCCCAACGTTACCTCCAGCGTGCAGGCTGCCGGGTACCCGAGCCTGGAGAGCGTCGCATTTGTGCCGCCCCCGCCAGCCATGTATGACGACGGCAGCCGCGCCAACGCGAGCGAGGTGCGCCTCATGGCTTTCGTGGCGCTCGACGCGGGCAAGTTGTTTGAGCTGCTTGTGAACGCGACGCTGGGCCTGCCGGGCGTGTATGGGCACTACACGTCGACTGGCGAACTGGGCGGCAAGGTGGCGGCAGCCCTCATGGAGGACATCAGCGACCTGCCCGCAGTGCTGGCGAGCCCGCACATGCCGCGCTTGGCCGTCGACCCGGACCTGCTCCTCGCCAGCGCCGGCATCGACGTGAAGCCCGGGGATGGAAAGTTCGTCGCAAGCGGGCTGCGGGAGCACAACCCAGACCAGGGCGGCGTCACGCTGCACCTGCGGCAGGAGGCGGAAGCGGCGCCCGTGAGGGAGATGCTGTCGCCCGGCTGGTTGTCAGCGCACTCCAACGCGGTGTCTGCGAGTGTCATTTTCGCGTACGGCGGCCGCCAGTACCTGGTCTCCTTCGTCTCCGACCCCGACTTCCTCAGCACGGAGCGGGCTGACACGTGGCCGTTCCTCGCCCTGGGCCTCGGCCTCACGGCTGCCGTCACCCTCATCATGTACGCCTGCCTGTGGGCGGTGCAGGCGCGCCGGCGCGAGACGCTGAAGCGGCAGCGCGAGGCGGAGGTGCGCGAGAAGGCCATGCTGTCTGTCCAGAACGACGTGATGGCGCTGCTGAGCCACGAGGTGAGAGCGAGGGCACGCGGCGTGTGTTGGGTCAAGTGCGCGGTTGTGATTGCCTTTGGCCGTGGTTTGCAGAACGTATCGGTTGAGACCACCGTGTTTTGCTATGAGTATGTCCCGATTGCACGAATCCAACGCTCTGCCCTTGTCCCTCTTTCCGCATCCCTCGCAGATCCGCAACCCTGCGCACGTGATTGCGAGCGCCGCGACGTTCCTCGGCGAGGTCATTCCAGAGGGGCACCCCTCCCGTGTGGACCTGGACGCCATAGCGCAGTCCACAGAGGCGCTGCACCGCCTGGTGAACGACGTGATCGCCTTCTCAGCCATCCGCAGGGGGCAGCTGGAGATCCGGCCGCAGCTGATGGAGGTGCGCCCGCTGGTGCGCCGCATCGTGCAGAGCCACCGCCAGTTCTCCTCCGTGCCGCTGCTGTGCGTGGTGGAGGGGGCAGTGCCTCGACACATGGTTTGCGACCCCATGCGGCTGCAGCAGATCCTGACAAACGGCCTCACAAACGCGTGGTAAGTGGCGATGAGCTGTCACGCGGAAGCTGCGAGGGACAGGATGGCAGTTGTTGCCAACTGCGAGCCTAGGACGTCCATGACCTCCGTTTTGCATCCGACAGCCTAGGACGTGTATCGCCATTCATCGCCTTTCTCGCACGCCTTTCCACTCTGGCTTTCGTGCTCTGCAGTAAGTTCTGCACCGATGGGCGCATCGTGCTGCTCGTGCGGTTGCGGGTCCCTTCGGAAGCTGCCTGCCTGCAAGCCGCTCACCTGTCGCCGCATCATCCCTTCGGTCGCCAGCAGAGCGTGCTGTCGTCATCGCTTGACCCGGAGAGCAGGCTCGATACTGTGCACGTCGGGCGCAGCACCTCTGCAGCCAGCGGGTCGGGGAATAGCGCAACGGGTGTGGTGTCGTCCAGAAGCGGGTTTGGCTCCAGCAAGCGTGCCCACGACGCCACGGTGGCGGCAGCGAACGAGGAGCTGGCGCTGTCGCTGGCCAGCTTTCTGGAGTTTTTTGTGTTGGACACGGGCCCCGGGCCAGCTTTCGCTGCGCTGCAGGCGCCTGAGACGGCATCTGCCCTTGTGCCATCACAGTCACGGCCAAGCCAACGGTCATTGATGGCGAAGGCTCGTTCATGGTCGCGGTGGTCTCGCAGAGGGGTTCACAGGGCTGCTGCCGGTGATGCCTCATTCAGCACACGCGGCGGGCGCGGTGGGTCCGCTGGCGTTGATCTGTCGGTGGCACGATCAACGGCGCTGCAGGCGAGTGCTCGGAGCTTCGAACCTCCGCCGCAGCCGCCGTCCCCAGACCTGCGCTGCTTTGGGCTGGTGCAACGTGGTGGCGGCTGCCCTTCAGACGCTGATGCGCCGCTGGTCTCCGCCCCGCAGCTGCCGGCCGATGCACTGGCATTGCTGCCGCCCTCCGCATGGCCGGAGTACCGGGCTGACTCTGCTGCCGAGGCAGCTCCATATGCGCCTGAGGATCTCGCATCGTCTGCCAGCGGCACCCCAGTCGTCTGTGCCACGACCCCCCGTAGGCTGGCTGGGGCAGGCGCCGCTCACTACCTGCCGAACGCACCAGCCCCGCCGGCAGCCTCCGCAGGGGCCTCGCTGTCGAGCTTGCCGGGCGCGCCGTCGGAGGCAACCACTCCGTCCAGCACTGCGGCAGCTGCCGCACCCAGCTCGCCCGCACACCAGCTCTTCGCCAACGCGCTGCGCCGCCTGCGCTCTTGGGGCCGCGCTGGGCCTGTGGGCGCACCCGCTGGCGCATCGGACGGCGCAGGGCCCGCCCACTCCCCGTCTGCAGGGTCCCTCACGGCCAGCGGCGGGCTGTCGGCTCGCGGAGGCGCTGTGGGGACGCCAGCGGACAGCACCCGGGCGAGCTCTCCAGCCCGCTCCCAGGGTACGGTTGGTTCTCGCTCGGCTCAGCCTGACGGTAGCGCAGGTGTCAGCAGGGGCGCCTTTGCGGCAACTGCGTCAACGGGGCTGAGCGCACCGCTCGCAACACCCCCCGATGCGACTGCTGCAGAGGCTGCGGGCGGTGGGACCTACTCCTCCTCCACTGCAGCCCGCATCCGCGGCAGCCAGATCGGCCTGCCCGTGGCTGACCTGCTCGCAGAGGCGCTAGGGGGCCGCCTGCACCTGTATCGAGACATGGACCAGCGGGTCACCGTCTTCAGGGCTGTAGTGCCGCTGGTGCCGGAGGGGCTGCGGCCGCACCTGCAAGGGTATCTGCAAGCGCAGGAGGCGGCGGCTGCTGTGGCGGCGAACACCGTCACAGTGCTCGTCGCACAAGCGGAGAACCGAGCCGCCGCAGCCGCAGCTGCTGACAGCGATGGCCCCGAGGCTGGCCTCGTTTCCGGTGGCGTGGCGTGCTTGGCGCCCCCGCCGCTGCTGCAGCCCACGCCGCCGGCACCGGTCAGCGGCGCAACCCCGTGCAGCGCAGGGCCTGCGTCAACCCCGGGAAGCGTGCGGTTTTTGTCCCCGAGCGTGCCACTCTCAAAGGGGTCACACGCCGCTGGGTCGAGCACGGGCGCGTGGGTCGCCGCCGCTCCGGCAGCCTCGCCTACAGCTGACGGCGGCGGACCGCCTGAGCGTGTCGCACACTCCCCAGATGCCAGCACCCCGCAGGGCCTGGCAGCCGTGGGCGCGGAGTCTCGGGCGGCTCTGGAGGCGTGCGGGTTGCTCGGGGCCCAAGCCGAGTCGGTTGCTCTCACGGCAGCGCTGTTCCTGCCTCCCCTCGACGTGTCGGCTGCCTCCGTTCTTCTCGTGATCCCGTCCACGATGGAGGGGCGCCCACACGCAGAGGCTCCCGTTGTTGTCTGCCAAGACCGGCCCGGCGCTGCGGGGCCCCGTGCAGTGGAGCTGCCCCCGCGAGCTCCGCACCCGGGCCTGGCGGTCTTGCCCCTTGCACCAGCGGCCACCGGGTTCGGTGTGGGTGCTGGCCTCGGACTCGGCGACGATTCCGGCGTCGCCGCCGCTGGTTTTCGTCGAACGCGTGCCGGCTCCGCTGCGCTGGCGGCGGCCTCCCCAGGTAGAACTGCATCACCAGGGCCGGCTAGCGAGAGCGGCCTGAGCCCGCAGCTGTTGCTGTCGCCGGGCAAGCGTGTCTCAGCCCGGGGCAGCAGAGGGGTGGCCCATTTCCGACTGTCGCACACGCCGACGCACCCCGTCGCTGCTGCACCCCACGCAGCGGCTGTACCGCCACCCCTGCCTCACATGCCGCCCCACGCCCACTCTCCCTCAGCCCTCGAGGATTCCGGCAGTGCTTCCGCCGCGTCTCCCCGTATGACAACGACTGGGGCAGCCGGCGCATCCTCTTCGGGATCAGCCGAAAGCGGAAGGAGTGTCGGGCTCGTGGGCGCGCCTGACGCGTCCGTGGGTCAGCGAGCTGCCTCCGCGGGCTCCGGCTCAACGCTTGCTGTCCCCGGCGCTCTTTTGCTGCAGCAGCCCACTCTTGCTATCGGTGGCCTCGCGGCCGCCCCCCTCGGCCTGCACGTGCTCGTGACGGACGACGAGAGGGCCAACCGCATGATCTTCGGCCGCTTCCTGGAGCGCCTGGGCTGCACCTTCGTTGCGGTGGGCGAGGGCGACGAGGCCACAGCTGAGCTGGAGCTGACGGGTCAGCTGCCGCCCCTGGGGGCTGGGGGCGGCGCAGGCCTGACAGCCCTTCCAGCCCCCCTCGCCAAGCAGCCCTCCGCAGGCGACCCCACCAGCCAGGCGCCCACGCCTCGTGGTCGGCGCCCCTTCGACGTCGTGTTCCTCGACATCGTCATGTGCCGCACAGACGGGGCGCAGACGTGCAAGGACCTGCGCCGCCGCGGCCTGCGCCTGCCCGTCATCGCTGCGACCGGCAACCGTTCCTGCCGGCAGTACTTTGAGGCTGGCTTCGACCACGTGATGGAGAAGCCATTCACGCAGGCCGTGCTGCTGGCGGTGCTGCGCGAGCACGTGCTGGCGCCGCAGGCGGCGGCAGCGGCAGCTGCCGCGGCTGCAGCAACTGCTGCGGCTGCGCCTCCAGATCGGGGTACGCTGCCCACCGCCGGGACTCCTGGCAACGGGGGCGGCTCTGGGCTGTCTGCTGCAGGCGCGGATGCCGGAACGTCGGCTACACCTCCAGCTTTCGCTGCTACCCCCGCTGACCTGACTATCACGCTCCCCCGAACTGCTGCATCCCGCCCGGGACCGCCACCGTTTGGGTCTGCCCGCTGAGATCTGACAACGGCACTGTCACGGCTCGACTCGCTTCATGGCTCGCTGACCGATGCTTGGATGATTGGGCACAAATGCTCAGGCAGTTTCTGGTGGCGAGCAGGAGACCGTGCGCGACGACTGCAGCTCTGGTACGAGCATGTCAACGCCTGCATATGTGGCGCGGCCACAGCCCCTCGCTCACAATGAGCCAGGCCGTGGATCTGAGGCGGGAGCCGATCGACTTCGTCGGCTCGCCACCAACACAGCAGCCTCTTCTTGCTTTAGAGCTGTCTATTCTCGCTGAAACACCGATGCTGCCTGACACGAGCCGTAAACCTCTGGCCTTCGTTCGCTGAGGCACGGGCCTGCGGTATTGATGGCAGCCGGAGCGATATTTGCTCACGGGCTGAC
>Ga0208629_101077_pt1 | contig 11586 bp, 8 predicted proteins | sample LakWasMet19_HOW5_2_FD_183865 | JGI IMG/M metagenome (GOLD analysis project Ga0208629, IMG submission 183865) | Freshwater sediment methanotrophic microbial communities from Lake Washington under simulated oxygen tension - Sediment Metagenome... | ecosystem: Environmental > Aquatic > Freshwater >...
TCCAGCGCGGCCGCGGAGGCGGCGTCGCCCACAGCCGCGTAGGAGACCATCGACGCTGCGTTGTCTGCGACGCCGCTTCGCGAGCTGCCGGCTCGGCTGCCGCCCGCGCCCGCGCCGGCTGCCGGGGGCGCGGCAGAGGCAGTGGTGGAGACGGTGGCGCCGCTGCCGACGCTGGAGCTGCGTCCGGTGGGGGGCAGCAGCAGGGGGTTGAGGCCCCCCGTGGGGGACAGGCTCTGGGCAGCGCCGCCGTGCATCACCGAGCCAGCACCACTGCGGGCGCTGGCAGGCCCTGGCGAGACGCGCGGGGAGAGCGCAGACGGAGAGAAGCCGCCCGCAGAGGACGCGCCGACGCTGGCGCTGTGTGCCGTGTGCGCGGTGCGGTCAGTGGTCGTGGCCTCCCGCCCGATGTGGAAGTGGCTGAGGTGACGCTCCAGCGGCTGCATCAGGCCGTCAGCCTCCGACGCGGCGGACGCAGCGCCCGGGGGGCTGGCAGACACAGCGGAGCCCGCGCCGGCGGCGCTCACGGCGGCGCGTGCGAGCGAAACGCCCGCAGCGCCCACAGCGCCCGCTGCAACGTACGAGCCGTGGCGGCGGCGCTTCGCACTCCGCTGGGCCTCCTGGTCGTCGTGACTGAGGCCGCGACCGCCGCCTGCGTCGCCGCCACCGCCCGCAACGCTGCCGCCGCCCGCAGCGCTGCTGCCGGCTCCAGACGCGCGCTCGCCATCGGAGTCAGAGCTAGAGCTGCCACTCTCACTCATCGCAGCGGTGCCGCCGTCTCCTCTGACGGCAGCGCCAGCTGGGCGCCGCACACCCCGAAGCCTCGTGTACGCAGGGCGCTTCGCATTGTCGCCAGGGCGTGCGTGTACATGCGTCGGCTGCTCGTCGAGCTGCTCCGCCCGCCCGCTGCCACCGCTGCCGGGATTCCCGCCCGTCTGCGACAGCGCCTGCGCAGTCAGCAAGGCCTCCGCAGTCGGCAAAGCGCCCGGGTTCTCAGAGCGGCGGCCGCTGAGCGCTTTGCGCAGGGCAGGCAGCGGCGGCACGCTGTCGGACTGCTGCTGCTGCTGCGGTCGCTGCAGCGGCTGGTCAGGGTGGCTTTGCGGCTGCTGCTGCTGCCGCCGCGGGTGCTGGAGCTGCCCCAATTCGCTGGGGCTCGACCGTCCGCTGCCGCACGCGTCGACGGCGCCGTAGCCGCTCCGGCTGCTGCCCGCAGCGCCGCCGCCGGGCACTCCGTGAGACTCGTGCGGGGGCACGCGGGAGGAGGAGGAGGAAGATGCAGAGACCGCAGAAGCGCCGCAGCCGCTGCCGCCGCCATCCGCGCCGCCATGTGCGGCGCTGGAGCCGTCCCAGCGTCGACCAAAGCCTGCGCCGGCATCGCTGCCCTCGCACGGGGTCGCGGCATCGCCCTCAGCGTCGCTGTGGCTGCCTGCGCCGCTTGCACCGCTTGCGCCGCTAGTACCGCTCGCGCCGCTGGCACCGCTCTCCTGCGAGTACTGGCGCGAGTTGTGGGCGGAGATGGAGGGCGGCAGCAGCGTGTCCTCAGAGCTCTGGTGCCACAGGCGGGCGGAGGAGGCCCCAGCCGTGAGGCCTGGAGGGGTCGCCAGGGAGTGCCCGCCGCGTCCGCCGCCGGCGCCCGCGCAGCTCGCGCGCGCCGCTGACGTGAGCTCCGCAGCTGCTGCAGTGGCCAGCTCTGCAGCTGCGCCCACGTCCCCGCTTCCCTGCAGGTGCAGGGACGCAGCGACAGCGGCGCGCGGCGGCCGCCGCTTGACGCCGGAGTGCTGCGTCCCGGTGTCCGACCCCGCGGTGGAGGAGGCGACAGACGAGGCGGGGGAGCCGCGGGGTCGTTCGCGCTCCAGCTCTGCCGCCGCCGCCGCCACACCGGGTCCTCCTGCGCACCCCGCGGCCCCAAGCGCTGCTGCGGGGCCAGCCGACGGCGACACGGCGCCGGGAGACGCAATGCCGCCGCGGTAGAGGGGCGGCAGCTGCCCGCCTTGACCGCGAGCACGCGTCACAGAGGGGGGCGTGGGCAGGGGCGCGCCGGAGGGGTCGCGGGGCCTCGAATCAGCCGCGCCACCGAGCGTGGGCGAGGCTGCAACGCTCTGCGGCGCGCTGCCGCCAGCGCCCGCTGCCGCTGCTGCACCCCATGCGGCGGGCCCCGCCCCTGCGCTGACGTCCGTCGCTCCGGTGCTGCTCCGGGTTCGCGGCTCGGAGGGCACACAGGGGGAGCCGGCGCCCGCGGGCCCGCTGCCCGTGAATCCGGTGCGCGATGACGCTCCGTCCGTCCATCCGCGCCCCTCCCGCACCTGCCCAGAGGGCGGCGCATCGCTGCCAGCGTCGCCGCCGTCTGTCCGAGACGGACGGCGCCCATCACCCGCCTGCCCATACCCTGGCGTAACCGTCTGTCCACCATACCCGGGTGTTGCCGTCGTCGCAGAGGGGGACACCCCGTCGGTGATCGCCGCCGACGTGCCAGATGCAGCGGTGCTGTAGCCGCCCTCGCTGGGCGCCAGCGCCAGGCCCTGCGACGGCTGCATCCACTGCTCACTCGCGTCCGTCGGGTGCGCCCGCGCAGGCACCCCGCCGCTGCCGCTGCCGTCGTCACGGGCAGACGCGCGGCCTGCGGGGTGTGGGGCGCCCTGCCGCAGCACGGCGGCGGCGTACGCTGCGCCGCTGTCCCCCGGGTCCGCGATGGGGGCGCCCACCCCAGCCCCAGAGCCGGCCCCCGCAACCCCTCCGCCGCCGCTGCTGCCAGCCACAGCACCGAACGCATGCGGGTGCGCCACCTCTGGCGGCTGCATGGGCGGCGGCGACCCGCGGCGCGGGAGGCCCATGTTGGCCGCGAGGCGCGAGGAGAGGATGCGCGCGAGCTCCGGGGCAAGGTAGGACATCGTGCCGAAGGACGGTGGGACGGGCCGGCCCGGGTGCGCCTTGCACGCCTTGCCGAAGTCGGTGAGCTGGATGTACGGGATGAGCAGCGCGCGCGACCCCGTGATCTCGACGCGCCGCTGCAGGACCGCCACGCCGCCGTAGAGCAGGTGGTAGTCGGGGACGACCACCTCGCACAGGCGCCCGCGAAACTTGAGCAGCGTGGGCAGGCCGCAGGGTTCAACCTCCATCGTGTGCGTGAAGCGCAGCTCGCCCGTGGCAGGCTCCACCGCCGCGCGCGTGTCGCCCGTGCCCACGAACACGCGGTGCACGAGGATGTTGTCCGCTTTCACGTCCCCGTGCGCCAGCCCCAGCGTGTGCATGTACTGCAGGGCAGACAGCAGCTGGTACATGATGATCTGCACGGTGAGCTCGGGCGTGACGGGCGTCAGGTACGTTTCGAGGTTGCGCGCCACGGCGGGGCCGGCGGGGGAGTACAGCAGGTCCATGTGGTTGCGCATGTGCCTCTGCAGGCCCCAGCTCGCGTGCAGGAAGGGGATGAGGTCGCCGTACGGCGCGTAGGGCGCGATGATCGCAAACAGCTCGCGCCGGCCCTCGGGCTCGTCGTCAGCCACCTCATCGTACTGCACTACATCCAGAAACCGGCTCACGTTCGGGTGACCGTCCGCGCCTGGGCGCTCGCCGTACAAGGCAGTGCACACGCTGATCTCGCGCTTCACGAGTCGACGCAATGCGCCTGGGATGAACTTTGCCGTCAAAAACGCCTCCGGAAAGCGTGGAGGTGGCAACCCCAGCCGTTCGCACAGCAGAATCGTTGCGGTGCCACCGGAAGCCAGTGACAGCCCCGGAAAGCTGAAGCGATAGCACGACGCAAATGGCCTCGCCTGACTCAGCATGAGGGCCGGGGGCCCAGGCTGGGCATAATTGTCTGCATCGCCCCCTAGATTCATGGCGATCGCGGGCTAATTACGCCGCAAAGCGCCCCGGACCGCCCTCTGCTGTTGGCATCGACGCCGCCGACTCTGAGGCCCCAACTACGAGAGATCGGCCATCGTCCCGCGTCGTTTGAGGAAGATGGGATGTAGCGGCCTAAACGAGGTGTCCAAAATGACCAACAGGTATCGGCGCAACACGGCGGTTGCGCGCAGAATGAGAGAAAACTTGCGTCGTGGGGTCGCCGATGACACCCCTTCCGAAGTGTGACGTGCTGTGACCCCCTTTTTCTGCCGCGGCGCCGCAATCGTTTTTTACAAGCTGCGCATTTACTCCTCTCTTGATTCCAAGTTATTATGGTTGCTGGTTCATCAAGTCCCGTTTGATGCTTTGCTCGCAGCTGGATGTGCTGTGCTTGGAGACATTTTCGCGCCGTTGAACGCCGTCGGCGAGCACCGCCGGCGTGACGCCCGGGCCGTCCCGGCGGTGCTCCGAGTCGCTACTGGCACAGTGACGCCACTGGCCTGGCCCGGGGGACCATGGCATTGTTCCCTGGCAATGCAACGCGGCAGTCCGGGGCTTGCGCTCAGCTTTTCAGCGCTCAGCTTTTCAGCGCTCCAGTGGTACTACTAGTAGGAGCACGCCCATGCGCCGCCGGCGGTTCTTAAGTTCAACAGGCCTCGGAGAGCGCAACCCGAGCTGCCACTGGCAGTGTGCCACTGCCACTGCCAGTGGGTGCCAGTGACACTGGCAGTGGCAGCCTGAGCCTGAGGAAGCACCAGCTGGCCCTAAAAGCTGCACGGCCGCCGCGCATAACGGAGAGCCTCTGAGCGGCCCCGGGCCGGGAGCCTCTGAGAACAGCGCGCGGGCACTTCGCTGGACATGCATATGAGATCGCGGCGCGCCGCGGCGTTCAGCCCCGCCGGGCCTTGGCCCGGGGTTACTGCCCTGCCCGGGGCCGTCCGCCGAGCTCCCGAGCTGCAGCTCCCGCCATGCCGACTCGGAGCGCCAGATATATATTCGCATCAACCTCAAGTTGTTGAGCTCGAAGTTTATGCGGCATCATGCCGGGCTTGGCATTTCCATACCACCCCCACGTTTGCGTACAGCAAGTCGAACACCGTGTGGTGACCGTGGGTGACCCGGCGGGCCGTCACGGTTTGCGAACACTTGAAGCGACCGTGAGCGCTGGGTAGCCGCACTGGTTCTGAATCGTGCCACAGTGTGGCACAGTGCCGGCGGCCCCACTGGCAGCCTGAGGCTGTAGCACCTGTATGCACTACCGCGCAGCGTTGTGAGCCCTGAGGCGCAGGTGCTGTCTAAAGCTTTGACTGAGGGTGAAGTACTGCCGCCACTGGGAGTCGGCGGAAGCGTCCGCAGTCGCGCCTCAGGTTGCCACGGTAGCGCTCTGAAACTGTAGGCTGGCAGTGAATCACCGGTAGACGAGTTGCCTTTCGGCGCCTGCCTCCTCGTGCTCTCCGCGAGCTCAGCAAGGCTTGAGGTGCCGTTGAGCAGCAGGATGGGGTCGCCCCACTTTTGGGCTTCCTTAGTTGCCTCTGAGGTATGGGATATAACTTGCCGCGCGCCGCAAATGCCCTTATTATGGGGGTGTTCCCGAAGATCCCGATGCCATGGTTATTATTAAAGCTTGGTGAATGTCTGATTTCTACAACACGAATCCGCCGTCAGCTACTTATAGGGGCATAATTCTCAACGAGTTTGCGATTTGAGTTGATATGGCGACGCCCCTGTCAACTTGTGGGGAAAAGCCTCATGAATCCTCGTGCATCCGAGTGTATGTCCGCCGCGCCACGTGATCATGATTACGCCGTGAGGCACATACCCGAAGCGGAGTATGCAGCGCACTAAGTTGGAGCGGGTTTGGGGGTGCAAACTCCAGGGGGAAAGTTTCATGCGTATGGATCCTTATCGTATGTCCATTACGACTCGGACACGTGATTATGCCGTGAGGACCTCCCCCACGTGTACTCGCCGACGGAGTTTCGTCCGCCCGAGTGGTCACATTCGCTGGCCTGATGGGTTCAGCGTATCCCCTCGAGCCCCTGCGTGAACCTCTACGAGAGCACGTCCCCGATGTGAATTTGCAAAATCATGTCACCGACAGCTGTATCCGAGGCACTGGGGGGACCGTTTTGTTATCTCACCGCTGGCGTCACACCCAGCATCCGGAAAAAAAACTTTTGAAAATCAAGAAACCCGGGCCAGGCAGCCTGCTGAACGACCGTGCGACGAAGCCCACCCATTGGAGTTGGGACAAGCCGCCAGTCGGCAACCAACTACTGGTGGCACTACGCCTCCCGGGCTGCCACTTGCGTGGGCCCAGTGCGTGCTCTACGCTGCAGCTCACAGGTAAAAGTACCGCCTCCAAACTGGCCGAAAACCCCTGCGCTGCCAGTGAGTACCAGTGGTCGGGGGACTCTGCAGCACTCCGGCTGGGAGGGTACTGCACCACGCGAACCGCCACTGGTGTGGCACTCCCACACGACTACCAAACTCCTCGGTAGGTTGCAAGTGACCATGCCATCGTAAACGCGCGGGATCTGCCATCAAATACTTTGACTTGCCTGGAACCGCCGGCTAGCCGTCGGCGAGTTGCGGTGCCGTACCAGAGGCGAGAGAGGCTCGCAATCAAAAGCCTCTTGCTTGTAGTGCCAGCGCCCTGCAGTGGGCGGAGTTGGGAACTCAGCTGGCTCTTGCCGCCAGCGCGCGACGCAGTCACGGCGACTGCCCCAGCTCTGAAAGATTGGACCCGGACGTATGCTCTTCGGGGTGGCGACCTGTCTGTTACGCGTGGAGGACACCGCGTCCCGAGGCCGTAGGCAGTTCGAGCAAGCCTAGTAGTATACCTGCCGTTTCGGTGGTGCGATCACTGGAATTTCTTGGTATTGTATTGTTTCCGGGGTGCATGTGTGCAGAATGGTGTCTGTATCCGCAATGATCACTTCGTAAGCACGGAGCCTCGGCGCGCCGCCCGACGAGCTGCGGCCGCGAGGACTGCAGTGCATTCACGCCAGCGCGTGTGTCCTGTGCGGCATTGCGTGTCACACGGGCATGTGCAGTGGCAGAGTTGATGGCCGCCGCCCTGCGGACACCATCTCATTCGAATATGAAGGTGCCTCAACATAACATTTGCGAGAGTAGCCTGGTTGAATGCCACCACATTGAGGACGATGCCGATTGTAAACGGTGGGCTGACGACCAGTCAAGAGAGCGACAGGCAACATCGACAGCGAAGATTGCGATGCAAAGCGAGGAAGCGCAAGGCCAAGCGAGTCTTTGTTTATTTGTGCTTGCAAGTCTGCACTGGGTCGAGCATTCTGCAACCAGCGGCCGGCGCCACGCGCGCGGAGCCGCCGTCATGCCGTGCCCAACGCCAGAGTTGCTGCTCGCCAGCGGCGGCACGCGCCACCCTAAGACCCATCAGCGCATGCCACCGCCAGTTTGATGAACGTTGCGATTGCCCTCCCTCCCAGCCGGCCCCAGTGACAGCACACCAGGTCGCTCAGCGGGTTACAGCAGCAAGCACGTGCCAGGCGGTGTTGGAGGCGTTGCCACCACCAGCAGCCACCAGTCACAGCCTGTCGAGCGGGAGTGGAGACAATGGCAGCATCGGCCGGACGCAGCGCCGTCAGTGCATTGTCCCCAGGCGCCGCTTCGTCCACCCAGAAAGCGCCCACAGCCCACCGCTGGCCCGCCGCCACGCGTTGGGCGAGCCACGTCGTTACTCCAGCAGCAGCATGCGACAGCAGCGACGGCGAAAACGGGAGCAGAACCGAACACTGCGCTGTTTACGCAGTGCTCTCCTCGGTGGTCTTCCTCAAGCGAGCAATGTTGCTGCGGACGGTGGCAGCGGCGGCGGTGCTGCAGTGGGTGAAAAGAAGGGAGACACGAGGTCGAGGTTACAGGCATTCCAGGTTCGGCGCTATTCAGCAGCACAAGAGCACCACTATCCCATCGGATCCAACTCACGCCAGCATGTAGGCGCCGCCAGTCTGCACCTTCTTGCAGTTGCCGCAGTTCCAGATGCCGACAGCCTTCCTCTTCACGGCATCCTTGCCGCAGAACGCGCACGTGTACTTGGCGTGCTGCGAGACCTCAATCTTCTTGACGATCTTACGCAGAGAGGCACCGTAACGGGTGCCGTACTTGCCGGTGATCCCGACCTTCTTCGTGCGGCGCTGCAGCCAAGATGACAGTTGAGCCAAACGATGAGGTCCCACAAGCGTCGACGGCGATCCCATTGGACAAGCACGAGCGGGAAAGAATGCTCAAGAAGAGTCGTCAGCTGACGGACACAGCGTGTGATGGTGGATGCTGCCGGACCGAGGTGCTGGCGCGCAGCACCACCGGCGGAAGGCCCGGCAGGCCCCCAGTGCAGCCGCAAAGACCGCGACTTCAGCAAAGCCGTGGCAACAGCCGATGCCGCATACCAGCATGCAAACTGCTGTCACCGGCTTTCGGCACCCTCTCCCGACAGAGTGTCCGCCAGAGCGCCCGGTTCGGCACCGTCAGCCGAGCAATCGCCGCCGGCCGTCAGCCACAATCTCAATACAGCGCCTGGGCATCCACAACCAGGGATTGCGCCCGCAGTAACCAGTACTGAACGTGGGTGAGCTCTACAGGGACGTCAGGCCTGCCCTGTCGCCGAGTGGCCGAGCCGCCAATGGTTTGGCGTCATTCTCACCGTCATTTTGAGGACAGAAGACTGTAAGGAGAGCGTCCAACGACAACCCCTCGTCTACTGCTGGACGCCACTCGCGGTTGTCGGGCGGAGGCGGCTTGCAGAGCGTGAAAACTGCCCATTTCGCAAGTTCAGGCGGCGTCCGACTGTCCGTTTGAGTGAAAAACTAAGAAACGATTCGTTGGAATGCCAACATCGCTGAAGACGAAACCCATCGGTGCGCTGCCACGCACCCTACTTGTATTCGCCTTTGACTGCGCTTTTCTTTCCACTCAACGTCTACTTCGTGCGCCTGCGCTGCAACTTGTCGAGCTCGTGGTGTGGAGAATGCCCAAGAGTAAGCGATCCAAAGTAGGCGAGTACCGTGTGCGCGAGTGGCTCTGTGGTGAGGCAGCGCGTCGCGCCATGCCGAATCAGACTCGCGATCACGCTCCCGATCTCGCTCGCCCTTCCGTTCACATGCAGTTAGCTTGACAGCCGTGAAGGCCAAGCGAAAGGAGCTGAAGCAAACCCTCGTGGAATCGATTCGGGAATGCGTGGACACATACTCGAACCTCTTTGTGTTTGCCTACGACAACATGCGCGCCTCAAAGTTCAAGGACGTTCGCGGGTTGTGGGCCGATAGCCGCTTCTTTTTGGGCAAGAACCGCGTGATTCAGAAGGCACTCGGTGAAGACTCAGAGGACGCATACCGGCCGGGGTTGGACCAGCTTGCCAGCGACCTCACGGGGCAGGTAGGACTCCTGTTCACCAGCCGCCCCGTGGATGAGGTGCTCAAATTCTTCGCAGAGTATCAGGAGACAGACTTTGCCCGCGCCGGGTTCGTGCCCGCCGCGACCGTGACGGTGCCCGCGGGCAGGCTCGCAGACGTGCCACACACGATGGCCGAGACGCTGACGAAGCTGGGCATGCCTGTGCGCCTGGACAAGGGCGTGGTGGTGCTGCCTTACGAGCACACGATTTGCAAGGCCGGCGAGGCCATCACGCCGGACCAGGGCAAGCTGCTGAAGCACTTTGGCCACGAGCTCGCCGTCTTCCGGCTGCGCCCGCTCGCGCTGTGGTCGGGCAGCAAGTACTCTGTGCTGGAGGGTGCGGACGCCGCGACGCTGAAGGCGCTGGGCAGCGGCAGTGCAGCGGTTGCAGCGGCTGGCGCCGGCGGCAAGGCTGCGCCAAAGGCGGCGCCTCGCAAGAAGGAGAAGAAGCCGGCGCCCAAGGGGCGGTCGGGATCAGGCGTTGGCAACACGAAGCGCGGCGGCGGCCGGATCGAGGAGGTGTCCGACGACGAGGACGAGGATGACGAGGAGAGCGATGAGGAGGGCGAGGGTATGGAGGAGGATGACGAGTGAGCCCTGCATAGCCCGTGCCTCTGCCACCGGCGCCCCTGATGCTGGCGGAGCAGCGGCTCACGGCCCGTCGTCGCCCACCACGGGTGCCAGAGCGGAAATTCGCGCATCCGTACGACGACGGCGACGGTCTGCTGTGCAGTTGCCACTTGAGTGCGGGCAGGGTGTCCGGGTAGCGGCGGTGGTTCTGCGGCATCGCGGCAGTCTCTACCTTTGCTTGCGATGCAGCCTCTCGACTCGCCATGGCTGCGAGCGCCGTGTCCATTTGAACAATTGTTTCATACAATCGATCGACGAGCGCCACATTAGTTCTTTCATGGCGCGTTTCGAAGTCGATCACAACAACGATTCACGAGCGGGTTTGAACCATGACATACATTGATTATCAAAGCTCCCCATCAACCCATGGTCAATAGCCGACGCGTTAAGTTAGCTCGAGATCCCTAGAGCTCCGCGGCCCTTGTCGCAACATTGCAGCATGATCAACCTGAATCGAGTGACGTGAGGTGCTAGCGCTCGTCCCTAAGGGGCGGCGATGCACACACGAGTCGAGAGACGTCACGAGTCCAACCAATACCGGTACGGGAGGTCGAGCGCAGGTGAGCAGCGTCTTGCATCTGTGGGCATCCACAACTTGAAGCCACTCTTGCACTCCTAGAGAGGCGTTGCAATCGTGTGTCAACAGGGCGAGCACACGGTAGGCGCAGTGTGCCGGCGCAGCAGCTCAGGGCCGACCAGGAGCCAGACCCTGAGAAGCGCGCGCACACACGCAAACAGGCATAGCGCCGCATCACCGTTCGACCGCGGGTTCCGCCCCAGGGCCCACCTTGTCCCCGCCGTCGCCGTCAGGCATGCCTGCGGCACTCAGCGACGCGTCGGACTCGGAGCGAGAGAGACCGCCCCGCAGCGCGCCGCGGCTGGCACTCAGCCCCTCAGCCGGCCAGAAGCCGCCCAGGCTGGTGCTCAGCAGAGAGGGGCCGGGCGCCGCACTCGTCGTTGGCGGCGGCAGCGGTGGCAGCCCTGCGGTGCTGCGAGGCGGCACAATGTGGCTCGCAGGGGCAGCGGCAGCAGCGGGGCGTGCATCAGTGCTCAGTACTGGCCAAGCAGCGGCACCGGACGTGGCCGCTTGGCTGGCTGAGGCTGCATCAACGCCATCACTGCGCCCCACGCCCCCACGAGTCGCACCTGCAGCGGAAGCCACGCCAGGTCCCGAGCCAGCAGCTGCAGCGGCGTCGACAGCTGGAGCGTCTTGCACGTGCGACACGGCGCTTTCGGCCGCAGACGGGGCGGCGGGGGCAACGTTTGAACCGCTCGTGCGTGTGGGCGAGACAGCGGAAGCGGACACACTCCCCCTGGCTCCCCCATCCCCGCCTGCCGCCGCCCTCCCGCCGGCAGCTGCGTGCGCCTGCGCCTGCGAGCCGCTCTGCCTGCGGTCCACAGCGGCTGAGACCCTGTCCCCGGCGCCGGAGCTGAAGCGCATGCGATCGTGAATCCCGCCGCCGCCTCCAGAGCCGCGCCCGTAGCGCGCTGCCGGGCCGCTGCCCGCCGCCGTTCCCACCGACAAGGCGGGGGCTGGCCCCGCAGCGCCGTGGCTCCCCACCCCGTGACTGCCCACCCCGTGGCTGCTCGCGGCGCCGCTGCCTGCGCTGGTGCCCATGGAGCCGCCCGATCCCTGCGAGAATGCGGCGTTGAAGTGCACACCGCCGCCGCTGCTGGCGCGCCGGC
>Ga0208629_101081_pt1 | contig 11572 bp, 10 predicted proteins | sample LakWasMet19_HOW5_2_FD_183865 | JGI IMG/M metagenome (GOLD analysis project Ga0208629, IMG submission 183865) | Freshwater sediment methanotrophic microbial communities from Lake Washington under simulated oxygen tension - Sediment Metagenome... | ecosystem: Environmental > Aquatic > Freshwater >...
CAGCAGGCACAGCCCTTACTCGAGCTCATACGATCCGCCGCTTCTGCGGCGCGAAAGGAAAGGAACCGCGGGCCACCCGACGAGGTGGCCCGCGGTGCGATTGGCCGAATCGCTACGCCAACCAGGCTATAGGAGAACTATCAGCCGCCTCGATGCGCCATTGTCCCGGGTGAAGCACTTGCAAGCTCAGAAAAGCTCGTGATGGCACAGTGTCTGCCGCAAACACACACTTAGCGGATGGACACGGCTGCGTGTGTGCGAGTCCGCAGCACGACGAAGATCAAAACAAACATCAGCGCCACCATCAGCAACATCGTGCGTTGCAGCACAGCGTTGTCTTGCCGCAATTCGCCAAAGCTCAGTTTCAACTCGTCCACGCCACGCTGCACCTTCTTGATCCGCACCTCGGTGACTGCAGACATAGTGACGCCGTAGCCAGGAGGGCACGGAACTGCCGTGAAAAACAACTTGCCGCGTGAGGCAAGCGCGCGCAAACTCACAAGGCCGGCTTGGGAGTGAACCGTCTCCTGCAGCTGCTGAGCGTGACCGATCTCGTCAATGCCGAGGAATGCTGCATGGAAACAACTATCCATCCAGTCGGCCCACTGCGAAGTGCCAAAGTGACGCAAAACGCCAAGGCAGCCAGCCTCTCGAGCTGCCTGTACGGCGTGGAAGGTAACCGAGCGCTCCAGCTGCGCCAGCTTCGTGCGAGCTTCCTCAGCAGTGGCGGTCTCGCCGACAAGCAGCTTCTCGTGGATGAGGACAGCGGGTTCTACGGGGTCGGCTGTCACAGATGCGAGAGTCGCAATAAAGCTGCCTGTGTGTGCAACAGGCAGCGCTCGCTCAGCGTTGGTGGGTGTGCGACACTTCCGCCAGTGTGCTTTCCCCTTCTCTGTTGGCGGCGCCGCGTCCGCAGAGACACGGTGCACGAAGCCCACATCAAGTGTATTAAGCGCAGCGCTATCCTGCCAGTGGCTCTCGACCAACGCTCGGACGGTTGCAGTCAGGGCAATCAGCGAGAGGTGATGCGCTGCGTTCGCAAAGTTGAAAACTTCCGGAAACTCGCTGTGAGTGTAAGATGTCACTGGCGACGTCTGCAAGGCCCGCACAATGTCGTCATCGCGGAACTTCGAGCCCCGCCGCGGCAGCACGTCCACGCGGCTGCACAACTTGTTGAACGCGCGACCCTTCGAAAACAAGGATTCTATTATCTTGAATTTCTTGGGGAAGTCGGACACATGAGGGTCCGTCGCATCCTTGACAACGTCCAGCTCCTTGCTGGTTGCGAGAGGCCTCAAGCTCTCGGACACCCGCGCCGCTATGAGGCCGGGCAGGGGGTCGGACACCGAATGCTCGGGGCTGCTCAGTGAGCGAATGTGCGACATGGCCACAGTTCAGACTGCACGTTCGGAACTTCGTCACCTCTTCGACAAGATGTTGCCGTTGCCAGAGGTGAGTCAGGCTGCAGCAAGCTTCGAGGCTTGCGGGGATTTTTCCTGGACAATGCCAACACAAAACGAGACAGATATGAGTCGACGAAAGGGTAAACGTTACATGGTGCTCGGTAGAACAAAACTCCTGAATGGTGGCGCCGTTCTGTCATTGTCTGAGCTCTTTATAGGCGGGACACCATTCGAGACATGCCCCCCGCGTCCCGGAACATTGGGATCGGGCCCCCGTTTTGTGAGAGGGCCTGCGCCCCGATACGCCGATGACAGCTGAACGCGCTTCCGATGGCTGGTTGTGCCTCGTTCCGTGTTGCAAAATAGTTTCACGTCTCCCTAAACTCAGAACGTGTCGAATTTTGAGGAGACTTGCAGTGCCAGTGGCCCATTCAAGTTGCCATTGGCAACTTGATTGAATGCCAGTGGCAATGAGTCTCATACCTTGAAGTTCAAGTTGAGAGGTACACGGTGTGACGGTCACTGAAGGACGTGGCGCGCAGTGATACCGTGAGTGGGACGTAAGTGCCACCCTTTATGGGGGCGTCTTCCCGGGCCGGACGCTTGAAAGTCGACTGACTCGGAGTCGCAGCGTGAGGCCGGCCCGGGGCCGGGGCCGGGGACACAGCGCCGCGGCGGCCGGCCCGGGGCGGCCGCCGGGCCGCGCGGTCAGTCGAGGTTTTCAAATGCCGGCCTTTCTTGTAAAGGGCATACGCTGGCCTTATACATTCGCCTACTTTTCAGTCACTGTGCGATGACCGCCGCGGAAATAGGTGGCCGCCTGCTCATCCGCCGAGCTGCAGACCCTGCGGCGTGTGCGACCGTCGTGACGGTAGCGAGCAGGCGCTGCTGAATGTCCGACGAGTCGTTAGCTTCTTCGTGTCAGTGGCGGCCGCGGAGTGCGCGAAGGCTGTCTGTGTTGGCACTGCAACGACAAGCTCTAGTTGAGCAGTCGGCGACATCGATGCCGCCTCGTCAGCACACGATGAGCTTCGTCCAACTTGAAGGTGTGGGGCGGCCCGGGGATGTGCTGCTGGGACTGCCAGCAGTGCCTCTGTGTCTCGTAGCAGAGATGGGAGCCCAGCGGCTCGCGTTGCGATTGTACTGATTCCAGCTGCCGCCGTCGCACATCTGCATGCCGTAAAGGCTGCCGATGCCTTTATCACGACGTTGCACCGTCCGCGGCCTCTGCGAGCAGCGGAGCGGCCCCCTGTTGTGCATCTGGCCAACAGCTGCGACGGCGGAGGCTGAAGCCGTGCACGTGACAGCTGCGCACACAGGCCGAGTGGTGGTGCATCATGAGCCTCTGCCGCGCGGGTTCCGCCCTTGAGTTCCTCTCGCTCGTCGTGCACGCGCCGCTGCCGCACGTGCTCGCAACTGGCGATCAAACCTCACCCAGACCCGCTGATGCTCGCAGATGGGCGTGGCCGGCGCCTGTGGTATCAGACGCTGCCTCACAAGCGCCACTTTTCACGCCGCATTGCAGAGGCACTCGCTCCACCTCACATCGCCGATCCGTCGACATCCGCGGGCGGTCTTGCGGACATCGACCACACGACTTTTGGAGTGAGCTCGCGCCTGCCGTCGGTGACCGGTGCCACATTGTCCCATACGCAGTGCCGCTCGCTGGAGCGCCCTCTGCATTCAGCGGAGCTGGCCAGCGGGCCACGTGCGCCGGTCTGTGGGCGCCCCCCCTCACGCATGCGTGCTCCTGCCGCCTACGCCGCTCTGAGCTTGCGGGCTCTGGGCTGACCCCTCCATTTTTCGTTCAACGATAGCTCTCTTTTTCTGTTCTGCGTGCACGCGTCGCCACACCCCGATTACCCGTGGTGATGCGCTCGTAATCGTCGCTCTGGCCATACCCAATCCCTCGGAGCAAGTTCAGTTCGCCCTGCCGTTGTCAATCGTCATGTCGACTCGACACGTGTGCATACCAGCAGGTCAAACTGGAGCTGGCCTGATCGAGTGAATTCACAGTCGGAGCTTGATTACGATTCGATCGACCCAAGGCGAGCATTCTGAAGCTTGATACTTTGTACCTACCGCCGAGTCACGTCGGATCCGTACACGTATACGTGTGCCAACGCCCGCGAATCCGAATGGATCGGAACTGAAGAAGTGAAGCTCTGCTGAACCAGCGGCGCCGTCATCGCTGTGCTGCGTCAAGGAGCAATTTGAAAGCGGATCGTCTCAATGTATTTGTTCACATACACCAGCAACAGACACGCGCACTGCACTATCTCATCCATGTTTCTGCTACCCAAACCAAGCACATCAGGCAGCTTGCATCACCACGCCGCTTGCCGGAAAGAGGCCGCTGCAGCCAAGCTCCACGGATGCATGAGGCCTTCTGCGCCTGTATGTCAGACTTCGCGCCTCAGTCGAACACCGCCCTGCCTCCACTGTACCGCTTATCCCATTGCACACTCATACCCACCGCCACCCTCAATTCAAGCAGTTGGGTCGGGTTCCAACGCACAGCCAGGCATACGCATCACGGTTTCGTGACGTAGCTACGCGGGCGCGGACCCACAGTCCTCATGTCGATGGGCTGAAAGCCCAGCGTCAGCGCGGGTGACGTTGGAAGCAGGTGCGAAAAGTCAAACCCTTGTGCATTCACGAACTGCGGATCCGCCACAAGTGAGTGCTCGTCCTTGCCCTCCGCCTGCCACGCTGCCCACGACACCGGCGCCTGCGTGGGGCCGAAGGTGTAGTGGGTGGCGTTTGTGTCGCCCATGTTCCAGTAGACGTTCCCGTCAATGGTCATATTATTCAGCCCGTAGGGCACGGTTGTGTAGTAGAAGGTGGTGTTGGGCGCTCCCAGCAGTACGATGTTGCGCGTAAAGGCGAATGAACTGTACATGCCTGGGTCAGATGGGTTCACAGCGTGCTGCGAGCTGCGCACCGCGGCGCAGTCGCAACCGTCGCTCTGAGCGCAGTCCCCGGGGAAGGCGAACACGTTGTTGATGATGACGTTGTTGAGGCCAAAGTGTTGGTGGAATCCAGCGGACTTGGAATTGTCTGCAGGGACTCGGAGGTGGCGGCAGTCGTGACGTGGTGATAGGAGTCAAGGAAGCGACACATGTGCAACACAGGCGAGATCGCAAGGAATCGCGCCTGACACTATGTGCCGCCTGCCGCTGCCACACGCGCGTCCAACTCACAGACAACGTTGTTACTGAGCACGACCCCCTCAGACGCCTGGTCCGTGTACAGACCCCAGCCGCCGTACCCCGCGGCGACAATGTTCGTGCAGACGTTGTGGTCAATAACGCTGCCGGGGCTCCTGCCCAGGTGGTACACGCAGCCCATGTCAGACAGACGTCCCCGCCCGATGTTGAAGATGCTGTTGAACGCCACCGTGTTGTTGCCATTGGAGGTCGGGCTGTAGTCCCAGGTCCAGCCCAGCGACACGCCCGTGTAGTAGAGGTCGTGAATGGAGTTGTGGAGAACGGACACGTTGTGCGCCAGCTGCAGGAGCACGCCGCAGCCCGCCTCCAGGATGTGACCGCCATCCTCGATGATCGAGTCTGTCAGCACAATGGCACTGGCCTCCACGGCGGGGTCGGGAGAGACGCCACCAGCGTTGCGGCCGATTCGCACGCCTCCAGCACCCAGGTCGTACAGGTGGCAGAAGCTCACTTGCACGCCGACGCTTCCTTCATGCAGCCACAGGGCGTACCCGCCTGTGTGTGCGATTTCGCAGCCGGTAATGGTCGAGTTGGCGATCCCGGAAAGCTCTACAGCCGCCGTGGAGAGGTCGGCGCCGCTCTGAGCACTGCAGCCGTTGCCCGCGCCCATGCACTGCTCCTCCAACAGGGCGGCAGTGTGCGCCACGCTGATGTTAACGAGATGGACGTTGCTGATCCACTCTCCTGCCGCAGCGTCAGCGGCAAGGGACAGCACGGTTGCCATTCGAGGCGCGATCAGCTGCTGGCCAGGCAAGCGAGGGTCTTCCCCGGCCATCGCGCGGTAGGTAAGATTGCGGCTCGTCGCATCGAAGATGAAGGATCCAGGCGTGAGGCGGTCGACGTCTTGGATGTTGCGCAGCACGTAACGATTCAGCGTCGCCGAGTTGTAGTGATCGGCCGGGCCTCCCGCGATGGTGATGGTTGCGTTGGCGGGGTTGTAGGACGCGATTTCGTTCACACTGCTTGTCCAGCTGTGATACAGCACGATGCGAGCTTGGGTCAGCTGCGCCGCTGTGGCGTTGAGCTGCCCTTGCGGCAGCGTCACGTACGTGTTCGGATCTGTTGGCGTGTTGACAGTGAGATTTGCATACTGCAGAATCGGAGTCTCCTGTAGCAAACGCCGCGAGCCATCAGTGCTCCACAGCTGGCTGACAAGCTGCTGGGGAAACAAATCCAGTGGAAGTTGCGCCTGAAACAGGTCACTCCCTAGCTGCGCCCAATCCGTGATAGGCGCACCACCCGACAGAATGGCACCAGACTCAGCAACGAGCGTGACTGCACTCTTGCTGTCACCGCTGATCGAAGCGTTGAGGGCAGCTGTTTCTGTGAGGAAGTACACTCCTGGCAACAGCGTGACTAGAACCGGGCCGGGGAGTTCACCCTGTGGGCTTCGCAAGCTCTGCACGGCAGCCTGGGCTCGGGGCAAGGTGGCAAATGGGGTTGAATAGCTCAAGCCATCATTGGCATCACTCCCAGCCGGGGAAATAAAGTACGACGCTAACCCAGGCGCTGCGGCAGCCGCGAGCGCAAAACAGAGGGGGAGCGCTGCAAGGCGCATCTCGCGAAATCAGCACCGGGCGGTTTATCAGCGATGTTTTCTTCACGATACACAGCAACCATTAAGCTACAAAGTCGTTACACCGAAGACACCTCGATAGGGGCCAGTCCTCCGTTATCTGCGCGGGTATCAGTCAGGTATGAATCGTGTGTCATGGTTCGTGACGCAATGTTTTGCTGCCATCCTCTGTCAGCGAGAACAGAGTACTCCTCCCACCAAGGAGTTGAATGCGGTGCTAGCGTGGGTGTCTGCCGCTGTCTTGTGTGGCTAACCGTCATTCGCACGCCGGAAGCTGCTGCCACAAAGTCCAACCCGACACCATCTGAAGCCAAAGCCTACCAGCTCCCTTGCGCCCGCATTTCACGAACCATGGCTGCCTCAGACGCTGCCGCTCCCGCCTTTCCGCTCGCGGATTCTGAGCTGTTCAAGGAGTCGTCGATCACAACTTTGGAAGGCCTTTTGAAGGAGGCTGGCCCGCACGCAGTCAAGGCGGGCAAGGCCCTGCTGCGATTGTATCAGATCTACCCCGCCCGGCTCAACAGAGACAATGTGGTTGCTGGTCTGGCGCTCGCGCTGACAGCGTTGCCAAAGAGCGACTTTCAGCTCGCCTTGTATCTCGTGCCGGCACCGGTGCGCGCGGACGCCGCGGTCGTCGCTCTGGAGGAGTGCGAGCGCCTGCTCCAAATGGGTCGCTTTACCGCCTTCTGGGAGAAGACCAAGGCGGCGGAGTTGGCAGGGCCGCTTGCATCTGCCGCTGAGTTTGCAAATGGCATCCGGGGCTTTATGCTGGAGGCCCTCAACCGCATGTACCAGCGCGTCGAGTTGCCGACGCTCAACACCTACTTGGATCTGGTGCGTCAGCCGTCCTTTGTTCTCGTGTGCTATGGTGTATTTGAGTAAGGGTGGCGGTTCCGGTAGGGGCGTGGCGGCTCGGACCTGACACAGCCTGACCTCGAGCGGCGCCGCCGATCATCGCATCGACCCGATTCTCGCCTGCGCTTCTTTCACTGCTGTGCTGCCTCTGCTTCCCTCCCTTCTCTCACCCGCGTGCAGGCCGACTCGTCGTCCTTCGCGACGGAGCACGGGTGGACTCTGGACGGCGCCTCCGCCGTCGCGCCGGCCATCGCCGACAACACCGCGAAGCCCAAGGCCGCCTTCGACGAGGGCCTCAAGTACCAGGAGGTCGCGGGGCTGGTGGCCACCCTCACCAAGTGAGACCCGTGAGCGCGGGGATGCGCCGGGCGCGACGGGGCGGTCGATGCCAATCGCGAGAAATGGGGTGGAGCTGCTGGCGAAAGGTGCGCGGAAGCCGCCTGAGAAAGCACTCCTCCGCACTCTGCCGGCGGCGCGCTGGTGAGCTCGCGGATCCCTGGCGGGAGGTGGCGCGCAGCGTCGATGCGCTGCAGCGGTCCGGCGCGACAATTCTTCGGGGCATGCTCTGTTCCTGTCGCAACCCGCCGCGAGGGCGTCTCCGCCTCATGGGTCCGCTGAAACGCCCCCGGCGAGCGTTGCCCCGTCGCATTGCTGGCGGTTGGCGCGTGAACATGGCCGCGAGAGCGCAGCCGGAGCTTCGACGAGCAGCGTCGGACGCCAGGCTGAGCTTGGGGCGCTGGGGTTATCGGCGACTTGCGCGCGATTGACCATCACACCCGCGCTTCGGAGGCGTTGGCAGCCGAATGGCGACAGTTGGAAATAGCAACCAGTGCACAATTGCGTTGTGCGCGAGGCCTTCTGCAGCTCCCATGCGAGCTTCGGCTGACCTTGGCCTGCATCCGCAACTGCCCGTTCTCGAACAATGAGTCGAATTCGAATACTGGATCCGGACTCGTTGTGGCATTTCCGCGAGTGCGCATTTGCGGAGTATACCCGGTGCAACCTCGGCACCGATCAGCGCGAGTATGTGTCAAGACATGAATGGCTGTCGCGATCGAATGTTTGTAGCATCCGCGTTCAACTTCAAGTTGTTATGACGTCGATGTCGGCCAACCAAGATCGATCGAGAAGCTGCGGCAAGTACACGACGTAGACCCCCAAATTGATCAGCTCGTCAACAACCTTCCAAGCTACAAGACCCACAGCGCCAGTGAGATGTAGTGCAGGCGAGCGCTGCACAAGCGGAATACGTTCGGGCGGGAGGCGATCCGGCATATTTGAGCCGTGCCCGTAGCCTTGGCGCATATGCTGCTGATGGATCGCCTGGTCGCGCCTGCCCGACAGTTGTGGTTCTCATGGCAGCGGCTGGGCTCCGCGCTTTCGGCTGCAAATACTGACGCAGATCGTATCGCCGGGCCCCGGCACACAAAACATGCACGGGGTAGCAGCAGCGGGACGGCACCCGCGTCTGGCCGTCCGCCGCTTGCCTGGAAGGGAGCACCGAAGGCCCGAGCCTGATACCCAGGGGCCTCAGAAAATGCCAAAGTTGCCACGGTCAACGTGCTTGAACAGCCCATCGCCCTGCGCCACTGTGAACTTGCGGTTGTTCCACGCATCGTAGTCCCAGTTCGTCCAGTACTCGATGTCGGCGAACGGGTCGATCCGGTTGGCCTTCTTGAACGAGCCGTTGACGTACTCCCGGTTCCACCAGTCGACGGACCAAATCTGCGGGTTGTTGGTCCAGTTGCAGTAGAAGCTGTCGGAGCAGTGCATCTGGGGCTTCTGCAGCACACGACGGACGAGGTATTCGAAGGCGAGCAAGAGACTGATCAAAGTGCAGATACTGGAGGAGGGCACTGGCGCGGTGCCTGCATCGCCCAGCCAGGAGCAGCACACGTGCAGCAGCAGAGCGATGTGCAGCGGAGACGGGCCCGTGACTCACATCGTTGCAGATCCACATCTTGTCGGGCCAGCGCTTCTCGGGCTCCTCCACCCAGTAGAAGTGGTTGCAGAACAAGTTGGGCTGCGATGACTTGAACACGTCGTCCTCATGCCCGCGGTACATGCGCTCCGCCCTGAAACAAGGGAGTGGATGAGTCAAGCATGTCCGGGTAGGTGGGCTGGAAACAGGGCGGCAAGCCAGCGCCGCGTTACCAGCCACGGGACCAAATAGGAGACGCCCAGCTTGCGAATAGCCGCTTGCCGCCCCAGCAGCCCAAGCCAAGCGGCCTTGCTCTCGCAGCGCTGGCGCCCGCAATCTCCCTCGCGCCCTCGCACACAGCCATCGCCACAACTCACCAGTTCGGCCGCCCCGCCTTGCGGCGGTGCCTATACCGCACCACATGCGCCTTGCCCGCCTTGACCATCTCCACGCCCGCCGTGAGCTGCTCGTACACGCACGCCGCGGGCTCGATGAGCTGGAAGTCGCGCTCCAGGAACAGGAAGTAGGGGTTGCTCGCGTTGCCCGTCAGGAAGTTCATGCCCCGCAGGATGCCGTAGTTGTTCGCGTCGCCGAGCACCTTGATGTTCGCGTGCTTCGCGAGGTGCGGCGCGATGACGGCGTCGATCTCGGGCGTGCGCTTGTTCACGTAGATGATGAACTCGGGGATGAGGTCGAGCAGGCCGTTCGCCTCGTACGTGGCGAGAGAATCCTTCATGCTCTTCGGCTCGTGCGTCAGCATGCCCGCAGTGAGATCCTTGATCTTGGGCGGCCGCTTCCCGGACTCCGCCGCCAGCTGGCACGCCGTCTTGGGGCGGATCTTCTCGCTCCAGGGCTTGAGCTTGAACTCCTTCTTGGGGATGGCTGCAGCGGCGCGTCACGGCAGCGGTCAGCGGATAGGTGACGGGTGCAAGGCGGCTACCAGTGCAGGGACGAACAACAGGCAAGCTGGGTCCAGTACAAGGCGTTGGGAACGCTTCGTGACGGGGCGTCGCCACCTCAGCAACGTCAGCACCAGCTCCGAAGCACGACGTCCAGCATCAACACGAGCTCACACTCAGTAGTCGGCAGCCGCTGCCACCCACGGCCATGGCCGCCAACGCCGCCGCAGCTCCACTACGCGAGCGCCAGTACTCACGCTTGCTGCGCGGCGTGCACGCGCCCTTGTTCTTCGGGTCGTCGCACCAGGCCACCTCATTCGCGCCCCAGCGCACCTCTGGGTTCCCCTCCTGGCACCCCGCGATGCAGTAGTATTTCTCGGCCATCTCCGGCTGGCACAGGTACTGGTCCTTGGGAAAGGCGAGCCATTCGGAGGTGACGTGCTCGGGGCACAACTCGCGGCCCTGCGCGTCCTCGAAGAAGCAGCGCTCCTTGCCGTCCAGCAGCTCGCACTGCAGGCCGCGCAAGTCGTATACCTCCCGCGGGTCCCACCCCAGCTTCGGGAGCGGGCTGGCGACAGGCACGGAAGACGGCGACGGCGTCGGCGCCGCTGCCGCGGCAGCAGCTGCAGGCGCAGCGCCCGCCTTGGCGCCAGGGTTGGCGACGCGGGGGTCACACGCAACGCGCCCGTTTCCGCATGGGCTGGCATACCACTTTACCTCCTGCGACCCCGCCACGCACTCGGCCTGGCAGTTGTAGCCCGTCTCCTCTTTCAGCTGGCACAGGCCCTGGCCCGCGGCGGCGGTCAGGAACGCAGGGTCCACAAATGCCGGGCACTCGGTGTTGCACCTGCATTTGCCCACCGCGTCGGCTGGCATTTCCTCCCAGTCCTTCCGGCATTCGCAGGTCCGCAGATTGTACCCGTCCCCCAAATACATGCGGTACGGCGGCCCTGCAGCGATGAGCGGCAGCACGCGGCCAGGAATGGAACAGCAGCAGCACAATGGCACTGCTGGCAAGAGCTGAATCGCAGGGCTTACCCGAAACTAAACGGTATTACTCACGCTGTGCAGCCTTCACTACAGGCCCCGGACTACGTCGAGGCTTCAATACACGCGGAAGGCCTAGAGCGCTCGTGACCGTCCGGGGAGCGGGCACACCCTCCTCGCTCGCGTCGCTTCCATCGCTCAAAGTGAGCGCAAAAAGTATCCAGCCAAAGGATGCTATCAACAAGCCAACTCCTATCAGTTTGGATATACCAAACGCTCCAGCGCCACTGGGCATTGGGGATAGTTGGCTGCGACGCATCCCCGGCCCGCGCGGCTCTTCGCCAAGTCGCAGTGCAGTGACGAAAGTTGCAAAGAACTCCCAATAAAGACAGCGACGGCTGCGACACAGTTGGCCGTGCGACGGCTGCGACACAGTTGGCCGTGCAGGAGTAGGTGGCCAGGCTGCTATTGGCAAGGATCGCGGATCGGGATGCGGTCACCCGCGATCGAGCGATCGAGCCTTTTTGATCGGTAAACGCTTTAACTCCCATTTTGCTTCGTAAGAGCTCATCGGCCAAGTTGTGTGGGCCACAACTCGCGAGTCTCGGGTCTCGGACCCCTCTGACCGCTACGGAGGACATCGTTGTCACGAGCATACCTTCATTGCTGCAGTCGAAAGCATGTCATATCTCCGAAGCGTT
>Ga0208629_101082_pt1 | contig 11567 bp, 7 predicted proteins | sample LakWasMet19_HOW5_2_FD_183865 | JGI IMG/M metagenome (GOLD analysis project Ga0208629, IMG submission 183865) | Freshwater sediment methanotrophic microbial communities from Lake Washington under simulated oxygen tension - Sediment Metagenome... | ecosystem: Environmental > Aquatic > Freshwater >...
GAAAAATATCGCCAATCCTTACTCAATGATCGGCTCGGTTGCGATGATGCTGGAAAACAGCTTCGATATGGCAGCAGAAGCCAAGAATGTCTGGGATGCAATGCAAGGCGTGTTTGGCGACGGTTACTCAACCGCCGACCTGTCCAAGCCGGGTAGCGGCGTTAAGATGATCAGCACCGAAGAGTTTGGTGACAAGGTTGTTGAAAAGCTGAGACAGATGCCAAGAGTGTAAGGCTGCAACTACTCGGCTATCAAAGGCAATGGAACGCTGATGACGCGGATGATTATGATCAACACCGATAACTCGAAAACGGCGATTAGCTGATTTTTCTGGATAATTGAAAAAATATTATTTAATCATAAGTATCAGCGTCATCAGCGTTCTATTTTGGGCTGCCGGGTAGCAGGCGTTTCCAGTCTACAGTCCAATGTAGCTAATATAAGCCCGATAACCCGCAAAAACCGACAGCATCAGGAAGATAGTTCCGCTGATCCTGTGCAACAACACCAACGGGACTTTTTGCAAAATAGTGCGGCCTGCCAGAATTCCCAAGGCGGATGTTGAGGCCAGCGCGACTGTCGAACCGAGCCATACGGCAATAGGTGCAGCGGTACTGCTTAAACCGACAACAGCCAACTGGGTTTTGTCGCCAAACTCAGCCACGGTAATCAATAAAAAAGTGGTGAAAAAAATGCTGTGACCGCTTTTTTCCTTAATTTCCTCATTTTCATCTTCCATTTCTACGCGTAAGGAATGAATGCCGAAGGCGGCGAACAGGATCGCGACGATTGTCGCGACAATGTATGCTGGTAGCCAGCTGGCAATGGCGATGCCAAACATAACGGCCAAGGTGTTTAAAAAGGCAAAGGCGGCGATAGCGCCCAGCAAAACCGGCATGGCTCTGTGCCGGGATGCCAGCGTCATGCATACCAGCTGGCTTTTATCGCCAATTTCAGCCGCAGCAATCAGGGCAAAACTGGTTGCTGCCGTGGCTGATATTTCGCCAAAGTTGCCGTTGCTCAGCAACGATAAAAAATGCTGTATAGAGCTTTGAAGATTTTCGACAAGAGGTGCTGTGCTCAGTGAGGTTAGAAAATGTTGTAAATAGCTTTGAAGATGATCCATTTTGTTTCCGGGGAACGATTTTTCCTGCATGCGCCGTTGTAAGGTGCGTACAACTCACCCGGCAACGGCAGTATTTCGGTAAGGTATTAACCCAGCATATTGTCCAGGGTCATCATAATGATGAAGCCGATCATCAATGCAAAGGTAGCGTAGCGCGAACGACCGTTGGAATGGGTTTCGGGAATGATTTCTTCGCTGATCACAAAGAGCATGGCTCCGGCGGCAAAGCCCATGGCTATCGGCAAGATGGGTTGGAACAGGGTAACCATGGTAATGCCGAGCAAGCCGCCTACCGGCTCCACCAGACCTGTTAGCGTGGCAATGCCTACGGCTCGCCACTTGTTGTAGCCCAGTCCGACCAGCGGCAGGGCGACGGCCAAGCCTTCGGGAATATTTTGCAGGGCTATCGCAATAGCCAGAACCACGCCGTTTTTCATCTCCCCGGAACCAAAACTGACGCCGACCGACATGCCTTCAGGAAAGTTATGGATGGTGATTGCGATGATGAACAGCCAAACTTTTTTTAGGGAGCTCAGGTGAGTATCGGAAATGGACTCAAAATGCACATGCGGCAATTGGCGGTCGGCGTAATGCAAAAACAGGGCGCCGATCAGCATGCCGAAAGATACGATATAAATACCTTTCCCCGGCGATACCAGGTTGCCGTATGCCATGCCGGGAACCAGCAGGGAAAATGCGGTTGCGGCCAGCATGACGCCGGCGGCGGCGCCGAGCATGCTGTTGAACAGGTTTTGGGAGATGTTTTTGAAAAACAGGGCGGGCAAGGCGCCAAGGCCTGTCGCCAGTCCGGCAAGGATGCTGGCAAAAAAACCGATAACAACAATCCGTCCGAAAATTAAATACAAAGCGCCGAACACCACCAACTGCGATAACAGGAATAATCCCGCCACTGTCGCCCAGCGTTTTAGCGGCGGCATCGCCAGCAGTTTTTGATAGTTTTCGCTGGATTTTATGGCGTCTACCTGGTCTTCAAAATAGCGTTGCAATTTAGTTACAGTCTTTGTTGTTAAAGTCATAAGGTTTACCTGCATCAGCTTGTTTTGGAATGTGCGCCAAGCATTATAACCAAATACCCATAACTTGGGTTTGTTTGTGGTGGATTGCCTGAGGCACATTCTGCCATCCATCGGATAGTTCCGACATTTTTCAGAGACATAGGAATATTTCCTTTTGTCGGCCGTTGTCTAGTGCCGATGTAGGAGTTTGGCTATCATGGCGGCATAATCAATCTGGAGGGAAGAATGAAAAAACGTGCATACACGATACTTGGTGGAGCTAAGCTATCGGCCAAAGGTAACAGTCGTCATAGATGTTCTCGGCGGTACGATATTTTTACACTGGTCAATATTTAAACCTTTTCTTTCAAGCTGTTCGGAAAAGTCTAAAGCATCATCCGGGAGGGATGACATTTTGGACTTTGTCGCTATTCAAGCATGAGTTGGAAGCTTACTAAATTAATAACTACTAATAGCAAACTTATGAAATTATTTAATATCAAGCCATTTTCCGTTGTTCCCTTGGCGCTTGTTATGACGCAGGCCTGGGGCGCGCAAGAGCCTAATACGATGGAGCTTCCCGATATGGAAGTGGTGGAAGTCACTCCGCTGGAAGGTCTCAATCAAAGTAAAGATAAAATTCCCACCCCGGTGCAAACCGCAACTGATGAAGACATCAGCAAAACTAATGCTATCAATATCACCGACTTTATGAACCGTTCGTTAGGCAGCGTTTATGTCAACGATACCCAAGGCAATGGTTTTCAACCCGATATCAATTATCGCGGCTTTACCGCGTCGCCGTTGGCAGGCACGCCGCAAGGCCTTTCCGTATACGTGGACGGCGTAAGGCTTAACCAACCTTTCGGTGATGTCGTAAGTTGGGATTTGATCCCCAAATCGGCGATTAAATCGATGGCGATGATGCCGGGTTCGAATCCGCTGTTCGGCCGGAACACATTGGGCGGTGCTTTGTCGCTCGAAACCAAAGATGGCAAAAGCAACCCAGGCACATCGGTACAGGGACTGGGCGGGGCATACGGACGCAATGCTTACGAATTTGAACATGGTGGCTATGATGAAAAACGCGGCCTTAACTGGTTCGTGACCGGCAACTATTTCCACGACCAAGGCTGGCGGCAAGCCTCGACTTCCGATGTGCGGCAGATTTTCGGCAAAGTCGGCTGGGAAAACGAAAAAACCGACCTCAAATTCACCACGGCTTATAACGATAACAGCTTAACCGGCAACGGTCTGCAAACCGTCGACAACCTCAATCAGGATTACACCAGTGTTTATACAAGGCCGGACATTACCGACAATCGGTCGCTGTTCTTGAACCTGGAAGGAAAATATAAGCTCAACACTAAAGTGACGTTGGCGGGCAATTCCTATTACCGGAATATCAAAACCGGTAGCATGAACGGGGATATTAACCAGAACGGTTTTGGTGCGGCTTACCTGACCAATAGCACCAGTGCGGCCAACAGGGCTAACCGTGCCTACTTGTATAATAACGGTTACGCCGGTTTATTCGCATCCGGCGCTCCCAACTATTCGCTCAGCAATGGTGGAGAAAACGCCGCCAATACCGCTTTCCCCAACTTAAGGTGTATCGCCCAAGCCGGCGCCACGCCCGGCGCAGGCGGCGACGAGCCGTCGGAAAAATGTAACGGCATTGTTACCCAGGCCACGACTCAGCAACAAAACTGGGGCACGCAAGGCCAAGTCATTATCGACGACAAATTATTCGGCAGGGATAACCAGTTCCTGTTCGGCGGCGCTTACGATCAGAGCGTCATCGGCTTTAACCAATTCGGACAATACGGCTATTTAAACCCCAACGGCAGCGTAACCGTTGTCGGAGGCGCAGCGGCAACCGCCACCAATAACGGTGGTTACTTTAACGATGCCTCCAGTGGCGGTTCTCAGGTTGATAACAGGGTAGCTCTAAGCGGCAATACCGTGACATGGAGCTTTTTTACCGAGGATACGTTTAGTCCGACTCAAGATCTCCATATAACAGCGGCTGGACGTTATAACTACACCTCGGTTAGCAATGAAGATGCATTAAGTGGTCAGCATTATCTGAATCATGGAGCGGGAGCTGCTAACTATGCTCCTGGAGCAGGTGTTGATCCTAGCGCGTCTTTAAGCGGCAAGCATGCGTTCGACCGCTTTAATCCGTCTGTCGGCCTGACTTACAATCCCTATAAAGCCATCGGTTTCTACGCGAACTATAGCGAAGGCACGCGCGCGCCGACCTCGATCGAATTGGGTTGCGCCAATCCGACTCAGCCCTGCAGACTGCCCAATTCCATGGCGGGTGACCCCAGCCTGAAACAAGTCGTTACTGAAAACTGGGAGACGGGGTTTAGGGGATTGCTGCCGGGCAAGGTCAATTGGAGCCTGGGTTACTTCAATATTCTCAATACCGATGACATTCAATTCGTCGCGGCGCCGGATACGATAGCCAACGGCTACGGTTATTTTAAGAATTTCGGCAAAACGCAACGGCAAGGGATTGAGGCAAGTCTGGATCGCCGGGTTAACGAGTGGAGTATCGGCGCCAACTATACCTATTTGGATGCCACGTACCAGTCGACCGAAACGCTTAATAGCCAATACAACTTGGCAGGAACTAACCCTGGCGCCGATGGCAGTACGATTACCATCAATCCGGGCAATCATATTCCGTTAGTGCCCAAGCATACGTTTAAAACCTATGTGGATTACCAGATTACCAAAGACTGGGGCACCAACCTCAATATCATAGGGTTTTCAGAATCTTTCGTACGTGGTAACGAAAACAACATTAACCAGGTAAACGGCAAAATTCCTGGTTACGTCGTTGCCAATTACGGTGTCCGTTACGCGCCGTCGTTTGTTAAGGGCTTACAGGTGTTCGGCCAGGTCAACAACATTCTTGACAATCATTACTATACCGGCGGGCAATTTGGCGCGGCGGGTATTGCCAATGGCCGTTACCAAGATTCTCCGGTTGGCACGACATTCTATGCGCCAGGCGCTCCTCGTACTTGGTGGCTAGGCATGCGCTATAGCTTTTAAGGCAGTCTAGCACTTATTCAATCACACTTTTCTTTGGACAAAAGACAAGGGAAAAGTGTGATTGAACCTTTGTCAACGGGCAACTGTCTGCCCAAAGCAACCCGATGGATACGCCATTTAGTGGCAAGAAATTGGATGATCTTGGAGTATCAGCGGAGCTGACCACCAGAGTATTTGGACAGTGCAATCGGGAGTTGCTATTTTTGCGAAAGCTTTTATAGGTCTTCCTGCCCAACAAGCGGCAAAAACTACGTGACCGCTTATGCCCCTCGGTGACCCCAGCCGTCCTGCTTCATTCGTTGGATATCCAGCAAGGGGGATCCAACATCATTCTCGCAATGACTCGACGCGATATCGGGAAAGCCTGCATTTTTACTACGCAAAAAGCGCTTCGTGAAAACACATGCACTATCGCTTCTGGGGGCTACTTGACTTCTGTTTCGTAGTGAGTGTGCCGAAACATTATCTGAGGCTCATTGCCGGCGTCGTTCGATATTTTCCAGGCAATAAAAAGCCCGCATAAAGCGGGCGTGTTGAGTGCTGTTATTATTGTTATTTAGTTGTCGTTTGCAACTTGACCCAAGCAGTGTCACTTATTTTATTATTATTATCAGCTAGTCTAAAAGACTAAATTCCCCCTCTTAGTCGGTAATGAAACCGAGCTCAGTCCCTTAAGCTGGTGCGAATTTTATTCAAATGAACTCCCCTTGTCTATTTAAAAATGGGGATTCGCGGGAAAAATATGATCGCTCCTGAAAATTTAAATAAATACAGATAGTTATGGAATTTTAGCTGCTGCTAATAAACAAAATGACAGGCAAGCAGTGCTTTTTGTTCAGGTAACGTTCAGTATTATCACCGATTGCGTCTGGCCTCTTCTTCCTCATTGGTAAAGAAGTTGAGTCGATCATTAAGGATGGAAGATAGTTGAAAATTAAGGCCTTTTGATTTTTGAGCCAGTTTTATTTGCAGGATTGCATCTCTGGTTTGCCCCGTTGCATAGTAGTATTCCGCAAGATAACGATGAGATTCGGCGGGTTGGTTTAAGTCGCTATAAACTTGTGCCAACAGCTGCGAATAAATCGGTTGTTGCTGGGTTTTAGGCTTTAACAGAAGTAAGTTTTTCCGTGCCAGATCGGCGTTACCGGCTTTTAGCAGGGAGGTAATGTATTCGAGTTTAATGGCCTCGTTATCGGGAAATTGCTCGGTCAGTTTTTTATAGCGAGCCAGCGCTGTGCTGTAGTTTTTCGAGTCCAGCGCAGTGCGGGCAAGCGCGGTTGCGTATTGAGCCTGGTTTGGGTATTCCTTGCCGAGTTGCTGGAAAATTGTTTCCGCTTCATTGAATTTTTGCGAGTTAAGTGCGCACAGGCCAAGCCCGTAGCGGGCAACGGTGCGTTGTTCGATGGTGCCTTGAGTTGATCGGGCTTGAAAGTATTTAAGCGTCTCGGCATTGTCGGTGCCGGTTAACACCCGAATTTTTGCTTTGGCTAATTGGTAGCCGAGCGAGTCAGGATATTGTTTGTAGGGATAGGTTTCCGCGCGTCCCCGTGTGTCGGAAATACGTGAGGCGGTAACCGGGTGGGTCCTTAGAAATTCAGGAATGTTTTGCCCGTAATAGCGGCTGGATTGCTGTAGACGCTCGAAAAAAGTGGGCATGCTGCGCGGATCATATTGGGAGCCTGCCAAGGTTTGCATGCCGACCCGGTCAGCCTCCGCCTCGTTTTCGCGCGTAAAATCAATTTGAAACTGAACGTTACCGGCCTGGATAGCCACGATGGCGGCTTGTCCAAGAGCGGGGGATTGGGTGCCCAATAAAATGGCGGCCAGTGTCGCAGCGGCAGTAGGGATCGATAAGCGGCTGGAGGCCTCGTAAGCGCGGTACAAATGGCGTTGGGTAACGTGGGCAATTTCGTGCGCCATAACCGATGCCAATTCGCTTTCGGCTTCGGTGATTAAAATCAACCCGGAATTTACGCCAATATAGCCACCAGGTCCCGCAAAAGCATTAATGTCATTTTCCATTACCACAAAGAAATGGAACGGGTTGCTCGGTGCGTCGCTATTGGCTACCAGTCTTTCGCCGATAGTTTGAATGTATTGCTGAATTTCGGCATCCTGATTGATGGAAATTTGCGAGTGCAGGCTGCGGAAAAACGCTTCGCCAAACTCTTTTTCTTCGGCGGGCGTAATCAGGGTGCCGGAAGAGTCGCCCATGTCAGGCAATTCGATTTTGGTAATCTCAACGGCCTGTGGCGGGGCAGGGAAGAGGGCGAGGCTTAAAGCCAGTGTAATGGCGGATGGTTTGAATTTCATACGATGAGACTGAATAAAATTTAACTTGAGTTTAATCGGGTTGTTAGCGGCTCAATATCAGGTTCATGATCTTGAGTTTTATCCGGCGGGTCTGGTTTATTGTTCCAGATATTCTTCGGTTTCGCAAAGCGGGAGGCAAATGCACCGGTTGCGGCCTTTCAGTTTGGCTTGATAGAGTGCCGCGTCAGCTTTGTTTAACAGGTTGTCGTCGTTTTCCGGAATGCCGGTGCAAAGACCGACGCTAATCGTTATCTGGTTGAATAGGCGGGATTTTATATGCGGCATTGCCAGATTAAAAACGGCGCTTCTTAATTTTTCGGCAAATTGTTCGGCGACTTTCTGGGGTAAATGCGGCATCACCAGAACGAATTCTTCTCCGCCATAACGTGCCACGATGTCGGTGGCGCGCGATAGTTGCGATTTTAACGCGCTCGCGACCTGCTTTATTGCATTATCGCCGGCTATATGTCCGTAATAATCGTTATAGGACTTAAAAAAATCAATATCGACCATGAAGATGGATAAAGGGTGTTTTTGCCGCTTTGCCTCGGCTATGGCCATTTCGTAATGTGCATCGAAGAATCGGCGGTTGCAGATGTCGGTCAAGCTGTCCGTTGTCGCTTCTTTCTTCAGGATTTCCGAGTGTGAGCGCAGCATTTTTTCACGTTTGATTGAGGTGCTGGAATCCGTTATTTGAATGAGGCAGCATGATTCGTTCAGTTGCGACTGAATGGGCGTGATGGTGATCGATTGATACATCCTGGTTTGCTGTTGAATTGCTTCGCATCCATTGTACAGCGGCAGCGGCGTACGGTGCAGAGCCGTCGACAAAACCACGGGCAGTCTGTGCGTCAGGGTGTTTTTGAGTGCGGTCAGGAATGCCGGTGACACAGACTCTGAAAACACGTTTTCAAATTGCCGGTTAAGGGCGTCGGTTTCTTTAATGTCGCTATGCTTGGCAATCCAGTTGTTCCAGAGCAATACTTTGCTATCGGTATCGACAACGCATACCCCGAGGTTTAGTGAATTAAATATATCTTCCATATCAAAACGCTTTGCACTGAGGGTATTCATGAAATACTGCCAAGAAATTGATTAATATGGATAACAAGATTCGTCAGGGATGTGGAGCTTAACAGGAATACGAGATTGCCGGTCGTATGCCGCTTTTCGATGGCGAGATCGATATGTAATACCATCACATAGGGCTGATTGGAGTTTTCTTTGAGCCGATGTAATATTTCATCGGCTGATGCGACTCTGTAATTGGGTAAGGAGCTTTCCAGTGTGAAGTGGAGTATGTCAGCCATCGCTGATAGGCAAGCATTCAAAATGATGTTGCCCAATTCACACATCGCTTCGTGCTCAAATTCTGCAAGTTCTTCAAGACTCATCTGCGAGCCCATCATATCGCTGACGATTTTTAAGGCTTGCTCTTCGGTAAATAAAAGCACCGCCTCGGCATTAAACGGGCCGCTAAAGTACTGGCTTACCGCACCGAATCGTCCACTGTTCAACGATAATGTTGTCGCATTGATGTCTTCTGCGTTAATGACTTGCACAGAGGGGACGGAAATATGTACTTCGTCTCCGACAATCTCGCTAAGGCTTAATGCTGCGCGGCCTGCGCCGATGCTAAATATTTCAGCCAAGGCATCAAGATGAAGTTCGCTGAGATCGCTCATTTGGAATTTGTAAAATAGTCTAGCGTCAGAGCAATTGATTTTTCTGTGACTGGTTTTTCAACTAATATGGACCCAAACGAACGGGCGCGATTTTTGTGGGTTTCTTGAATGTTTGCCGAAAAAATAACTATTTTCATTAAAGGATGTTTAGATAATATCTGCTCTGCGGCATCGGTTCCTGAAATGCCCGGCATGTTAATATCCATAGTGCAATAGTCCGGACGCTCATTATCGGCAAGTTCAATAGCGTCTTCGCCGCAGACAGCTTCAAAAATAACCCAGTCGGGGCGTTGGACAAGAATGTGTGTGCGGATTAACATTCTGGATACCTTGCTATCATCGACGATCAAAAGTTTTTTTATTGGACTGTCCACAGGCATGATTGATTTTTACTAAGGTTAAACTTCAAGCATTCTACATGAAAAGATAACAGTCGCGAAGCTATTCTATAGCCTGATTTGTAGGGGATAAACTTTATGTTTTTAATTGAATTGGGCGGTGTCGGCCACGACTACGGGGTGTCGCGAATGTGGCAGTGCTACGGACAATGTTTTTCTTGTTGTTGAGGTCTGCAGTATTTCTTATTTTGTAGATGAAAATGTAAATTTATCTGGAATTATTTGTTAACTTTCATGGTGATATGGAACGACTTAAGGAAGCCAGTATAAGATGTATTTTATATGAATAAATACCATATGTTTTATGGTAGTGTATGGGCCTATAACAATAAAAACATAAGGGCGAAATATCGTGTCAGACATTAATTCCTCCCAACAAAAACGCGCGCTTACCGCGAGTACGGTGGCATTCACCACCTGCTTTGCGGTGTGGACCATCTTTTCTATCATCGGCTTACAAATCCAGAAAGACCTGCATTTAAGCGAGACCGAATTCGGCTTGCTGGTCGGCACGCCGATACTTTCAGGTTCGTTAATCCGGCTGATGCTGGGCATCTGGAGCGACCAGTACGGCGGCCGTATCGTTTATCTAATGGTGATGGTGACAGCGGCTATTGCCACTTTTTTGCTGACCACGGTTGAAACTTACACCATGTTTCTAGTAACCGCACTCGGCATCGGCGTTGCCGGCGGCTCGTTTGCCGTGGGCATCGCCTATGTTTCGCGTTGGTTCCCAAAAGAAAGACAAGGTACGGCGTTAGGTATTTTCGGCCTCGGCAATGTCGGGGCGGCGGTGACCAAATTCGTCGCACCTTTTGTGATGGTTGCATTCGGATGGCATGCGGTAGCGCAAATCTGGGCGGGAGCCCTGTTGTTGATGGCGGCAATCTTCTGGTTTGTGACCGATGACGAGCCGATGCTTAAACAGCGTCGCGAGTCTGGCGTCAAACCTGAGTCATTCCTAAAGCAACTGGAGCCGCTCAAGGATATGCGGGTCTGGCGGTTTTCGCTGTATTACTTCTGCGTATTCGGCGCTTTTGTCGCATTGGCGTTGTGGTTGCCGCGCTATTTGGTCGGCGCTTACGGTTTCGATATTAAGTCGGCGGGTATGCTGGCGGCGGCGTATTCCATTTTCGCCAGTCTGTTTCGTGCGTTGGGCGGCTGGTTGTCCGACCGTTACGGGGCGCGGTTGTTGATGTACTGGACGTTTATTGTCGCCTCCATCTGTACATTTTTCCTGTCCTACCCACCTACGGATTACATCGTTCACGGCAGCAAGGGCGACATTGCCTTTAGCCTGGCAATTCAACCGATGGGCTTTATTTTCCTGGTTTCGGTGCTGGGCCTGTTCATGTCATTCGGCAAGGCGGCGGTGTACAAACATATCCCGGTTTATTATCCCGATAATGTCGGCGCTGTCGGTGGCGCTGTGGGCATGGTCGGCGGGCTGGGCGGATTTTTGTTGCCGCTGACCTTTGGTATGTTGAACGATTTGACCGGCATCTGGAGTAGCTGCTTTATGCTGCTGTTCGTATTGATGACGATCGCGTTGAGCTGGATGCATTTTTCGATTGTCAGGATGGAACGTCGCGTCGTGCCTGAGTTGGCTAAAATATCCAAAGATTTGCATGAGCTGAGTCATCCTGCTCCGCTGGTGCTGACCGATTGGAATCCTGAAGATAAAGGCTTTTGGGAAAAGACCGGCAAGCGTATCGCGACCCGTAACCTGTGGATCAGCATTCCCGCATTGCTGCTGGCGTTTGCGGTGTGGATGGTGTGGAGCGTCGTGGTCATCAACCTGCCCAGCATCGGCTTTAAATACACCACCAACGAACTATTCTGGTTGGCGGCGTTGCCGGGTCTGTCCGGGGCGACCTTGCGGATTTTCTACTCGTTCATGGTGCCGATTTTCGGCGGCCGTCGCTGGACTACGATCAGTACCGCTTCGCTGCTGCTGCCG
>Ga0208629_101084_pt1 | contig 11566 bp, 6 predicted proteins | sample LakWasMet19_HOW5_2_FD_183865 | JGI IMG/M metagenome (GOLD analysis project Ga0208629, IMG submission 183865) | Freshwater sediment methanotrophic microbial communities from Lake Washington under simulated oxygen tension - Sediment Metagenome... | ecosystem: Environmental > Aquatic > Freshwater >...
GCCCCTGCGGCAGCGGGAAGCGGCGTGGGGTCTGCCGCCCCGCCCAGCGCCGGCGCAGGCGGCTCGTCCTTCGCGTCGCTGCTGCCGCCCACCGCTGCGCCGCACGGGGCCCTGATTGACGGGCTGGACGACGAGGAGGATGACGACATCCCGCCGCCGCCGCCGCGCTGAGCGGGGCGTGGGAGCCCTGCCTCCTGGGAGCTCGCTCGTCTTGCGGATGCGCAGCCGACGTTGGAGCCCGTTGCTGGCGGTCTCGGGAAGCGGCGGCTGCTTGAGGACGTGTTGACTCGCGCCAGGCGAACGAGATGAGCTGCGAGTGTGCCTTGCACAGCCTCGTGTGGCGCCGGCAATCGGTCGGATGCGCTCCCGCATCCGACCGCGTGCAAACAAGCACTACCCGCTGCGAAGCTGGGGGCGGTGCGTCCCTCCCGCGTGGCACTTCCGATGCACAGCCGCATGCAAGCGGGCACGCTGTCGGCCTTGCAGCGCTGCGGCAGCGATTCGCCTGGACGCCTGCGAGGGCTGCTTCCGCGGTGGCGATGGGGATGGGGATGGCGTTGCTGCTGGGCCTCGATACCGCCGCCCGTGTCTCGTGGCAGTGTCGACATACCCGATGGAAGCAAGCTGCGGCGGCGCGCCAGCTGTGGAAGCTGGTGCCATGCTGGCAGCCTCACGGTGCCACCCTCACGACTCCCGTGGCGATGGACAGCGCTGCCTGCGCAGACGCTCGGGCACTCTATGCATGGCGCTCCACCGGCAGCAGCGCGGTGCTGCGTGTCGTCGGCACACCGAGCTCACGGGCCGCTCACCTCGTGCACTCCCCTCACACGCGAGTGTCGAGCCTCCGCTCCGCTCTGCAGCGAAACCTGTTCGCGCAGGCCTGCCCAACTCGCACACACCCCAACACAACAAAAATAATGCCGCAACGCGTTGCACGCATCCTGCGTCGCGGCTTCCGCGGTACCGCTGCGGATCCGCTGTTGCCTTGTCACGGGACGCACCCGCTCTCGCCAGCGCCCCCTCTGCAGCGGCATGAGGCCGCTTGCAGGCGTGGCGTCTCTCCTGCGCGCGGGACGGACCAGCCTGCACCGACGCCTGCCCGTGTATCAGCTGCGCGTTCCCCTGGCCCCTTGCCGTTGTCCCCTTGAGCTCAGCTGATTGCGCCCGTGTGAGCCTGCATCCGGCATGCGCAACACTGAACAACACGAGCGGTGATCTTTACGGCCGATCCACTTTCCAGTCGACATACGAGAGGTCTCGAATTCGAGCCGTGCGATCTAATGTCAGGCTGTCGATGCATCAGCAAAACATGTCGACTGCGCATGCGGCCGAATCGCACCTGAGGCTGATCATATCCACTCGTGAGTGCGCGCGCAAGATCTAGATCTAGCACTACATAGCCGCAATTCCGAAACATGGGCTTGTTCGAACGGTACCGGTAACGGCAACTGACAAAACACGCAAATTGAGAGCGGCCGCGGACACCGATATCGATCCCCGTCAGTAGAACTGCAACGTTGTTAGTCAGTACTTTGGTTGGATGAATGTTCAAATGTCGGGAAGTACACTTCCTACACACCTGCGAGAGGTTGTGAGCGCTTGCACACATCACCGTGACGACGATGACGCCAACCCAGGCACGGCAGGCATGGGCGGCAGAGCGGCTGCGGCTCCACTGCTCGTAGTTGTGTTGGCCGGCGGCAGCCTGCTGAGCCTGCCTGCCAGTGAGGAGCCTGTGTCAACTCGGAGTTGGCTGTCTCCGACTGACTCAAGTATTCAAATCAGTCTCGACGCTCAGGCTGCCTGTTGCTTCAAGTTGTGACCGCTGTTTCATGAAGGACCCGGAGGGGTGCCGTCCGACGCAGCCCCTCGGAGACGAGAGACACCTTGATCAAGTATTCAAATCAGTCTCGACGCACTGCTGGCAGGGGGCCCGCTGACCCTCAGGCTGTGGTGGCCACCCCTGTCAGTGAGGCTCCTGGCGATAGAATCCGCCGGACCAAAGGAGTCCGGCTCAGACTGCAACGCACTGGCAGTGCAACAGCGACACCCACTGGCAGAAGGTTGCACGCGGCGCCGCCGGCGCGCCGTCCGACTGAGGGTCTGGAACGGACTCGGAGCACGTCACGGTGCCCGGCGGCCACAGTGCGCGGTGAATTGAAGTTCTCACTGGCAGCCTGACTCAGACTCTCGGAGGCTGCCAGTACAGTGTTGCAGTGCAGTGTTGCACGGTCCGACTCGTCACAACTTGCCAACTTGAATGCACTGCAGTACTACTAGTACTAGTAGTACATGCGGAACTTCATGAAGTTAAGTGCCACAGTGCCACAGTGATTAAGTATTCAAGTATGGGTGCCCCTTTATGAAACAGCGGTCACAAGCACCAGGCAGCGTCGGACATCCAACTGGCCACACTGCCAATCATGATGGCAGCCAACTTGAGTCACACTGTTCAACTTGGCAATGGCGAATGGAACTTTCTGTCTTTTTCTCGAGAGGGACCCATACTTAAATGCTTGAACACCTGAATAGACTTGAATACTTGAACACTGTACACTGGACACTGGGTAGTTTCGCATGGTTCGTTGACGTCCGTTTCGATTTCGGGCCCCCCTCCAACCAGGTGTCCCTCCGCTCCAAACTGCGGAGTTTGCGAATTGCGCTATTGTCTGTCACCCGATTTGACAATCGCTGAGCAAAGCAGGTCACTTCTTGCAGGCGGCGTCTGTGAGCTGCACTGCTAAGATGGCTCGTGCGCCTCCGTTGCACCTGGAGGGGCTTTTCACGGACGCGGAGCTGGAGCACATCATTTCGGGAATTCAATCAGAATGCGGCGTCGGGCCGGCTGGCGGCACTCCGCGCCAGCGCATCGCAGCGTGGGCAAGCCCACAGCGCATTCTCGACTTCAAGATGGTGCTGCACCATCTCAGCGATGACATGGCCCGGAGATTCGCCACCGCTTGTGTGCCTCCTGTCAACTTTGCGAACTTTGTCAACGAAGGCACCCTCGACCGCGAAGGGCTCGACAACGCTCTCCTTGTTGCAGCGCGGCGGAACCATCCGTTTTTTCGACGAGCGCAGGTGTTCTGCGCACCGCTGTCAGCGGAGGCTCGCAAACGGTGCTTCGCAGCGATTTCTGCACCCTGGGGCTCCGAGTCTCCCACTGTGAACCACCTGGTCGCTGCATTGGCCAACGATTTTCCTGCAGCCATGGATGGCTTGAGGGCGGCGTCAGCTTGCGATGCTGTGTTTTCGGAGGAGCTCGTCCGAGTTGTGAAAGTTGCAATCCGCTTCCTTGCAGCGTCTTTTGATGCCTCAGACGTTGCCGCTGCCGATGCAGCCCGGGCGGCGCTGGACGGTGCACATCCCGTCAACAGCGTGGCCGCTATCTTGCATGGAGGTACGTGGACTCGATTGTTGTATGAAGTGTGACGGTGCGAAATAGTAGCTCACGCAGAGTTACGATGCGTTAGAAGTGTTGCAGCAGTCGGCTCTGCCGCCAATGCAACGCCTTGTCTGTCCCGATCTCTCCCCGTCACACCACGATCCGCTTTCGCAGGCGCCGGACTGGAGGATGTCGCGGTGCTACCAATCTCCGAAGTGCCGGGCACTGTCGACGTTGTGCGTACCCGGGCGCTCGCGGATGCTCTGTTCGCGCAGCTGACTCCAGTCAACCTCGTCGAGCCACCACTGGAGGCTCCAGCCGCCGGAGGCGCAGGAGCGCAACCTGTTGTCGGCCACCCACCCCTTCCACGTGCTCACACGCCCTTCGAGCGACTGCTCGCAAGTGCTCAATTTCAATGCGGCCACGTGGGCTTCCCTGTCGGGAGCACGCCGCAGCAACGTCTAGCATGGCTGCTAGAGGCATATCCCTTTCGTCGAGACGCAGTGCTCTCAGCGGGCGCGACCGACATCACCAACGCGCAGTTCGGGGCAGTTATCGTCCGCCTAGGTCTGCCGGCCCCCCCAGCAACGGCAAACAAGGATGCTCGTGTCAGAATCCTGCTCGCCTACATCGAAGTTGGCCCTTGCGCCCGCGCAGCAGCGCTGGCTGCTCGCTTCACCCCCGGCACAGATGCCCTGGTCTGCGCGGTGCAGACTGTTGCGCCGCCTTGGCAGATAGAGCGCGCAGCTGCGGACCGCGATCGGCTGGATCTGGAGCGGGACCTAACCGTCCTGATCATCGATCGTCCTGAGCAGGCGCTGAATCTGATCCAGGCCGCTCCCGACTCTTGGGAACACTTTCGCGTGGCTCTCGTAGCTCACAACGAGCTCGCTGGCGCACCTATGGTTGACGCCGACCTGCTGACCGCGGCGCTAGACGGAGCGGGAGTAGTTGCGGTGTTGCGTTCTTACCTGGAGACGGGCAACCTCCTTCCTCTTGCGGCCGCCGTCGATGCAGCTCCCGGGGCCGGCGCGCCCCCACCCCCTGGACCACATCCTGGCGCCCCGGGTGCAGGCGGCGACGCTCTGCATGGCCTTGGCGTGGGCTTCGCGGGCATCGGCCACGCTGTGGGCGGCCCCGCTCGAGCAGGCTTGGCCGGCATGGACTTGGCTGAAGAGCGACCTGAGGCCGGCGCAGGTGCTGGAGCCGGCGGCCACCCGTATGTCCCGGCCGCGCGCGACGGCGCAGAGGCTGCAGAAGACGCTGCCCACCACCAGCCTGCGGCACTTGATGACGCCGAGGCGCGTATTGAGGTGCTTCGGGTCATCCACGCTGCTGGGCGCGTGTCAGCAGCCGGCATCGTGCGCCTGTCAAACCTGCCAGCCCCGCAGGTCGAACGCCTGCTCGCATCTCTGCGCATGGGCGTGTACGTCTCCTGTCAACTCTGCGCTGCGCTTACGGCCAGCGGCGGGCGCAGGCTTATAGAAGGAGCTGCAGGAACATCAGCAGGTGCAGGGCCGGTTCATCAAGAGGCAAAATCGGACGACCTCGCTCCGGATTCTGAACCCGTGGTGCACGCCGTCGGAGCGAAGCGGCGTCGCATGGATGTGATCTCAGACGCAGATCGCCACGCTGTTCTTGAAGCCGTGGAAGCACTTCGTGGCGACGCTACGGATGACAACATAGCAACCTATCTGGACCGAAGCGTTGCGTTCGTCGAAGCCGTCCGCAATGACCTGAGTGTCTCACATCTTTTCCAAGAGACGCTGTTTTTCACGACCGACAGGGGCGTGAGGGAGCTGCAATCTGCTCGAGCGGGCGGAGCCGGTGCAGGCGCAGCGGCGAGAGGCATAGAAGCTGACGCGAGACTACTCCCGGCACCCGACGTTGGCGGGGCTGCGGGGGGTGCAGGCGCTGATGGCGGAGGCGCTGGTGCCGGCAATGCAGCCGTGCTGGGCGAACTCGATATCGCCGCGATCGCCGAAGCGCCTGAAGCTGCTGCTGGCGCAGGCGGCCTGGAGGGAGCGGGGGCCAGGGGCGGGGTCGTCGATCTGGAGGCTGTGGCAGCAGCTGAGGCGCGGTTCGCCGACGATCCCGCAGCTATGGCCCTTGCTGAGCCCTTTGCTGTGTTGGAGCTGCAAGCGCAGCAACTGCTGCAAAGCCCGCCGCCAGCCGAGGCACATGGTGCGCCTCTCGTATACCTGGGCTTGGTGTTCGCCGCAGACGCTCGGGGCGACTATGCTAACCTCCCCCGCATCGTGACCAGGCGCGCCATGCGGGATATCATCATGAACGACGCCCTGACGTGGACGCGCGAGAGATGGGAGGCCCATCGCCTGCGCTACTACTTCCTGCCCCCCGCAGACGGCGCTGCGCGCGGCTGCGTACCTCATCCGGACCGTCCCTTCCACGTCGACCACATCCTGCCCGACTCGCTTGGAGGCTGGGACCATCCCCGGAACTACATGATCATGCCGCCGGCACTGAACCGCGCCCTCCAAGACAACGTGCCTGCGCACTTGGCTCTCCTGACGCAGGTGGAGCGCCGCCTCGTGAAGTTGTTCGCGCAGTTCATGCGCGCGCAAGTGAAGCCGTACGTCGCCGCAGCCATGGCACTGCTGCCCAGGCGAGGTGGCGGTGGCATCTAGCGGCCGAGAGCAGCAAGCTTGCTGCACAGGAGCAGCGTCGGCAGATGTCGGCACTCTATGTGCTCCCTTCCTCTTGCGCTAACGGAAGGCCATTCTGTCGTTCAGCACACGTAGTGCATCCAGCAAGCAGTTGAGCACTGGGCCCTGCAGGAAATCCAGCCGGCCTGCTGTCGTGAGCTCGGATGTGGATGGGGTATGCTGCGTGACAAGAGTAGCAGCCTGCGCCCATCTCTTCATGAGGAGCCCTCAGGGGCTTCTGTCTGCTACACGTGATTGTATGCGATTGTATGCGAAGTCCGAAGGGATTTCTTGCCTGCTAGATGCCTCGTCATGAACAGCCCCCTAAGGCCCCCACCTGCTTTTGTTCTGCACAATAAACTTCTCTCCGCCTGAGAGTAGGGTGGCATTTTGACAAATGTTGAAAGCTTCCCGAAATGCGGTAAACGGTGGCGCATGTGACAATTGGCTGCACACGCTCTGCAGTTTTCCGTGCTCGACCGACTCTTACTATCGTGTCTCCTGTCTCCTGTATCTCAATGTATCGACCGGCGGTTTGTGTGCTCAAGTGCTGCCAATCGCGAAGTGCACGTATACGAGAGTGGTTTTCAGAGAACGGGAATCGACATCAAAATATCGATCGGACGCCCGAACTGCTGCCAGATGAGGGCCCGGGACCCCTCCCAGCGCCCCCTCAGCAGCGGCATGAGGCCGCTGCGGGCGTGCTCCCCTGCGCGCGGGACGGACCAGTTTGCACCGCGCCTGCACGCCGTGTAACAGCTGCGCGTTCCCCTGGCCCCTTGCCGTTGTCCCCTTGAGCTCAGCTGCATGCGCCTGTGTGAGCCTGCATCCCGCATGCGCAACACTGAACAACACGAGCGGCGATCTTTGCGGCCGATCCACTTTCCAGTCGGCATATTAGGTCTCGAATTCGAGCCGTGTGCTCTAACGTCAGGCTGTCGGGTTAGGGTTAGCAGAACATGTCGACTGCGCATGCGGCCGAATCGCACCTGAGGCTGATCATATCCACTCGTGAGTGCGCGCACGCAATTCCGAAATATGGGCTTATTCGAACGGTACCCGTAACTGACAAGACACGCTATTGAGAGCGACCTCGAGCGACCGCGGATAAATACCGATATCGAACCCCGTCGGTAGAACTGCAACGCTGTTAGTACTTTGGCTGGATGAATGTTCAAATGTCGGGAGGTAGGCTGCCGCACACTTCCTACACCTGCGAGAGGTTGTGAGCGCTTGCACACATCACGACGATGACGCCAACCCAGGCACGGCAGGCATGGGCAGCAGAGCGGCTGCAGCTCCACTGCTACGAGTACGCTGCGCAGGTACCAGTGCAGGCATGAGCTGTCCGGGCGGCGGGCCGCGGGGACTGGTGGCAGCCATGGCGGCGGCACGGATCGCGAGGACAACCTTGTCTGTCGCGCCCACGCCACTGCCTGTGGCAGTCATCATGGCACCTGCGCGATCAGCTTCAACCGCTGCTCGAGCAGCGCTATGGCGCACGGGAAGCAAAGATGGTGCACCTGCGCCCGCGGATGCAGACGCTGCTGACGGTTGTGTCGATGGCAGGCGAGAAGTACCAGACCGCGGACCCGCTGCTGCTCCCAACGCTGCAGCAGCGCCGGTGGCAAGCCCACTCGGCACCGGGGTATCGCCTGCGGACGCAGTCTGTGTTCGCGAATCTACCGGGCCGCGCTGCGCAGCCCGCGCAGCCTGCAGATCAATGAGCAGCTGCAGCGCGCTGGCGCTGGCGCCCAGGCCGGGCCCATCGGGGCCATTACCCGCAGCAGCACGGCCAGCGCCTGCAGCGGGGCCCACAACGGCAGCTGGAGCGGTCCTACCGCTGCCCGAGCGCAGGCCGCTCGTCGCAGCGGCAATCTGCAGGCTGTCGCCAGTGAGATTGTTGCGGCGCAGAGAGGCCCGTAGCTCCGTCATGCGGCGCTGGCTCGCCTGCTCCGCCCTCTCTCGCTCTTCCTCCAGGCGCCGCAGGGCACCGACCGAGCCGCTGGAGGTGCCTGCAGTACCAGTCCCGCCACCGCCAATGCCGCCACCGGGACCACTGTTGCCGCCACCCACCTCGAGTCGAATGCTGCCCCCGGAGCTGGTCGCGCGGTGCAGGGTGGAGAGTGCATGGACGGCTGGCACAATGCTCTGAGCAACGAGGCCGCTGGCTGCCCCTGCGGAGGTCGCGCCGACGCCAGCGGCCCGGCTGGCGCTTGGACCAGCGTCACGAGGTCTTGGAAGCCCAGAGCCGCCGCATGCGGTCACCGCCGATGGCAGGAGAGAGCTCGCAGATCCAGAGAAGGTCGGTGAAACGAGGCCGATGCGAGGGGGCTGGGCAGGGCCTGGGGCCCCTGGGCTGTGCGCGCGCAACGCGGAGGCGCTCCCGCTGCTTTGCGCTGCACGCACAACCAGAACAGGTACCCCAGCCGGCGGCGCAAACAGGAGCGGCGTTGCAGACCCGCTTGACAGCAAGCTGCTGCCGGAGGCGCTTCGCTCGGTCAGCGCGCGGCCTCCACTGCTGCTGCTGGCGGCCCCGGCGTTGATTGCAATGCCGCCTGGGCGCGGTGCAAGCACCCGCTCGCTGCCGTGCAAGCCAGGGAGGCCCCAGCTCTGGGGGTTTGGGGCTCCACCAGCGGGAACTGGCTCGGAGCTCGCCGCAGGCGCCAACTGGTGCCTGCTACTGCCAGTCCGCAGCGGTCCCAGGCGGTGCGCGCTGCCCGGTGTCCGCTGCCGAGGCGGCTGCTGCGCGTCAACTCGACCGCTGCGTTGCGAGGTGCTTCGCAGCCCGCCGTCGCCGGCGCTCCTCGGTGGGCTAACACCGCCGCGGCCACCGCTGCGCCCGCTTGCGCTCCGCAGCAGCGCCCGCGCAGCCGGCTGCCCGGCGACAGGGTCCGCCTCTCCGTCTGACGGGGCAGCCTCCACTGTCCCGCTGCTCTCCCCGTCCAGGCCTGTCGCGGGGACGTCCACAGAGCGATAGCTAAGCGCATCCGCGTCGTCCTCGTCCCAATCCGTGCGGCCAGTGTCGCGCTCAGCTGCGGGTGCATTCCCAAGGCCGCCCGCGACGCCTGCGCGCTGTTCGTTGCCCTCGGCGGCCGCCACACCGCTGCTGCTCGGTGCCGATGCGGTGATCGCGGCTGCAGCGCCGGAAGCAACAGGCCGCCGCTCTGGAATCGCAGACAGCGCAAGCGGCTGCTGCTGTTGCAGACCTGGTGCATGCGCGCGAGGTCGCGCATACGCCGCCATCCCGCCCGCCCCCGCAGCGCCGCCCCTGGCTCGTAAGCTGCCGACGGCGCCCCTCCCGCGCCCCACGCCGCCTGCGATGCCGCTCGCCGCCGCACCGCCGCCGGCTGCGGACCCACCTGAAAGCCCCGGGGTCGGCCCGACACCAGCAGCTGCATCAGCCACCTGAGAGCGGGCAGTGTCGAGCATCGCAAGCGCACGGTGCGTGTCGAGCACGCTCCCTGCAACAGAGGAGGCGGCGACGGAGTAGGCCGTACTGGCGTCTGTGCGGGCCGTGTCGATGCCAGTGGCCCCATCGGAGGCATCGCCGGTCCCGGAGAGCCCGACCGCGTCGAGAGCAGAGAGCGGCGATGCGGAGTGCTGGTGATCGCCCCTGCCGCCGGCTGGTGCCCCCCTCAATCGACCGGCGGCCGCGTCTGCAGTGCTGCTGTCAGTGAGCGAGGTGCGGGATGCATGCACATTCAGCTCTGCGCGGGTGCTGGCAGTGCCGGTCGACAGGCGGCTGCCACTAGCCTCCACGCCCGCACTGGCACCTGAGTGTGCTGCCGCTGGCGACAAGCCGCTTGCCGCAGCGCCTGCGTGAGCATGAGTGCTGCCGCTGGTCGCGCCAGTTGCAGCTACGTCCCCGGCGGCGCCGCTGCCTCCGGCGGTACCTTTGCCCTTTGACTTGCTGCGGCCGCCGCCCCGCCTGCGGCGCGGCTTGCTGCCACCGCGGGGCTTGCCCTGCCGCGGGCGCACCGCAAAGGAGTGCCCCTGCAGCAGCGCATTCAGCATCGCTACCGCAGCGTCGCCCTCGCTGAGCGCGCCGGCCATCAGGGTGCGCCGTGCAGTCAACGAGGGGCCCGCACCGCTATCAATGTCACCAGCTGCGTTGTCGACGCCTGCAACATCGACGAAATCATCATCCGGCTCCCCCTCAGAGCGCACTGGTGAGGCCCCCTCCCATCCGCGGCGGCCAGGGCTGCGGCTGTGCGGGCTGCCGCTATGCAGGCTCCGCTCGCGCCACCCATCTACCTCATCGCCGCCCGCACCGGCCCGGCCGTTGCCGCGCGCTTGCGGCAGCAGCCGCGCCGCAGCAGACGGCGACACGAAAGCGCCTGCAGTCGACGGGCCGAGGCTTGCAATCGCCACCTCCGCAGCCGCGGCCGGAACGACGGACGCAGGCGCCCGCGCGGAAGCTAAGGTCGCTTCGAGCCTCAGGCGCTGCGTCGATGGCTGGCGCTGCAGCTGAGGCGTCAGCGTTGCAGCTGTAGAGGGCGCTTCATGTGCACCGGAAGCGCCGAACGAGATAACAGGCTGAATTGCACCGGCTGCGCTGCCGCCGGCGCCCCTGTACGCTGGCTGCAGCGGCAGAGTCGGCACGGGCAGCTCGAAGGCTGTCGGCTCGACGGCAGCGTCATGAGTCGCTGCATCCGCCGCTGCCGCAGCATCGGCAGCCTCTCCCCAGCCACCCCGCGGAGTCACGGACGCACGCTGCTCGTCCACGTCCACAGGCCCGGCAGTATGTGGCAGACTCCGAGGCAGCGCAGCAGCCATCATCGCCGCGACTGCAGCTGCCGCGGCATCTACTGCGGTCGCCTGTGGCTTCGACGACCCAACGGGGAACCCTGCAGCCGGCTCTGGTAGCGTGCTGCTCCCCAGGCCGGCGAGGAGGTTGGTGCTGGCACCGTACTGTTGTTTGGTGGCGCTATTGGGGTGTGCGACCGCGGCCACAGACGTGCGAGTTTGGCCGTCGTGCGCTGTGCCCGAGCCTGCGGGCCTGCCTGCCGCTCGCTGCAGTACCAGCCGGCCACCAAGGGATCCAGAGGTCGTGGGTTGTGCTGTCTTGCCGCTGGCGGTAGACGCAGCGCCCGCAGCAGCCTCGGGGGTCAGCGCTTGGCCGTCATGTGCGGGCCCGCTCCCCGGCGCCCCACCACCGATGGTAGACGTTGCGAAGGCTAGGGCTGCAGCGGCCTCACCGGCGAGTGCGAGCTGGGCCTGTGAGCGCTGCTGCTGCGCCTCTGCCGCTGACGCCAGCTCCTGGCCAGCCTTGAGGAGGCGCACGACCGCTCGCGCCGCCAGGGCCGCCTCCGTGATGCGCTTGGCCTTCGACCGCTTCTTGCCGGCCTTCGGGGGAGCGCTAGCGCCAGAGGCATCGCCGCCACCTGCATCGGAAGAGGTGGCAGCAGCGGCACTAGAGCCGCCATCGGCGCTGTCGCCAGCCTTGCTTGGCAACCCGCCTTCGCTGTTCGCGTGGAGCGGGGCGGTGCCAGCAAAGGCAACCCCTTCAGAC
>Ga0208629_101085_pt1 | contig 11557 bp, 8 predicted proteins | sample LakWasMet19_HOW5_2_FD_183865 | JGI IMG/M metagenome (GOLD analysis project Ga0208629, IMG submission 183865) | Freshwater sediment methanotrophic microbial communities from Lake Washington under simulated oxygen tension - Sediment Metagenome... | ecosystem: Environmental > Aquatic > Freshwater >...
AGTGCACTTCGATGCACGGGAGGCCGTTGGGGGACACACGCGACCGAGGTTTGAGCCGCGGGTCGTAGGACTCCGGCGTGCGCTGCAGGTGCTCCAGGGCTGCGCCAACAGCGTGCACGCCAAGCGTGCGCACGGTCTTCAACTGCGCCGCGATCAGTGGCAGGAGGTACGCGAGGACAAATGACAGAGTAATGTTACCTGCCATCATCCAGGCGAGGGGCCAGCCCACAAACCAGACGGCGATGAGTGCGCCGAGCCAGATGGCACACGAGATGTCATGCGCTGGGTGTCCAGAGATCAGCCGGTCGTTGAACGCTCGAAGGACCGCCGGGAGGCGCCGTCGGACATGTTGTACGAAGAGCAGCGCACGCAGGTCTATCTCTAGCCATTTGCGGGCCAGTGGCAGCTGAGGCATGCTCAGCAGCGGGTACACAACGAGCGTTCGGTGAGAGTCCGCGCCGCTCATCGTGGTCGGTCGTCAGCACCAGGACGAGACTTGAGAGTTGTAGGTTCGGTCGATTCAAGTGTGCACCACATTGTGTTGCAAGCGGCCCTATACATGGCCTGTCAGAATCGCAGCATTGGCGTTTGGCGAATGAATGCTCAATAACTTTGAATGAACGCTCTGCTCCGCTACGCGAAGGTTCCGTCGACATCATGCAAAGTTGTCTGCGCTGCCGAGGCTTTTGGTTGCCCCATCTTCTTGCAGCAGCCTCGCGTCGTGTCCCTCGGGCCCGAGACTTCTGCGAAACTCCCGCGACGTTTCGCCGCACCCCGCCGTCGCACTGACCCTCTGCACTCGGGCTGAGCAGCCGTGTCTATGGCGAGTGACAAACTCTATTCACCGCGGCTTCTTTCGTAAGACGCAGCGGTTCAGCGATGTCGGTCAACGAGAGCTTCGGATCGGCAAGCCCTTCTACCTCGCAACGCGGCGGCCTTCGACATGGCAAACGCGCGTCCGACTTGGCCGAGCGCGCAAAGAGTCTTACAGAGCTCAGTTTTATGAACCTGCCATGGAAGAAGCCAGTCTTAGCGAAGGTATGCGATCCCAGCTGTTCGGGAGCCGCCCGCTGTGCAACCCATGTTGCGTTTTGCGGGGGACGTGACCGCTCACAGTGGCCGGGATGCCTCACTTTCGCCCGTCATTTGCAGGCGCTTCAAGCGCGCCGCCTGGCAATGGCCGACGGCGGCCGCGGCTCCTGCCGATGCCTTGCATCTCGGATGGACAGCCTTGGCGTCGGCATCGGTCTCCACTTCCGCATCGTGTGCTATTTTTTCATCTTCTTCTGCGCCGCGGCAATCGCGTCCGTGCCACTCCTTGTGATTGCGGGACGCGGCACACGTGTGAGCGTTGACGAGGAGGACCCCATCCATGTGAGCGATCTGTCCATCGCGAACATCGGCGACCGCACCAGCCTGCTAAACTACACGATTTCGCTTGCGGGCAAGTCGCTGACGGCTGTCGAGATCAGCCGCGTTGCCGTCGTCACCGACTGCGTCGTGGTCGCACTCGCCATTGTGCTGATGCTGGTTCTCAAGGCCGCAATCCCGGCCGTGACGGCGAACATTGAGGATGTCGCGACGACGGCGGCCGACTACACTGTGTTTGTAACTGACCTGCCCGAGGACGTCACGGAGGACGAGCTCGCTGCCCACTTCGGCGGCCTGTACGACCTGCGCCGGCCGGACTGGGTGTGGCCGTCCAAGTTCAAGTTTCTGTACTGCGGCCGCAAGACTGCGGCGCGCCGGCGGCTGCAGTACGCTGACGCGGGGTCGCCCGACATGCATCAGATTCTGGAGGACGACGCTGTGGCGCGCAATTACGAGCCTCCTCCGCGTCAGGGGACGGTGTTTACGAGCGCCACCGGTGCTTTGGGTGGCGGTGCCGGCACAACAGCAGGCAAGCAGACGCCGTTCGCTGACACCGCTGATGGCACTGGCACTGCCGCGTCTGAGGGACTTATGGGCGGCCGTGTGCCGCCTCTGAGGCCAGTCGCCGCGGCGCCCGCCGCCGACCCTTCTGTTGCAGCAGGCAAGGGCGCGACACGTGACGGTGCCGTGGCCGAAGCGGCCGGTGCTGAGGGCGAGCGAGAGACCATCACTCGCGTGACACGCATCGCCACACAAGGGGACGTGGCCGCCGCCGCCGTCACCGGCACGACCGTGTCGACGCGCTCTCTGGATGCACCGAGTGGCCGCACCTTCGCGACTTCGACCATGGGCCGAGGCCTGCACCTTGCGAGGGTCGGGGCGCAGAGCCTGCCGGCGAATGTGACCCGCGCGCTGGGCGGCGGCCGGTTCGCGACACGACACCTCAGGGATGAAGACGTCTATCCGGTGCCCGACGGCGGTGAGTTGTCGAGTGTGCAGCGCTTTCCCACTGCCATGTGTGCCTGCCGAGGCCCTCACGATATGCTCTGTCACTGCTGACGCCCATGCATCCATTCCTCCGCGCTTGCATGATCCGCTTTGTGCAGGCGACGCGGATGCTGACACCGCCGGCTTGTGGATCGCGGACGTGAGCCTCGCCCTCGCCAACGGGCGCATCATTCGGCAGTACCAGCGCTTTGCGGAGCTGCTTCTGGCGGTGCGCCGCGCGCGCTCAAAGGTCCAGAAGTACGGCCCTCACAGCCGCTTCCGCAACGAGCGGCGGCTACAGCGCGCCATCGCGGAGCTGGAGACGGTTGAATCGCAGCTGGCGGACGTGGGACACCAGTACACGCGGGACGTGTCAGACCGCGTGGTTGGCGCCTTCGTGACCTTCAACAACGAAGAATCCATGCACCGCTGCCTCGCGGACTATGCCGGCAGCGGTCTGCCGCTCAACTTCCTGCGCCGCTGCCAACCCGACCCGCTGAGGCTGCGCGGCAAACCCATTGCCGTGCGACAGGCGCCGGTGAGTGTGCCGCCCCGCGACGGATGAGGCTATGGGGACGGGACGGTGCGATCGGGCAGGCGATTCGTTAGAGGATGTACACTGGCTCCAACAAGTGGCTTGCACCAGGTATGCTGGTACCATCGTTTGCCACCGCTCCCTTCTCTGTGCTTTACCATGCTGCAGGATCCCTCACAAGTCGTGTGGCAGAACATTGAAATCACCAAGCACGGGCGCTGCGGTCGCGGCACAGGGGTGGCCGTCGTGACGGCACTGCTTCTGTGCGTCTCGATCGTCTTCCTCGTCCTCATCGCGGCGCTGCAGGTGAAATACAAGTCTGCACTTCCCGGCTCTACTGTGTGCGACAACGTGCTGCCGGCCGTCGCATTCGGGACAGCCGTCGACAGCCAGGGCCACCTTCCCAGCGGCGTCACGCTGCCGACTGGACTCACCCTTGTGAAGAACGCGAGCGAGCCGTTCTGTGCGTCCTACGGCATGGTGCAGTTGCGCTGGGCGGCGACGAACACGTCCATACAGCCGCTGACAAGCGTCACGGCGCAGGACAGCTGCCTGAATGAGTGCTACGCGCCAAAGAATAGCCCAGGCTCCTGCACCGTGGAGGCTGTGCTCGTGCCAGGCACCGGTTCCGGAGCGACAGACTCCGGTACCGCAAATATCACGTACGTACGATCTGAGGTGGTGGCGTGCTACTGCCTGCAGCAGCTGGATGAGGCTCTAAGCTCTGTCGGTGGCGTCTTTACGGCCACGAAAGCGCTGCTGGCGAGCGAGGAGCAGTTCTGCCTAGACACAGCGCTCGATTTTCTGCGATACCAGGCCATTCGCGTGGCGGCGGCGTCGGTAGTGGCTTTTATCAACTTGGCGCTCGCGCTGTGCATCCCCCTGCTGACCAACTCTGAGGGCCACGAGGACCTGGACAGCCTGCAGCGCAGCACGGCGCTCAAATTGTTCCTGGCGCAGTTCATCAACACGGCGCTGCTGAGCTTCGTCATCGACGCGGCGATGCCTATTATCAGCACCGTGCTCGGTGTCACCGTCCCCATATACGCCGCCAACGGACCGCTGTGGCACTACACCGTGGGCGCCAGCCTGTGCCTCACCATGATCATCAACGCCTTCGCACAACACGCGCGCACGCTGCTGCTGCTCGTGCTCGTGCATCCGTGCCTGCGTTGCGGCGGCACGCGCGGCGCACTGCATCAGGATGAGCTCAACATTAAGCTGGCGCCACCGGAGTTCCTCATCGCAAACAGGACCGCGGACGTGCTGCTCGCCTTTACCACCTGCTTCATGTACAGCGCGGGCAACCCCATCATCCTCGTGATCGGGGTTGGGTCGTGCCTCGTCTCGTACTATGTGGACCAATTCACGCTGCTGCGCGTGTACCGCCGACCGCCGCGGTTCAACGCCGGCAGCGCCAAGTTTATTGCGTCGGTGCTTCCCTTCGCCATCGTCGCACACCTAGTGATTGCCATCTGGCAGTACAGCGACCCCCTGGTGCTGCAGAGCCAGCCCGCGTTGGGCGACTCTTCGGAGGAGGTACTGCGCAGCGGCGTTAGCACGCTGAGCACGGAGATGGGCGGCTTCAGCCTCGTCAACGACGCCACCTCCAGCATTATGAAGCGCATGCTGAAGGAGTCCACTTTCCCTCTGGCCGCCATTCTTGTGGCGTTTGTCTCCGTCTGGTTTCTGCTGTCTACCGCGGGCAGGGCTGCACTGGCGTTCGCGGAGGAGGTGCTGCACCTGTGCTGCGGCCGCTGCTCGGTGCGTCGATGCTGCGGCTGCTTTGCCAAGCGACCGATGCTGTACGAGAGGCGGCGGCCACGGCTGCGAAACTCGCCCTTCACGGGCCCTTTCGCCGCCCCGCTGAACGCGACGCAGCACCACGAGCTGAACGCGTGGGAGTGGTCTGCGGGCGCCCGCCTGTACACCGACCCCTTCGGCCAGCTTGTTAAGGTGTGGGTGTGGCCGTACCGGGACAACGAGGGCCCGGCGCTCACAGTCCGCGACGCGACCGCCGCTGAGGACGGCGCGGCTGTGAAGGGGCGCGCTGCTAACGCGCCGGCGTCTGCGGACGCTGCGCTGCGTATGGCAAGCACTGTGCGCGCCGCGACAGACGCCCTGCCGCCCAGCGCGCGCGCCGACAAACAGTACGGGCAGCGACTACGCACGTGGGAGGTCGTGTCTCTCACCGGGCTTGCCTCCTTCCACATTGAAGACAACCCACTCTACAGCCCGGCGCTCATGGCCGTGCACGCTGCCCGCGCGCTGCTGCCGACAGCGGAGGGCGCGCCTGCAGGCGCGACTCCTGCCGGTACCACTGCTACTGCTACTGTTGCTGCTGCTGGAGCGAGTGCTGATCACCCCGCAGGCCCGGGCGCGGAGGAGCAGGTTTCACGCATTGTGGACATCGACGATCCCGCCTCACCCGGAGCAGCGTTGCATCGCGCGTCGGCGAGCGGCGGCTTGGCAGACGCTGCAGCCGGGGCCGCTCGCGCCGTTTCCGCTGCCACAGACGTCAGGATGGTCACTGTGCGGCCCAAGGTTCGCGACCCCGCGTCTGCGGCTGGCGCTTGCCCCACGGAAGAGGAGGTGGCACCGGGTGACAGCAGCTCGCCCCGCGACGCCGCTGCAGGGGCAGACGCCACAGGTGCTGCAGCTGTCAGCAGCACCGCGCGGCTGGCTCGCAGCGGCGCCGGCACTGGCAGCAGTATGCAGGACGTGGCGGCGGCCATGACTGTGTTCAAGCGCGCTGGCAGGCACAGGCAGTGGAAGGGGCGGACTGCCCTTGCAGGCATCAATCTGCCGGCGCAGATGCGGCAGCACTCGGGTCTCGTGTCCCCACCGGGCGACGCCGACGCGGCGGAGGCAGCCGGCGATGGGACGCTCGAGGACGGCGCAGCCAGCGCCCGTAGGGCCGCAGGCGGCAGCTCCTCAGCGCGCGGCGCTGCCCGTCCGCCGGCGTCAGCGTCTTTCCGTCTGCCGCCTGCGCACGCAGCCGCCTACACAGACGCCCAGCTTGAGAGCCTCGGCTTCCCCTCGCAGCTCAACGTCGTGGCGATTAGCGAGGAGGGCAACGAGGACGACGGCGGCGACGACAGCGACAGCGAGGCAGAGGCCAGGGCGAGGGCGCCGGGCCTCCGCGCGATTGCGAACAGCCGCGCTGTAGCTGGGCTGCTGTCGGCCATGAGCCGGCGCGATCTCAGCATTCGCCACCTCACCACTCCGTCGACTGCTGCGGGCGCTGACGGTCGCGCAGGGCCCGCGCTCGCTGTCTCGCAGGCGTCCGCAGCTGCCCGCGGGCCGGGCATCTTTCAGCTGCGGCCAGGTCGCGTCGTGCCAGCGCCACCGACAGCAGCGGCAGCGGTAGAGCCGCTGCAGGGGACTTTATTTGCGACTCGTCCGTCTGGCAGCGCAGCTGGTGGGCGCGGCGGAGAGGTGGCGAATGACATGCCGTCGGCGGTGGAGGAGGAGCGTCCTGCTGTGGCTATTGGGTCACGGTCTGGTGGGTCAGGGGCGGCAACATTGCCGGTAGCTTCCCCGGTATCGACGGCGGTTCCTGCGCACCGCCTGGCGCCCAGCACAGTGCCTGAGAGCATTGCTCTCAACCCTCTCGTATGAGATCCGTCGTGGGCTACCAACAGGCACGCCATATGCGCTTTCTCGTGGAGCGCTGGCGACCTCACAAACACGCGGTTGAACAAGGGTAAATCGGCGTGCCCGATCCAACTCAAAACCATTGCATCCCGGCGTGGCACCGTCTGGGCGCTACTCTCTGGCGACGTCCATGCGCAGGTTGTCATCTCATTGTGACACCTGTGAGCTTGCTTGACATCTTTGTATGGCGCTTGCGGGCGTTCACCGCGGGCTGCGGCATATTCCACAGGCCGATTTCTCCCGCGCAGTATTCAACTCCCACAGGCCTTCGCGAGACGTCGAGGCTCCTAAGTCACAATCGGCAATGAAAGTTCAAACACAGCTGCTGAGCCAAAGAACGAGATGTGCTTTATGCCCAGGTGACTCGGGCCGAGGCAAACAGCGCATTATAAGTCCGGTACTACACCGGCTGACCACTCGACGCTTCACCGCATGGAAGCAATCTGGCTTCGAGAAATGAGCCAAGGACCAGCCACACAGTGGCAGCACCATGGCCAATGCCGCCAGAGACCCATTTCGGCTGTGAGAATGCATCGGTGCACATCAAAGGCCTAGGTGACTCCGGGCATATCTGTCACTCGTGCAAGCACATCATACTTGAACACTTGAATGTAGAACTAGTAGAAGTATTGCCAGTGGTTATGATAATTCAAGAACAACCAGCCACGAACGGACCCTGCCAGGCAGTACTCTCGGGTCGCACGCCACCACGTTCCGGCTTGCTTCGCTCAGCAAGCACGGCTCTCTACCTCGAGCTCATACGTTTCGCCGCTTCTGCGACGCACGTGCACAAGCCGGCCGGCCAGTTACGCGACCCGCGGCGCGGTTGGCCGAATCGCTACGCTGACCAGGGACGACGTCTGCGCCCTCGTCGGGGGCGCCACACGCAGTACCCCGGAGCCACTCAACAGCCGCTCGCCGGATGCTTCAGGTTACGGTGCGCGAGTCCGTCGAGCCAGGGCCGCGCACCTTGCGTCTGCAACTTCACGGCCCTACTCGCCCGCAAAGCGCACGATGTGGCCACTCATGGCGCACAGGAAGTGGCTCTGCAGTGCTGTGGCCTGAAGAGGCGGCCAAGAGCTAGTGTGAGCGGGAGTCGCGCCTGAGTGGTCCGTGTTGCCGTGGTCACCACTCGCGGCATCCACGGCGCTGAGCACAGTAGGCGGAGCAGCACGTACTTGCCATCTACCGACGACCAGCCGCATGGGGTGCCCATGGATGCGACCTCAGCCGCGACAGCCTTGACTAGCGGCGCTGCGGTGCTGTTGGCCAGGTCATGCGCGGCCCTGCTGGCAGTGAGGGAGCCGCAAATGGCCTTGATGCAGTTGGCAACCAAGCCTCACATTCGCTCACGCGTCACGCCGTTGGCATGTGCCAGCGCACACAGTTGTGAGCTGCAAAGGAGTTGAGCGACCCCAAAAGGCTCGGACTACCAGCGCTGGTGGGGGTGAGCAGGAGTGTCTGCCCCGCATGCTCGAGCAGCCCTACAGACACGCAGCCATCAGTGTCTGGTAGGCCCGCTGTACCAGGACGAAGGCGTCGCCACCCGACCCGCCTGCAAGCATTGCGGCACCAACGCCGCTGGCATCACTCAGTGCGCTCAGCGCAGGTGGCGCGCTGGCAGCACCGAGGCTGCACCACGTGCCGTCGACGCTCGCTGCTGCGCCTGGGAGCCATGGGATGCCACCTGCAGCTGTGGCAGCGGACACGCTGCGAAAGGCCACAGCAGCGGCGCTACCCGGCAACCCCATTGCGCGCTCGCCGGCAGGTGCCTCGACGCTGCTCATCAAGAGGCCACGTCGCTCCAGCGTGCGCGGCAGCTTATCCGGGTGCAGCAGCCGAGCCAGCTCCTTGAACCGCGTGCGGATGGCGCCGGGTTCGCTGTCCCGCGAGAGCCCCAGCACCACGTATGGGTCAGCGGAGGCGAGCTGCGCGGAGCTAGGCAGCACGCCAGCACCACGAGATGACGCTCCTCCACTGCTCACGCACCCACCCGCTCCGGTGCGCGCAGCAGGCGCGACACGGGCTGCGGCGGCGGCCGCAGCCCTGGCTGCTGAGCGCTGCCGCTGCTCCTCCTCCATCGCCTCGCGCGCAGCAGCGAACAGCTGCTCCTGCTTGTTGACCCGCTGCGGGTCCGCCACAGCCGGGCGCCTGCCGGGCCCAGGCACATAGACGTGCCGGTATATCGGGCGTCTGCTCTCGGCCACTTGAGGCGGCTGCTCTGAGAACACCCAGTCCGGTGCAGCAGAGGTGGCATCACCGGTGGCTGCTCCCGACGCGGTTACTTCACTGGTAGGTGCACCTGGTGAGGCGGCGACTGATTTCGAGGCCGCCTCATCGCGCGGTTCCGCCGCTGCCGGCTCAGCGGCAGATGCAGAAGGGCCTTTCGCAGCAGGTGAAGAAACAAATGGCGGGGACGCGGCGGCTTCGATGCCAGCACCGCCACACGCATCTGTACTTGACGTCCCAAGTGCCATCGTGGGTGGTGCCGCCGTTGCCGCAGGAGAGTCAAGCTCAGCGCCATGTCCGGCGTTACGCCCGTCGGTAGCCTCCTGCGAGGTGGAGGGATGCAGTTCGCCGACTCCGCTGCCGTCGCTCGCGAGCTGCGGCGGACCATCTGTCTCCATACCGGTTTTGCGGGTTTCCTCACTAGCACCTGGGTCGCAGTGAAGCCGAGACGCCACCGGGTCCTGCCAGCTACCATCGGCAGCGCCGTCCGTCCGAGCTCGCTTTGCAGCGGAAGGGGCAGCCGCTACTCCGTCTGTCGAATCAACGCCAAGATCAGTTGAGCAGCGCCCATCCCCGCCACCGCGGCGATCGACGCTGTCGGCGCCTGCGTCGGCACTCGCGTCAACAGCGTTTCCTCCTGCGCGCCACGATTCTCCCGCTCCTGATCCTGCCTCTGCGCTCGCATCCACGGCAAGCGCAGCCTCCCGCTCTCGCTCGGAACGCTTGCGCTTCGCGGCTTGCTTTCCAGCGAGCGCTAGGCCGGCGTCATCTGCCGAGTACGGGGGCAGGGCCGCCTCCGATTCAACTCTTGCAGCCGCGTTAGTGGCGGCTGCATCCGCTAGAGCTGCATCCGCGCTGGCGGCCGCTGCAGCTGTTGCAGCTCACGCCTGAGGAGGCTGCGGTGCTGCGCGCTGTCGATGACGCCTCCACTGGCCGTCGCTGGGTCGAGTTCTTCTCTTGCGAGAACGCGCGTGCGTACTATGTGGACAGACAAACACGTTTGAGCAGCTGGGAGCCGCCACCGGAGCCTGCCGTCCTGGAGACTGATTGTGACCGGTACGCGCGCAGCTGGGACATCCGCTGGGATGCCGACAAGGTGAGATGGCGTGCAGCTTTGGGCTGCGTGCGGTCAGCGATGAGGGAAACGTCGAGTCTCTTGCGCTGCTGGTACTCCGTACCTGCGGCGGCTGCGTGCACCGTGGCGTGCGAGAGGCCCGGTGGTCGCTGCACGCTTGCCTGGCTAATCGTTTCTTGTTTGTTGGGCAATTGTCTTCGCCAGGCCAATACTACTCACGTCCCTCTGCCGATTTTCGGTTTTGTGTTGTCGTCGCTTGCAGGCGGCACCGTATTATGTGCGGCTCGATGACCCTTCAGGCGGCGTCGACTCGCGACGGGACCACTGGTCGCCACCTACCCCACAGCCGGTAGCAGCAGGCGCTGCCACGGCTGACACAGCGTGCGTTTCATCGGAGCCTCCGTCAGTGACGTTGGAATCGCCGCCTGCCGATGTTGGCCCTGACGCCTCTGCCGCTGCTCTCGCGGGCGCTGTTGCGGCGGTTGACCTGGCGGACACGGACCAAGCCACCGTTGCCTCCGTTGTAGCTCCAGATGGTGTGGGTATGGCAGCGTCCTCATCGCCAACAGCCCCTCTGTCCGCACCCCTGCCCCCAGCTGTGCTGCCGCCCGCTCCCCCTGAGGGCTACCAACCGAGTGGCCTGCCGGCGGGATATGACGGGCCACTGCTCGTCGACTACTGGTCAGCGCACGCGGACAGCGAGGGGACTGGCGAGACGTTCTACTGGAACGCGCTGTCGCAGGAGCGGCAGTGGGATGCGCCTGAGGGGTGGCCACGGCCTGCCCCCACAGCGCCACCGCCGCCTGTGCCGGTAGAGCCAGTCGCCCGTGTTGAATCTGCGGCTACGGTAGCATCACCTGCTGCAGCCGCCGGAGGGCTTGCTGCCGTCGCCGCCCCTGCAGGCAGCGCGAGCGACGCAGGCAGCGCCAGCGCTCCTCCTCCTGCGACGGCCACTGGCAGCGCGGTCGCAGAGGGTGGCCGGGTGAAGAAGCAGCGCCGCGGTACGTCCGCGGCGCTCGCGGGGGCAGGGGCGGGGGGCGCAGCGGCGACAGCGGGCAAGACCAGCAAGGGCTGGAAGCCGTCATTCGGCGCCTCCGCGACAGGTGCGGGCTCGGCCGCGGTCCCCGGCGACAGCGGGCCGGCGCTGCTTGGTCAACGGCCTGCGCGCCGAGTCACGCCGCCGCTGATCGACCCTGAAGTTATGTCCGTTTTCTATGCCTTCTACGGGCCACAGCTGGACGAGGAACTCGGTAGTGGCGCCGGCGGCAGTGGCGCTGGTGCGGACGCAGACGCAACGTCACCTCCACCGACCAAGGAAGACGAGTCGGACGAGACGTGAGTGGCGCTCGCGCTGCGGGGAGCTGTGCGTGTGGCTGTGCACCACCGTAACGGTTTTTGTCGCGTCTGCTTTTGTCTCCCGCTGTCGTGCGACCTTGCTGCTCCGTTCGCACTCCCACCTCCCCTCGGTGCAGTGTCATTTTCCCCAATTATCGCGGCTACTTGCGTAAGAAGGGCGGTGGCACCAGCATATTTGGACGGCGCACGTGGAAGGTGAGGCGAAACAGCACGTTGCGGTGATGTCGTAGCGTGGAAGCCGAGCGGATGCTCAGCGTGTCCTGCGAGCTGCCCGTGGATGCTAAGCGGGTCCTGCCAGCTGCCCGTGGATGCTCAGCGGGTCCTGCGAGCTGCCCGTGTTCGATGCC
>Ga0208629_101088_pt1 | contig 11544 bp, 6 predicted proteins | sample LakWasMet19_HOW5_2_FD_183865 | JGI IMG/M metagenome (GOLD analysis project Ga0208629, IMG submission 183865) | Freshwater sediment methanotrophic microbial communities from Lake Washington under simulated oxygen tension - Sediment Metagenome... | ecosystem: Environmental > Aquatic > Freshwater >...
AAGTTAATTTCCGCTTCAATCTTAAATCAGGCCTTCCAACCAAATCCTACTCTTTTTGGGCGCGCTGGCGGCAGGGCGGCGACCCTGATGTCTGCGTGCAGACTTTTGAAGTCTGGGCCGGGCCTGATTCATCCAGGCTGGAGCTGCGCGGCACCTTAGCCATGAAACCCAAGGGGTGGGAATATGCCTGGATAGCTGCCGAAGTGCCGGTCAATCTTAAGGCCGACGATGTCGTCATCGAGGTGCGCGATAGCGGCGCGGGGCATGACGCCAAGGTTTTTGACGCTTTTCTGCTGGCGCCGCCATTGGCCGCGCTGCCTGCAACCGGGTCGGCAGACAAACCGCTGGTGCTGCTGGATTTGGGCAAGGCACCGGCTTTTGCCGCCGCCGAAAAAGATAACAGCCTGCAAGTTCAATTAGGTACTGCTTCTGCTGGGATGGGGGCAGAGTCTGTGCTGACCGAAAAAGATGAAGTACAGGTTTTTCATCAGGGCTTCGGCAGTTGGGACGCCAATTTTCGTTTTGAACTGATTCCGGCGATTGTGCCCGGACAGTACCGCGTGTTTACTCGCTACAAAAGCGGCGGCGAAGTCTCTCAGGTTGTACAACATTTCACCGTCAAGGCCGGAAGTCAGCCGGAACAACTGGCGATACGCGGCGATTTTGCGTTAACTAATACGGCACCTTGGGAATATCAATGGCTGCAATCGCCAACTACCGTCACCGTGTTGCCGGGTGATCGCTGGCTGGAAATCAACAACACCGGCAAGGCCGATGGTGCCAAAGTCTTTGACGCATTTTTGCTGAAACTGGAAACCCCGCTGGGTGACTGGATGAGCACCGAACAGGCCCAGGCGCGGAATCGTTTTCTGGCATTGACCAAGGCCGTGCCAAATGCCCCGCAGCGTCTGCTTGTGCTTGACGGCAAAGGCGACAAGGATGAAATCCTGTTTCGCGGACTGGCTGCCGATGCGGCTCAAGCAAACTACGACAAGCTCCATGTATCTTATCTGATTGGCCCGGATGCTGAAGTCCTGGCTCGCAGCTTGAATATTTCCACGTTGCCCGCCGCGGTGATGACCGACGATCATTACGGCATGCTCGGCGTCTTGTCCACACCTAAAAGCGAAGCGGATGTCGCTAAATTTCTGGCCGATCCCGACAAATTAGGCACGATGCCCACACCGTCAGTCGTCCAAGGTAATGCTGCGACACCGCTAAAGGCGGGTGTGCCGGAAGCATGGCTGGTCGGCGGCTTGCAAGACGGCTTAGCGGGTGTTTCGATACTCGGGCTCGATACCGAAACCGTGTTGCGGCCTAATCCTAACCAACCTTACCTTAGCCTGCAAATGATGGGCGGGGAAATGCGCAGCTGGCAGGTCGCACCGACTCAAACCAATGGCGTCGCAGTTATCGAGCCCAGCACCCAACATAGTTACGGATGGTCGCGTGGCAGCAGTTATGCCCAGCTTTATGTGCATGTCGACCAACCCACTCAGGCACTGCTGCATTTGCAACAATCCGGCATTAAAAGCGCTGGCTGGCTGGCTGGGCAGCCATTCAAACTGACTGAAGATCAAAATCCACCGGCTGGATTCAGCACGGTTGGCGAGAAAATAAAAACCTTACTGCACGGCTTGACCACCGAAGGCCTGGTGGTAACCGCGTTTTCGGATCAAACTGAAGCGCCGCAAGTCGCCGCACTTAATCTAAGTCCAGGCTGGCATAGCCTGCTGATTAAACTGGTCATGCAACATGATCAAGGCCAGCGCTTTCAATTTTCAGGATTGTTTACCGATCCGACAGGCCATCCGCTGGAATCGATTAAAACCCAAGTGACCGATCCTAGCGTCGATCTCGCGCTTAACAGTATCGCCGCCAAATTGCGGCCGGTGATTTTTGTCGACGCCCCGGCCAATCTGCCGCGTCCGGGCGATCCAATCAAACTACAAGTCGACATGCGCTGGCATCCCATTTTGGAAGAAACCAGCTTGCCTGTGCCGTTGCCACGCTTTCAAGCAAAACTGCGTTTACGTCTGGTCGACTACAGCGGCAACAAGGTTGCGGTAAAAGAATTCAGTGGTCTGTTTCCCGGCCAAGTTGAAGCAGACTTCGGCAAAATCGCCGACGCCGGTTATTACGCGATTTATCCGTCCTTGTACAGCACTGACGGCAAACTGATCATGCACTATCCCGCCGACGGCTTCTCGGTAGTGCGCGGAGTCGCCGAGCAAAAGCAGCGACTGGCTAAGAAAAAACTCTGGAACAACGACTATTACGCGATGGCCGATGGCGATAAGAGCTTTCAGCAAGCAGGCGGCTATTTCGACTGGCTGGAGCGAATGGGGATTTATAAAACTGTTGGCAGCTATCCAGGTTTCGATCCGCAATATAAGGCGCAGTGGCAACAGGCCAAGCAACGCGGCTTGGTCTTCTTTGCCGACTCTTCCGGTGATAGTTCCTGGCTCAACGACAATATTGCCGACGGCCAGAAATTCATTAACACGGCTGTAGAATTTACCCGCTTTTTTAAATCGACCAACGAAATCGATATTCGCCACGAGCCGGAATGGCAAAAGCTCCGCGACCCTGCGCATTGGGTCGAGCGGGCCAAATGGGAGTACGAACAAGCACACAAAGCCCGCAGCGATGCCCATTACCTCGGGGGTAGTCTGGTGCGGCCGGGCGAAGGCGATTGGTTCAAACAGGTATTGCAGCTGGGCTTGGATAAATATCAGGATGCCTGGGATGTCCACGCCTATCCGCAGCAATCGCCGCGTTTCGGCGGGGCTATTGGAAATGGTACAAATGAGGATGAGCGCGGTGTACTGGCCGCTTACGCCAGTCTGGGCAGAAAAAATACCTTGCCGTTCTGGCTGGGTGAAACCGGTGCCAAAGCCATGCACGGCCTGACCGGGCGCCGCTGGCAGGCCGAACAAGTTGCGAAAATCATCGCCTGGGTCAACAGCCGCAGTGACTATTTGGGGTTGGCTTTCTGCATAGGCCACGAATACGACCTAGCCTATGGCAGAATTTGGGATTACTCCATGGGCCACAAACCTGGCGAGGCAGCCATGTATACAGCCAGCGCCTTAATCGACGGCTTGCCATATCAAGCTTTTGATACCAAAGACGCCAATATTCAGGCGGCTTATTTCGGCGACACGTTCATGATCTGGCGGACAGATGAAGCGAATAGCAATTGGCAGCTTAAGCTTGATCCCGGCAAACCTTGGGTACTGGTGGATGTGGTGGGGCACAGTCAGGAACTGCTGGTCGACGCTTTTGGAAATGCAAATTTTCCAATTTCCGCCAGTCCGGTTTATGTGTTGCCGAAAGCTGACTATGAACATCTAACTAGACAATAAAATGGGTATCCACGCCGGGCTTTCGGTTTTTTAACGTTTCCAGTTAATTTGCCCTTCTGAATTTATAGGGATTGCTTCGTTGAGATGTTGAAAAAGAACTATATTCCTTCCTGCCTGATTGGCTGGATCTAAAACATACCCGGGTTCAGATAAAACTCTATCTTTTATAACTTCTGTTGCCTGTGACCAATGCCCATCTACACGCCTAAGCTTAAGTTGCTGCCTGAATGAACCATTTCTTGCTGTCCAATATATATCAAAGTCTCTGCTGTCATTTGGCCCGAGATTCCATTTAAAGAGCTTGCAATACTTAGGCATTAATACGTCATAGTTAATATATGAGGTTGCCTCATTCAATTGCTCCTCAAAATTTTGAGAAACTGATTGATTAAGCTTGTCCTTATCTACTATCCGTGCAGATACATCATAAAGCACATGATCTCCAGAATGATGGAGTACTATGCTAACTACATCTGGATCTTGGTGAATATTAGAAGCAATAAAGAGATAACAGTAGCTATTTCCTCCCGTAACATGCCCGATGATATTGTTTGTTTTTTCCTCTAGGTTCTCGAGAAGATTGCTCATTTTTAACGTGATCTTATCCAATGAACCTTCAACTTTTGCCTGTTTTTGAACTCGAAAAAATTGACCAGTTGCCCAACTTGCTAAAAAAAATGAGGGGAAAAATACATTTACTATTTCCTTCACGTTCATAGCTGCTTGAGTGGCTGAAAAATAATTATAGAGCGTCCACCCAATTGCAACGAAAGCAGGCAACCAAAACTCTTTAATCAATCTAATCAATATGTTCATTTAAAATGACCTAGCGATATATGCATTTTTTCTCATATAAAAAGGTTACGTAGGTGTGAATGCAGTTTGTGCCCACGAGGAATCAAAGTAATTGTATTAGGTGGTGGACAGAAAAGCGTTGCCCACCTCACATTGGAATGTCGCTTTTTTTGCATTCTATATTGCATAAAAAACCAAACAAGATCCCCTGTCATACGCCACCAGCCATGTTTGTTAACGGATAAATCATTTGATTGGGAAGGCTGCCGAAAGCGATAAAACCGTGATGGCGATAAAAAGAAATGGCTTGGTCATCTTTGGCATCGACTATCAGTGCAAATACGGCTAACTCAGATCTGACTGATCGCATCATTGAATCCCAAAGCAGTGCGGCCCCAAGCCGTTGCTGGCGATAATCGGTATGGACGGCAAGACGGCCGAGCCGGGCAACTGGAACGGCCTGATACCGGGGTAAACGTTTTGCCAATTGTTCGGGCATATCGACCAGTGGCACGCTGCCCGCTGAAAGGGTGTAAAACCCGGCAATTCTGTCCGTCTCGATGTCAACAGCAACATAGCATGCCGCCACCCGTCGGCGCATATCTTGGCTAACTTGTTTGTGGAAATAGTTGTCCAATGCCTCGACTCCACACGAAAAACCTTTTCGGTCATGTTCAGATGTTAGCGGCATTATGGTGAAGCGTGCCATTACTGACCTTGGATCAAGTCAGCATGGGCTTTTGCGGCATTTTGCAGAGCTTGGTTGGGCGTGGGTGGGTTAATCAAAAGGTCAACAAATCGCCGCTGATCTTCAAGAGACATGCGAATGACGTTCGACTCTTCAATCGTCCGCTGCGCCATCTCTTGGGCGGCAGCTACAACAAAGTCACTCAGGCTGCGGCCTTGGATTTCAGCCGCACGTTTGATTACCGCCAGGGTGTTTGCAGGCAACCTAGCTTCAAGGCGGGAACTGCGGGTAGTTTCTCTTGGCATAATGGCATCTTCTAACTTAAATATAGGTTTATTGTACGGTAATTAACCGGACAATAAAGAAAGAAATTGCAATGATTTCTTAAGCGCCCTCATCCAATCCTAATCCCATCTTCATCAAATCTTAATCAAACCTCTAGGTTTGCTCTCATCTTGCTTCTGTAATCTCTACGCCATCGTCGCGACATCTGCGTTTTGCAGGTCGCAAACTTTGGGGATGACGGTTGTGCCGCTCATCATTGAACACAACAGAACAGGGGTTTAGCGAATATGCCACTCGGCTTTGGAAATATTTTCAACGGGCTCTTCAAGCAATACGGTCACACGGTGATTTTATTGCTGCGGTTTATCGACATCACTATGTTGTTGGGCGCCGCATGGGTTACTCATTATTACTGGTTGCGCGAGTTTGTTATCGATCAGGATTATCGGATCGTCATTGCGCTGGGCATTCTGGCGGCCATTATCTTTTTCGAAATCGGCCAGGTCTATCGCCCCTGGCGTAGCGACGCGATGCGCGGCGAAATTCCACGCATCGTCAGGGCCTGGGTATCGGCCATCGTGTCGGTGATTTCCATCGTTGCCTTGGTGCGTTTGCATTTTTGGTTTGGGTCCAGTTATCGCTGGATTATCACTTGGTGGGGTCTTGGTTTGTTGTTTGTCCTGACTGCGCGTTTCCTGCTGTCCCAATTACTGCAGTTATTGCGGGCTCGTGGTTGGTCTCAGGGCCGTATCATTCTGGTCGGCTTAAACCAGATGGCGGTGGCAGTGAGCAGGCAGCTGAATCAATCAAACTGGGCCGGTTTGCAAGTGATCGGTTATGTCGATGACCGTGCCGAAGGTCGCAAAGCGGTGGCTGATTCGACTTTGCCGCGACTCGGCAGTTTGCAGGATCTTACCGACATCGTTACCAAAGAAGCTATTGATGAAGTCTGGATTGCATTTCCCGGTGAGTCACTTGCCGAACGTGCGCAATATCAACTGCGGCATTTACCGGTCAGCATCCGTTTGGTGATCGATTGCTTCGCGTTCAAGCAAAGTAAATTCCTCAGCTTAAACACAGTGGCGGGTATTCCGACGTTAGATTTTTCGGTGTCGCCGCTGCATGGCATTAATCGTTACATCAAAGAGATTGAAGATAGATTCTTCGCGTTCATTATTTTGGCTTTGATCAGCCCGTTGCTGTTGTTCCTGGCTATCGGCGTTAAGTTCAGTTCGCCCGGCCCGGTGTTTTATCGCCAAGAGCGAGTCGGCTGGAACAATCGTTCTTTCACGATTTTAAAATTCCGTTCGATGCCGGTAGACGCTGAAGCCAATACCGGCGCGGTGTGGGCTAAGCCCGGCGAGCAGCGCGCGACTCGTTTTGGTGCCTTCTTACGCCGGACCAGTCTGGACGAATTACCACAACTGATTAACGTGCTCAGAGGCGATATGTCGTTGGTCGGGCCGCGTCCGGAACGCCCTGATTTTGTCGAAGTATTTAAAGAGCAAGTGCCTAACTACATGAAAAAACACATGGTCAAAGCCGGCATCACCGGTTGGGCGCAAGTTAACGGCTGGCGCGGCGACACCGACTTAAACCGTCGCATCGAACACGATTTGTATTACATCCAGCATTGGTCGATTTGGTTTGATTTAGAAATCGCCTTTCGCACCGTGCTGACCGGTTTTATCAATAAAAATGCTTACTAAGGAAAAATCTGCCATGTTTAAATTGATTCCTATTATGTTTGTTTCTGTACTGTCAGCCTGTGCTCTGGCCCCCGGCATGGATATGAACACCGATAACGGTTTGTCTGAAATCGAGTTTCCGACCATGAAAGACGGCCATTTAGTTAAAGAGAAAGCTCGCATCGTGCCGATTACCGCCGACTTGATTATGGAACGAGAAGCAGCCCGTCATCAGGCGGTCAACAATTTGCCGCCGGTCGATCCCATCAAAGCTACCTACCGGATTGGCCCGCAGGATCGTTTGCAAATCACCGTCTGGGAGCATCCGGAACTGAATGATCCCGGCAGTGAAAAAATAATGCCGGAGCTGGCCGGTAAAGTGGTTGATGAGAATGGCGACCTGTATTACCCCTATGTCGGCAGCATGCATGTGGCCGGCAAGACCGTCACTGAAGTGCGTGAAGATTTGACGCGTGAGCTGTCTAAGTTTTTCAAAAAGGTCAAGCTGGATGTCCGGGTGTTGTCGTTCCAGGCGCATCGAGTAGCGGTGGTTGGTGAAGTGACAACGCCTGGCGTACAAACCATGAACGAAACACCGTTGACCGTTGCTGAAGCCATCACCCGCGCCGGCGGCGCAACCAAAGACTCTGACTTGAATAACGTCGCATTGGCACGTGACGGCAAGCTTTATAAGTTGGATGTGCAGTCGTTATACGAAAAAGGCCAGACGCCTCATAACCTGTTGTTGAAAGAAGGCGACGTGCTGAACATCGGCGATCAAAAAGACAACAAGGTTTTTGTAATGGGTGAGGTTAATCGCCAGCAGGCCATCCAGATCAACAAAGGGCGGATGAGTCTGTCGCAAGCGCTGGCTGAGGCTTCCGGGGTTGATTTCAATACTTCTCGCCCCGGCGATATTTACGTACTGCGTGCAGGCGACATGAAACCGGAGATTTTCCAACTGAATGGCGAATCACCCGATGCGATGATTTTGGCTGATCAATTTCCCTTGCAGGCACACGACACCTTGTTTGTGGGTACAGCCGGCGTGACGCAATGGTCGCGAGTGCTGAACCAGATCTTACCGGGCTCATTTACCGCCATCATGTCGCAAGCCGCGATGATGGGGATGTAAGGACGAGTTAGTTCCCCTCTTTGAAAAAGAGGGGCTAGGGGAGATTTTCAAAATAAATCTCCTCGATCCCCTTTACAAAAGGGGGGAAGACATTTAGAACTTTTTACACGATTGGGATCTGGACATGTATTCACAAAATGAAGCGACACCATTGCCGCCGATAAATCCATCCAGGATTGAAGAACAAGGCGTCAGTATTCGCGACTATCTCGACCTGCTGTTTGAAGGCAGAAAAACTATTTTTATAGCGCTGATTTCGGTGCTGTTTATCACATCGATTTACTTAGTGTTGGCACCGCGCACCTACAAGGCGGATGCGCTGCTCAGGATCGACAAAAATAAAGCGCTGCTGTCGGCCACACTGCGTAGCGATGCCAATCAAGCCCCTGCTGAAGCAGACAGCCCAAGGGCACAACGCGAAGTGGAAATTCTGCGTTCTCGTTCCGTGCTCGGCAAAGTGGTGGAAGATCTGAACTTGATGGTGGAAGCCTCGCCAAGCTATTTTCCGGTTATCGGCGAAATGCTGGCGCGCAGGCATGACGTGCATGATGGCGTTGCCGATGCGTGGTGGGGATTCAGCAGTTGGGCGTGGGGCGGCGAAAAGATAAAAGTTGCCAACTTCACTGTGCCGGATCGTTATCTTGATAAAGAATTTACCCTGGAAGCATTAGATTCCGGTCGGTTCCGCTTGCTTGGCCCTAAAGGCCAAGAGCTGGCTGAAGGCCGGATTGGTGAGTCGGTCACTGCCGACATCGGCGAGTCTATCCCGGTTGCTATAAAGCTTGATGCCTTCGAGGCACATCCGGGTACGCATTTTGAAGTGGTCCGCAAGACATCGTTGGCTGCTATCGAAACCTTGCAAAAAGCCTTTGCCGTTAAGGAAGTATCCAAAGATACCGATATTTTGAGTGTTGAACTTAAAGGTAGCGATCCTGAGCAACTGGCTAAATCGGTGAATAACATCGCCAATATTTATGTCAATGCGACGGTAAATTGGGAATCAGCCGAAGCCGGGCAAAAGTTGGCGTTTTTAGAAAGCCAGTTACCCGTTGTTAAGGAGCGCCTGGAAAAGGCAGAACAAGGCTTGAGCGCGTTCCGCCAACAACATGGTGCGGTCGACATCTCTGCCGAAGCTGAAATCCTGCTGAAACAGGCTGCCGAAATGGAGACCATGGGCATTCAGCTCAAACAAAAATACGACGAGCAAAGCCAACGCTTAGAGTCCGCGCATCCCGACATGGTTGCCACCAACACGCAAATCAAGCGCATCAATGGCAAGCTGGGCGCGTTAGAAAAACGTATAAAAGATCTGCCGCGCACGCAACAAAGCGTGGTCAGCTTGTCGCGTGATGTGCAAGTGAATACTGAGCTTTATACCTCGTTGCTGAATAGCGCTCAGGAACAACGCATCGCCGCGGCTGGCTCACTTGGCAATTCACGTATCGTTGATTTTGCGGTCACCCCGGAGAAGCCTTATTGGCCAAAGCCCGGCTTGATGTTGGCTATCGCCAGCTTATTGGGACTGAGCTTGGGTTCGGCGTTAATTTTCATGAGACATTCTTTACAACGTCACGACAATTATCCGGCGTTGCTGGAATATCAAGTGGGTTTGCCGTTGTTTGCCGCCATTCCACATAGCAAAAAGCAACGCAAGTTAGGCCGCCTGATCAATGGGGGCAGGGAACGTCAAGCCGGTATTCTGGTCAGCCAGGATCCGCTGGATATTTCCGTCGAATCGTTGCGCGGTCTGCGCACCACGCTGGAAGCGACCTTAGCCAGCAGTGAAAGCAAAGTCATCATGGTCAGCAGCCCGGCGCCGAGCATGGGTAAGTCGTTTGTCAGCACCAACTTGGCGGCGTTGCTTGCGAGCATCAAAAAGCGCGTATTAATCATTGATGCCGACATGCGCAACGGCCGTCTGCATGAAACCTTTGCGGTCGATAAACAGCCGGGTCTGTCTGACTTGCTGGCAGGCAGAGCGACCTTGGGTGAAGTGATTGTCAGCTTGCCCGATATTGGCATCGACTTGATACCGCGCGGTAGTATGGTGCTGAATCCATCGGAATTGTTGGTGCTCGGTCAACTGGAAGAAACCTTGGAGCAATTGAAGAGTTTTTATAATCATGTCGTGATCGATTCACCGCCGATTTTAGGTGCCACCGATGCGGCGATTATGGGCAAACATGCCGATGCGACGTTTTTAGTCGTTAAAGAAGGCCGCTACACCGCACAAGAATTGGAAGTCAGCTTCAGGCGTTTTCAACAAGTCGGCATTAAACCGAACGGCTTTATTATTAACGACATGAAGGAAGGTTCATCGTATTACCCATATTACGGCTACGCCTACAACCGTAGCGACATGGAGCCGAAAAACGATTCGATGTTGATGGCAGGTTATCAAGCCGTGGGCGACTGGTTGGGCAAACGCCAAGCGCCTGACTATTTGCCTGTGTTAGAACCGATCGAAGAAACTGAAGACAAGGTCCAAGCTTAAAATGAGAATACGCCTGGAAAAAGACCTGCCGGTATTGTTGTTCGCGCTGGTTAGTGCGTCGACGGTGGCTGCTTTGCCTCAGGTCGAGTCGGCTTGGTTAGGGATAAAAGAAGTCTACGGCGAGCAGGATTTCGGCTTGCGTATCTTGCGTGAATTGATGTTATTGGTGCTGATCGCTTATGTGTTTTTTGAACCCCGCTTGCGGCGCGGCGCGATGTCCAGCTCGGTGTGGGCATTTTTGGGGGCTATCGCGACCTATGTGTTGTTTGAAGTGGGCTATGCCTTGTATCTGGACTTGCCGTTAGTGGTGCCGATGGCGGGTTTGCGGATTTTTGAATATCTGCCGCTGGCGTTGATTGGCTTTGTCACTGCCCGCTTAGGTACGGGTGAGCATGTGATTACGCAATTCGCGCATTATCTTCGGTATTACATAGCGTTGCAGGCCGTGCTGGCGATAGCCCAGGCGTTGTGGGCGCCGCCATTGTTCGGGGTGTCTTTTTTGGGCGGCGGACGGCCGTTCGGTACTTTCGTCAGTCCCAACCTGTTTGGCGCGACTATGGCGACCTGCGCGTTGTTGTTCGCATTGGTGCCGGGCATGCGTAAATGGATCGCGATGAGTGTGTTTTTGGCGTTGCTGAGCGGTTCACGTACCGCATTTATCAGCTCGTTGCTGGTGGTGTATTTTCAGCTGGTTGCGGCGTTGCGGCCTCGTGACCGCTGGGCCGTGGTGATGCCTGCGCCGATACTGGCTGTGGGTGCGTTATTGCTGGCGTCCAGTCCGCTACTTAGTGGTCGTGACGATGCCGATCCCACTCAAGATGGTCGGATAGATTTATGGCAGCGAATATTTGCCAATTACATTCATGACCCGATGGATTTGCTGTTTGGTTGGGGCTTGGGCTTGAGTTCCAACACGATTAATATTTTGTTTGGTGCCGAACATTTTCCCGGTCAATTCGACTCGGACAGTCTGTATTTATTTTTGCTGAACGGTTACGGCTTGGTAGGTGTGATGGCTTACATCGGGTTTTTGTGGATCACGACTCGCGTGTCTACGCACCCTAAAAAAGGCTTGGTGATCATGTTCATCC
>Ga0208629_101089_pt1 | contig 11539 bp, 1 predicted proteins | sample LakWasMet19_HOW5_2_FD_183865 | JGI IMG/M metagenome (GOLD analysis project Ga0208629, IMG submission 183865) | Freshwater sediment methanotrophic microbial communities from Lake Washington under simulated oxygen tension - Sediment Metagenome... | ecosystem: Environmental > Aquatic > Freshwater >...
CCGTGAAGCTGGCGCGCGAGATAGACGCCGTCACGGGCCGCCCGATCCCTGGGGCCTTCACGTGCGAGTGGGACGAGGAGGCGCTACTGGCGCCCAAGGTGCCCGCGTACGGCGGCGGCGGCGCGAAGCCCGCCTCCGCGCTCTCGCAGGCGCGCATCAAGTGGATCGGCACCCCGCCCCTGCCCTACGGCAGCATCGCGGAGGAGGAGGAGGAGGCGCTGACGCGCACCCTCGCGCGCTTCGGGTGCATCCCCGTCTTCATGCCGCCGGGCGTGCAGCGCCAGTTCTACGACGGGTACTGCCGCGACACGCTGTGGCCCATCTTCCACAACGTGATCGACGTGTATGGAGAGCTGCCCACCCGCTGGTGGCACACGGCGCGCCAGAGCGAGCGCTGGAAGTCGTACATGGACGCGAACCAGCGCTTCGCCAGCGCGGTGGTGGAGGCCTTCCACGACGGGGACATGGTGTGGATCCAGGACTTCCACCTGCTGCTGGTGCCCATGCTGCTGGCGCGGCGGCACATCGCGCCCGTGGGCCTGTTCCTGCACATCCCCTTCCCCTCCTCCGAGATCTTCCGTTCCCTCAGCATGCGGGACGAGCTCCTACGCGGCATCCTGCACGCGGACCACGTGGGCTTCCACCTCTTCGAGTACGCGCGCCACTTCCTGACGTCCTGCCGCCGCATCCTGGGGCTCACGCACACCAGCAAGCGCGGGGGCGTGATCGCTGTGGACATCGCGGGGCGGGAGGTGCACGTGACCGTTACGCACGTGGGTATCGAGCCCGACTTCCTGCTCTCCACCTTCCAGGACGCGCCGGCGGTCATCAACACCGTCGCGGCGTGGCGGCGCCTGTTCCCGCACCGCGCGATCGTGGCGGGGATCGACAGCATCGAGCGGCTGCGGGGCATCCCGCTCAAGCTGCTGGCGTGGGAGCAGTTCCTGCTGCAGCACCCAGAGTGGGTGGGCCGCTCTGTGCTCGTCCAGTACTGCCTCGCGGACACGATGCGGCCGGGCGACACGCAGGAGTCCAGCATGAAGGAGATCGTGGCGCTCGCGCAGCGCATCAACGCCCGCTTCGCGCGCCCCGTGGACCACGCGCTGGAGGGCGCCACCGACGCCGCGACGCCCGCGGCGGGGGGAGCCGCAGGAGGCGGATTTGACGCTACCGCCGCTCAGCCGGGACCGGCGGACGGCGCGGACGGCGACGCCGCCACGCCTGGCCTGCGCATCGGCGGCCCGCGCATCCGCGGGGACAGCGCTGCAAGCTGGACCAACGTCGACATCAGGGGCGCGGGCGGCAGCGTGGCGACGCAGACCCTCGTGCCCGCCGTGTATCTGCTGTTCCGGCGCGAGACGCAGGCCGCACACGCCGTGTCTGTCCGTGAGCGCGCGGCGCTGTGGGCGGCTGCGGACGTGTGCATCAACACGGCGATCAAGGACGGCCTCAACCTGTTTCCCTTCGAGTACGCGTTCTGCCGCGGCAGCCGCGAGTGCGTCGCTGCCGGGCTGCGCAACCTGGGCTCTGCTGCGCCCGCAGCTGACGCCGGCGTCGCGGCGGGCGCTGGCGTGACGGATGGCAGCGGGGCCCCTGACAGCGCACTGCAGCCTGCACCGGCATCGGGGCAGGCGCCCGCGTCCACAGCCTTGCCGCTGCAGGCGCCGCCGACGTACTGCATCGGCGAGGTCGCCCTGACGCCGGCGTCCACATGCGAGGGCATCTGGGAGCAGCTGAAGGGAGGCGATGACGTCAACAGCACCACGGGCGGTGGGCCCTCCTGTGCCACAAGCGGCGGCGCGACGCCCGGCGTGACGGCGGGCTTCCCGCAGACGCCGCTTATCAGTGCGAGCGGCGGGCTCACGCCAGCGCCGGGCAGCCCTGCGGCTGCGGCTTTGACGCTGCCAGCGGGCGCAACACAGCTCGCCGACGCGGCAGCTGGCAGCAGCGGCAGTGCAGCCGGGACTCCCGCCACGACAGCAGTGGCACCCTACGCCCCGACAGCTGCCGAGGACGCCGCGGCGGCCGCGCAGGCTGCAGCGGTGGAGGCGGGCGCCGCGGAGGAGGCTGCGGCGATGGCTGCGGAGCTGAGCGACCTCTCCCCCGGCGTCCTCATCCTCTCAGAGTTCAGCGGCAGCACGCGCGTGCTCTCGGGGGCCATGCGTGTGAACCCGTGGCGCGTGGAGGAGGTCGTGGCTGCGCTCTACCACGCGCTCACCATGTCCGCTGATGAGAGTGCCGCCCGCCTGGCGAGCAACCTGCAGTACGTGACAGGAAACACGACGTCGGCGTGGGCCGAGCGCGTGCTGACGGACCTGAAGGCGGTCTCCAAGCGCAGCACGACCCGGACGTACATGGGCTACGGCCTGGGCCTGGGCTACCGCCTCATGGGCTTCGGCAGCAGCTTCAAGCCCCTCAACATGGAGGCTCTCGTGACCGCCTACCGCCGCGCCACGCGCCGCCTGATCGTGTGCGACTACGGCGGGACGCTGAACGTGCGCGGGGACAGCAACTCGAGCCGCAAGCACGCCTTCGAGCTGGGGCTGCTGGGCAAGGACGCCGCCCCGCCCCTCACCCCAGAGATCAGGCGCGCCCTCAAGGTGCTGAGCGAGGACACGCGCAACACGGTGTTCATCATCTCGGGCAAGGAGAAGGAGGTGCTGCAGCAGGCGTTCGCGGGGCTGCCGCACGTGGGGTTGGCAGCGGAGCACGGCTTCACGTACCGCTGGGGCGCGCAGCGCCACAAGTTCACGACGCCCGCCCCAGGCGCCCCCGCGTCGCCCGTGCCCTCTGGCGCGGGCGCCGCAGGCCCAGGCATGCCAGCGGCGCGGCGCGGGCACCACGGCGCCAGCGGCAGCGGCGGCAGCGCAGCTTTGGGCGGCCACCTGCGAGCCTCAGGCGGCTCCACCGCCTCTGGCCTCTCTCACGCCTCAGGCGCCTCGGGCGGCGGCGCGCCCGGCGTCGACACGCCAACGTCGGGCGCCGGCAGCGACGGCCGGCCGCGGCGGCGCAGTGCCCAGCAGTCTGCCGGCCTGCCGCCCAAGACGCCGGCTATGTTCGGGGGGTCGGGGGGCGTGGAGTCGGTGATGCACGTGGGGGACAACGGCATGCCGTGGCAGCGGCTGGTGGAGGCGGACGAGGAGGTCGCCGCGGACTGGAAAGCCCTCGCCGCGGGGGTCATGGAGGGGTACAGCGCGCGCACGAACGGCACGTACGTGCTGCGCAAGGGGTCGGCCCTGTCCTGGTTCTTCGGGGACGCGGACCCCGAGTTCGGCCTGCTGCAGGCGAAGGAGCTGCAGGACCACCTGACGGGCGTGCTGGCGGCGTACCCGGTGGACGTGCTGGCGGGCGGCAACTACGTGGAGGTGCGGCCGAAGGGGGTGCACAAGGGGGCGGTCCTCTCCCTCATCATGGACATCATCGAGGGGCGCGACCTCGTCACTCACCACCGGCGTGCGGAGAGCGCTGTGGCAGGGGGCGCGGGTGCAGCGGGTGCAGCAGGCGCGGATGGAGGCGCAAGAGCCGGGGCCGATGGATCGGGCAGCGGCGGTGCGGGGGCTCTGACGTCCCCTCCCGGCAGCAGCAGGGGGACGTACGGGCAGGGGCAGGGGGCGGCTGGGGCGAATCCCTCCGCTGCCTCCGCCGCCGGCCCCGGCGGACGCGCGGCCGTGCTCTCGCCACCCCGCAAGCCCGTCCCCAGCGCCAGCGCCGCAGGGGCTCTGGGTGCCTCCACGGTCAGCGGCAGCGCACCCTCAGGGGGCATCACGATCGGTCCCAGCCCCACCAGCGGCGGCGGCGGCGGGGCGGGCGGCGACGGCAGCGGGGCAGCTGGCGCTGCCGGGGGGTCTGACGCCCCTCGCACCAGCGGCAGCATGGGCGGAGGCATCATCCGCCACGCGATCCCCCCCGGCCGCGACCCCGCCACGTGGCTCGCGGGGCCGCTGGAGTTCATCCTCGTCATCGGCGACGATGCGGCGGACGAGGAGATGTACACGTGCGTGCAAGCGTACCGCAAGGAGCGCGCTGCGGAGCACCGCACGCTGATAGCGCGCCTCAGCGCCGCGCAGGCTGCAGCCATGGGCCGCGCGTACGGCGCAGCGACCAAGGAGGTGCTCCTGGGGGGCAAGCACGGCCTGCCGACGCCCGTCGCGAACGCGCACGGCGCGGAGACGGACGTGGCTGCCGCTGCGGCCGCTGCCGCTGCGACGCTGCCTGCCTCCAGCCCCGCCAGCACCCCCTCCCCCGCCTCTGCGTCTGCCCCGGCAGGCAGCCCGCCCGCTGCGAGCGGGGTCGGCGGAGGGGTCGGGGGAGGGGTCGGGGGTGTGTCTGGTGGCGTGCAGGGGGTCGCGACCCCCGCCTCCAGCAGCCCGCCCGCCTCCGCAGCTGGCTTCAGAACGCCGGAGCAGGGGCAGGGGCAGGGACAGTCTGCCTCCGCAGGCGGCGCTGGCGGCGCGCGAGGCTTCCTGTCGCCTCCCGCGGCTGGCGGCGGCTCGGGCCGGCAGCCGCACCCGTCACAGCACCACCAGCAGCACCTGGGGCTGCAGCAGCAGCAGCAGGAGGCGGAGGAGGCGACGTACGCCGCCGCGTCGCTCGTGGCGTCTGCGCGGCGGGCGCAGGGCCTGCCGGGGCCCGGCGGCGTGGATGAATCGCGGGACATGGCTGCCCTCGGCCAGGTGGCGGCCTCCGCAGCACCGCGGGTGACCAAGTTCGGCGCTGGGATGCTGGGCAGCTCTGAGGAAACCACACGGGGCGTCAACCTGCTGCCGCCCAGCGGTGCTGCGGCTGCTGCTGCCAGCGGTGGTGGTGTAGGCGTGGGAGGTATCCGTCGGGCCAGCTTAGGAGGAGGCGTCAGCAGCGCAGCCGCGTCGCCCGCTGCAGCGCTGGCTGCGCGGCCTGCGTCGACCTCCCTCTCGCCCCCTGCGGGTGCCGGCCGCGGCTTCGCTTTCGGCTCCCCTCCCGCTGTTGCTGCCCCAGGGCCCGCAGTTGCGGCAGCGGGCACTCCAGCGTCGTGTGCGGCCAGCAGCGTGGCCCCTGCCGCTGCGGCAGCGGCGGCTGCAGCGACCCCGTCAGCCCCGCCGTCCACCACCTCCGCTACGGGCACGGCTACTGCATCTTACAGCCCGGCGCAGGGCACCCCCGGTGCCACCGCTGCCGCTGGCGGTGTGGGCGCGTTTGGGTCGCCCGCAGGTGGCGGAGGCGTGGCAGGCACCCCCCTCAGCACGGGAGCAGGGGCTCTGGCGGGCGCCTCCCCCTCTGGAGGCCTGTACGGCGGCGGCGGCATGCAGCTGCCTGCGCTGGTATACTCGGAGTTCACCGTCACGGTGGGCAAGAAGCCCTCGGCTGCCTCCTACTTCGTGGACGACACGCAGCAGGTGGAGGACTGCCTGCGGGCCCTGGCCAAGGCCTCGGCCAAGGGCCGTGGACTCATCCTGCCCGGCGCGCACGCCTTGCGATCCGTCGGAGGCGGCGTGGGGGCGCCTGCCCTCCCCTCCACCATCGGCGCCGCCACGGTTGCGGGGGGCCTGAGCTCCGCCGCCGCCGCGGCTGCTGTGGCTTCCCTGCACAACACCGCTGCCTCCGTCGCCTACGCGCTGGGTGGCCGCAACGCGACGTTTGCCGTCCCCGCCAGCACACGGCCGGGGGTCGCGTCGGGCGGCGGGGTGGGTGGCGGCCCCCTCTCCACGGGTGGGGGGCTGCAGGCGGGGGCGGGACCGGGGGCGCTGACCCCCGCGGCTGCGGGCGCTGCCGGCTCCCTCGCGCAGCTGGCCCTCTCGCAGGCGTACGCGCAGCGCATGGCTTCAGCCGCCGTGCACGCCGCCTCAGCTGCAGCCGCGGCGGGCGGCCCGGGCAGCGGGGCGACGCCGCGGGGTCTGGCGGTCCCGCTGGGGGCTCCGGGCCTGGGATACGTCCTCGGCACCCCGGGGGCGCTGGGGGGCGGGGGTCACGTGCCTGGGGGCCTGCAGGGTATCGGGATGATGAGCCTGCCCGCAGGGATCGACAGACTCGCGCGCCAGGCGGCGGCGGCGCAGCTGCTGCAGCGGGCGCAGCAGGCGCACCCGCAGCAGGCGGTGTATGCCGGCGCCATGGCGCTGCCGACGCCTGGCGCTGCTGCTGGCGCTGCGGGGGCGCTGGGGGGCCCGCAGTACGCGCTGTCGGCTGCGACGAGCCCGAGCCTCGCAGCGCTGCTGGCGCAGCACGCTCAGCTGGCGGGGCGCGCGATGCCGCTGCCGCTGCCCTCCGGCACCGCCCACGCCGGCAGCGGCTTCCCTGCGGGTGCCGTCACCTTCACAATGCCGATCCCCTCAGTGCGGGGGGCAGCGGCTGGCGGGGGCGCGTCCGCAGGGCCACAGCAGCAGCAGCAGGCACAGGGGCAGGGGCAGGCGCTTGCCGGCGCCGCAGGCGCTGCCGCGGCGCAGCAGCAGCTGCCGCGGCCCACGGGCGGGGTGGCCAGCTATTTTGACGCGCTGCCCCACAGCCTGCTCAGCCCGCCCTCAGCCTCACCCGCCTCCCTCCCAGCCTCCGCCGGCGCCCCATCAGCCCAGAGCGGCGGCGGTGCGGCCGCCACACCGCAGGGCGGCTTCCCTGCTGGCGGTACAGGCGGCTTCGCTGCCGCCGGCGCTGCTGCGGGCAGCGGCGTGCGGCTGGCCTATAACGTGCGTCCCGGCATCCCGCACGCGATGGCGGGCCTGTATGCCTCCACCACCCGCCTGGCGAGCTACAACGCTCTGGCGGGCCTCGCAACGGTGGCGGAGGGCGAGGGCGCCTCTGGCGGCGAGGGCGGCACGGGCGGGGAGGGCAGCGTGGGGACGAGGGAGACGGGGGAGGGCGACGGAGTGGGCGGCACTCCGCGCAGCGCCCTGCAGCAGCCGCTGCGTGCGGGTATGCAGCAGCAGCCGCAGGGCGGGCAGAGCGGCCTCGCCCTGGACACTGAGTCGGGGGTGGAGGAGGACGAGGAGGGGGCCGCAGAGGGGGAGGAGGAGGAGGACGACGAGGGCTACGGAGACAGCAGCGAGGACGAGGAGGAGGACGAGGAGGAGGAAGAGGAGGGGGGTGTCGGCGACGAGGAGGAGGAAGAGGAAGCGGGCGCTGACGGTGAGGGGGACGAGGCGGGAGGCACTGACTCCGGCCCAACCCCCAGCTCTTACCGCCCGCAGCAGCAGCAGCAGGCACGCAGCGGCGGCATGGGCGCGGGCGTGCCTGTGCCGCCCACAGCCATGGCCTCAGGCAGCGCTGCAGCAGGCCTCGCCATCCGCGGCAGCGCAGGCCTAGGCGCAGGGGGCGGGTACCCTTACGGTATGGGTCAGGCGCTGCCTGGCACGGCTACGGGCAGCAGCGTGCCCGGCGGTGCAGGCGGCGGCGATGCTTTCTTCTTCGCCTCTGCGTCGCCCTCCGCAGCCTCCGCGTCCGCTGCGACCGCCTCTGCGACGGACCCGCGGTTTGCGCTGTACCGTGCCCCTGCGTCGCTGCTGCAGCAGCAGCAGCAGCAGCACCAGCAGCAGGGCCTGCTGGCCCGCCGCTTCGGCAGCACCGGGCTGCTGCTGGCGCACCCGGGAGCTGGCGCGAGCGGCAGCAGCCCACTCGCTGGGCTGGGTGCTGCAGGGGGCGCGATGCCCCTGCGGTCTTTCTCGATAGGGCAGCACCTGAGCGGCAGCGCGGCAGCAGCGGGCGGGCAGCGGGCGGGGCATGGCCATGAGGGGTCGCTAGCAGGCGCGGCGGCGGCTGGCGGCGCTGCAGCCGCTGGCGGCGGCGGCGGTGCGGGCGGCGGCGGTGCGGGCGGCGGCCTGGGAGACTATCTGTCCCGCATCGCAGATGAGCAGGCAGCGGAGGACGTACCAGAGTTCTGAGGCGGCCGCGCCGCGGTTGCGAATTCTGTGGGCATTCGCAGCGACGGGGAGCGCTGCACGGGAGCTAGCAATAGGGCGCACACTTGTGCTCTTGCGGCCATGGCGACCCCCATGTGGTGCGCCGCTCACTTGCGCAATTGCAGAGCTCATTTCAACTGATGAATCTTGTGCTCGTGTGACCCACTGAGCTCTAGCCACATGCCATTTGGCGCGGCGGCACGCCCGTCGATGACTCGTTGGACAAGTAGCGCTAGCGCCGTTCATTCCGGTCGTCGTCGCATCGCAGCTGCTGCATGCAGATTCGATGTGTATCCGGATCGGAAGCCGACTAGCTGTGGGTCGATCGATGCAGCGACGTCGACCCAACAATAACACATTCGGATACGTTCATGGCTGAACGTTCGTCGACGTTGCGCGCCGGTGCGGCGGCGGCTCAGACAGCCCTTGTGGTGAGCTCATGAGTGATCACCCTCAAAGTCGGGGTGTGGCAACGTTCAATGTTCAGTGGAACTGAGCAAAAATGGACTTCCCCTGTGCGTGTCAGCACATCGAAATGTACAGAGCCCACTGGGTGCACACGGGTGAGCTCACAGGACGCAGACGACTCTGTTGGCAGGGATGGTGTATAAACAGACCGTCGTGACGGGAACGTGCAATAAGGCGGACAGGTAAGCGCTCGACCCGCAACGAGGCATAGAGGAAAGCGCTCGACCCGCAATGGGGCGAGCATACCACCAAGTTTATTGCGGCTGTTCGGATGATGATGGGGTGGTGTCAGGCCGGATGATGACGGATGAGTGGCGGCTGGTCCAGCGCCCCGCCAGCAGCTGCGGACAGCCCGAGGAGACGCCGCGTCACCTTCACGGCCCTGAGCCCAAGGTGGCAATCTGTTGGGGACTCTCACGGCCGTGTAAGGCAGCTCTCTCCAAACTGATCAGCGTCGCATAGGTACAGCGTCAGTCGCGCCCGCAGATGGCGCGACCGCGCACAACCCGAACCTCGGCGTTTGCGCAGGGCACAGCTCAATGCGTGTACGCGCTCAGGTCTCAGGTGATCGCACCGATAGTCGGGGGCGTGGTGCGGCGCCCACCAGCGGGTGCCGATCGCAGCCCTCTCTGCAGCCTCCCCAGCTGAGACTCGGAGGTCAAACGTCCCGATCGTGGCCGCATTCAGGGGGCGCCTCCCTCACCGGGACAGACGTAGGGAGCCGCCAGCCATTGCCGGCGGGTGTGCCGGCCGCCTCTCTAGTCGTCTTCCACCGGCATCACCCGTGCAGAGCCGCCCGGCCTGCTGCTGGTAGCATGGCCTGCACCTGCCGCAGCGGAGGCGCGCAGTTCCGCCTTCGCAGCCGCGCCGGCGGAGATGGCGTCAACGAACTGTCTTGACACGGTGGATACCCTGCGGCCGCCAGTGCTCAAGCGGCGATCACGCAGGGTGGTTTGGAAGGACACCCGCCCCTGGTCTGTCCCGCCGTCCCTCCGAGCCTTCAGGTGCCCCTGCGCGAAGCCGCCCTGCTGCTGCGCCGCCGCAGCTGCGGCCGCCGCCGCCGCAGAGTCGCCGCTCCCGCCGTCCGCCCTGCGGCGCGGCCCGCGGAAGGCGCTGAGGCTCTGCTTGATGGCCGAGGAGGGCGCGCCAGCGACGGCGTAGAGGTGCGTCGCAGACGTCGGCGGCAGGTACCGCCGTGTAACGCCGGGGCCGGCAGGTCGGGCGGACAGCAGGAGGAGCCGCCGGCCGCTGGCGCTCCAGGCCGAGTTGCCCCCGTCCGCCGCCCCCGCGCCGGCAGCCGAGGATGCCACACTGACCGGACGCGTTGCGGCGGCGGTCTCGACGGGGGTGGGGGGCAGTGCGGTATGAGGCACGGACAGCAGCAGCCCCGCCAGCCCCGCCCTCGCCCTCGAGCTCTGGCCTGCAAACAGCGACGCTCGGGAGCGCTGCCGAAGCCGCTCTGCGCCGTCGCCAGCCAGTGCGCTGCCAGCCCCGGAAGCGTGCATACCGCCGACCACGCCGCCACCACCATCAGCATCGTCGCTATCAAAATCCTCGCCGTCATCATCGCCGTCGTCGTCGTCGTCGGTGCTGGCGCCAGCGACAGCGCGCTGCGGGTGCCGCGAGCGCGTGACAGACGCGGACGCGAGCTGGCGCTGCGCAGCGATGCTCTGCCGCTTGCGCGCCGCCACGATCAGGTGCTGCTCCCCGCTGGCGCCCGCATACAGCGACACAACAAGGGCGGCTGCCAGCAGCAGCGCGGCAGCAGCGCCCATGGCCAGCACAGCATAGCCGAGGGCCTGCACCAGCGGCGAGTCGGGGGTGCCGCGGGTGGCGTTGGGTGATGCTGACGACGACAGAGAGACGGACGTGCTCGGGGCTGCTGAGCCGCTGCCGCCCGCAGACTGCGCCGCCTGCGCCTGCTGCTGCAGGCTCGCAGCCGTCGTGTACGCGATGGCGGTCGCCGTCATCGCCAGCAGCCACACGCGCACGGGCAGCAGCCATACCAGGTGCGGCCGCAGCGGCACGTGCGAGTGGTGCAGAAGGGCCAGCAGCAGCGCCGCGCCGCCCAGCACGGCCCCCTGCGCAACCAACGCGCCGGCGGGAGACGCCGTCTCGCTCACGAACGCCGAGAACCCCGCTGTGGCGGCCAGGAACGCAAGCTGGTAGTGCAGGAAGTAGAAGTGGGAGGGCCGGTAGTCCCCCTGCAGCGCGCTGGCGAGCGGGGTCGGCAAATATGGGAGCACGGGCGCGGCCGATGTGGAGCCGACACAGCCGCCGCCGCCGCCGACGCCGCCGCTCTGGAGGGGTGGGTGCTGCAGCGCTGGTAGGCTGCCAGGTGACGGCGGCGCCTTCCCGGCAACCCTCACCGCGACCCGCTGGTGCTGCTGCGGCTGCGGCTGCGGTTTCGTGGGGCCGTGCCTTGCGGCCATTACGGCCCCTGCTGCCGCTGCCCCTACTGCTGCTGCCCCTGCTGCTGCCGCGGTTCCCGCTGCGAATCCGGGGGTGGACAGGGTCGGCAGCCGCAGCAGGATTGAAAGCCCCGCCACCGCAGGCGACGAGTCAATCACGTCTGCAGCCGTCTGAACCGCCCGCGGGAAGCGCCGCACACAGCACGGGTTGCCGCCGCACCCACGACATAAGCACAGGCACAGCGGCTGCACCACCTCCCCTCCTGCGGGGCGGCTGCCGGGGCCGTGCTGCTGCCAGTGCCCGGCAGCGACCTGTGTGCCCTCTGCAGATGCGGGCTGCGCGTGGCCGCCCAGAGCTCGCTGCAGTTGTGCCGAGGCCTGACGCTGCAGCTGCCGCTGCGACGGGCCCAGCGGCTGGAGCTGCTGCAGCTGCCGCGCGTTGTGCTGCAGCAGAGGGTTCAACATCCGCTGAGACGCCCCGCGCCCTGCGGGGCTGGAGCCGTTGAGTGCCGCCGCCGCGGCGCTGGGCGCCTGGCCGCCAGATACAGACACTCCGAAACCGCTGGGCAAGCCGCTGGGAAGGGCGGCGGGCAGGCCGCTGGGAAGGGCTGCAGCGGCGGCAGGGGGCAGTGCAGCCCACGGCGCCACATAGCGCTTGCCCGCGTTGCAGCAGGCGGCGGCCACCGCGCTGCCAGGCCGCCTGCAGGCACAGGCAGCGCTCGCCACAGCGGCGCGGCGTCGGCCGGTGTCTGGGGCTGGCGCACCGTGCGGCTGCAGGAGCCGCGCGCTGCTATGCGC
>Ga0208629_101090_pt1 | contig 11537 bp, 12 predicted proteins | sample LakWasMet19_HOW5_2_FD_183865 | JGI IMG/M metagenome (GOLD analysis project Ga0208629, IMG submission 183865) | Freshwater sediment methanotrophic microbial communities from Lake Washington under simulated oxygen tension - Sediment Metagenome... | ecosystem: Environmental > Aquatic > Freshwater >...
CAGGCGGCAGCGGCCTTGTGCGCGGCCTGCGCTCGGCAGGGACCGTGCTCGCTAGCGGCGTGGAGATCCGGCGCGGGCCGCACGGCGCTGTAGTGGAGGTTACGGCCCCGATTTCTTATAGCGCCTCTGCCGCCCAGGTGCGCGCAGCGCTGATGGCGCTGCCGTCCATTCCAGACGTCTCTGTCCGCATGTACGACGCCAGCAGCGCCAGCGCGACGGCCGGCGCTTTGTGTGACGCGGACGGCGTCACGACCGCGATTACCTTCACACACAACCCGGGGCCGCAGGCGCCGCTCGCGATCCACACGCCAGCCACCGACTTTGCCCTCCCCTCCTACGGGGCGGGGACCGGACCCGGCGGACTCACGGACACGCTGTTTGCCATCCGGACTGCCAGTGCGGCGCAGGGCACGGGGAGGGTGTCGTCCGGCGGTGCTGCGGCCGCCCCTGACGCGAGCCTGCTCGTGCGAGGGGACTTCGGAGGCCGGGCGCGAATGGGCTCTCGTGCCCTGCTGCCCTGCGGCGGCCGCGGCACCTGCGACAGCAGCTCTGGGCAGTGCAGCTGCGGCGCGGTGCGCACGACGGGGAACGCCGTCGTGGGAACATACGGGCCCTCCAACGGGGCGGGCGGCGAGCTGTCCCCGCAGACTGCAGGGGCAGGGGAGGGCACGCTGGACTGCGGCTACCCGAGCGTGCCTGCCCAGACGTGCCCTGGCACGGCTGCAGGCGGCATCTGCAGCGGGGTGGGCAACTGCACGGGCGCTCCGAGCTACCGCTGCGTGTGCGCCAACGGGCGTACGGGGCCGGCCTGTGAGCTGCAGTCCTGCCCCTCCAGCTTCCGCAGCAGCGTCAGCGCTGCCAGCCCCGCGCGGGCTTGGTTCGACACTCCCAGCAGCGCCACGGCGGCACACGCCGCTGGGGCAGTCTGCTCGGGGCGCGGCATCTGCAGCAGCGCGCTGCAGGTGACAGGGGCTCTCACAGGCACGCAGCTCGGCACCTGCACTTGCGACGGCGGCTTCCGTGGGCTCGCCTGCCAGCTCATGGCGTGCCCGCCGGGAGGGGTGACCGCAGCCTCAGCGGCGGCTGCGTGGAGCGACACGTGCGGTGGCGGCAACGAATGCACTAGTCTGCGAGAGTACTCGCTCTGGTATCGCACAACCCCGGCGGGGGAGTGGCTCTCACCCCTCACCAACGCCACCAGCGGCACCGGCAACGTGACGCTGCATAGCCGGATCGACTATGCCGCCCCGTGGGATGCGCTGCAGGTACGGGGGTGCGCGTGTAACCTCACGCGGCGCTACGTGGGCGGCACGGCAGGTCGCTCCAGCAGCGGGCAGGGCATTGCTGTCACCGCACAGGGCTCCGTCGTACGCCTGCCGGGCTACCAGCTCACCTCGTCGAGTACATCAGCGACGGCGAACAGCGGGGTCGGCGGCGGCACGTCAGGCGGCTCTCTCACGGTCGCGAGCGGCTGGTCCTGCGGAGAATACGGGTGTCCTGTCAGCGACGACCCGCTCAATCGCACGGCACGGGCCCTGTACTCGGTGAATACAGACACGACAGAGGCCGCCAACACGCATCCGTACGAGGTGCAACGCCTCACCTGCTACGCGCGCAACGGCACGCTTGCGATCGCCTTCCGCAACAGCACGAGCCGCGGGTTTCCTGCCCTCGCCTACACGCGGACAGACGATGCCCCCTTCACGGTCGCCACGGGGGCGCTGTACACCTTTGAGCGTGCCCTCGCTGAGCTGAGGAACGTGACAGGTGAGGTCCGCATCAGCACCCCCACGCCTGGATCCCCCTTCTGCAGTGCGACAGGCGTTACGACCCTCATCACCTTTCGCAGCCTCGCGGGCGAGCTGCCGCTGCTGCGGCTCGTCCCCGACGCTGCTGCCGCGTTGTGGTCGAGCCCCGCGGGACCCGGCCTGCCCGTGTACGTTACGCGGGACCAGCCCGCCAGCATCGGCCCGCACGTGTGCAGCCGCCGCGGCGTGTGCGTGCGCGAGACGGGACTGTGTGCGTGCATGCCTCAGTTCCTGAGCAGTGATGGCAAGCTCGGGCCCGGCAACAGGGGTGACTGCGGACACACAGATGTGCTGCAAGGCTTCGCTCGCGACGTGGCGACCGTGGAGCAGAGGGTGCAGGACTATCCGGGCGAGTCCATCTTCGGGCTGTGAGCGAACCCTGGGACGGGGCGGGGCTCTCTGGTTGTCACTTGCTTTTGCGGTGAAGGGACGGGTCAGCGGTGTGACGTGGACGCTGCCGATCCACGGCGTCGAGAGTAGCCTGGTGTGTACATCCGTCCTTGCGGCGAGCTGTTTCACACACTGACTGGCCAGCACACAGCAGCGCGCTGATTTTCCACGAGGGCTGCAACCCGACGCGAGTTTAATGTGCATTGCACAACGTTCTCTCCACGATATCAAGTGTTCTAGTGTGGGTATCGGACGCCGACTAAACCTTCTAACGAATTTAGGTATTAGAGCTGTCGTGTGGTCGAAGTTGGATCACTCGGCCGCGTCGGCATCTTGCGGCTCAGCTGCAGTTGTGCGACTGCTGCAGTTAAACTATCGCGATAACTGAGCTTGTAAGTGAGGCGCATCGCTTCCAGGATCCGGATGTGCACAAACGTGTGCGCTCGGATACAGTTGGCAATTACAGGCCTAGATCTGAAACAAATTGCCTCATCAACTACTGAAGTAGGCAGCGCAAGGATTGTTGTCCACGCTACGTCGTATACGCGAATGTTGGCTACGCGCGGTTGCCAGAACCAGGTTTCTCGTCGCCGGGACAGGGCACCTCGATCACCGCCCCTGTGGCATCCACCTCCTTGCAACCGCGTAGGCGCCCCACGGTCCGCGCGCCCGCCTCCGCCATCGCGGCAGCCAACACCCGTCCGCGGCTTGAATCTGACTCCTGCAGCAGGCTTCGAGGGACGGGCGCCTGCGGCTCCGCGCCCGCCAGCACCGCTGAGGCACCGATGAGGACGACAAGTGCAACGACGGTTCTCACGACTCGTCCAAGAGCCATGGCAGCAGGGTTGTGCCCGTGTTCTTGGTGGCGATAGAGGTCTTCGGAGCGCGTTAACGATCCGGTAACGCTCGACGCTCTCAAGCCCACGGAGGTGTCACTACAGCTCGGGGATGCAGTGCTGCAGAACGTGTACTGCGACGACTACCAGGTAATGTGGGCAGCTGGGGTGGCTGCCGCGCGTTCGTTCGAGCAACCGACACTGAAAACTGCTGGCGGAACGTTGCACAGTTGTTGCAGCTGCGGGATCTCTGCCTATGGTAATCGAGGCAAGGGTGACTGAAATCGATGTGTCTGAGACCGCGACCACGATGTTGATCTACATGCGCTCACTAGTAGCTACCCCGCGGTATGCAGGCCTGGCCCAGCTGCCTGTTCTCTCGAACGAATATCGGACTGCAAGCGAACTCTCGAAACGCCCCAGATATGGGTGTTCAGATACCAGCTAGGTGCACAAGCAGAAGCTGGCGAAACGCCGGAAGTTGTCCGAAGTATGGTCGGAACAATGCGACGCTCCGCACCAGGTGGAGGACTCGCGGGCGCGCCATTAGCACATCAGCACGCAAGCAGACGCGGTGCGACGGCCGACGCTCGCAGTATGCAGCCTGTACCCCTTTCTGTCTGACTGCACTTGCCGTCAGACTACACGCCCAGCGGAGCGCCGCCTGGAACACCCAGAATGTTGCGCGGAACATGCGGGTAACGTCACGCACATGTGAGAGGGTTGGCCTCAAAAGCTCGCAAGGCCGGAACAAAGTGAAACGCCGGTCTCTGCCACGTAGGCGGCTACGGCAACGGCGCCGTATTGAGTGGGCCCGCTGGTCGGACTATTGCCGTGGCCGTGATCATCAGGCGCCGGCGCGTTCTTGCATATGTTCCTGCGATGATGGGCGTGGGTGGGATTGGAAAGCACGGGACCAGTTACCCTCCAGGGAACGACAGCACAGAGGCAGAGAAAAACACGGAGCAGAAGGGAGGGCAGTGGTGCCGCTGGACTCCGATCTGCGTGCACACTAGACAGCTTGACTTACCAGCGCGATCCAGAGTCGCACACGCGTGAGTACAAGCGGGAGTTTCTGACATCAGGCGGCAAGGCGCTCCATCACTGCACATATTATGGACCTGTGCTGCTGCAAAAAGTCGGGCGCTCCATCGCTGCACAGAGTTTGAACTTCCAGCGTTGCTTCACATCTCGCCCACCCGTCGCTGCACAGCGACTGGCTCTGCCCACGGCTCACAAATCAAGAGCTGCCTCGGCTCACAGGCCGTGCTTCAGGCGGCGCGTCACGCTGTAGACCACGTCCCGCGCGGCCAGGGACACGAAGGAATGCCGGATGTGCGACGCGTTTACGCTGTGCACCATGAAGCCGTTCGCATTCAGGTGCCACTGCGCCTGCGGCACCGCGCTCCACCAGTTCCGGATCTCGCTGCCCGCGCCGTTCACAAAGTAATCGGTGGCGTAGCGCGGCTGGGCAGACGGCGCAGCAGGTGCTGCCGTGTCCTGCGGCGCTGCAGAGTCTGCGGGCAGTGCACGGGAACCATCAGTGCTGGAAAGACCGGTCGCCGCATCGGCGCCAGCACCCACCGCACCGCTGCTGCCGGCTTCAGCCTGCTGGCGGCTGCTGCTACCGCCATTACTCCCCGAGTGGCCACCGTCGCTGCGTTTGTTGCTGCCCTTCGCTGCCAACGGAGGCCACACCAGATGTCCCAGCATGTGGTCATGGCCTGCAACGTACCCATCAACGCCAAACTCGGCCAGCAGCGGCTCCAGCGACGCGATCAGGTCCGGCGAGCTCCCGTGGTCGCCGCCAGAGTACACGGGGTGGTGGCCTATCACGAGCGTGGCGGCGCAGGACGACGTGGCCCGCTGCAGCTCACTGCGCAGCCATGCCAGCTGGCCTGCTGGTGCGTCCGCGGCGCGCATGTTGGCTGCCATAATCCCGCCCTCGCTCTGCTCGTGGTAGGCGGAGATCAGGGGCGGCGTGTCCACGAAGACTGCAGCGCGGAGGGCAACAAGGAAGAGGCAGGGTATGAGTGACGTGGAGATGGCACGGAACGAGCGAGGGGCGGCGTTGGGTGTACGGAGGTGATGCGGAGGGGTTGAAGCGATGCTACCGGCGCAGCACAGCACGCACACCGTCTCGCTGGATAGATCACGAGCAGCAACCACATACGCGGCATACCGGCTGTGAGGCTGAGCACAGCGCCTGCACACACGCGTGCACCAGAACACCACAGCGCTGCGTCGCCACGGCGGCCCACCGGACCTGTCACTCACTCATGTACAGACAGCTGCCAACCTCCCCATTAGCCACCACGGATCGCCTTCTCAATACGCTGGAGGCGCCTCCGTCACGAACTTGCGAGGCATCCGCAGCCTCCACACTGTAAGGCTCCACCGGGCCTGGCGCATGGACGGTTTGACCACGCACGCCACGTCTCTGCGGTACCTCTGTCACGAATTCAGCGCTCGCGGTCCCGCCCGCCGTAGCAGCAGACCGGTCACCGGATTTGCGGCCGTCGCCTGTGCTGGAAGTGGCAGGAACAGCGGCGCTGCCCGGCAGCTGCACCACAAGGGTGTAATTCAGTGCCGGCATGCGCCACCGAGCGTCGCCGCGCCACGCTACCTGCGACTGCCCCGGCACCAGGCTGCCGCGGTAGTCGTGGTTGCCGGCGACGGCGTACCAGGGCACCTCACGCAGGGCCGCGTGTGTATACACGCTGCGCCAGCTGCTGTCAAACTGAGGGTCCGCCGCGCTCGTCACGCCGAAACTGTAAAAGTTATCGCCCGTGGAAATCACCCACGGGGTGGGGGCCTCTAGTGGTGGCGTCTGCGTTCCTGGAGCGTCGACTGGCGCGTCTAGCTGCGTTCCTCCAGCAGCTGATGCCGGTGCAGGCGCCGGAGAAGGAGGCAGGTATCTCGCGACCCAGTCTCCCAAGAGCTGGCCCGTCTCAGCCTGGCCGCAGCAGCCGCCGCGTCCCCAGTCGCCGATGCTGAAGAATGTAAGCCCGTTCAGCACCGTCGCGGCGTTCAGCTCCATGGGGGCGTCGCGGGGTGAGGCTGTGGCGTCAGGGGTAGGCGTTGAGGAAAGCGGCGCCGTTCGGGAGGGCGTAGCTGTAGAGAGCGGCGAGGGGCGGGCTGTAGGAGCGTGAGTCGGGGCAGCGCTCGGCGGCAACTCTGTCGCAGCCTCCGGGGGTGCTGTGCTTGAGACGGTGGCATTGCTCCCGGGTGCGCGGAGGCTGTCACGGGAAGGCGATACCGACCATCCCCACAGCGTCGACATGTCGCTCGAGACGATACCTGCCGGCTGAGGGCGCGCAATGCGGCTGTATACACCAACGACCGCGCCAATCGCTACGGCAGTGAACGCAACGGCCGAGCATACGCGGCGCTTCGGCGCCCACTCGCTCGGCACTCTCGTTGTCGGTGCGGACATGACAGCGGCGGAGCTATGCTTGTCAACGCCTCAGCTCACGGTCTGCGACAGGTCAATACGTTGGAAGAATTCACAGACGTGGGCTAAATCGTACGGGAACGTAAGCGAGGATCACATCCGTCGCAGAGCTGCGGAGCAGCGAAGCAGGTTGCACGATGTCGCGGATGTGTCGGGGCAAAAACCAATGAATCGCCGCCGACGAACAACTGCCGCGAATTTTGATACTGCCATGGAGGGGGTGGTTGACACTGTAACTTCATGTTGTTCGCGGGAGCGTCAAAACGTCTCACCGCGGTCCCAGCCTGGCAGATGAAGCTCGTTGATGCCCACTCGGCGTTGGGCATAGACGGACTGCGGTACGCGATTCTGACGTGATCCGCCGCTGGAAACGAGAGTCAGGTCTCGCAATACGCTGTTTTGTGCTGGAAGTCGTCTTGCTGACGTCCACGACTGGGCCACCACTTGCTGCCAATCAGCGAGCGCCACCAGCGCTGCTGCACAACACGTCGCTTCTGGACGCGATGTCCTCCTTCAGCTTCAATTTCTTTGAGCCAGCAAGCCCTGCGGAGACGCCAGCGGCAGCTTCGCTTCCGCCTGCGGCCACGCTTGCGACCGAGCCTGCAGCCTCGGCCGGTGTGGCAGTCACCGATGCGCGCTCACTGTCGTTGGCGCCGGCGAGCTCGTACGCGTGCGCCGATTTTGCGGGCGGCCTGAAGCGTCGGGTCGTGGAGCACGATGAGGTGTCCGGGTGCTCTGGCAGGGACGTAGTCGACGGCGTATACGAAGGAGGCGCGAAAATATGGGAGTGCTCCGCAGACCTCATTGAGTGGCTGGGATCGGCGGAGGTGCCGCCAGGCTGCACGGTGCTGGACCTCGGCTGCGGCGCCGCGATGCTTGGCTGCTGGGCTGCTTCCATAGGCAGGGCGGCACACGTGATCTGCCAGGATTTGAACGCCCCTGTGCTGAATGAGCTGGCGGCTGTCAATCTGCTGCTGAACGGCGGCCTCGGCCCAGCGCCCGGGCCCGCTGCTACGCTCGTTGCTGCGAGCTGGCACGGCATGGCGGCTGAATTGGAGGCAGCGGCGTGTGCTGCTGGAGCAGCGCCAGCAGGTGCCTCTAAGGCGACGACAACAGGCGCCAGTCCGCTCGCTGCCACTCTAGCTGGCGCGTGCGACTATGTACTCGCATCCGAGGTACTGTACAGGGAGGAGCACTACCCAGACCTGCTCTCCATTATCACGCGCTGCCTCAAGCCGGGGGCAGGGGTCGCCATCATCGGTTCGAAGCGCAATTACTTCGGGGCTACGCTGGGCGGCAGCTCGCTCGCGTTCGTGCAATTCGTTAACGCGAGAGCGGCAGGTGCGGCGCGTGGTGACAGCGCTGCAGAAAGCTCGGACACGGCTTCAACGGCCTGTGATGCCGGCAGCGTGGCCGCCACCTCCAGCGCAGTTGCCGCCGATTCCAGCACAGCTGCCGCGCCAGCGCCGGCACGGTCTGCGAACGCTGGAGAGCGCGCGGTCTTGCGTGCGGAAATCGTGCGTAGCATCGAGGACGGCAAGAGCATGACGCGGGACATCATCACGCTGCGCTGGGCTGGGGATGCAGCAGTACCGGCATAAGCTCAGGTGTTTGCTACGCGTACGCATACGTGTTGTAAGCTGCACTGAGTGAGTTTTCGACTCGCCGTCGGCGTTCAACATTCGAGTCAAATATTTCAGCACCCCGTGCCTGCGACTACTCGTCTAAAATCGACAACTGGCTGGGCATCCGTCTCGGACCTATGGCTAGCCTACTGTGTCGAAGCGCTACTTAGTTGTACAATTGTAGCAACGCATACGGTGTTTCACAATCGATATGGCGTCAACATCGTGGGAATTACGAGCTTGAAGTGCGAGGCACCAGCTGGGGTCGGTGCTGCGCACGTCGGCGCCTCCGACGACCGGCTCAGCGTGGATTGAAGATACGTGGTCGTGACAGGGCGAGGATATTGAAGATGCGTGATCACAGGGCGTGGATCTGGCGTCAGCTGCGGCAGCAGAGCCCCCGCTGCGGCCGCCGGCGCCGCGCGAAGCTCATAGCGCTGCTGACGTCGGCGCTGCTGCGGTTAGCGCTCCCTCACCAGGTTAACGCGCTTGCCCCTGTTGGTGATTGTACCATGCTGACGCGACGCAGCCGAACGAAACGCTGAAGGTCGCGTGTCTCCTGACTCGGCCTACGCCGGGTGCCGCGGACAACACAAGCGATGCTTCATCCCGTGGAGAGTGGGAAGCGGGCGACAGCTCCCACTGGCACCGATCCCTGCTCCAGAATCGGTGCACCCACACCCGCCGCGGCAAGGCCGCTCCGGCTGCCAGCGTGCTCGAAGCCGGCTGCTTGCAGCACCGTTCGCATGCCAACAGCATGCTTCGCCTGCTGGCCGTCTGTCCGGAGCAACGTGGCACTGTCGGCAAGCGTGCGCCCCACACGGAGTGAAATTGACTCAAGCGGCCGCTGGTCGGCACCCGCGCGGGCTTGCGTCGGCAGCCGCGCGGACTTGTGGTTGTGAGTGCCCCGCAGCAGTTGAGCGGCCCTGCAGCGTGCCCATCTGTAGCGGCTCGTCCGTGTCGCCACGGCTGCGTATGCGGTCGAGTTCGGCGGCCTCAAGAGCAGCGCAGCTGTGCGTCAGCAGAAGCCAGCTCCATTCCCGGCCCACGAAAGCCGGCCCTGCTGGTTGTGCAGCGAAATTGAGATGCCCCTCATCGGGCGTCAAGCCCGCAGCACAGCAAAGCGGAGGCAAACTCCCGCATCAGGTGTCGATCCCCGCCGTAACGTAGCAAAGCCGAGTTGCTCGTCAGAGCGAAGGCGAACCCCCGCATCAGGCAGGTGAACCTCATCAGGTGTCGAGGCCGTCGTTCGGGTCCGCCGCCGCGCTCGCCACCGTGCGGTACTCGGGCTTGAGCCGGTACGTGCCGCGGTGCGGGCCCGCGCGGACGTAGTCCGCCGTCTGCTGCAGCTCGGGCCGCAGGTCCGCCTCCTTCGCCCCCGTGGCGTCGCACAGGTCCTTGATGCCCCAGTACGCCCCGCGCTCAAACATCTCGTAGATGCTGGCGGCGGGCGCGATCGCGGCGGCGGGCGCCGCGACGGGCGCGCGCGCCTCCGCCGCTGCCGCCTCTGCGGCCTCTGCAGCGGCTTGCCGCGCAGCCAGCTCGGTGAGGGTCGGCGCCTCCTCGTCCGGCAGCAGCGCGGTGCTGCGCTTTGCCGCCGCGGCCGCCATGCGCTCCGCCTCACGCTTGTGCTTCGTGTACGCGTCGTAGGCGGGGTCTCGCATATCCGGTATCGCGGCGCCCTGGTGCGTGCTCACGCCTACAAATGCGAACGTCGCCGGTGTCGGCCGCGGCGCCGCTGCACCTGCTGAAGCGGCAGACGACGCCGCGGGCGGCGGCGGCACCGGCTCTGTTGTTTGCAGCAGGCGCGTGCCACTGGGCTCGTCAAGATGTAGTGCGTACGCCCGCGGCAAGCGCGCTGCCTCCGCGCTGCCAAACATGTCGGTGAGCTGCGCGCCGTCAAGCTGCACGCGCATCGCAAGCCGCGAGCGCTTCTTGCCAATGACAGGCCCCGGGGCTTTTGGGGCAGCGGTGAGGGCGCCCACTTTCACTTCCGTGCCGGTGGCGGTCGCGAGTTGCGTTGCTCTGCGCACGCTGTTCGCGACGACCTCCGGCACTTTCACGAGCCACACCTCGCGCTGCATGGCAGACACATCCACAATGCCGGCCTTGCGCGGCGGCTCAGACGAACCGGCCGCCCCAGCGCCCGCACCAGCGGCGGCAGCGCTGGACGACATCGTGCTAATCGCGGCGCGATGCTGCAATGTTCGCCGGGAGTTGATCGGTGCGGTGCAAAGTGTTGAAGAAGCCAACCCTTGTGTCCAAAGAGGAGTGAGCAACGCTTCGAATGTCAAACGGCCAAGCAAGGTCGACGCACCACGATCAGCCGAGGAGTTCACAAACGCGAAGCGCTTGATGTCATTTTTTACGACTGCTCGATTACTTTACTCATTGACGTTTTGCCGAAAAGAAGATTTCAGCGTGAAAACGCATTACGCAGGTATGTTATGGCGCTGCCAAGCATGGCTGCTGCTTTGCTCTGGATGGAAAGCAATCCATGTTGCTGTGAGTGCGTGGGGTTGCTCACAATTCCGGGTGATCGTCCTTGCCAGCGCTGCAGTGTACAACAGAGTATACATGTCGCCACGCGCGCAGGCCTTGGGCGGCACCGAGCTCGAGGGCTCGCAGCGGTCGGCGATCACAAAGGCCACGCACCCGAGCTCGGGAACTGCAAGATCGTAGCACGAGCTGTTCCACACTATAATAGCTCAAGGGTGATCATGACTCGCTGATTCAATTGACATTGCGACTCGGATGGCGGCTGATGACATGATCCTCTCCAAAACCTCAACGTGCCACGCTCTCAGTGCCTAATTCAGCCCGAGGGCTGGGCACTCGGGATGGGAAATGTCTCTCTCAGAGCACTAGTCTCTGTCGTCGCCTTCCGGGCTGCTGCTCGGCCTGCCGCCCGCCGCACCCGGCGCGCTGGCAGCCACAGACACGTCGACCTCTGCGTCGTCGTCCTCGTCGCTGTCCGTCTCTGCAGCATCTGGAGCCTTCGCCCTCACCCCCAGCCCCTCTCCGTCCTCCTCCCCGCTGCCCCCGTCCTCGTCATCACTGGAACCCTGCTTGGCAAGGAACGCTGCGAGCAAAGAGCCGTGGCCGCCCGCGGAGCTGCTGCTGGCGGCTGCTGCAGGGGCTGGCTTGGGTGCGGCAGCCGCTGCCTTGAACTTTGACAGGTCGAGGCCCAGCCCGCCGCCGGGTCGCTTGAGGCCCAAGCCGCCTGCCACTGCGGCCGGTGCCGCTGGCTTCACGGCTGACACCAGCTGCGCAGGGGTCGGTGCTGCAGCCGTGACGGCCGCAGGCTTCACAGTGGCATCGCCGATTGGCGTCGTGACAGCACCAGCGGCAGGCGTTGCAGCAGCGCTGGCGGTGCCGGGCGCCACCATCGCTCCAAGCGCCGCAGAGGATCGGGCGCCGCTCA
>Ga0208629_101091_pt1 | contig 11532 bp, 13 predicted proteins | sample LakWasMet19_HOW5_2_FD_183865 | JGI IMG/M metagenome (GOLD analysis project Ga0208629, IMG submission 183865) | Freshwater sediment methanotrophic microbial communities from Lake Washington under simulated oxygen tension - Sediment Metagenome... | ecosystem: Environmental > Aquatic > Freshwater >...
CGGCGTCTTGTCTGCCGCGGTTCTCGCGTTAGGATCCGCGCCTGCTATCAACAGGGATTTGACGACATCTGCATCCTCCTCCTCGATTGCTGCGTGCAGCGGCAGGTCCGGCACGTCCGCTTGCCTTGAAGGAGAAGCAGGACCGGCCGGCATCTGAGAGGGTGCTGACGACGGCGACAATTGAGCGGCGGCGGCCATCAGTGCAGCCCTAGGTTCAGGAGCTGCCATTCGCAGCGTTGAGCCGGCACCACTGAGCTGCAGCGCACCGCCCTTCAATCACGTGGCTGGTGGCAGCCCACCCTCGTGCACCTCGCACGTGGAGTCGACTAAGAGCACCGCGTTATCAAGCCGAAGACGAATGCTCAGATCGCTTCGACACCAAATCCTGTCCATGCATGAGCCCCCGCTGTGGAAATCACTGTCGCTGGGGACTGTCACGTTCGTGACGACATGCTCGGGCAGCTGGAGTGCTGAATGCGTGAGCGCGTTCGAGTGAGAGTTGCAATCATTGCTGTCAAGAAGCGAAGCCGTACTTTGATTCAAGGGAGCAGCACTGCTTATTTGTGTTGGTCGTCGAACCGCTCGAACGCCTCCGAACTGCTCCGCGCCTGGGTGCTCTGGCTACAACGACGCTGCTGCTGCTGCTCCCCGGCGCCAGCGACACAGTTGGCTGGTCATACTCACGACGTGGTCAGTGTTGATCAGTTAATCAGTTGCAACGCCCACCTGACTGTCTCAGATCCAAAAATCGTCCACCAACAATGTGAACGTGCACTCGAGCTTGCGCCGCTCTGCGCACTGACGAGAGTCGCAAGGGCGGGTGTGCTCCTACGGACTACCACTGCACATGGTGGCAAAATAGAGTGAGGGTTGGAGCCCCATCGATGCGATGGAAAGCGCAGACCTCAGCTTTGACGGCGCATCGGCGCCAGCAAGCTGCTGCCTCGTCGGTCTTTCCTCACCGGTGAACGTGTCGTGTGGCCCTTCGTGGGGAGCGCAGATGCCGGCAGTAACGATCTGATCTCAGCTTCTCTTGCGCGTTCACAAGAGGCCAACACCCAAGGTCGACCTTCACCTCTTGTCTCTGGTGGATCTGTGGTGGTCGTGTTTGCTCTCTCGGCGACTTCGACTTCGCTCTCGGTGGTGGTGACCACTGCGTCGTCTGCTACGGCTGCGACTGTCCCGGCGATGCCTTTTTTCCGCCCTCGCAGGGTGACTTCTATCAGTAGCCGCTGCAGCGGTTGCAGCAGCACTCGCGTCGCTAGCGCTGCTAGGCGGGCCGATTGCCGCAGCGTGGCCGCCACTGAAGCTTAGGTCCGGGCCCCACCGAGATGTACGCTCAACAGCTGGCGATGGCAGATGGCCAGCTCCTCTTGTGGAGGAGCGCACAGCCCCGGCGCTCCCGACTGCTCCAGGGAGGTCCGACGCGTGCTCTCCGTGGGCCAACTGCGTGGCACGTACGCCTCGTTGAATGGCAGCAAGTGGGTCCTCGTGCGAGGCCACCCGCACGCGGTCCGCACCCGCTGTCGCAGATGCTGCACCGCTGCTGACATACCAGGGTGCACGCTTCGGCAGCACATCACGGAATGTCCATTCCGGGATGCCCGAAGCTTTCTTCGCACGCTTCTCCTGTTCGAGTCGTTCCGCCTCGTGCTCCGGATTCGGCGCATGAGTGCCTTCATCGGGAGCAAAGATGAGGGCACGATCGAGTTCGACATGCGAAGCCCCGCTACTCAAGCTGTCCCTAGCCGCTGCACCACGCATCTGACTCAACCTTGCCTCCGCCGCACTTGCTCGCGCGCGCTTCTCTGCAGCCTCAACCTCGGCAGCATGAGCTGCTTCATCGCGGGCCACGCGCTCTCGGTTGTCATCGTTCCATACGTGCCAGCTTTTGTGCCGAAGAATGTGGAGGGACATCTCCTTATCGGTCTCACAACACAAAAGGGCTGGCCCGAAACAATGTCCCTTTGTGTCTCACACTGTACAAGAGCGCAAGATTTGTCAGCACTCGCGTTTTTCTTCACGCCCGCCTTCAGTGACGCGCGCTGCTGATCCTTCACAGCCAAGCGCGGAACTACTGCCTCAATCCAGACTTCATCCGCCAGCAGTCACCAAAATCGAGCTTGGCTTAAATCTGATGTGCTTTGCCCTTCTCAGCGTGCTTACCGGGTCTTTTCTGGTATTTGTCCACAGCATGTTGCTGTCTCGCGGCGCTCGTGCTTGTCGTGTCCTGACGAAGGGGTCGTGCGTCGCCATCGGCCCTTCGTTCTCGAGTGCGATGTCAGCAGCCGCAAGCGATTCAGCGGGCAGCAGCGTGTCCGCAGCCGCTGGTGCGCAGCGCAGGATTCGCATCTACACAAAAACTGGAGACAAAGGCTCGTCTTCCTTGTACACGGGAGAGCGCCGCCCCAAGGATGATGACGTCTTTGACGCACTGGGGGACGTGGACGAGCTGAATGCGCATCTGGGCGTCGCACGAGAGTGCTTGTTGGCTGACCGACCTGCCCAGCTCAGCGGGTTGCTCGAGCAGCTGGGCGAAATACAGAGCCGATTGCTTGATGCTGGCTCGGCCATTGCGACCCCCCTATCAGCGTCGACGCCAGCTCAGCAAGCGCGGGTGCAGCTACCTGAGGACAGCACGACCCGGCTGGAGCAGTGGATCGACGCTATGGACGCCGAATTACCGCCTCTGCGCAATTTCATCCTGCCGGTGAGCTCGTGTTGCGAGCCATCGGCAGCGCACCATCTTGTCGTCGTCGCACCGGCCTGCCACGCTCCCTGCCGTTTTCTCTCCGTGCGCTCCCCGTGCAGGGAGGTGGCAAAGCGAGCGCCGCGCTTCATGTGGCCCGCACCGTGTGTCGCCGGGCTGAGCGCAAGGTGGTTCACCTCAGCAGCGCAGGGCACGTGGGCGGCGGCGTGCCGCAGTTTCTCAACCGCCTCTCTGACTTTTTGTTCATGGCCGCACGCTACGCAGCGATGAAAACAGGGAGCTCCGAGGTGGTGTATAAGAAGGCTGCGATATCAAGCCCACCGGTTGCAACTGTGAGCGGTGCCGTGGAGACCGATGAGACCAAGGGCTCGGGCGCGAGCGCCTCGGCGCAGTGATTGGAATTCAATATTTTTGAGAGCACCACGTTTATCCACCAAGTTAAAATCGAAATCCAAGATACGACGCCGATTGCATCACAGCCTTTCTCACATCACAGCCTTGCTCTACCACGACCAAGAGTGTCGATTCAAAGTTATCTGGCGTGGTGACTGCTGTTTGGTCGACCTGTTCAACAAGTTGCAGCGTTGCGACAGCCCGTCTGTAACCTTGTGCGTCGTCACGAGTCGGTGCCTCGAACCCGATTCGTTTTCGATGCCGCCCTTTCCCTGCTGCGGCTCCCAGACGCCCTGCCATCGAGGTTGGGGACCGTTCGTTGCGGGCCGCTGTTCGGAGTATCGAGAGACCCCCGGTTTCCTGCGGTACCTCCCCCGGCGGTGTGGCGCCGCCGTGTTCCCTGCGGGACCGCTGGCGACTCCGATTGGTCGTCGCCGCTCTGACTGTCGCTGTCGGTGCCGCTTTCCCTACTAGCATCGCTTCCGGACCGGTCAGCGTCGCTGCCACTATGGCGCTCCCCTCCACGACCGGATGCAGCGGCAGGTGAACTTGCAGAAGCAGCAGCAGCAGCAGCAGCGCGCCCGGCCCTGTCAGTGCGCCGATGCTGGTGTCTGCCGGTGCCACGCGTGCTCGTCGCGCCGGCAGAAACCCCGCGAGCAAGCCCATACCCTGGGCCCGCCTTCCGCTGGACAACGCAGCATAGAGCAAGGGCCGCAGTAACACTGCCAGCTATCGTGCCCAGGACCCACGGATCGGTGGCTAGGGCGGCCACGTCAAGACCCGCATGCTGGGGCTCACTCGCAGCAGTGGAGCAGCGCTCGTTGCGGCGCGCACGGTCTTGCCAGTCCAGTACGCGGGGCTTGCCGCTGGCGTGCGCCGGGCGCATCAGCACAACGTGATCGATGCGTCCGAGAACAGCCTCCGGCGTAAGGGTGCGGGGCTGGGCGCCGGCGGCTCCTGGAGTCGCGCCTGCTGATGCCTGCTCTTGCAGGCCCTGCCAGCGGAGCTTCAGCAGGCTCTTGACGGCTGCGGTTCGCTGTTGCATGGAAACTTCAGCATTTCCACGGGCGCCGCTGGCAAGAATTCGATCAAGGTGGCGTTCCTCATGCTCGGACAGCTCCACCTGAAGCAAAAACAACGCGCCATTTGATGGCACCAACTCCTCGGCTTGAGTTTTGTCGAGGGCACGCAGAAGCAAGTTCAGGCGACTTACGTTTTCTTTCGACACATTGTCAACACCAGTGACCACCACAACTCGGGGCTCCGCTGGGAACGCCGATGCGGATGCGATCTCGCCGCGCTTAGCACCAGATACCAGGCCGTGTCCGTCCACATCACGGGTCATGTTAATCTCCACTGACCCACCCATGCGATTGGCAATCAATCCAACCAGATGCGTCGCCCCAGAGTCCGCCCCGCCGGTTGACGCGATCAACAGCGAGCTTATCGGCTCTCCGAACCGTCCCATTGTGGATGCTACGCCGGCAATCGCGCCCTTGATTTGATTGGAGTGTGCGGGGAAGCAACTTCCAATCGCGTTCAACGTCGCTAAGCGCGTGGCCGGTTGCGCAGTGCACCAACCAATGACAGTTACGAGCGCAAGCGAGGCGCGCATGTCGCAACGGGATGCAAATTGTCACGTTGGATGGGCACAGCAGGGAGTGCTAGAGTGTGCGCGTGCCTTAGAACTCGGGGAGCAGCCCCGTGTACCAACTGGAGATAAGAACAAGGAGTGCGCACGCTCCAGAACCTGAGCGTCTGCGGCGCACGCGCTGACGTGCAAGGGGCGCCGACCGGCGGCCGACGTGCGAGAGGGGTGCGCTCCGGTCACTGAACGTTGCAGCGCCGTCCGTGAATCACACGTTCAGGCGAGCTCCGAGGTCCTACCGCAAATTGCGTGCTCCCCGGTGTTCCGTCTGCGATGCGTTGCAATGGCGCTGCCGCAGCGCCGCTGCGCCATGCTCAGCGTAATGGCGATTACATCGTCTGCGGAAGTCTCAAAGCCCATATCGCCTGCAAACGTTAGCGATCAGACCCGAGCAATGGCCCGACGAAAGTTTTCGTGCCGTTTGCTTGCGAGAGACTGTGCATTTAGGTGCCGAATCTCGGCGCTGCACCTCTTCAACTTGCCGGCGTTCTGATGCTGCGCTTGCCTCTATCCCCGAGCCACGTCGCGAAGGCGCAGCGTGTGCTCGCCGTAGCTGGAAACCGAAGCAGCTCTAGTGTTGAGCGTGTCCGTGAAGCATTTTTGTCCCCTGTGCCGGCTTTGCTGAATGCTCTCGACGGCAGGGAGCGAGAACGTTTTGTGAACGATACGCTACCGTACATTGCCCGCCGAGCAATGTCGCTGCCGTCTTGCCTTGATGGCGGAGCTTTGCCGACTCTACACGGAGAAGGCGAGGTAACCCTGTCCCGTGCAACTGTTGCAAGCCTGTTGTCATCGATGTTCTTGGATCTGCTGCCCGCACCGCCGGTCGACTGGTCTTTCAACACCTTTAGCATGAATTCGATGCTGAATCTAGCACCATCAGGCAGCGTGGCGGCTAAGATCCACTGCTTAGTCCACTACTTTGAGCGCCTCGCCGCCGCGGAGTCTCAACCGTCTGCGCACGGCGTCTGGGTCTATCCTATGGGGGCAGTTGTGTATCGGAGGGTTCGCGTCGCCTCTCCCCCGGACTATGCAGCGAGCGCTGCCTCACTTGTGCCGCTGTATGCGCATGTGGATGGAGGCATCGAGGACCAAGGCGGGGCCCTAATGGTTGACTTCGCCAACAAGTTCATCGGGGGAGGCGTGCTGCGACGCGGGGCTGTGCAGGAGGAGATCGCCTTTGTGCAGAACCCCGAGCTACTGGCGAGCTGTGCGCTGATGTCTGTCATGCGCGACGATGAGGCTATCGTTATGACAGGCGCGGAGCAGTTCTCACAGACCACCGGATACGGACGCACTTTGACTTGGTCTGCGCCGGCGGAGGACCGGACGCCTCGCTGGCGTGATCCAGCTGCTCTGGTGGCGACCACTCACACAGAAAGCAGCAGTGATTTAGTTCACGTTAAGCAGATTGAATCTGGGCTACCTCGTGACCTGCTGCTGCGCTGCGTGGTAGCCATCGATGCTCAGCCCTACATGCTGCTCGCACACCGCGACACGGCCCCAGTGCTGTCGCATGATGAAGTGGTGCTGCTCATGCAGCTGAGGCGCGAGGAGATGGATCGCGAGCTCACCAAGGCTCTCGCCGGCTTCTCTGTGGATCATCGTGAATGCTCGTTGGCGCTCTTTCCGGCTGTGAGCACCGGCCGCTGGGGATGCGGGGTTTTCGGGGGCGACGACCAGCTGAAAAGCTTGCTGCAGTGGATTGCCGCGTCCATCAGCCGCCGAGAGCTGCACGTGTACACGTTTGGCGGCGCTGAGCTGGCTGCTGATCTCGCCTGGGCAATGGATACCGTAAGAGTGAAGGGCAGTGTGACAGCGGGGCAGCTCTACACTGCCCTACTCAGCTTCGCTTCCGAGTATGGAGATGGCAGCGCACCAGCTGGAGCGAAGTGTGGCGCCGGCGCAGCGGGTGCCCGTCGCGTCCCGATTATTCGCTTGATTATTTCAAGGTTGTAGAGCAGCCTGAGTCGGTTGCCATTGGCAAGCCATCGGCTGCAATGCTTTGCATGCGTAGGTGGCCTGCAGCCGCCAGTGCAGTGCAGCTGGGGCGCTTTCGTTCAAAACGCAGCCTCTCCAGTACGTTGGATATAGCCGTCGGTGTCGTGATCTTTTGATGGGTGAATCATTGGGTGATCGCCTGTTGACTGCCACTCGCAGTCACTGGCACTGCCAGTGTCTGTATCGAACCGCGTGTGGAGTGTGTATGTCAAGCTGGATGCCTTGACGGTGCGCGTTGCTTCAAGCTGAGAGTGTGTTCGCTAATTTGAGAAAGTAGCCTCACTCTTGAAAAAAGAATAACTTACGATGCCGATGCGAAGCATGAAAAGACAGCACATGATTGCTGTCGTCGGCACTGCGGCAGTGAGCACACCACCGCTACTGGCATCGAACAGAGAAAGACTCGGAGTCCTGGCGCACACACGAATTCGGGTCTCAAACCCGGTCGGACCGAAAAGCAACACTGGCAAAGACGCTCTGACATTGTCATGATTCGAAAGCCGCAAGCTTGCGGCGCAATGCGCAGCCCGTATCGCAGGAAATTGATGGCTACATGATCCATCAGTGCGCACATAACAGCATCGGCGACACTAACGCCATGTAATCGGCCACTGTTGCCGCTGCCCCGAGCCCGCTGTTAGTCCTTCGTGCACACGCACAGCGCGTAGGACCTCGTGCTGCCCGGACCAATGTCAGCTCGTGCATGAGTTTTCGCAGCGCCAGACTCCTCTAAATGCGTGCGTCTACACCCGCACCTGCTGGCGTAGACTCCGCCGCAGATGCCTCCCGTTTTGCTCGGCGCTCAGCGGGTGTACTGCCGGCAAAATTGGGCACGTGGTCGAGCACGGGCTGGAAGGCAGCTCGAACATCAGCGTCGGCAGCTGCGGGAAGAGCATACGAACGAGCCTCAGAGTGTGTACTAGGGTTCCACAGCTCAATCAGTTGCCGCTCTCTTCTCGAGACAACAAACCAGTGGACCACCGACGTTCGTTTGACCACCTTGGATCGATCCAGAAGCGCAAGCACTTCGGCGCTCACGAAACTGTAGATGTAGGCACCGGGTTCCTTGCCGAAATAGCATTTGTCTAGCGGGAGTACAACTGGCGCGTCTGCTAGCGCGAGAGCCCGCATGATCGCAGCAACAGCAGCAGTGTGCTCAGCAGAGCCTGGAGCAAACCTGACGGTTGGAGCAGAACCGAAAGCGAGATCGAGCTCATACCACACAAGCAACGTCAGCTCCTCCTCCTCTGGCGTCAATCCAAATGGCTGCGGCCGCATGGGGAAGTCGCCAAAGCGTCCGCGACTCATCGGACGCTCTGATGCAGTTTGCGCGCTCGCGGTTTCCAAGGCGGTACGGAGTTACGGTCGCGTACGCATAGCAGTTTGCGAGCTCCACGAGTTGTGTGGGGTAGAAATTGCCGTACTCCACGACGTCCACCACGCCCATGAAGTCTGGGTCGTCCACAATGTTGGCCGCGGGACGCATGCCCGCTCTAACGAATGCGGCGACATCGAGTGAGACGCCCTGCTTGGAAGGCAGGCAAAACGCGGTGATCCGCGACGAACGCCGGAGCAAGTGCCTGCTGATGCGGCGCGACATCTATGCCCACGGTCGCGAAGCGGACGTTCCACGCTGCCAGGAATAAGCTCGGTGTAAGAGCTGTCGGCTCCGTGCAGCGAGTCGGTTCGGTGGTTGTATCGATCGCCCGAATGCCAGGGCGCCAGCACGCAGTATTGGAACCCTTGCGGTCAGAGCCGCACGGCCGAGTTGCCGCCGCCAACTTATGAGCAGCGCTCCACGTGTTTTGCGGTACGACAACATAGGCCACGTACTCAGGAGGTGGCGCGATCTGTATCAGTGGAGCGTGCCAGCAAGTCATCAAGAAATGAACCAGCCAAGAAATATTCGCCTTCCCGCGGACGACAAGAACGCGCGCGATGTGCTTACACGCGCCTGCTTGGATGAGAGCAGCTTGCTCGAGGCTGTGCGATCCACCCTCACGGAGTGAATAACAAACCGTTTGCCTTTCTCAGGCCCGGCGCCTCGGCACAACGAGATTGTCTCGAGCGCACCATTCAATCCCTTGGCCTTCTTAGGCTCCACAAGAGAGATGGAAACTTGCTGACGACATGAACGCATGGCGGCCTTGAACTGCGCGTGTGTGTTGCGCCATGCATCAAAAGTTGTCGCGGAGCTGGCAACAGTCCGACGGAGTCCCTGCGTTCATGACCAGTGACCGGATGTTCTCCAAGATGGCACCCTACGCGCGAGCCCCTGACGTGACAGCAAACGTGTCTTGGGTAATGAGGCAAGCGGTCGCCCATTGTGTGACAGCAAAAGCCAGGATGCCATGCAGTGCTGGCAGCCTGGCACTGACTGCAGACTGCAGCGCTGCAGCGAAACTAGTACTAGTAGACATTGTGGATGTGCATCGGTGATCAAGCTCCCAGCCTGCACTTGAAGCGCTTCATTGCCTGTGCTTTCCACATGCATCGCTTCCCAGATCCAAGGGCGGCTGCTAATTGAATGGCACAAATTTTAGAGTGGTAATCCATTAATCATGCCGCCTGTCCATCCAAGACAATTTTGACGATTTGGCTGATTTACCAGTCCATCTGTTGTGCAAAAGAAGGATTTTCTAGTCCATTGCTCGTTGGCTGCTTTTCAGTTGCCGCTTTCTTGTGCCGAACCTTGAGGTTGTCTTCCGTGTCGCTCCGAGTCGGGGTTCAGAACTCCGAGTCCCTGTCATTCTGCCTGAGAATGGCGGCCGCGTCAGAACATCCGATGGATCGCGGCCCGCGCTATGGCGGCTTTCCCATGCGGCCGCAGCCATTTGGATTGACACCAGAGGAGGAGGAGCTGACGCTGCTTGTGTGGTACCAGATCGACATAGCTTCCGGTTCTACCCAACCGTCAGGTTTGCTCCAGGCTCTGCTGAGCACACTGCCGCTGTTGCTGCGATCAAGCGAACTGTCTCGCTAGCAGACGCGCCAGTTGCACTCCCGCTAGACAAATCCTATTTCAACAAAGAGCCCGATCGGTACGTCTACCGTTGCAATTGCAATTTCGGCAAGGAACCCGGTGCCTTCATCTACAGTTTCGTGAGCGCCGAGGAGCTTGCGCTTTTGGATCGGTCCAAGGTGGTCAAGCGAACGTCGGTGGGCCACTGGTTTGTTGTCCCGAGAAGAGAGCGGCAGATGATTGAGCTGTGGAACCCTAGTACACACTCTGAGGGTCGTTTGTACGCTCTTCCCGCAGCTGCCGCCGCTGAGGTTCGAGCTGCCTTCCAGCCCGTGCTCGACCACGTGCCAAACGTTGCCGGCAGTACACCCGCTGAGCGTCGAGCAAAACAAGAGGCATCTGCGGTGGAGTCAGCCCCAGCGAGTGCGGGTGGAGACGCACGCAGTTAGAAGAGTCTGGCGTTCAGGATTCCCCGCCGTTGCGTGACTCGGAGGTAGTGCAGAGCTTGTCTTGCTCGGACGATTTGGGTCTGCTGCTCGAGACCAGCAACCTTGTGGAAGCGATTGGGCAATGGAGCTGGCTGCTGATGTCGCTCCGGCAATGGGTGCCGTTTGGGCTGTGTGTCTGCGGAACAGCTCTACTTCTTCTACGGGTCGAGCCACGCCGTGGAACAGGCGACGTTTGTTTTAGTACACTGCCCTGCTCAGCCTCGCGTCCGAGTGTGGAAGACGCAGCGCGCCAGCTGGAGCGGAGTGTGGCGCCGACCCAGCGGATGCCCGCCGCGTCCCAATCTGACTTGGCATTTCCAACGTGAAGCGCAATCAGGTGCCGTGCACCGCAGGATGTGGGCGTCTGCACAATCATTCATGATGCCCGCAGCGGTGGCCTGCATCTGGAGGCTTTTCGTCCTAAGCTTAACCGTACCCATGCACCCGGGCGGTTGCCAAGTGACTGATGCCCCAAATCGTTATGGTCAAGCGCAATCTTGATCGCAGACTCCGAGTCTCTGGACCGAGAGTCTCAGTGATGTCACAGTCGACTGTCTCACATGCCAGGGCGCAAGAGGGGGCTACCCAGTGGGCGTGATACCACGCTTCAAATCACGGTACGGCGGTATCGACTCGAACTGAAACGCGTGGGCTGCACTTCAGCGGATGGTAGGCAGGCACACTACTCCAGCGAACAGCCGCCGGTGGGGTGTTTACATTGGCGGCCACAGTGTGAACGAAAATATTGACGAACTTCACAGGCAGCAGCAGCAGCAACCCCGCACCGAAGCAGACTCAGCTACGCCATCTTGAAGCCACGCGTGATCATCTCGTTTCGCCCTGGGCCTGCAAGCAGAGAAAAGGAAGGGGTAGTGGTGGCGGTGGAGGGCTGCGCGTCGGTGGACACTCGGGCCGCCTCATATGCGCTGCCCCGTCGTCGCGTAGCCGCCACTGACCTGTGCCGATGTAGGCCACGGGTACGCCTGTCACCTCCTCGATGCGCTTCACGTAGGCGCGGGCGTTTGCCGGCAGCTCCGCGAAGTTGGTGATGCCGCGGGTGCTGGACTGCCAGCCCGGCATGGTGATGTACTCCACCTCAGCGGCGGAGAGGTCCTCGAGGGTGGAGGGGAAGGCACCCTGGGGCAGCGCCTTGCCGTGCACGCGGTACCCGGTGGCGATCTTGACCGTCTCCAGCTCGTCGAGCACGTCCAGCTTGGTGAGGTTGAGGGAGGTGAAGCCGTTCAGGGCGTGGCTGTACGCAACAACCACTGCGTCAAACCAGCCGCAGCGGCGCTTGCGGCCCGTCCTGCAAGCCAGACACAGCAGCGGC
>Ga0208629_101092_pt1 | contig 11532 bp, 6 predicted proteins | sample LakWasMet19_HOW5_2_FD_183865 | JGI IMG/M metagenome (GOLD analysis project Ga0208629, IMG submission 183865) | Freshwater sediment methanotrophic microbial communities from Lake Washington under simulated oxygen tension - Sediment Metagenome... | ecosystem: Environmental > Aquatic > Freshwater >...
CTGGGACGTCCCTGTACCCGAACACCGCGGCCTTGGCGCGGCTCTGCGCGGCCCATATGCGCTGCTGCAGCGCGCCCATGAGGTCCACTTCAGCGGGGCTGACGAGGGCTGCGGGGGGGCTGGGGGTGTATGGGGCGGAGGCCCCCGCCCCGCTGTAGCTGCCGCCGCCCCCCGCGTAGCCGTGCGCCCCGGGCGGCAGCTCCAGCCCCGCTATCGACCCCTGCTTGACGGGCGTCCCCTCCCGCCCATCGACGCCGCCCGGCAGGCCGCCAAAGTCAGGGGACGCCCCCGCGGTCGCGCCGCCGCCCCCAAACACGCTGGAGGGGAGGAGTCCGCCGTCCTCCGTGGCCGCCGCGACGACGGCCTTCGCCGCGTGCGCGTCGCCGTGCGAGCTCTTTTTGAACAGCAGCAGGGCGATGCCCGCGATGCACACGCCGCCGCCGATCGCAAACATGGCGAGCTTGTAGGTCGGCGCGCTGCGCATGTCGTGGAAGTAAACGATGCCCGCCAGCGCGTTGGAGAAGATGATGAAGCACTGGAAGATGGGCACCACCTGCAGTGCAGGCAGACAGGCAGACGGGGGAGGGTGGGGGACGGGGGAGGACAAGGGGAAGGACAAACACAGATGCGAGGGGTTGGGAGAGGAGAGTGGGTGAGGTGGATGCTGGGGGAGTGGCTCGTCGTGTGGGAGCGGCAGACGGCATGCAGCATTCGTGCAGGCTGTGCACATGGCGGCCGCCGCCCGCTGCCACTTCCCCCTGGCTCCGCTCATGCTGCGCATGTCCTACGCGCCTGCAGTGCGTCGAAGAAGGCGAGGCCCTTGTTCAGGTAGCGCAGCTGGCCCGTGACGGAGATGGCCGCCAGCAGCGTGAAGAGGTAGAGGAGCGGGTTCGTGAACTGCACGCGACGACGGAGCCAAGGCTAGGAGACAGGAAGCAGAGGTGAAAATTCCGACAGCAAATACACCGAAAGGGCTTCCTCTTGGTGAAACGCGCCGATTACGTCGCGCCCCTCTCACAACGTGCCCCACGGTCAGCAATGTCAGCCGTCGGCAATAACGGCAGGCAGCGCGCGCGCAAACCAGATAGCGCGGCCCGATGCAGCCGCGCTCCGAGACAAGACAGCGATCGTATCACTCGCAGCCACGTCCGGCAACGCCCCGGCCAGGCCCCCGCAGAGGCACGTCCGTGCAGCGCAGCCCCGGCCAGCACCGCACAGGGCCGCCGAGCGCAGCCGCATGCAGCTACAGCGGCCTTCCCAGTGCGAAACGCACGCACCTGGTCCCACTCCTGGCCCGCCACCACGGTGCTCAGGCACTTGGCCGTGTACCCGGTGAAGCCCATGAACATGCCGCCGGAGGCGGGCGACAGCAGCGCCATCGCGCGCCGCTGCGAGGGCGACCAGTCGCCAGGGTTGGTGCGCGAGACGCGCTCGATGAAGAACGCGGCGCCCAGCAGGCCCGGGATCACGATCGCGCTGTACGCCTTCACGATCCCGTCGTCCAGCAGGCCGATGATCTCGGGGAACGTGAAGGTGGCGGACTCCGCCTCGCTGTTGATGACCGCCGTGATCGTGCCCGCGAAGATGAGGACGGTGGACAGCAGGTCGAGCACAGTGAAGGGCTCCGCGAGCAGGATGGAGGCGAGGATGCTGTTGAACACGAGCGTCGCAGCGCCCAGCGGCGCCTGCTTGCTCAGGTCCAGCATGGGGTACGTGGACAGGTCGAGCAGCGCGCACACCACCATCAGCGCGAACCCGCCCCGCCACAGCACGAGCGCTTTCCGGTTGGCCGGGTCGGACCAGCTCTCGATGCCGCCCGCTGACACGCGAATGTGCGCCTTTTTCTGGAGCACGTACGCGAGCGCCGCTAAGAATGTAGACACCAGCTGGATGCTGATGCCGATGGTGTCCCAGAGCACGGTCATGATGGGTGATGGGAGGAAGTTCCGGATAACGTCAATAGGCGGACCTCAATTAATTCACCCCCATGAGCTCCCTACAGCGCGGCCAAAATATGTGATTGATGCAGTAGGAACGGGCTTCGAGGGCGAGGAATCCCTGCGTTAAGAACAGCCCCAACAGGGCGACGAGCTGTGTTGAAGTGAAGGGAGGCGCCAATCCATGCACCACGCCCGGCTTCAAGAAAACAGCTGTCAAGTCCACCAGTGGGCTAGCAGGTCGCAGCGGGAGTACGAGCCTGCTTCGGAGGTTGGCACTTTGAGCGGGACTCAATCACAGCGCACCCGGAAAAATTGCGCGACAGACCGACAAAAAGATTGTGCATCGCGTTTCGAGGGATTGCAGGGACCCTCCGAGGCACACTCGAGACCACGCCGTGTACATGAAATTTGCAAACTATTTCGTTTCGCGACTGCGGCGTGGCTGATCTGTCGCGGCCTCGCCGGCAGCCCGATGGCCGATCGGCTGTTTGATGAGTACCAGCCGTGACCGTGCGACCTTTCGACGGTGCAGTGGCAGCTCCTTCCTGCGCTTCCAAATGGCTGCCATGACCGGCTGTGCTGTAGCCGCCATCGGCACTGCTTCGTCCAGTGGGGATAAACGGCGACGACTCGAGCTGGGGCCACCATCATTCCCCTCTGCTTCGTCGCAGCTCAACGCATTGGTTGGCGGAGCCTCCGGGAGCAAACGATTGCGAACATTGGGCACAGACGCCACGACGGGAAGGGTGAGCGCAGCCAGCAGTGTGAGCACCCTATTGGATGAGGAGGTGATCGTGCTCCTAGACGACGATGACGTCGCCGACACGACGGGCGATCTCGTGAATGTGCAAACGGAGGGACGCGATCATGCAGCTGGCTCAGGTGGCATCCACCGCCACGCTGTGGGCACCAGTGGGACGAGTCGACATGTGGCCGCACTCCCGTGCTCCAGCGCGGCCGCCACGGTGTCCAGTTCGGCTGCGAGCGCCCACGCGTGCGCGAGAGGCGCCAGCGGCGGTATGCTGCATGACTCGAGACGCGGCGGTGCGGTGTCGTCAGCAGGCGCGGAAGCTCGCAGCAGCAGCAGCAGCAGCAGCAGCAGCATGGGGGTAGGCGCAGCCCGTGCGCACGGCATCGGCTCCCTCTCAGGCGCGCATGTCCCTGCAGCCACGTCGCCCCCGGGTACCTCAATGCACTCGTCCGCTGGCGCTGCGGGTGCCGCTCCAGGCGCGAGCACAGGCGCTACTTGCTCTACGCTGCCTACGCGGCAGACGCTGGCCTGCGGCGAGGCGATCCACATTATCGACAGCAGCAGCAGCAGCGATGGAGAGGAGGGGGAGGGGGAGGAGGCACCAGGGAAGGGCGAGCCAGGCGATGGTTATGAGATGGCGGCAGCAACCGGCTCGAGGGGCGGCAGTGCGCAGCGGTCCATGCTGGGCAGCGGCGGGAGCGCTGGCAGCTCCGGGAGCGCCGGCTCGGCCGCACAATCAACGGCAGCGAGTGGCAGAAAAGTTTCCAGGGCTGTGCCGACTGCACCGGCGGGCAGTGAACACGGATGCGTACAGCCTGCAGCAGCGGTGAGCGTTGGCGCCTCCACCCGAAAACCGGTTGCGGCCTCGGCCACGGCGCCTGCATCGGCTGCAGCTGGATCAGGCGCCGACGGCTCCAGCGGGAAGCCTGGGCTTGCGAGTCGCGCGCTTGGCTACCTGCACCGCCTGCGGCACCCCGCGCCGCCAAAGCTGGCGTCTGCGGCGGGGGCAGACGCGGCGGCCCGCTCCGACGACGCGCCCGCCCCAGAGGACCAGCCTGCGGACGGCCACTCACAGTCGCTGGAGTGGCTGCTGCTCGTCGACCCCGCCGCCGCGGCGCGGCTGCGGGCGCAGACCCAGGCGCGGCTGCTGTCGCAGGCGGCGGACGCCATGAGCGCCGAGCTCGCAGCCGACGCGGCGCGGCGCAGGGCCCAGAACGCGGCCGCCGCAGCCGCAGGCGCGGGGACTGGGGCGGGGGCTGCGCGCGGTGCTGCCTCACCTGGGCCCGGGAAGGTCTCCGCCGCGGGGCGGGCAGGGGCTACCGGCGCGCCTTCGGGTGCAAACAGAGGCAGCGCCGGGCCCAGCAGCAGCAGCAGCAGCAGCAGCAGCAGCAGCAGCAGCAGCAGCAGCAGCAGCAGCAATAGCAGCAGTGGAGGCAGTCACGGGGATGGCCGCGCCGCGAGTGGGCGCCCGTCGCCTCACGTGAGCTCGGCAGCGGGCGGCGGCTGGATGCGCGGCGGTCCATCCCCCGCGCTGGTTCACACCCCAGACTCGCACTTCGCGGGCGGCGCGGCTGTGGCGGTCCAGTGGGTGGCGGCGCAGCCGGGCGGGCCGCGCGACGGCCGCGCCGCGCTGGCGCTGCTCGGGCTTGCCGCCGACGCAGACAGCGTCAGCATCACGCGCCGGTACCGCCTCCTGGCGAAGCTGCTGCATCCAGACAGGCTCGGGCGCGCAGCGGCGGCAGCCTCCTCGTCCTCTGCACATGCAGGCGGGGCTGGGCCGCTTCCTGGGGCTGCCGCGCGCCCGGGTGCTGAGTTGCCGCATGGCGGCGGCCTGAGAGGCGGTTACAGTGGTTCTGCCGGCAGCAGCAGCGTGCATGAGGTGGGCGGTGCAGAGCTGGCTGCCCGCGCACAAGAGGCGTTCACCGTGGTGGCTGCAGCGTACCAGCTGCTCATGAGCACCGTCGGCGGAGCGCCGTGATGGAAGCAGCGCTGCCAAACTGGTCAAGCGGCAGCCTGAGGGCTTCACGGCTTTTCGTTTCGCATCCAACTCATTTTTAACGCTCTTCTGCACCGTAGAGAAATTACTCCGCATTAATGGAGATGAACCCACACCTGAGGAATGGGTGCGTGAAATGTTTCGTTATGCGTTGCTGTGACACATGTCGAATGTCGTGTTTGCCAAACTGTTTGGAGTCGGCAACTGTGGACGGTCGGACAATTTGGACTCGCTGGAACATTCTGGGATTTGCTCAGGAACGATCAAGATCCACGTGATAATTTCTGCTCCTGTGCCTCCTCCGACGCCCATCCGCTCCATCACAATTCGCAAGCATTCTCAACCGCACGCTGATATTGCATTTAACACGCACAACCCGGCACCCACGTTTGCTGCCAGTGCTTTCTCGTCAAGCCCACACATTGAGATGTCTTCCCTCGGCCAGCCCATCCAACCCGGCGCCGCCGGCCACTCCATCGAGAAGGCCACCGCCACCACCACCTCTGAGATCACTCAGAAGCAGTTCGTCGCCACCGGCTCGGCGGTTGGCCCGGCGTGTGAGGTCGGGGCCGAGCGCGCCGTCGGCACTGCTAAGGTCGACACCGCCTTTCTGGGCGCCAAGCCCGACCTGAGCGGTGTCGAGGCGTCCCTGAACAAGGTCGCGGCGTCCGAGGCGGAGGTCGCGGCCAAGCAGGCGGCCGCGCAGGCGGCGCTGCAGCAGGCCGGCCTCCTCTCCGCCGCCGCGCAGGAGGAGGCCCTTCGCACCCAGCAGGCCAAGCTCGAGGTGCGTCGTCGCTGAGGGCGCGGGAGTAGCGCCCCGTGTGCGGGAGCGTGCACAGCCTGTGTGTGGGTCTGAGGAGCACCGAGCGCACTGGCCTCTTGCGCGACACGATTGCGCTTCGTGTGTCACCGTCCGCTTCTGTCGCCTCCTGCTCCCGCGCACGCACCCTGCTGCAGGCCGCGCGCCGCATCGACGAGACCTCGGCGCAAGCCGGCGCGGGCCTCGTGCAGGTGCAGCAGCAGAAGGAGGCGGAGGCGCTGAAGAACAAGGTGAACGCTGAGCTCGCCGCGAAGGCGGCGTCCCAGGCCAAGGCCGAGGAGGCCGCCACCGTCGAGGCGGCGCGCCTCGCGGCGCAGGAGGCCGCCGAGGCGGACGCGATCGCCAAGGCCGCGCTCGCCAAGAAGGAGGAGGCCGCGATCGCCTCCAAGCAGCTGGAGGCCAAGTCGCTCGAGGCGAAGGAGCTCTCCGCCGCGGAGACGCGCCACGCCGCCGACCTCGCCGCAGCCTCCGAGGCGCGCAGCCGTGAGGCGGCGCTGGCGGGTCAGCAGGTGACCGGCATCCAGTCGGAGCTCAGCAAGGTCAAGCAGCAGGTGTGTGGGCGCAGGGCACGCGCGCGGGAGGGTGCACATGGAACAAGTTAGCCGGTGTCATGGGTGCACCTATGCTCTGTTGAGTGTGCTCTCTGGAGTGCATGATGCGAGTGCATGAATCACCTTGTCCGCCCCTTGTCCCCGCTTGTGATATCTATCCCCCCTTTGCAGCTCGTCGGCGGCGCCGCTGCGCCCGTGCAGACGACCACCACCTCCACCTCCTCCGCGGGCGGCCTTGTGGCCCCGCTGGGTGCGGCGGGCGGCCTCGCGGCGGGCGGCCTCGCGGCGGGCGGCCTCGCCGCGCCCATGGGCGCGATGGCCCTCGGGGATAAGACCGTCTCCTCCTCCTCCTCCACCTCCGAGCAGTGGTACCCCATGACCGCCTTCGCGCAGGGGGCCACGCAGCCCGCCGCGGGCGCGTTCCCCTACGTGCTGAACCTGCGCTTCAGCCACGCGGAGCTCAAGGGCCTCGCCGCGGGCGTGCGCCTCATCGCCGTGCGGGTGTTGTGCAACGGCATCGAGGCGCGCACGGACCGCCTGCTGGACGCGACGCGCTCCGAGGCGTGGAACCTGGACGGGCACCTGCCCCTCGCAAACCCCTCTGCGGACATCATTGAGGTGCAGCTGCTCGACGCGAGCCGCTTCTCGCACCTGCTGCCCGGCGGCGGCCTGCGCAGCGGCGGCATCGACTCTGCCGTCCCCGGCAGTGGCGGCGCCGGCATCGGCTCTGGCATCACCGGCGGCATGCGCAGCGGCGGCATCGACTCTGCCGTCCCCGGTATTGGCGGCGCCGGTATCGGCTCTGGCATCAGCGGCGGCCTGCCGGCTGCGGGCGCCGGCGCGCTCAGCCAGAACATCGCGTTCAACCAGGAGCTGTGGAGCAGCGCGCCCGTGATCGGCCGCGCGGGCCTGCGCGTGCACACCTTGCTGGACGGACACCTCAGCCGCACCAACCAGCTGCGCTTCGACAGCGGCGTCATCGTCTTTGCGTCCATGCAACTGCGCCGCGCCAAGGGCTTCATGGGCTCCTCCGGCGGCGCCGGCAGCGGCGTGAGCGGCCTCTCCGAGTACGAGTACGAGTGGCAGCAAGCGACCGGCTTCACCGGCGGCGCGGGTGGCCAGCAGTACTGGCGCGCCCACCAGCGCAGCGCGTTCTAAACGAGACAGAGAGCTGCTGGTTTGCGCCCCCGAGCCAACGAGAGCTCAGCCGGGCGAGAGCTGGGCTCTGCGGGTGAGGTTAGATTTGGTTAATGGCGGCGGCCGAGGCGTCTGCCTGGCGCGCATGCCGGGATAGTTGATACACGTTAACGTTATTTGAAGCTTTATGCCTTCCATCCAACACCTTCGCCCGCACCGGTGCTTATGTCAGCAATGTCGAAAGCTGGTGCATAATCGTTTCGACTGCTGAGCACAGCCCGATAGCGAGGGCTATCGGTACCTTAAGGTTAAGCTTTGGGGCGTCACACGATCCGTTCGTCCGTTCGGTTGTCGATTACTAAAGGTGAGAACAGCGTTGCGACCGCACGACATCGACGAACCCGCGCCGCAGGGTTCACCACGAGCGCTATCAAACGGCTGACAGTTGTGCACGTGCGCGTGCATCATAGGCTCCATGATACAGGACAGCATACGCAACCATCGATTGGCCCGGGCGCGTGCCCACGGCTGAGGCCTGAGTAGCTGCAAAGTCGCGAGTTGCTGAACGAGATTCAAGCTGCATGCATGAGGCATCGCATACGTATTTGGACGCTGTTGCTCCCAGACCAAAAGTGCGGGTGCTCACAGGTTTAGGCTGTTCAGCCTTGCACAAATCATGCACCTCCCACCAGAATCGACACTCCCTTCCACGTAGGAGCACACAAGGGGCCCAAGAGCAACAAAGAGGTACGCACAACGTTAGAGCCCAAGCCGTGTTGAGCGACTGCGGAGCTATTCTACCCGTTGATCGCGCACTGAATATCTCCAACGCTGCTCACGGCACCGAAACAACGCTCCGGCGAGCAAAACCTGGCTACTTTCCACCCCCGTCCTTCGACAGTCTTTAGGTCCTGCGTCGGTCTGTATACGTGTCGTTGAACCATTGGACGCTGGCTGCACAGACGTGACGCAAGGCCCTGTCTGCACTATGTGCCGCAAGGTTCTGGCTCCGCTATTGCTGCGCCGTCGCACGGCTTTGGCTCCGCTATGACAACACCGTCGTCTGGGAGGCTGCCCTGTCCCGCCGCGGCGGCGATTGCACGGCCAGGGAGGCTGTGCACCAGCGCCTGCGCACGAGCCGACCGATAGCTGGGCTGGTGGGGCACCGGCGCCGGGGGCGGCAGCGAGGCGGGCGCTACAGCTGCACTCCCTGCAACACGCGACCCCTCGGCGAGCGACCAGCGAGACTGGTGTTGCCGCTGGTCTTGGGCTACAAGCCCGCGCAGGCGGCTGCTGCCCACGCGAGCTGACAGCTGGCGCAGCGCGCCATGTGCCTTGTCGCGGACAGCCCCGAAATCGGAGCTCATAGCCCGGAGCCACTGCAACGCTAGAGCCAGCAGCACCAGCGTCGTCAATACACTGATGGCGGCAGTCACAGCTACGTTTCCACTAGCTGAGGGGTCACCCCCGTTCCCGTAGAATGCTGCGAGAACCGCTGCAACTAGGGCACCGCCCAGGGACACTCGCTCGCCCCAGTTGAAGCGGGGCTCTTCGTACGGATGCACAGCCTCCTGAAGTGCCAAGCTGACGAGCAGCACCACCGCTAGAACGGGAACGCCCTGAGCGCTGCTCCCTAAGAAAGTCCCGACGATTGCTAGCACAGCCTTGCGAAGAAGCACTGCAGCTTCCCACCATAGTGTGCCTCGCTCCACGTCGTAGCCGTCATAAAGCGGCCGCCACACGGCCGGTAGTGAGCGCTCCCGCTGTGAAGCCGTCCTCAGTCCACCGGCGGCGGCGGATGAGTGTCGGCAGCGATTGTTGCATCGACACAGCCGCCCTAGAATGAACGCCGGGAAGCCGATGCCAAGCAATGCCAGGACTACCCATGCCATAATTGTTGCTGCAGCGTGCTGCCCCGTGCCACAAATGACGCGCAGATCAATTTTCAGATAACTCACGCCTGCAATGGGGCGGTCGTAGCAATCCACCGCCCGCAGGCAGGCCGACAGCAGCGGCATGTAGAAAAGCGAGGTGAGCAGCAGCACCACCGACACGAGGCGTTCCGTCAAGCTGGAAGTTGGTTGCTCGGCGCTTGTTGTGACAGCAGCCGTTGTGTCGTCCTCGCTCACAGGCTGCCCATTCACCTGACCGCGGCGACAGCGCATTGCTGTCGTAAACGTTGTGTGCTGCCGCAACCACGTCAAGCCCACAACTGCAAGCCCAAAGGCAACAGGCAGGGCTAGCGTCAGGGCAAAGCGAGGAAGGAAAGACAGCGAGAAGAGGCAGCCGAGCGGTCCGAAGGACAGCAGCGATGCGTTGGCGGCGTCAGTCCAACCTAAGACACTGCGGGCGAGGCCGGCCGCCTGCTGCCGGAACGCTGACACGACGTTGAGCATCTGGATGAAACCAATCATCTGACGCAGAGCGATAGAAGCGGGTGAGCGAGTGCCAGGCTTATGAAACAGCGCCAGCCATGACACCGCAGCGATCAGCACAGCGGCGATGGCGGTGACGAGCAAGCTTGCGCCCCACGCTGGCCAACAGGTGTCGCAGGTTTCCCCAAACAGCGTGTAGCCGGGTTGGCACACGCCACACAGCGGGCCACCGTAGCCGATGCTACAGCCGTACGCGCGGCTGCTCGCATTCAGGGTGCACGCCTCGCTGTTGAAGCAGCCATGGAGCTCTGTCTCAGCGTCGAAGTGCAAAGCAGAAGCCGCCGCCGTCGGCGCCAGAGCAAGAAAGAAGCCTGTCTGCAGCTGCAGGGCGCCCGAGCTGCAGGTAGCACCATTTGCAGGGCAAGGCCGGCATGCCATCGCCCCGCCGTCGGAATAGGTACCCGATGGACAGTCGTTACACAACCACCCCGTCGACCCACCAGGCTCCTGGCCCACATCACAGCCCGCGATGGACAGTTCATGCCAAAGGAGCGGCAACGGCTGCTGCCCAAGGGTGCAGGCAACAGTCGTGTTGTAGCGTGAAAGGCGGCGTCCAGCGACGGAGAACGCATCAAATGTAAGTGTTTCGTTCCAGCGCCCCGCTACTGTCTGCGCCACCACAATGGATACCGCTGCGGTTGCGCCAGCAGCATCAATCGCGCGAAAATTGCCATCCTCATCGGCTTGAGCCAGGAGCACGGCATTCAGTGTGCAAGTGAGCTCCAGCTGTTGCACCGCTTGCGGCAGGTGATCTGATGGGGCACTCGGATGGATTTGCACACCTGGAGCTGGTCGCAGCAGAGCCTGCGATTCAGTCACGGCTGGAGGGCGTTGCACCCAGCTGAGCGCAACAGGCACCGTGTGAAGTGCCAGGGGCAGGAGCGGAATGGCTGTGCCCACGGGATTCCACGTGCAGCTGCCGCGAAGCTCGAGCGTGCTGCCGAACGGAGCGAAGGAGAGATCAAAGCCAGCCAAGGCCACAACCACGCACGCTCCAAGCGCGGAGCGCGCAAAAGCAGCGAGCAGGGGCGATGACCGCGCCACCACCAAGTTGCCCTGCACGATGGCCGCCTCGCAGTCAAGCTGCCCTGGCAGCATTACCTCAAAGAGGGCGGAATGCGAAGGCTCAGGTGTCGAGAAGCAGAGCTCCACCTCAGCTACACAAAAGCCCGCTGGCGCTGGTGCCACAAGCGCGCTCGCAGTCGCAGTTGTGTTCCAGTGCCACTGCGCCGCCAGCCCCGCAACTTTCCACGCAAATGCAGTTGCCGTCACTGCGCTATAGCCTTCGCTGTTGCGACAGGATGCTGTCAGCCAGGCTTCAAATTGCCCGAGCGTCGGTGCAGCGAGACTCGCCCCGGGGAAGCTAATTGTTTGGACTCCGGTTGTTGCGTTCGGCGACTCGAGCAACACCCTGGTGTTGCCACCCAGCATTGCCCCGATCTCCGAAGGCGCCGCAGATCCCACAGTCAGCCAGCATTCAACGGCAGTGCCAAGCCACACAGTGACCGCCGGCACGGGATTAAGCGGTGTCGTGCCTGGCAGCTGGAAATGCAGCACCCCAGCCTCCACCGAGGTCATGCTCTCTGCCCACGCAATGTGCAGCTGATTCGCGTAGACGAACTTCGCCGCCGTCGAGGATCCAGCAGGGGTGATGACAACGACGTTTGCCGCGCCGCTCTCTCCGGCAGCAGCGGCCGTGGCGTCAAATGACGGAACGGTGCAGTACAACAGAGTATCAGAAACCGCTACAAGGTCGGTGCATGCGGCGCCGTTTACCGTGACCCATACCCCTGCCGCATCCCCCAAAGGCGCCAGCGCTGCACCGGTGATGGCAACCCGGGTTCCCTCGCGCCCTGACGCGGGCTGCAAACCAGAGATAATGGGTGTGCCATGCACTACCAG
>Ga0208629_101093_pt1 | contig 11528 bp, 5 predicted proteins | sample LakWasMet19_HOW5_2_FD_183865 | JGI IMG/M metagenome (GOLD analysis project Ga0208629, IMG submission 183865) | Freshwater sediment methanotrophic microbial communities from Lake Washington under simulated oxygen tension - Sediment Metagenome... | ecosystem: Environmental > Aquatic > Freshwater >...
CTAATGATGCGACTGCCTGCCCCGCCCAAAAAGTTCCAGGCTGTTAGTGGCTTCCATCCCCTCACGCTCACCGCAGGCTCGGATATGACGTGCAAAGTAGGCAGTACGTGAAAAACAGATGAAATCGGCACGGGCAGGAACATGTGGCGCCCTGATCCACCAGGAGCAGGCGCCACCTCGTCCGGCGAGGCCTTAGCGTGGCTGCTGGTCTGGGGAGACGGGGGAACCGCTGGATGCAGACCCGGTGGGAGAGATCGCTCCTGGCAGCGCAGCGCCCTCCTGCCCTCCCGCCCGTGCAATAGCGGCGGCACCAGCCGTAGGCGTGAGCACGTCGGAGTGGCCGCGGGGCCGTGCGGATGGCAGGAGCGTGGAGCGAGCTGTGCTCACTGACGCGGGCACCCAGCTCAGGCGGCTCTCAGGGTCTAGCGCCTCATGTGAGTCGCTGGAGGCAGCAGACGGCGGCGCCCGCCTCGTCGACACGGCGGCCACCGAGTCGGCGTCCGTGCGACTGGTGGCGTGCTCACTGCTTTGCGCACCCGCCGCTACTCCTGGACCCTCAGAACCCACTTCCTCCTCCGAGTGCCAGGCGCCGCGGCCGAGCGGCTTCGCGGCGCCTGCAGCAGACAGCAGCGCGACCGTAGGCGGGGAGTGAGGCTTCTGCGGCATGGCCCCAGCGCCAGAGTGCACCGCGCTCGCATTCGACGGCGTGTCGACCCCTGCCTGTCCATCCACACCCACACCAGCGCCGGCGCTCAAGATATCCGCTGGCGCGACTGCAGCTGCACCGGCCTGTGCCCGCTCCCCTGCGACCGGGCTGGCCTGTGCCTGCTCCCCTGCGGGTGTGCAGCCGCCGCCGGTGCCCCGGGCGGATATCGGGTTTACCGTCTCGCCGTGCACAACACTCCCGCTGCGGGCATGCATCGGCGGGATCAACAGAGGCCCGGGGCTGGCTGCCGGCGAGGATCGGCGACTGCTGGTGTGTCCCGTCAGTGCCGCAGACAGCACAGACCCACTCGACACAGGTGCCGCTGTTACTGCATGCGGCGCCTGCGCGGCGGCATGACCCGCCGATGCTGTGGCGTCGGCGCCTGCTGGAAGCCCTGACCCACGGACAATGGTGCCATCGGCCCCCTGAACCGCAGCATTCGGCAGACCCGCAGCGGACACTGATACAGCTACCACCGTGTGAGCGACTGCCCCGGCGTCGCCATTCGCAGCATCAATGGCGCGGGGAGCAGCATGCTCTGCGCCTGCAGTGCCGGCCACTGCGACTGTCGCCAGCGATGTCGTCGTCGTCGGCGGCGGAGCCGGAGGGGTCGCCAGCATGCTGGCACGGCACACGGGGCAGCTTGCGCTCTGCCGCAGCCACTCGTCGATGCAGCCCTTGCAGAAGTGGTGCCGGGCGTCGCAGGGCAGCACGCGCACCGCGGTGCCGGCGCTGTAGTCTGTCATGCAAATCGCGCACTTGCTGTTGTCTGCCGCGAACATCCCGGGGCGATACTTTGCCTCTGGGAGGGCCCGTATCTGGTTCGCCGTCGCTGGTACCTGCCGCCGCGGCTGCAGCACGCCGAGCGTGGTCAGGCGCTGCATGACGAGCACGCAGCAGGAGCAGCCGCACGCGATGCCGATGCGGATCAGGATGGCGCTCAGCATCGGCAGCACAAACGTCGCGTACAGCAGCACGACGAGGGCGGTCGCGTACTTGCCGATCTGCAGGGCGGGCAAGGGGGGAAACGAGATGCAGGGCGCGGGTCAGTGCGGTGGGGGGCGCGCGGTGTGCAGGTCGGTCAGTCACGTCACGATGGCATCGAGTTGAATTGGGTCAGCCGCCCCCGCGCGAATGCCGTCAGCCCTCGAATACTGCGCGCACATGCCAACGCACCGTGCACGTCGCGCACGGGCCGCTAGATCCCCACGTGTACATGAACGCGATCGTGGTCCACAGCACCGACACCAGCAGCAGCATGAACTCCAGGCGAACGACGATGTACACGATCTGCGGCTGCCGGTCGGACAGGGCGGTCACATCCCAGAGCCGCCACATGATGAAACGAAACAGCGTGCCCAGCACGATGCGGGCGGTAACGCCGCACACCCAGACCTGGAGCAGCAGCAGTGAACGTGTGCCCGCACAGTCGTCACGTTCGGGCGCCGTCCCAACGATCGCCGCGGTAGTGATTGTAAACGCGACCGCCGCGCACGACCAACGCAGAGCTGACAGCAAGATGTTTCGCTGCACTGCGACGCTACTGGCAAGCGCCTGACGCGCCTGGTCCCGCGGCGGGGCGGTTGTCGCAGGCATCGGTCCATTCTGCACCTCGGCCAACCCGCGCCGATACAAGCCATCTGCGGCCTGCTGCATCGTGCCAGGACACGCGCGCGGCAGGCTCGCGATGAGCAACGCAGTTTTTCCGGATGACGAGACTGGGCGCACGCTTACGTGCCACTCGATTCTGCACGCACGCGAAACCCCTGCAGGCGAAGTGGTTCGAGCGCGAAGCACGCGGCACACGCTACACAGTCGCCCACAACGAGTTTTTGACACCCACGGGTTAGGCACGGCTCAATCACGAAGCTGCCCGCCTCCTGACTCACCGTTGCGAGCTTTCGACCGTGATCAGCTGTGTCGAAATTGGACATTCGGACGATGAAGTTCGGATGAACGCAGCGAGCCCAATCTTGTGAGTCCGAACACGTTCTGAAGTGTAGCCAGGCTGCTGACCGCGCAGCAATGAAGCACTTTGCAGGCTTACGCCTTTTTATTCATCGGCAGCCTTCGATCGAGTCCCATGGCCACCCCGAGTTCTCTCGTTCACCGGGCACCGTTGAGCGGCCCACCGCTCGCATCAATTCGACAGCAGGGACTGTGAGCTGCATTTTCACGAATGACGGAGCCGGCATTGCTCTGGGAGAGCCAGGCACAGCCGACACATCAAGCCGACGACACTGTGATGTTGGCGTCGCTGGGCTCTTCCACGCTGCTGAGGAGCACGTCGCCTACGGCCACCCGGTCGTCGCCGCCTGCCAAAGGTGACCATTCCCCCTTGGCATCGGCATCCATGTTAGCGTCGAGACATGCTTCGGCGTCGCCTCCAGCGGACGGGGTGATTGAGTCGGATGACGGCGCTGCGGAGCGGGTCATCGCAGCGACTGCCGAGTGGCTCAGCTCAGCCAAGCACACCGTGTATGAGGACATGAGCAAACAAGCCATCGCACTCGCCAGTCAACGAAGGTGAGGGAGTTGCCGCGTTTACGATCGAGCCGTGCCTGTGATTGGACGGCGCACTCGCATTTCAAGGCTCGGGGTCAATCTGTTGCTGCAATTTTCCCTCGTTTGTGCAGCCCACGGCGGCCGGAGCAGCCGTCAAAATACGTGAATGACGGCGACCCATCACTGTACCACCCGCGCGCCCTCGCGCGCCGCGAGGCGGTCCTACAAAGCAACCGGATGCACGCTGCGCTCCTGCGGCTGTGGGAGCAGTGCCGCCTGCCGCTTCCGGGAGGGACAGAGCCCATGCTGCGCGCCTACGCGCAGGAGCGCGCCGGGACGCTTGCGAAAGAGATGCGGGAGCGGCACGCCGCGCTGGCGCCACAGACGCACGAGCCCGCAGATGCTGCCGCGTGTGTAGACTGCACGTCTGGTCATGAAGCGGCTGCTGTTGCAGCAGCGGCATCATCTGCGTCACTTGAGCTCGACCGGGCGGTAGACGCGGCGGCCCGGCGGGTCATGGAGGAGGCGGAGGCGTGGGCGGAGGGCGTCATCACTCGTGACGTGTACGATAAGATTCACAGACGCTTCCTCGCCGCGCTGGCGCCCCTGGGTGCCGCCGTGAGCCAGAGCGAGATCAAAGCGGTGGTCGAGGCCGACTGGAGAGCTGATTGCAGCATTACCACACCCACGGTACCGGTGCTGCCGACGTCGCCGCTGCCGATGGGGGTTGCAGACAGTCTGTCGCTCTCATCAGCGCACCTGGCTTCGGCTGCCTCGATGGCTGCTCTCGGGGCGTCCACAGCAGCCCTCCCGTCGGCGGCACAGGCGGCGGCGACCCAGGCGTTCATCGGCGGCGCGGGCGACCGCGGCGGCGCCTTTTGGGCGGGGTTTGTGGATTGGTTGCATGGGACGGTGAAGCAGGGCGACCGGCCAGCGTCCTCCGCGCTCGGTCAGTCTGCCACCGCCGGCGGCGCCAGCAGCGGTGGCGCCACGCAGCGCGCGGGCAGCCCGAGAGCCGGCGGCCCGCGTCCGCCCAGCGGCACTGCCGGCGCCGCGCTGCTCAGCCCACGCAGCAAGGCTGCAGGGGCCGGCAAGGGACAGGCCACAGCGCGCGGTCGGTCTGACTCGCTCACCAGCCGCGGCGTGGGCTCGAGTGCCGCCGCCGCGACGGGCCGACCCGCGTCCGGATCCCCCGCGAAAGCGCTCTCTGGCGCTGCCACAGCGCGCCGTGTTGACTCGACGGGCACAGCGCGTCTCGAGAGCGCGCAGACGTCCCGCGGTGGGTCCGGAGCGCCCGAGGACGGCGCAAAGCCGCGGCGGCGGGCGCTGTCCAAGCAGGCGACGCGCCTGATGCTCATGAATCGGGGCATGTTCTGTGCCTCCGTCAGCAGCATCACGGACATCTGGACGGCGGGCACGAGCGAGGGCGAGTACGTGCGGTTTGTGGGGTTCCTTGAGGCGTCGCTGCAGCCGGTGGAGGAGTGGCGGCCGCCCCCCGGACAGATGGATGGACAGATTATTGACCTGCTCACCCTCGTGGGGGAGGCCGGCATGGCGCAGCGGCGGCGCGCGGAGCGGGAGCGGCTGCGGGCGTATGCGGAGGACGAGGCGCGGAGACGGGCAGAGGAGGGGTGGCCAGAGGGAGAGGCGGGTGCGGGTGCGGGTGGCACGCTTGAGTCCGCGGCCGGCGGTGCTGACGCGGCGGGGGAGGGCGGCTCTGCGGGGCGACGCACGCCCCTGCCCAGTGCAGTGGGCACGGGCCGGCGCGGTAGCAAGACCGGCGGTGCCGCGGCTGCGGGCGGCAAGCCTCGCCGCGGTCGCCGGGCGTCTGCAGGTGACGCGTTGGACATCGCTGCAGTGCAGCGGCAGATGCTGCAACAGCAGCAGCAGGCGCAGGGGCAGGGCGCAGCAGCGCGCGGCCGCGCCGGGTCCACGGACAAGGCAGCCAGTGCTGGGAGGGCGCGGCGCGGCAGCAAGGGCGGCGGCGGCAAGCGCAAGTCACCTCGACTGAAGGTGGGCAAGGGCGCGGCCGCTGCGGACGCCGCGGGGGGCGCGGCAGGGGGCGGTGGTGGCATGGATGCGTTTGTCGCTGCGATGATGGCAGCCGCGCTCGCCGAGGCATCCGACAGTGACGAGGAGGCTGCCGAGGGTGGAGGCAGCGGCGACCGGCCTGAACCGGACGCAGTCGAGGGCGGCAGCGGCGCGTCAGTCTCGCGGCATCGCCTGGGCAGCGACGGCAGCGCGCTCTCGGACGGGGACGGGGACGAGCTGGACGTCCACGCTGACAACACAGGCGCCGACGCCGCCAGTCGACGCGGTGCCGGCAACCGCAGCAGGCTTGCGTCGCAGGACTCAGCCCTGACGGAGGCCAGTGGTGCCGCCTCCGCGTCCTCCTCCTCGCAATCGTCGCTGCACTCCAGCGCAGGCGCCAGCGGCGGCGACGGCTCGGGGGGCGGCGGCAGCCTGGGGCCCCGCTCTGCCCCGCACGCAGCCAGCTTTCACCTGATCCGTGGGGAGGTGCTGCGCGCACACCACGCAGCGACGGCCAGTGGCGGCGCCTCGACGTTGGATGCGGTGGCGGTAGGGGCCGCGGCGGCGGTTGCTGCAGCGTATGGCTCTGCCGACAGCGACAACGCGCGCACAGCTGCGGAGCATGCGTCGCTGGTGCGCCGGCGCAGCCATGACCGCAGCTGGCGAGCCGACTCCCGCAGCGGCAGCGGCGGCGGCGACAGCGAGCGGCGCAGTCGAGCGGGCTCCGCCTCAGGGCCTGAAGGCTCTACGGCGCGCACTAGCCGCACCTCCGCATCTGGGCCTGCAGGCTTAGGTGTGGCTGCTGCCCCTGCTGCGGCTGGCTCGTCCAGTCGTCTCTCCATGGGCAGTCGCGGCAACACCTTCGTGGGCGTCAAGCCGTCCACCTTCGCCATGCTGCCGCTGATAGAGGGCGGCAGCAGCGAGAGGGACAGCACCACACGCTCTCCTCGGACATCCACCACCGCCATCACTGATCGAAGGGCGGGCTCTGTGGCAGCAGGTGGCGCACCCGCGGCACGCACTGGCCGCAGCCGTGCTGCTTCCGATGGCCCCAGTGGCCGTGGTCGCGCGGGGAGTGGACAGGGCCTCGAAGCCCCCGACGGCGAGGGCGGAGGGGAGGGCGAAGAGGAGGAGGAGGACGTGCATCCGTTCTCTGCTGATAGCGACGCAGGCCCAGAGTCTGGTGAGGGTCAGGATGACACCGCCCCGAGCGGCGCGTACATCACAGTATCTGCTCCGCTGCGCACAGGCCCTGGCGGCGGTACGTCCGTCGTGAACCGCCGCCATAGCATGCCTCCAGTCGCCGGCGGCCTTGCAGCGGCAGCAGCCGGACTGCGGGATGCTGAGGACGCAGGCGTGGCTCCGACTGCGGGCGCCGGCCGCGAAGGCGTGTTCTCTGTCGGTCACACGTACCGCCTCAAGTCACTCGGTCTCTTTGCACGGCCGCGCTTGCATCGCGGCGGCGGGGCCGGTGATATGTCTGTAGGGGGCTCCGCTGCCTCTGGGATCGCTGCAGCTGCTGCCTTTGGGAGCACCGCGCCGTCTGGCGCTCTGTTCTACCCACGATCCTCTTCTGGCGCTGCCGGAGCGGGTGCGGCCGGAGCTGGTCGTCAGCAGCAGCAGCAGCAGCGCTGGGTGACGTGGGCTGAGGATGCGCTGGTGTGGCTCCCCGCCTCCCCGCCTGGTGCACCGGCTGCAGAGGCGGCTGAACACGGCGCCGCTGGCGCTGCAGCGGATCTGCCGCACGACGCAGCAAGCGGCCACCCGACCGCGCGTCGCAGCACGTGGAACGGCCGCTGGAGCTCTCACCGCGCGCGCTGGCAGGGCAGTGCCGGCGACGAATGGGCATCTGACGCTCTGTCGGGAGTCGTGGCTGCCGCGGCGTCGACTCAAGGCGCCACCTTGACTGCTCGCGGTGACAGGCGGTCAGCGTCTGCTATTTGGGGCCCCGGCGCGGCACGATTGAGTGGAATGGCTCAATCTGGGGCGGGCAGTACTGAGCGTGGCGACGTCACCCGGCGTGGACGTCATTCGCTGCCCGGGGCCATCGGCGGCGCTGGCACCGGGCGCGTGCCAGCCCTGTCCGCTGCCCTCGGCAGCTTCGTTGCGATGCAGGTGGGGACGGACCGACTCGCCCTCAGCGCCCGCGACACCGCTCGGATGACGGAGGCGGCCGCGCTGCTGACGCGGTCTCGGCTCTCCAGTGGCGGCGGCAGCGCGGCTGCCAGTTCTGCCGGCGCGGGCAGCAGACTGCAGAGTGCGCAAACAGCCGAAGAGGCGTCGCAAGGGGGCGTGCGGTCCCAACCGGGTGCCGACACCCGCGGCGCGGGCTCCTCGGATGCTGGCGCGACAGGCGTGCTGAACCCGGCTGGGACCACTGAGAACACATTGCCGCACACCGCTGGTATTTTTGCAGACTCCGCCAAGGTGCAGCATGCCAAGTCACTTGGGGTCATGCGGCTCCCCGGCACTCCCTCCCTGTACGCACGCCAGATGCGGGCTGCCGCAGGGCTGGCAGGGACGCAGGCGCCGGCGGCAGAATCGAGTGGCGCGGGTAGCGGGCAGATGCATGACCACGCAGGCAGCAGCCATGGCCAGATGCCCCGCACTCGCTCCGCCTCCGCGGGGTCTCAGCAAGACGCACACGGCCTGCGTCGCACACTGACGAGTGCGGGGCGTCCAGCATCGCGCGGCTCCAGCCTCGCAGCGGCGCTGCATGCGCTGGAAGGGCAGCGCCGCGCAGGCGCAGGCGGCAGCGGAGGCCACGTTGGAGTTGAGGGCGGCGGCGGCGGCGGCAGCGCCACCGCCCGCACCCACACCTCGAGCGGCCGCGTCACGCCTCGGATCGCGCTGCACAGACCGCCAGACAGCGCGATCGAGCGGTACCTGCAGCACGCGATGCTGCGGCCAAGCCCCGTCCATGCGCACCCGGGCCTGAAGGGGTTCACGTTCGTGCACCCGGGCGCGCCCAGCACCGCCGCGCGAGGGGACAGCGGGACCGACACGGCGGCTCGCAGGCGGACCAGCTCTGAGTCAGGCGCGGCGCGTGCACATGGGTCCGTCGGTGCGGAGGGCAGCGGCGGTGCAGGCGCGGCGCCCGAGGTGCCGCCGTCGCCCTTCCAGCGCCTGGCAGCCTACCAGCGCTCCGGCCGCTGGATCTGGCGCACGACTGTCACGCCCGCTGTGCTGGCACTGTGGCAGCAGCAGCGCGCGGCGGAGCGGGAGGCGTTACGAACCGCACGGCCCGCTGCGCATGCTGACTCGAGCGCCGGTGCCGTAGCGGGCGGCGGCAGTGTCTCCTCAGCGCGCGGATTCGGAGCAGCGGCGCCGGGATTGGGTGGGGGTGGGATTCCCGACCGCGGCAGAGGGCTGCTGCGGTCCGCGTCAGCGGTGCAGCTGCCCTGCTGCCTCGCTGTAGTGGGTCGGTCCGTCTCAGCTGCGCAGGCCGCCGCGGCTGCGTCTGCGTCAGCGGCGGCAGCGGTGTTTGCCGGGGCCGTGGCGATCGCGACAGCCCGGCGCGGGATTGAGGATGCGTCTGCTGCCTTGAGTGCTGGGAGCTTACCTGCAGCACCCAGCGGCGCTGCAGCATCGGCGGAGGGCACTGAAACGAGCGCCAGCGGCGCAGATGAGGCGCCGCAGCTGCCGCGTATGATGCAGCACCGCCCACGCGCCATGTCGCTGGCAGGCCCCATGCTGCCTGTACACCTGCTGGCGCACCTCGCTCTTGGCCTGCCCGCCACAACCGCGCTGCCGAGCGGGCACCCGCATGCGCGCCGGCTGTATTATGGGGCCGGTCGCGGTCTGCAGCTCGCGTACGTAACGCAGCTGCAAGTACACGCGGCTGCAGTCGCTGCAGCGGCGGAGGCTGCCACGGTGGAGGCGGCTGAGGCCGCTGCTGCAGGCGGAGTGTCGGCCATGGCCGGTGAGGCTGCCGGCGCCGGCGATACGACTCTTGCACCAGCCACCCCTGTGGCGCCTTCTGCCCAAGGCAGGCTCAGGGCGCGCGGGCGGAGCGTAAAGGGGCTGAACCTCGCCCTGGATGCAGGCAGCAGCGTGGCACCGCAGGCCTCACCCAACCACGCGAGCAGGCGCGCGGCAGCACGCAGGGGCAGTCCGCTCGCGGGTCTGAAGCCCGGGGAGGCCAGCGCCCCGTACCTGCACAGCCCATCCTCGTGGGCGGGGCTGCATGCCATCCGGGCGGCGCAGCAGCGGCAGGCGCTGCTGGACGCCGGCGCGGCGGCCGTGGGCGCCAGTCCGGGTGACGGAGGGTCACTGGCAGGCCAGGCAGCCACGAGCGCACGAGGCACAGGCGCTGCCGGGACGGCATCCCCGCCCCACAGCGGGTCAAAGCCCAGCCCGAGAACGCCTGCAGTCGGCGCTGCAGGGGCGGGATCGGGCGCTGGCATCGCATCCGTGCGTCCCACAGTGGCATCGCTGTCTGTCTCCCCGAGGTGGGAGGGGCGCGACCCCCTGCTGGGCCTGGGGGCGAGGGACGTGGACCGCCGCGAGGGCGGGACCACGGCTGCGCACCTGCAGCCGCAGGCTGCAGGTGTTGCGGGGAGTGCAGGGGCGCGTCAGCCTGCGGCTGCGAGCGCGGGCGGCGCCTCCCCTCGCCTGCAGGCGGCCGCCCCCGTGTCCCCCGCGGCCGCTCGGGTGCCGCCCTCCCCCTCGCGAGACCTCGCGTTCTGGCAGGCGATTCACCCGCCGCCCTCGCCTGCCAGCTTCGGGCCAGGGGCTGGGCAAGGCCTAGGCCGGCATCCGTGGGCTGACGTGGGATCGGGGATTCTGGCGGATGCAGCGCGCGTGGCGGCTCTGCAGGCGCACCCTCACCTGCTGGCAGCGATGCAGGCGCAGTGGGCCGCCGGGCACGCCGCAGCGTCCGGCCATCTGATCCTGCGCACCCTGCCGCAGCTGCCAGTGGCAGGCGCGGGTCTGGCCGGCAGAGGGGGCGCCTCTCGTGTCGGTGATGCCCCATCCGGTGCACCTGCGCTGCGGTATGCCCCTGACTTTGCCCCGGGGGCCTTCCAGCCTCAGCCACTCGTGTCGTGGCTGCGTGCTGAGAGCCGTGCAGGCTCCGCTGTCGCAGGGTCAGCGTCTGTCGCTCGCCTGCCTGGCCGTCGCGGCAGCGTCGACTCGGCAATACATGCCACGGCTGGAAGGGCGTCTACGGCGCAGCTGCCCGGAGCGTTTCGCCAGCGCTCCGGCTCCCTCGGTAGTATTCAGACACAGCTGGCGATGTTTACGCAGGGACAGGGGCGGCTGGTGGGTGCTGACGGGTTGGGGGCGCTCGCTGCCGTCGCTGGGTCCCCCACTCGCACGGGCTCCTCTGCAGCGCCAGCACCCCTGGGCCTGCCGCACTACAGTGGCGCCAGTATGAGCCTGCGGTTGTTGCAGGAAGTGAACCTGGCCCAGCGCCACGGGGGCAGGCAGCCGCCGGCAGGGCACATGGATCACCCAAGCCTGATGAGTGCAGCCGCTCTGAGTGGCGGCTATGCTCTGACGCCACCCTGGGCCACTCTTGTGCCAACACCGGGATTTGGCTCCGCAGGCGCGCTGTCGTACGGCTATCACCAGGTGCCGCAGGGTAGCGTCGGCGCGTTCCCCCTGCTTGTGGAGGGCGTTTCTCTGCGAGAGGGGCTGGCGCCGCTCGCTTCCTCGCCGGGCGCCGCAGCTTATGCCTCTGCAGCTGATAGAGCGCGCCCCGCCCAACAGAGCGGCAGTGGCTCAGAGCGCGTATCCCCTCGAGCCGCGTCTCCGCGGCAGCATCATGCGCCTCAGGGTATGCCCCTAGCCATCTTGGGCAGTGCCGTGGCTGGTGCACCCGCAGCAGCTGCAGCTGCATCACCACGAGCGGGCGGCGGGCACTCGGGCCGGCGGCCCGGCAGCAGCCGTGGCCAGGGAGCCGCTGTGGGTGAGTTATCGATGGGCAGTGCGGCTGTCGTGGCGGCTGCTCCTGCCACAAGCGCCCCAGCGGCGCCACAGAGTAGAGAGAGCGAGCGAGCGAAGCCTGAGGCGGAGGCGCCGGCCAGCTCCGCCCCTGAGCTGGTGACCGCCACCACTGTTCGCTACCAGCGAGGGCGGCGTCTCACGGCTCCTCCTCCCAGTCGGCAGGCACTGCTGGCCGCCCAGACGCCAGACGCTGGGTCGACCGCAGGACCGCTGGGATCATTCGCGCCGTCGCCGTCCCGGCTGCCTGCCCGCAGGGGTAGCCACTTCTCCGCCATCCAGGCTGACGACGGGGCAGCTCATGACTCCGCGCCGCAGGCTGCCCCTGGCGCCCCTGTGG
>Ga0208629_101094_pt1 | contig 11509 bp, 12 predicted proteins | sample LakWasMet19_HOW5_2_FD_183865 | JGI IMG/M metagenome (GOLD analysis project Ga0208629, IMG submission 183865) | Freshwater sediment methanotrophic microbial communities from Lake Washington under simulated oxygen tension - Sediment Metagenome... | ecosystem: Environmental > Aquatic > Freshwater >...
CCCTGGCTGCAGCTATGGGCCACCAGCTCCCGCCTGCCTCGTCGACTACGGGCCTTGCCGTGCAGCCAACACCTTCCTCATCGCCGTCTGCAGCCTCCGCGGGCACAGACGCGGGCGCTGCTGTTCTTGCGTCTGGCATGGGCGCGAGTGGTACCGGAATCCCGAAGAGGGCGGCGGCAGCAAGTCCTATCGGCGCCACATCTGACGTCGGAAAGAGCTCATTACCCGGGGTGGCTGGCACAGCGACAGGTGTGGCTGAGGAATTCGCCCCCACCACGGTGTCAGCGGCACCTCATATGGTGCCGTCGATGCATAGCCTGCCCGCTGCCTTCCTACCGTACGCTGCCGGTGGCAACGAAGGGCCCGTTGTGGCGCCTAGATATGGCGGGGCGCCGCCATCCTTGATGCCAGCCGAGCCCCTTGCCGGCTTCGACGACGGGTGGGGCCACCCTGCCTTTGCAGGTGGCCCGCCCCGGCATTTGCGTCTAGCTCATGGACCGGCGGCTCATTTAGACAGGGGGCGCGTTTTTTCAGGAATGTTGTCCGACGGTGGCCCTGAATTCGCACACCAGTCTACTGACCCCCATCGCAGGGTTGGCGGAGTTGCTAGCGGCCAAGGCACATCTGCCAGCATTCCTTTCCGAGGCGTGTCTGCGGCAGGAGGTTGGCCGCCCCGTGGCATGCCCGGCAGCTCCGCCCGTGCGGCAGCTTGGGAGGGGCCGCTGGACGGCGATGGCGGGTCGGCAGCGATGCCCGGAGCCACCCCGCGCCTTCTGCCCGAAAGAACTGCTCCCGCTATTTCACACAGCACTGCCTCTCGGACGCACGCCGAACCGGCGATGCGCTCAGCGGCTGAAGTAGGTCCTTCTGCGCGGTTTGGAGTTGTGCAAGCCTCGATCGCCACGCCGGCAGTTGAGGGGCCAGCTTTCACCGGGACGTCTCGTTCCCACGATGCTCCAGCTTCTGGCACTCGTCTGAGCGAGGGCTGGGTGGGCTATGGCGAGGAGGCAGGGGCACATCAGCACTCCAGCGGCCGTCAAGGCCGAAGTTCCCTCGACGCGGGTGATTCATCCGGCAGCTATGGCGCGAGGGGGAGCTTTGACGGCAAATTTGGGGGCCCGCACGGCGTACCGCCGCCAGTGACAGGGAGGGGCAGGGCGCCTGACAGTGTGCTTGATCTCCGCCGCTGGGACGGCCGCGTTGACGCGGACCTTGGTGTCGGGCACGGCTGGTTCCCGGCGGGGTCTGCCGGAGGAGCAGGCCATGCTCCTGCAGATCGCTTGCGGTTTCCTGGAGACCACCAAGAACCATCAGTCGTAGGTCTTCCCAGACCCGGTCCGCCCAGGGGGCCGCCCGCTGGCCATGCATTTGGAAACAGTTATGCCGACACACGTTTTGACGCGAGCGCCCGCGGGCAACGGCCAGGTCCCTCGTTTTCCTCTCGGCCGAGTGGACGGCCGCCGTTCGATGCTCCGCCAAGACGCTGAACTCAGCTGACAGTGGCGGCCCCGGAGTGCTGCTGTGGATAGCCCTCCGCGAGTCGTGCACGGCTTCTTCGCGTGTCATTGGTGCACCGCCATTGAATATCGACACACTCTCCTTCAAGTTGAAGTGGCACCGGGACATGTTTTTCATTCAACGATGCACAGTCTGGCAGAAGCTACCAGAATGAGCTTCAAGTTGACTCGAGGGGACGCGTTGCCGTGGCGGCTCACCGCACTGTCGCTGCGCACTATTGCCACGGTCGTCTACGCACAACCGCGCCGTGCACTGCCGACCGAGCTTCACGATCCTCATCACAAAATTCGGAGAGGGCCCGGGTGTCGTGGTAGTGTTAGGCGGGTGGTACCGGTCAGAGTTGACAGCGCCGAACTCGAGTCCGGGGATACGCAGGGCAGCCCCTGGCCGGTCCTCGAACAGACTGTCACTTTTGCGTGCCCGGCACGAGCGCCATGTATACTGCCCGCGAGCGCGTTGCGGTGTGTTCATGAACCGGGACGGTGCCTGTTATGAGGCGATCGCTCGACCACTTTCGAGATGAAACTGCTTAGTATGCCCACACATGCGCAGGCACCCGCTCGACATCGAATCCAACCATGAACACATGACCACAGCGAGTGAACCGCGAAAAATGACATCAACAATCGAAGCTTCAACGCAGTAACAGCGACGTGTATCACATGGGCGCGCGATGCAATCGCAGCGACGGCCACGGCCCTGTGCTTACCCTCACTCGACGTGTACGCGCCGCCGTGTGAGAATACGAGTGCGATTCCGAGGCAACAGGCACAGCGGTAATGCTCGCTGTTGTGGGTGAGCATCAAGTCATGCATGAAGTCATGCAACGTAGCTGGATGCCGGGCGTGAGAACGCGGGGGCAGATGGTCTCAGTGATGGGTAAGGCGGCGTTGAGGCTACCGTGATGCTGCTGTGCAGGAAGCGACCTCGACAAGCGCCGGCGGCGGGCGGAACCACGCTGCCAAAAATTCAGAAGCGGCCAGCAGTGCCAGACGAGAGAGCCACGAGCTCCGCTTGCCTCAGGTCGCGGGGGAACGGACAGCTAAAGAAGGAGCCTGGTCGAGGTACGGAGAAAGCTGCAGATGAACAAGTGAGCGGCGTCCATTGCCGAATGGAGCACCGCTCAACAGCCGTGTTGCGCACCCGAACAGCTCGTGAAGTGGCCGAGAACGGGGCGAGAAGAGGAAACGGGCAAGCGCAACGTCGATTAGCGCGGGCTGCACTCTGGCGCGCTCGCCGCTTTCCCGAGATCTGTGCCGGAGCCCCTGCTCCTGTGACAGCATGCAACGGGGCGAGCACAGAGTTGCCACATGAAACCAGTCGTGGGGGGGAGTGTGCCATCCTTGCCGCCCTGGCCAGAAAGCCATAGCGGAAAAGCGACGGAGAGGATCTGCAGGGCGAGCAGAAGCAAAACCGGGGGAAGAAACCCTTCCGAACTGGACAGCCCCCAGAGGAGGATGCCAGACTGACTGAGGCCGGCCAGACCTCCTAGCAGGACGACCGTTCCCACGGTCACGCCCATGGTGCGGAACCCAAAGGCACGGGAGAGGTACGACGTCATGACAGAAAAGTGGAACGCGCGAAAGCACACGAATGCCACCATCGCGCCGATCTGCACGTGGAGATCTTGGACGGCCGACAGCGCCAGAAACAACGCGCCGAGGGCCCATTGGATCCAAGCGGCGACTTTCACGCCCGCGCGGTCCATCGTAGGCCCCACAACGAACTGCACGAAAAATCCCAGCGGCGCGATGATTCCAAAGATAGCCGTCTGCTCGCCATTCACTTGCCCGAGCGCGTTCAGGCGGGCATCCAGCGTGCCCAGCCAGCACGTGTAGCAACACATGTTGATGATGAAGAACGCAGCGTACCACAGGAAGGGAGACGAGCGCAACTGTCGAGAGATCGGCGCATCGACGAGCGGAGGGGTTGTCACGGCGGCCAAGGATTGTGGAGCTGCTGCCACGCCGTCAGCAGCAGTACTATCGAGCTTCGACGGCAAGCTCTCAACAGTGATCAGAGCAGAACCGACAGCACTGGGGCCGTTCGGCTGAGGCGCAGGGTTGATGACACTCGAGGACGACTCTCGCGCAGATTGCAGCGGCTCCTTCGCGGCGCTCGCAGGTGCGATCGCCTTCGCCTGCCCAGCTCCACGGACAGCAAGCTGAAGATCCACAGAGCTATCCGGGACAGGAAGGCCTGGATGTGTGTCGCTGGCGGAAGGCGAAAAGTGACCGGCACGAGTGACGGGAGGAAGCGGGGCGGGAACACTCGGGTTGTTTGAGTCAGGGATGCCGATGGTGACGGCATGCACCCCGGTCGGCGTCGATGACCTGTCAGCTTCGCTCACCCCCGTCACCGCCGCAGTCACGCTCGCGGTGGATTGTGTGGGCTCCACCGGCACCCCGCAGTCGGGGTCAGGCGCAGGCATGTCGCGGGCAGCTGAAGGTTGGCCGCGTTCAGGGTCAGCAAGAGACATCTCCGGAATCCCTTGCCACTGCCGCTGAGGCCACAGGAACACGGCGTGAAGCAGTAGAACCATTACAGGGCCAGCGAGGTACGCCACAAAGATTGTGGTGAGGGAAACACCGGCGGAGTAGAGAGCGGACATGACAGCAAACACGAGCGTGGAGGCATCGAAGGAGCCATTCAGAATACCGAGTGCGAGACCTTGATTCCCAGGAAACATGTTGGCGTACGAGTACAGCGGCAAAACCAAAGACTGCGCGCTGAAGCCGAGGCACACGAGGCTGGCATACCACAGACCATCGCTGTGTGTGGCTGCGGCAGCGACGCCAAAAGCAGCACCAAGAGCAAACACGCCTGATGTGAGGAACAGCGTTGGTCGAGGCCCGAACCGCGTGAGTAATATGCCGACAATGGACGGGGAGACGAAGCTGACGATGGACCCAGCGGAGAACAACCCGTTCAGGGCGAGCTGCTGCGACGAGCAGTTGCTCGCGCCATTGCACTGCGAGGAGAAGAATCCCGCGCGGGCCAGCATGACCGCGAGATTTGGAAAGCCGAAAATCACACCAGCGCATGCCATGCTAGTGAACACAACGGCGGCGCCGTAATACCAGCGCGACACGGCCACCCTGAGAGGGCCTCCAGCAACGTAAAAGTACGGTGCATTGGATCGAGAGGCGGGCACGGCTCCAGCTCCACCCCGATCTAACGGCCCCTTTGACCGTGACGAAAGAGTCGCCATGCCGCACAGGAGAGACGTTCACGGGCCACGGGCCGAGGTGGGGGAAAAGGGGCGGCAAACGAAGCCCCTCCACACGCCAGTTTCGTTCGTGATACGGAGCTTCGGACGAGACAACACGCACCCCACCTGGTTGTAGAAGGGGCAGCCGCACTAGATCGGACGGGGCGCGCTGGCGGAGCGCTGGCACTTCGCGCGTGAGAAACAGCCACGTTGGCTTCAGTCGAAACGACAGAGAGCTTCATTCATTCGCACAGAGGACCACGTGATGAAAATCCGCCACCATCAAGACGCCGCTGAAGCCGGCGGCACAAGCATAGTTGATCTCCCTTGAGCTTTAGCGGTGAAGGACGCTCAACTCGCCAAAATAATCCGAGGGTTTTTTGGACGCCTCTGTTTCGTTCAGGCACCTTCGATGCAGTCCTCTTGCTGAAGTCTATCGCCTGTATCGTGCTTGGTCACGATTGACCGTTACTTTCGCAGTCATGTGTCCTGCCGCTGCGACTGGAGTCCAGTCACTGGACTGACCATGCTGCTCGCGGGCTCCGTCGCTGCACCCGCCCGTCGCGGTTGTCGTAGCCGTGTCGATACGCTCGCGGTGTGTACTTTTGGGGTAACAGGCGCCGTGCCTGGCCGCTGATTTCGCGTTGTGCGCCGGTTCTTCACTACATCATGCGCGCTCCGTTCGTCCTCTGCCCTTGCAGCAGGCACGAGTCCTCGCCACTGCACCGATGCGGCCTGTGTGCTTTGGCGTTGCGCTGACGAAGCCCGTGCGTTGTTGCAAACAGCTATCGGTCCACTCCCCGTTTTCCGCCTGCCACGCGCATCACTGCCACCTTTGCACGCGCCTGCTCGCCCTGCACGTCTCCTCCGCGTTGCTGTCCATGCAGGTCGCATACAACTTTGCCTCGCCAATGCGTGGCTTTGCGGCTGCGGCCGATGGCAAGAAGATGCAGGTCGTCGGCAAGGTGGAGGGCGACACCAGCGCAGCCGTGGGGACGGCTGAACCCGACGTGCTGGCGGGCGACGCCTACGCGGCGCGCCACCTGAGCCAAACGGATGGCGTCGAGGCCACGAGTGCGGAAGCGCGGGCCAGCAGCTCTGCGGACAACGCGGGCGTCAGCGTCGGTGGGAAGCCGAAGGCGAAGGGCTGGCGTAATTTTCGAAAGCCACCATCTCGCTGCTTTCCATCGCAGCAACGCTGACGGGCGTCGTGGCTGCTGCCTGGTTGACTGGCATCGTGGGCCCTGATCGCGCCACAGCTGCGGAAAAGGCGCGCAAGCAACATCAGGCTGCGTTTGCTGAGTCCTTACGTGATCGGCGTGTGAAGGCCGTGAAGGAGCGCCTGAAGAGCACGCTAGCGCGGCCGCAAAGGCGCGCGGGTGAGGGCACGCACAGTGCGGGCAAGGAGACGCTGCCGCTGTTTGATAGGCCGAACGCCTACTCCGTGGTGGCGCCCATCGTGGAGACGGCGGGCCTCTACATGCTCTGCGGCCCCAAGGGCGACGGCAAGTCCTCGTTGGTGTAAGAAGCTGGCGGAGAGCAGCCCCTTCGACATCCTCGTGGACCTGCAGCATGGCAGCATCGACCAGGCCGTGCGCGGTGGCGGCTGCCATTGGATACAGCTTTGATTATACGGCCGACGAGCTGGCCGCCAAGGCTGCAGGCTTCAACGTGCCCGTCATCAACGCGCAGCAGGGCGTGGCGGACTTTGAGGAGCTGCTGCTGGTGCTCGAGCAGGCCTGCAACGAGCTGCGGGCAGAGGGCGCGCTGCGCGAGAAGCGCGAGCTGCTCGGCATGCTCGCAAGCACACAGGCGAGGAACTGCGCGAGCGCGTGCATGTGCTCATCCTAGAGTGAGTCGCTGATGTGTCGGCGTAGGGAGCACGTATCTGCGGCTGTCTTGCCGCTCTCTGCTACTTAATGGCCCTGGCCTGCTGTGCCACGCCACCCTTGCTGTCTCTTCTACTTGTTGTTGCAGTCACGCCATCCGCCCCAAGCCCGGGCCGACTGAGGGCCCGAAGGCGTCGATCATCGATTCACTTGTGGAGATTGGGCACCGCGTCGCCAACAAGCGCACCGCGTCGTGGGCAGCTGTGACCAGCGACCCGCAGCAGGAGCACGATGCGTGGTCCAAGGCCGGTGGGCGCGACAGCCTCATGCCCATCCGCGCGCCGCCCTTCAGCGAGGGCGAGGCGCGCGAGCTGCTTGTGCGCTGCATCTTCGACCGCTGCAACCCCAACGTCGAGCCCACCACCGAGCAGCTGGACGCCATTAAATCGGACTACCGCTCTACACTCGACTTCGTCTGTGGTGGCGCGGACACACGCGCGCGCTCGCTGCTGCGCCTGCTGCAGTTCCGCAAGGTGCCCTTGTCGGACCAGGACCTGACGTCCAAGGGCGTGGCTGTGGATCCCGCCTTCTATCCCTACCTGCCCAAGCAGCTGCACAAGCCTGAGCTGCGCGTGGATCCGCGCGTGTGGGCGCAGCTCTCCGACCTGCTCACGGAGCGGAATGAGGCGCTGAAGCCGCTGGTGGAAGTGCCCTTCGACTTCGCGCTTCCCCCTGTCAAGGCCGCCACCCCATCCCCCGAGGACCTGGTGGCGAGGCGCGTGCTGGCGACGGACGCCGCGCTCCGCGACCTGCTCAAGGCGGTGAAGGGCAGTGGCGCTGCAGAGGAGCGGCCCACGGCGAGCATGCGCACCGCTGCCGCTGCTGTGCCCGCTGGCATGACGTTCGAGGCGCTGCGCGACAAGTACTTCGAGAACCAGGACGGCGCCCTGCGCGAGCTCTGCGCCAAGCACGTGATCTTCTACAACCACGGCGCGCGCACGGTGGAGTTCGAGTCCGAGCTGATGCGGCGCGTTACGGCCAGCTGGTTTGAGGAGCCGCGCCACAAGGACCGCGTGGCGCTGCTGCGCAAGCTGCAAGCCTGGCAGCCGGCAAAGCAGCAGCAAGCGGAGGCCAAGGAGGAGTTTGCCCTGAACAAGGGCGCAGGCACGGGTAATGCAGCTGGACATGCCCTGGCAGCCGCGCGCGCCAAGTTCAACGCCGCAACTGCTGCAGCGGCGTCGCTGGAGGGCGAGCTAAAGGCCCTTCGCAAGCTGTGCCTCTACCCGCGCTAGTAGCCGCCGCAGCTCTGTGTGCTGGCGACCAACCATGCGTGTTCGGATGCAGCAGACGTTTTGTTTTAGCTCGCGCAGGCCTCAACGGTCTCGACAATCCACTCATTCGCTTGAATCAGCAGCTGGGCCACATTTCGGCTCCTGGGCGGTGTTCTTTGCTGCCACTCGTGGAGGTTGAGTGCACGATTGAGGAATCGACACTAGTAACTGGTGCTGCGGCAGGGCTCGAGCTGCAGCCTGAAGAATGCAGTACGCGCACTTGAAAGACCAACACACGACACCGGAGATGCGGCAGCACGGGCAACGTCAAGTACGGCATCCATGCGGTGTGCAAGCGCGGGCTCCGGCGTGCAGCTGCCCCACTACTTCCGGCGCCAGCGTGCAGGTGCGCTGCAGTGGCAAGGCGTCAGAGTGCAGCCACGGATGCCCTACATCTATGGAAGGGCACCTGCCGTGCCTGGGGTGACGCCCCCGGGCTGCAGGGTGAGTAGTAGATAGTGGCTACTCCGATCGCAGACCCCTCCTCACTGCGTTCGTTGTGGTGCGCTCTGAGCAGTCACTCTCAACTACTGCCAGCCAAACTGGGGCAACTTATTGGACCCACACCGTGTGCGACACCAAGGGCGGCTGTGAGTGTGGATAGCGCTCATATGGGTTGTACCTGCCGATCTCGGCATGTGACTACATTTTGAGGATTCGTGTTTGAGGTTCGAGGATCACGCTTTTTCGGAGAGGTCAGTGTTTGGTGTCGTTGTACCTAAATGCTGGTCTCATCCTGAAGGGGACACTGTTTGGTGTTGTCGTGCCTAAATGCTTTTTGCTGTGTCAGGCCACCGTTTGACTCCGTTGTGCCTAGATGTTTTTTGCCATGGCGTTGACGAGGCCAGTGTTTGGTGCGTTTGTACGTAAATGCCTGTCGGTTTCACAGCTACGATCAGACGGCAACGGTAAGTAAGACGCGGTTCTTGCAGGGCGAACTTCAAACTGGCAGGGAGTGCGCCGTCAGGTGCGCTAACTTGCACGTCGCACGTCCCGCTCCTGCCATGTTTGAGCTTTGCGTTTTGAGTTAGCACAGGGCAAGTTCAAGTTCAAGTTCAAGTTTGGGGTGCCCCCTTATGAAACAGCGGTCACAAGCAACAGGCAGCGCCGAGACATCCAACTCGACACACGCTCCTGCCGCGGGCCGATACAACCAGACGACAGGCAGTCGCCCATCGCAAGATCATGTCGCCGACAGCTATATCCGAGGTACTGGGGGACTGTTTGTTATCCCACCGCTGGCGTCACACCCAGCTTCACCGGGAAAAACCCAAAAACCCGGGCCAGGCAGCGACCGTATGACCACCCTCACCGCGAAGGGGCACACGGAGCTGTGACGAAGCCAGCCCATTGGAGTTGGGACAGGCCGCCAGTCGGCAACCAACCACCACGCATGCCAGGCTGCCACTTTCGTGAAGCCAGCGCGTGCCCTACACTGCAGCTCACAGGGAAAAGTACCGCTTCTAAACTCGCCGAAAAACCCTGCGCTGCCATCATACCAGTGACTGTGGTAACCAGTCAACTTTTCTGCGACAGCCGCGCAGTCAATATGGCGTATTACTTGACTCAAGTTGAAGGCAGAACACTGCCGCAAGGCGCAAGCAGGCCAGGGCCGCCAGGCCACTGACACGCGCGCTTCGGACGCGCAGCATCATCGGAGCATCTGACAGCTTGATCTGCCAGCAGTGGCCGAGTCAGGGCCGGCCCTCCACTACGCCAACTTGAAACTTCCCGGCGGGCCGCTGCCACGGGCAGTGGTGCCTGGGAGCCGCACAAGCCAGCACTATTGCAGCGGCAGCCGCCGGGGGCACCGTTGGCGAGGTGCCACCGTTGGCCTCTGGGGCCAACGGCGTTGGCGCAGAATGACATGTTCCGGCACGCAGCAGAGGTTGACGCTGTGCGGCGCGCAACTTGAAGCATCGCCGTGCCGCATCACGAGGCCACTCACGAGCACTGCTGGCAGGTAGTCAGCGTCCGCCGACTCGAAGTCTGGCTCCGACTCCGCGCTGAGCTCCGCAGAGTCATCGTCTGAGGAGCCGTCGACAGTCATCGTCTGAGGAACCACCGACAGTTGATAGCCGAGCCGTCGTCCCTGCCGACGAGAGACTCACGGCACCGGACAGGTCGGCATTACTACCACTGCTAGCTCTGGCAACACGTTCTGCGCTTGGTGGGTGGGCAGCGTCGACTCAGCGGCGACCGCCCTCATCTGTGCGAAGCACCGAACCTGCCGCGCGCCCCGCTCCGAGTCACGAACCCAGTGGTGGGCGAGGGGGGGCACAGCTACCGATCCTGAACGACCGTGCCGACGAAGATGTGACCAATGCAGCCTGCTGAGCAAACGGCCTGCAGCTGCGGGAACAGGCATTGCGGTTGCGAGCTTCGCCGGGACGCACGGTGACAAAGCGGAAGATGATCATCATGATGGTTTCGCTCGTTCTGAGCAAACGGCCTGCAGCTGCGGGAACAGGCATTGCGGTTGCGAGCTTCGCCGGGACGCACGGTGACAAGGCGGAAGATGATCATCATGATGGTTTCGCTCGTTCCGGCACTGCCCGCCACAGTCCGCTACTGCGAGGGCCAGGCGCCCGTCGCGCTGGTCCGACACTCGCTGCCGCATCCCCGCAAGGACAGCTTGGGCTCGAGGGGCAATGCAAGTACGGCTGGTGACGTGCTGACTGCAACTCTTCCGCCGCCCTCCTCGCGACTTGCCGAAGCAATATCCGCAAGATAGTGATGGCGGCAACCAGCGGCGGCAGCGATGAGCTGCGGACGGGCGCCGCATGTAGCTGCAAAAGTGCGTCCCGCTCCCTCCGAAGAGCCCTTCTGAGTGTCGAGGGGTGGTTGTCGGCGTATGAGCCTGCGATACTGAGGCCATGCTGGCTCACATGTCGATGGGATTCCTGCGGGCAACCGGCGGCAAGGGCAGCAACGGCTCCATGAACAGCTACTGGGGGTTCGTGGTGTGGGGATGGCAGGCTGGCCCTGCGTCCGCCGTGTTGCACACGCAGCATGATGCTGGTGCCAGTGGCCGGCGCCTCTGGTAGCCCTCCCGCTTCTGATGAGTTGTGGCCTCGCCTTGCTGATTTCCTTGCACGGTTGTTTTGCCGCCCTTGCTGTCGTCGACGCACCGCTCTGCTACGCGCGTCGCATAATCGGCATCGAGACAGCAGAGGGAATGATGGTGGTGGAACAGCGGTTGACTCCAGCGCCGAGGTGAGCATGGCACTCGCTGTGGGTGCCAGCAACAACTCCAGCAAGGCAAGCGTCCAGACACTAACCGCCGGGCCAGCTGCTGCGTCCATATTCTGTCCGCGTATCGCTGCTGCTGGTGCGTCAGCCGCCCTTGTGTTCCTCTCCCCAATGCCTCGCCAAAGGCAGCCGACCCCTCTTCGCTTCCTCCCAGGCCGCGACGCCCCAGTCTGCCGTGAAGCCACGAGTGGGGATACCACCACTGCTGATTTGATTCGGCGGCACAAAACTGCCCACCGCTCTGGATGATCTGTTTCTGCAGCATCAGTGGGTCAGCATCATTGCGGCGGTTAGCCGTTGCCCCTGCACCCCGTAGCCGCCGCCTCAGGCTGCGGTGGTGTCAGTAGCAGCGTGGGTTTTCAGAACGC